>OGJJ01000022.1_pt1 | contig 117908 bp, 107 predicted proteins | sample 1572081 | NCBI WGS metagenome assembly OGJJ01 (sample SAMEA2582122, study PRJEB24529) | metagenome | biome: Human gut stool | place: China | collected 2011
ATTGTTTTATTAGAGCTTGTTATAAGATTTAATTGTTGCATAAGTAGTTCCTCCTACTATATATATCGTTTATTTTTTTACTTTTTTCTTCTTTTTTTGTTAAAAAAGTAAAAAAACTTACGAAATATTTATTCCATAAGTTCTTCTTTAAGTTTTAATATTTTCTCTTCGATTTCATAAATCACTTTTATAAATTCTTGATCATCTTTTCCAGTTGAATCATCAAGTTGCCAATTATCATCAAATTCTCTACCAACATATGGACAACCAACATTACATCCCATAGATATAAGCAAATCTACTTGAGGGATTTCATTAATCAACTTTGGATGTTGTGTCTTTTCCATATCTATTCCATACAATTTTTTCATTAAACGAACAGCATCTGGATTTATTTGATTTTTAATTTCACTTCCTGCTGAATAGCTTTCAAAAACATCACTTGCAAGATGTTTTCCTAAAGCTTCAGCAATTTGACTTCTACAAGAATTGTGAACGCATATAAATGCAACTTTTTTCATTACTTTAAACCCTCTTGTTTAAAGACTTTTCGCTAATTGAATAACTTCTGCTAATTTTGAAGATTCTTTCATACTTCCTTTATCTTCCATATTAGGAACACAAATAATACCAAGATCTTCCCATTTTAAATAAGATGTCATAGCTTTATATTGACTTATTGCTGCATCAAAAACATGATCAGCTCCAGCATCTAATAATAAAGCTGTTTTGTGGAAATGAAACCCTGTGCTTCCACCTGCATACATACGATCTATAACAGTTTTTAATTGGGCTGTCATGTCAAACCAATAAATTGGTGATCCAAAGATCAGAACATCTGCTTCTTTTAAATGTTTCCACACTTGTTCCATATCATCTTTTTGAACACATTCCCCTTGATGTGACCAACAATACTTACATCCTAAGCATCCTTTAATATTCATTGATGCAATATTTAATTTAACAACATCATGATCTTTAACATTTTCCATAAATGTATTAATCATAATTTCTGTATTTCCACCTCTACGTGGACTTCCGTTTAATAAAACAATTTTCATATTTACCTCTTCCTTTTCCTTAAATAATACTAACATAAATTGATTATCTTTCATTCATTTTTTATAATAATTTAAAGTAAAAGGAATGATCATTATGAATGAAGAATTAATTTATCAAGTATTAGAAACAGTAGGAGAAATACCTAAAGGATGTGTAGCAACATATAAACAAATTGCTTGTTTAATTGGTAGAGAAAAAAATAGTCGTTTAGTAGGTAAAATACTAGCAAATGCCTCCTATTATGGACATTATCCTTGTCATCGTGTCGTTAATTTTCAAGGAAGGCTTGTTCCTGGTTGGTTTGAACAAAAAGAATTATTAGAAAAAGAAGGGATTACTTTTAAAGATGATCATCATGTTGATTTAAAAAAACATCAATGGAAAATGAAATAAATCATTTTCCATTAAATGCTTTGTGTAATAAGTAAGGATATAGACAACAAATTAAAAAAGTAGAAGTAATCCAGCATAAAGGATTAATATATGTCATGCCTGTAAAGCCTAAAGGATAAACTAAAAAATAAGTACCTAAACATCTCACCATAACTTCTAAAATACCTACTATTAAAGGAATAAAAGTTTCCCCTAAACCTGTTAAAACAAAACGAACAATAAAGAACAAAATAAAACCAAGAAGTAAAAGAAATATAGTTCATTCCCAAATGAATAACCTCTATTTCTTTTTTACTAACAAATAACATCATAAATTGCTTATTAAAAAGATGCGCCATAATAGTAACAACAATACTCAAAGTAATAGTAATAACCAACATAGACTTACTTCCTTCTTTAATTCTTTCAAAAGCATGTTGTCCATAATTTTGAGCAGTATAAGTAGACATGGCTGTACCAAAACCCGCTAACATCTGCATCATTAATGAATCCATCTTATAAGCTGCTGTATAAGCAGCTACTTCTTGACTTCCTAATGAATTTAAAGCTGATTGTTCAATTAAAAAACTAATAGCAAGCAAAGATTAAAAAAAGCCATCGGTAAACCTACTTTTAGATTTTCTTTTATACAAATAAAATCTATTTTAAAATCTTCTTTATTAAAAGAAAATAAATCTAATCTTTTTTTCATATAGAAATAACATAATAAACAACAAATCAATTATGCAATAACCGTAGCAAGTGCAACTCCTGATATGCCTAAATGAAAAATCAAAACAAAAACTAAATCAAAAACAATATTTAATATTGCTGAAAGAATTAAAAATAATAGAGGTGTTACACTATCTCCATAAGCTCTTAAAAGGGCAGACTCATAATTATAAAGTGCACTAAACAAAGCTCCTATAAAAATAATACTATCATAACTAAGAGCTCCTGGTAATAACTCTTTAGAAACATTCATCCATTGAAATAAAGTAGACTGAATCATAAGTCCAATACATGTAATAGATAATCCTAATACGATCATAATATATAAACCATTAATCATTGCCTTTTTTACTTCTGTTCTTTGTTTAGAACCTATTTTTTGAGCTATTACAATAGATAACCCATTAGCTAATCCAATTGCAAGACCTAATAATAAATCAACAACAGGACTTATTACTCCAACAGAGGCAAGGCAAAAGCTATAATAACTTTAACCGGTTTTCCTTTAATTAATTGTGTTTCCATCTCTATCACCTCACCCAAAGTATAAAGTGATTTAAATTTATTGAGAAATATAATTCAAATATAATATTATAAATTTATATTATAACTCTTTTTATTATAATACTAATGAGGTGATTAGATGAAATTAGAAGTTTTTGAATATTTAATAGCAATAGAAAAATTTGGTTCTTTAAACAAAGCAGCTACAAATCTTTATGTCTCACAACCAAACTTAAGTAATGTCATTAAAAGTTTTGAAAATGAAATAGGGTATAAGATTATTTATCGAAATCATCAAGGGGTACAGTTTATAGATAAAGGAAAACAAGTATTAATGATTGCTCATAATATGGTAAAAGAAAAAGAAAATTGATGAAAATAAACTTGAATCATCAAAAAGTATCATTAAAAATTTCTATTGGTAATGGGGATTATGCTTTAAAACCAATTTATCATATTCTTAATCAACAATCTTTCTAAGATGAAATCAATATTACTATTTTAAATCTTGCTGTTTGGGATGCTTTAGAAAGCCTATACCAACAAACAATCGATCTGGCTTATCTTATAATTCCTGCTTTTATGAAAAAAGAAATGATAGATTATTGTCAAAACCATCATTTACTTTTTAATCAATTAAAAGAACTCACTTATCAAATTAATCTACGTCAAAATCATCCTTTATTTGATCATTTGTGAAGTAAGACATTTAGAAGATAAAAAAAATCTATTATTTGATGAATTTCATCAAATAATAGAAAATGATATACAAAATTATTTTTAATCATATATAATTGTATTGCACCTTTTCTTTTAATTTAGCTTGAACAACTTTATTAAAAAAGGTGCTTTTTTTATACCCTAAATACTTTCCTTATATTCCTTTCCCCATTGTTCCATTACAGAAATCACTGGTCTCATTGATTCTCCTAAATCTGTTAAACTATATTCTACACGTGGTGGTACTTCAGGATAAGCCACACGTTCTACAATTCCATCATCAACCATTGATTTTAAAGACTCCGTCAATACCTTTTGAGAAATATCAGGTAATGATTTCTTTAACTGTCCAAAACGTTTTGTCCCCGTTAATAAATCTCTTAAAATCAACAATTTCCATTTACTTCCTATCAAAGAAACAGTTGTTGCTACAGGACATTCAGGTAAGTTTTCTTTCTTAATCATAAACTCATCTCCTCATCGCATTGTTAATGATTTACTACTTTTATTGTAACATAGATATACATTTCTAGAAAGTTTAGCAGTTTTAAATAAAATATTCTAGTAAGTTAACAATCGTAATCTATAGAAGTTAAGTAAAATGTAGGAATAACAAATTTAATGCTTTAATTATAATTAGAAAAAACAGATGATTCCATGTGTAGTCATCTGTTTTTAATATTCCTTACTTAATAAGAAATCTGTTATATGCATTGTTTTAATTCCTTGATAATTACCACCTGCAAAATCATCTGTTAAAACCACATATTTAGGATAATTATCTTTAATTTCTAATAATTGTTCATATTCCCTTTTTTGTGTTTTTTCAGATTTAATTTCTTGTGTCACTTGAACATAAATTTTCTCATTTTGTTTTGTTGCAACAAAATCAATTTCTTTATCTTTATACTTCCCAATACAAACATCATACCCTCTTCTTTTAAGTTCTAAATAAACAATATTTTCCAATGATGATGCTACGCTATCTATTGTATATCCTAAAACAGCATATCTTAAAGAAATATCAGCTAAATAAAATTTCTCTTGTGTTTTTAAAATAGATTTCCCTTGTAAATCATAACGTGAACATCTATGAAGAATATAAGCTTTTTGCAGTTTTTCTAAATAGCTATAAACTGTTTCGTTATCTATTTTTCTTTGCTCAGACTTTAAATAATTTGAAATTGATTTAGCAGAAAAAGTATTACCAACGTTATTAAAAGTATATTTTACCACTCTTTCTAACTGATCTATTTTCTTTACCTGATTTCGACGAACGATATCTGAAAATATTGTGGAATTATAAATATCTCTAACAATCGTATAGACTTCATCTTGTGAGTATTCTTGTAAATGTGTCGCAGGAAAACCACCTAAACGTACATATTGATTAAACTCTTGTTTAATATTATAAATTGTTGAATAGCTTTTTTTAAACGTTAAATATTCATCAAAAGATAATGTATAAATATAAAATGTAACATACCTTCCTGTTAAATATGTTGATATTTCTGAAGACATCATTCTAGAATTTGAACCTGTTATATAAATATCAACATCATAATCAGAAGCGAGTGTATTTACTACTTTTTCCCAACCATTTATTTCTTGAATTTCATCTAAGAATAAATATGTTTTTTTAGTATTTAAAATCTTTGTTTTTAATTCTTGATAAAGCTCTTTTGATGTCATATCTTCATATTCCATTGAATCAAAACGATAACTCAAAATTTGTTCATCAGTAATATGGTATTCTTCTTTTAATTTTTTTTGGATCATCTTTAATATTGTTGATTTACCACATCTTCTTACACCTGTTAATATCTTAACAAAAGGTGTATCAACAAAAGGCATTATTTTATAAATTATTGCGGTTATATTATAGATTTTATTATTATGATTATTAAATTATTACTTATTTTTTTACAACTTTAATTTTCTATATGCATATATTTGATAAATATTCACAAATATCCAACCGATACCACAACCTAAAGCCACAGAATTGATGAATAAGTAAATAAGATAAAATAACACGTAATGTAACATGCATCGTTGTTCCTTTAAAAGGGACATCTACTTTACCGATTCCTCGATAGGATCCTACAAATGCATTTCCTATAAAGCAGAAAATGTAGAAAAGACAAACTACAAACATATGATTAGTTAATGGACAATGCAAAGAAATATAATCACTATTCTTTAATAAGTATCCAATGATACATAATGAATTCCATCATGATCTTCTCTAGGCGTTCTTGTATACACCATAATATCCATATCTAACGCCTGAGCAATTTTTATCACATTTTTTCCTATATGCCCAGCTCCTACCCAATATTAAAAGAAAGCAATTCCTTTTTTTTACACCTATAATAAATTAATCCTATTAAATCTGCAAGTGCCCATCCAATAGGAACAGACCACCAAATACCAGTAACACCAATCGCTGGAATTGCGGATAAAACATACGCTAACACAACACGTGTACCTAAAGAAAATATTGTAAGAATGACACTCATACCAGGTTTACCTAAAGCACGATACAAACCATACAACAAAAACAAACAACCAATTCCACAATAAAAAGCACCTTCAATTTTTAAATACTTGACACCTTCCATAATAATTTCTGTTTCTTTTGCGTCTATAAAAATAGTCATTAAATCTTTAGCAAAAATACATACAATAGTTGAAATAATTATGCAAAATCCCATAGAAAGACAAACTGCTGATTTTAATCCTGATTGAATACGCATTTTTTCTTTTGCACCATAGTTTTGAGCAATAAAAGTAGAAAATGCATTTCCAAAATCTTGTACTGGCATATATGCAAAAGCATCAATTTTAACAGCAGCAGCAAATGCTGCCATGACCACAGTTCCAAAACTATTTACTAACCCTTGTACCATTAAAATACCTAAATTCATTACTGATTGTTGAATACATGTAAGAACTGAAAATGAGATCACTTTATGAACCCTCTTTAAATGCAAATATTGTAATTTCATAATTGCTCGTACCTGCATATTTTTTATAAATGAGTAAATACTGATGCCAATACCCGAAAGATACTGGGAAATAACCGTAGCAATAGCTGCACCTTCAACTCCTAATTTTAATACAATAACAAAAAATAAATCTAATGCAATATTAAGTATTGCCGAAACAGCTAAAAATATAAGTGGAGTCATTGAATTACCAATAGCTCTTAAATAAGAAGCAAAATAGTTATATAAAAAAATAGCTGGTATTCCTATAAAAATAACAATAAGATAGCCTTTCATATCTTCCCACACTTCATATGGAACATGTAAAAAAACAGAAAGCTGATTAAGAAAAATATAAGATATTACTGTTAGTATAAACGTGATGAGTGCAATAAAGAAAAATGATGCACATACATCTTCCTGTAATCCTTTTTCATCTTTTTGTCCATATCTAATTGAAAACAACGCTCCACTTCCCATACATAAACCAAGGATTATAGATGTTATAAATGTCATTAAGGTAAACGATGAGCCAACACTTGCTAGAGCATTTTTACCAAGAAATTGACCAACAATCAATGTATCAACAATGTTATAACATTGTTGAAGTAAATCACCTAAAATCATTGGAATTGAAAAAAGAAGCATAGACTTTAAAACTGAACCTTTTGTTAAATCTCTATTCATCTTTTATATTCCTTTCGTAATATTCATCTTACGTTTTGTAAGTATTATAATTAAATATTTATTTTCAGTCAATATCTCTAATTTTTAAAAGATTTACTTATAATAAGGAGCATGATAGTATTAAATAAATGATTAACGGGGGAATGATTATGTATTTAAATGGACTTGATGAATTAGATCAAAAAATAGTTCAATTATTAATAAAAAATGCACGTTTTTCTTACTCTGATATCGGAAAAGAGGTAGGGATTTCTAGAGTTGCTGTAAAAGCTAGAATTCAAGCATTAGAAAAAAAAGGGGTTATTGAAGAATATACGACAATTATCAATCCTCAAAAAATAAGTGGCGCAATATCTTGTTATTTTGAAATTGAAACATTGTCAAATTCGTTTACTGATGTTATAAAAATATTAAACCAAAATAATATTGTTACTCAAATTTATCGTGTTACAGGAAAAAACAAATTACATGTACACGCTGTTGCTGCTTCTAATAGTGAGATGGAGGATTTCTTACATACTACTATTGATACATTACCAGGGGTTATTAGTTGTAGTTGTAATATTATTCTTTCACGTATTAAAGATATTAAAGGATTACGTTTATAGTTATAGATCATCTTTTTTAATAAAAGAGTTATTTGAAAACGAATGAAAATTTAATCAATTAAGTTTTAGAAAGAGTCATTTAGTAGGTAAGATTCTTTACAACACATCCTATTATGTTAATGATTCATGTCATCGTATTGTTAAGCATACTGGAAAACTTATTCCAATGTATGAATAAAAAGGCTGTACAGAAAACAAATGTCATTAAGTTAATGATGATATTGTACAAAAGATAATTCTATTTATTTTATGTTTTGCCTTAAATATTTTGGCTTGTCGTCTTGTTTTTGACGTACTTCAAAAGAACCTGTATCTAGGCTATAAAAATTTGTGATATCTAGAAAAAATTATGTAAGAATAATTTTTGTCAACTTGTTCTATCCTGAAATCAACCGGATGCTGGTTACAGAAGTAAGTCGAATGGCAATGTATTAAAATTAGGTGGATGTAATTGAAGAAAAAATATAATATCATGTGATTACACAATCGAGATTTGAAGGAGGTATGTATTATGAATATAGGATTTTGGTCATGTATAATTTTGGCTATACTATTTGTAATTATAGGTGTGTTATTTGCAATTTTTAAGGAAAAAGCAGCAAAATTTGTTTCAGGATTTAATTCATTTTCTAAAGAAGAACAGTCATTGTATGATAAAGTTCAGATCTCTCGTGATATAAGAAATCAGTGTTTCATATGGACTGTTATAATGTTGGCAGGAGCGTTATTATCCTGCTTTTTAACCCCATATATGGCTATACCGGCCTATATTATTTGGTTAATTCTGTTTTTTAGAGAAGTACACTTTGATAATCATAAAGCGTTTGAAAAATATTTATTAAAATAAATTATTATTCGCAGAAGGCACTTATTTATGAAAAAAGGAATAAACAAATCAATCTTATTTTATGTTGCATCAGTCTTGTTTTTCATAGCATCGCTATTAGCTTTACGAGTAGAAATGAAAATTCTATGACTATAGTGTGGTTATGCCTTGGTTCCTCGTTCCTTTGCTTAGGTTCGACTCACAAGAAAAAGGAAAACAATAAAGAAAACACAGACGATAAATAATTTTCAGTTTTTCGAGCTCAAAAATTTAATATTAAATGAAAAGATAGAGTGTATAGAGAAATCTATATGCTCTATTTTTTTCCATTTTTGAAAAAGGGATTGAAAAACTATTGACATTTTGTTACTTGTTCTACAACTTTAACTATATTTTCATTAACCAATGTCATAGACACATCGATAGTTGCATGCCCACACATATTTATTCATCGATTAGCATCCATGTAAATAATACCTATATCCGCTTTTTTTGAAATTGGTTCTACAAGAAGTGCTCCAACCATATCTTTATGACCTCTAGGTTCACACATGTGTGCTGAACGATATTGGTCATAATTATTTTCTAAATACTCTTTATATTCCATCATACTTTTTGCTGCATACTTAGGAAAGCCTTCAGCAACGATACGTGTAGGCTCTCCTAAAGTATGTGTTTCAATCGTCTTAAAACAAATTGCTTTTTTATTCATCAAAAACACACACTCCATTTGATTCAATTAATTTTTTATAATAATAAAATGAATCTTTTCTTTTTCTTTCTAACGTTCCATTTCCAGTATTATCCAAATCTACATAGATGAATCCGTAACGTTTTTTTATTTCTCCTGTTGAAGAACTTACTAAATCAATAGGTCCCCACCAAGTATAACCAAACAAATCTACTCCATTATCAATTGCACCTAAACCATTTTCTGCAATAAATAATGGAATATGGTAACGTCCATAGATTTCATTTAATACCCAACGTAGTCCATTAGGACAAAAGCCCAACCCCATTCTGATTTTTTTATTAATTAAATTCTATAACCACTTAAAAGCAAAACTCTAACGTTTTGCTTCTATTTTTCCTTCTTTAATTCTTAAAGACACATCACACATCTTTGCTAGAGTAGGTGAATGGGTTACCAAAATAACACATTTATGATGAATATGTGCTAAATCTAAGAAAGTATTCATGATCTCTATTGAATTCTTTTCATCAAGATTACCCGTGGGTTCATCACAAAGAATCAAATCGACTTCTCTTGCAATAGCACGTGCAATTGCAACTCTTTGTTGTTGTCCTCCTGATAATTGTCGAATATCTCTTTTACATTCATCTTTGGAAAATCCAAGTTGTTCAAGAATAGATAAACAATATTCTTTTTTATCTTTTCTTTTGATTCCCGCAATTTCTAAAGCAGACATAACATTTTCTAAAGCATTCATATAATAAATAAGATTATAAGATTGAAAGACAATTGAAATATCTTCTCGACGATATTTATTCAAACCTATTTCTTGAATATCTTTTCCTTTGAACAAAACTTTTCCATCATCAGGTTTATCTAAACCAGAGGCAAGAGAAAGAGTTGTTGTTTTCCCGCTTCCACTCGCACCAACAACTGCATAGATTTTACCTTTTTCAAACAAATAAGAAGCATGATCTAAAATTTGATTTTTTTCTTTGCCATCTTGATAACTATAGCTTACATTTTCTAATTCTAATAACTTTTCCATCTTAACCTTCCTTTCTAGATAAGATTTGTCTAGGTGTAAGTCTTAATACATAGGCTGCAGGTACAGCAATAGAAACAATACAGATTGCTGCTGTAACACCAGCAAGTTGAATGACATTTTCACCTGTAATCGAAACATCTAATTCCTGATTTGATGGTCCTTGCATCATATTTCCTAAGAAATTTTCTTTTGTTTGTGTATTGTTTTTTTGTTGATTACTATCTGATTGATTTTGATTGTCATTTGGTTGATCTCCTTTTTGACTCATTTGCATGACATTTGAAGAAGAACTACTTTCTAACATATTTCCCATATAATGAGATGTTAATTGTCCTGTACCTAAAGAAATCACAAAAGCAACTACTGCAATTAACCCTACTTCAATAAGTTGTTGAGCAATAATTTTAACTTTACTTTGTCCAAGTGATAAAAGAACACCAATTTCATAATATCTATTTCTAATTGTTAGAGCTAAGATTAAACAAAGAATTGCACTACCAGCAATCACTACGATCCATACAAACATCTTTGCAAATGATTGCATACTTTCAAGAGAAGAAGCATTTTGTTGATAAAGACGATTATTGGCATCTAATGAGAACGTATCAAAATCAATATCACTTTTCTTTTTCGCAAGTTCTACAAAAGCTTCTGCGTTTTCTGGATCATCTAAATAATAAATTGCTGATGTAATATTTTCACTACTTCCAGTAAGTGTTTGTCCAATTGATAAATCAGTATAAATTGTGTTTACTGGATTATTGAAATGAGCACTACCAATTTCATTTGTTGATTGAATTTCATAAATACCTACAATTGTAAGTTCTTGAGTAATTGTTTCATCATTAACCGTTGTTGTAATAGTAAAAGTATCACCAACACTTAAATCATTATCACTTGCAAGATTGGTTTCAATAACACAATTATTTGTATTTTGATCTTTTGTTGTAAGTAAACGCCCTTTTGTAAGTTTATAATTGTTATTGGTAAAAGAATCTAAATACTTCATTGTGGTGTTGGCACTGATTGTAAAATCAACTTGATTTGAAGCTTGTTCTGGTTGATCATTTGGCTTATTTGTATCTTGTTGATTATTACTATTATCTGATGCAGTTTCTACCGCTGAAATAGAATTACTGTTAGCTGATGTAGATATTTGATAATTATAATTTTTTACATACTTTAAATCTTTTAAACTATCTGCCATGGTTGTTGTTAATGATGTCTCATTACTTACGGCTTCACTAGGTTTTCTGTTTTTCATCATATTTCTAAAATCAACAGAAAGAGTTACATCGTTTCCTAAACTACTACGAATTTGATCCATTGATTTTTTTGTTGCTGATTGAATAGATAAACCAGCAATAACGAGATTTGTAATTACAACAATAATTACAAATAATAAAATCGTTTTTCCTATATTTTTCTTTAAACTTAATAGTGCATTTTTTATCATACATTTCTACCTCCGACTTTAATATACCGAGATACTTTAACAATAAAATGGAATAATTATGTTAAAAAAAGTGTTTCATCATTGCAACTCTTTTATTAAAAAGTTATCCTTATAAAGGAAAGAAGGAAAATTATGAAATTAGAGGAATTGGCTATTGGAAAAAGTGCTGTTATTCTCTCTGTTGGCGGAGAAGGAGCTTTAAGACAACACTTTTTAGATATGGGATTAATTCAAGGTACAGAGGTTACCATGGTAAAGTATGCACCGATGGGTGATCCTATGGAAATTAAAATACATGATTATGAGCTTACTTTAAGGAAAGAAGATGCTCATAAAATTGAAATTAAAGAAATAACTAAAAAAACAGAAAATAAAAATGATTCATTCATTTTTCAATATAAAGATCACCCTGGCTATGGTGAATCAAGTTATCATAAAATGAATGATCATCAAATCTATCATGAAAGTGATTTACTCACATTTGCTTTAGTAGGAAATCAAAACTGTGGTAAAACCACACTATTCAATCAACTTACAGGTTCAAATCAACATGTTGGTAACTTTCCTGGAGTTACTGTTGATCGTAAAGATGGAAGAATTAAAGGGTATCAAAATACTCTGATTACTGATTTACCAGGTATTTATTCTATGTCACCTTATAGTAGTGAAGAAATCGTCACAAGAAACTTCTTATTAAGAGAAAGACCTAAAGCTATTATTAATATTGTAGATGCTACAAACATTGAAAGAAATCTTTATCTTACAATGCAACTTCTAGAACTTAATATGCCAATGGTTGTCGCTTTAAATATGATGGATGAAATGTTAGGTAATGGAGGAACTGTATTAATCAATGATTTAGAAGAATATCTCGGTGTTCCAGTTATTCCTATTTCAGCTGCTAAAGGGGAAGGTATTGATGAACTCGTCAGCCATGTTTTACATGTTTCTTATTATCAAGAAAGACCTCAATTTTATCAACATATAGATAATCAACAAAATAAAGCGATTGATCGTTGTTTAAATGCAATTGAACATTTAATTGAAGATCATGCCTCAAACGCAAAGATTCCATTACGTTTTGCAGCAAGTAAACTTGTTGAAAAAGATGAACTTTTATTAGAACAACTTGATCTGAGTCAAAATGAAAAAGAAACTTTAGAACATATTCGTATTCAATTAGAAGAAGAAAGTAATCTTGATTGTTCTGCTGCTATAGCAAGTAATAGATTTCATTATATTACAGATATTTGTAAACAAACTGTAAAAAAACCACATGAAAGTAAAGAAAGATTAAGAAGTCAAAAAATTGATCAATTCTTAACAGGAAAATATACAGGAATTCCTGCTTTTATTGGAATCATGGGAATTGTTTTCTTTCTAACATTTAATGTTATTGGAGCTTTTTTACAAGGAGTTTTAGAAAGTGGGGTGACTGTTGTCACAAATTATGTTGACACTTTACTCACAAATGCTCAAATTAATGTTGCTTTGCATTCTTTGATTATAGATGGGATTTTTAATGGGGTAGGAACTGTTTTAAGTTTCTTACCAATTATCGTTACTTTATTTTTCTTTTTATCAATTCTAGAAGATAGTGGATATATGGCACGTGTGGCATTTATCATGGATAAACTGCTTAGAAAAATAGGACTTTCTGGACGAAGTATTGTCCCTATGTTGATTGGCTTTGGTTGTACAGTACCTGGCGTTATGGCAAGTCGTACACTTTCTTCAAGAAGAGATCGACAAATGACAATCATTCTAACACCATTTATGTCATGTTCAGCAAAACTTCCAATCTATGCTTTCTTTACCTCTGTCTTTTTCCCAGGTAAGGGCGCATTAGTCATGATTTTCTTATATGTTTTTGGTATTTTGACGGGTATTATTTTTGCTTTGATTTTAAAAGGATCCCTTTTTAAAGGTGAACCTGTTCCTTTTGTCATGGAACTTCCAAACTATCGTATGCCTGGCGCTAAAAACGTCTGTCAATTATTATGGGAAAAAGCTAAAGATTTCTTACAAAGAGCTTTTACAGTTATCTTTGTTGCAACCATTGTTATTTGGTTCTTACAAACTTTTGATTTAAGATTTAATATTGTTACTGAATCAAAAGATAGTATTCTAGCTATTCTTGCTGGTTATATTGCTCCAATCTTTAATCCATTAGGATTTGGTGACTGGCGCATTTCAACAGCCCTTATTTCAGGATTTATGGCAAAGGAAAGTGTTGTTTCGACATTATCTATTCTTTATGGTTCAACCCAATCATTGTTGATGTCACTTACAACACCAGCTGCTTTATCTTTACTTATTTTTTGTTTACTTTATACACCTTGTATTGCTGCTATTGCTGCAATCAAAAGAGAACTTAATGGTAAATGGGCATTGATTGTTGTCTTTGGACAATGCCTTATTGCTTGGCTTGCCTCTTTTGTTGTGTATCATTTGATTTTATTGGTATTTTAGTATTGTAACATCAGTTTTTGCATTGTAACAATTAGATTGTTACAATGCAATTTTTATTGTTACAACAAAAAAACAGATCCAAGGGAAGAGAAAAGATCTGCTTTTTACTATTATCTATTATTATTTTTTAAAAAGGGAAATTGATAATTAAGTTTTGAGTTTAAGTAAGTTCTTGTTCCTCCTTTCGTGTATTATCATAGATAAGTTTTATGAATTTTATTTAACTTTTTCATGTTTCTTTCTTGTTTGTTTTGTCAAAAATTATGGGATAAAAAAATGCAACGTTAAATAACATTGCATTTTTAAATTGCTTTAATATTTTGGTGTTAATTCTACATAAATATCTTTGTATTGTTTTGCGCTTTGTTGCCAAGAAACATCTTTATTCATATCACGAACAACCATTTCATCCCAATATTTTCTATTTTCAAAATAAAGTGTTTTAGCACGATTGATGGCATCATAAAGAAGTCCACTTTCATAGCGATCAAATGTAAAACCATTACCTGTATTATCAAATAGATTATAAGGTTGAACAGTATCTTTAAGTCCACCCGTTTCTCTTACAATTGGGATAGAACCATATCTCATACTAATAAGTTGTGTAAGTCCACATGGTTCAAATCTTGATGGTACTAGTAAAGCATCACATCCTGCATAAATATTGTGAGCGACGTTTTCATTGTAAGCAATATATGCACAGAAGTTTCCTTTATATTTATTTTCATAATAACGGAAAGCATCTTCATACATCGCATCTCCTGTACCTAAAACAACAACTTGTGTATGTTCATCCATAATACTTGGAATAACATCATTGACAAGATCAAGACCTTTTTGATTTGTAAGACGTGAAATAAGTCCAATGACAATTTTATGATCATCAACTTCTAATCCTAATGATTCTTGAAGTGCTTTTTTATTTACTTTTTTATTCTTGATAACAGATTGACTATCATATTGAGCAGCTAAAAGTTTATCTGTTGCTGGGTTCCAAATATCCGTATCAATACCATTAACAATTCCTAAAATCTTACTACTATGATATCTTAAATGTTCTTCAAGACCTTCACCATATTCTTCTGTTTGAATTTCTCCAGCATACGTATTACTTACTGTTGTTAATTTATTACAATAAGTGATACCACCTTTTAACATATTCGCATCTAACCAATTTTGTGTCATACAATCTTTATTGAAGACATAATCAGGAAGATCTGACCAATATTGAATTGTTTTTCGATCATAGATACCTTGGAATCTTAAGTTATGAATTGTAAGAACAGAACCTGCACGTCCTACATTTGTATCTTTAAAGATTGTTCTTAAATAAAGAGGAACTAAAGCTGCTTGCCAATCATGACAATGTACAATATCAGGTGTCCAATTTAAATAATTAAGTGCTGCAAGAGCTGCTTTACTAAAATAACAGAACTTAGGAATATCATCGATAAGATTAGTATATGGATTACCCCATGAGAAGAATTCATCATTATCGATAAAATCATAAACAACACCATCTTCTTGATATTCCATAATACCTACATAATATTGTTTTCCATCTGCGCATAAATCCATATAAAATGATCCTTTATATTCCATCTTTTCTTGGAACTTTTGAGGAATACATTTATATCTAGGAATAATAACTTTAACATCCATATTTAATTTAGCTAAACTCTTGGGAAGAGCTGACATAACGTCCCCTAATCCACCCGTTTTTACAAATGGATAACATTCTGAACCAATAAAAGCAACACTTCTACGTGGTCCTAAATCAATTGGTTGAGGTTTTTCAACAGGAACTTCTTGAATAACTTCTGTTGGTTTAGCCTCAACAGGTGTTTCACTTTTTACAGATTTTGGTTTAGCAGTAGTTGTTTTTTTACTTGTAGCTGTTGTTGATTTAGCAGTTGTTGTCTTTTTAGTAGTTGCTTTCTTAGTAGAAGCTGTTTTTTTAGTTGTTGTTGTTTCTGATTTTGCAGTAGCTGCCTTTTTACTTGTAGCTGTTGTTGATTTAGCAGCTGTAGCCTTTTTAGTAGTTGCTTTCTTAGCAGGCGCTGTTTTTACAGCTGGTGCTGATTCAGCAGCAACAACTTTTTCACTTGTTTCTTTTGGTTCAACAGTAGCAGTTTTTTTAGGCACTTCTACTGGTTTAACATCAGTTGTCTTTTCACTTGTGATTGGTGTTGGTTCAACAACCGTATTGGCCTTTACACCTGATGTTCTTTTTTTATTCGTTCTTGTTGTTCTTTTTTTACTTTTTTGAACTGTTTTTTTACTCATAATTTTTTCTCCCATCTTGAAAATAATATCATGTTTAAAACTCTAACTTCATCATTTTCTCTTATTAACATTTCCTATTATAGTCATTAGAATTTGCAATTTTTGTATCTTTTTAATATTTTATACATACAAAAATTCTTTCATTTTAATTTACTTTCATATTCAAAATGTTCTTTTAATTATTGTATCATAATCAATGAATGTTGTTTATATATTCTGCACAAAAAACAGATTCAAAAGGGAGGGGGAGAATCTGTTTTTTAATCTATTATTATCTTTTTTTAAAAAGGGAAATTTATGATTAAGTTTTGTTTAAGTAAGTTCTTGTTCCTCCTTTCGTCTATTATCATAAAGAAGAAATATGAACTTTATTTTACTTTTTCATGTTTCTTTTTTGGTTGTTTTGTCGAAAATCATGTGATTAATAAGAAGTTTTTTACAAACTTCTTATTATGTCTAAAATATCTTCTCCATACCAATCACATTTCTTTGGTCCAAATCCTTTTATCGAAAGGAGTTCTTCTATTGTTGTTGGTTTATAAGCAACGATTTCATTTAAAGTAATATCATTAAATATATAATAAGGTGGTAAATTCTTTTCTTGCGCTTTATTCATACGATATTTTTTAATGATTCAATTAAATGATCATCATTATTAATTGCTATACTTTCAAATGTATTTTCTTCTTGAATTGGTGGTATTTCTTGTTTTTGATGATAAGATAAAAGTCCATCAGCCATAGCAATCATATCTTTTTGATTTCTAAAAGCACTTTGTTCATGCTTCTTTATATAATCTATCAGTTGGTCTGCTTTAATAACTTTTTCTTTTATTTCTTTAGGAGCATAACGACTTTTTAAGATAGACTTTGGATTAGCAAGGACAACAAGTGATTTAAAACCACTTAAAAAGGTCTTATTATAAAGAAATTTCATTACTGATCCTTTATCCTTTTCACGTAACATTTTATATAACTCTAAATGTCTTTGATTTTGTGTTATGGGTGAATAAATACCTTCTTTAATTATTTTCCCATTATAATTATACTCTCTTGTAAAATTTCCCATAGAATCTATCGTGATTGTCCCTATAAGATTTTTACATTCTATAAAATAAACCATCGATGGCGTAATAATTATATAATCAATTTGCGCACTCAAATCATGATCTACCATATAAATATCATGTAAAACATACATTGGAAAATGACTATTCTTTAATTCAAATAGAACATTCTCTTCTCCTTCAATACCATACTGAATAAATCTTGCTTTCTTTTCTAATTCTTTACTTGTATGTGTTTTTAAATATTCTTGTATTTGATTTAGTTCATTTATTGCCTTATTACTCCCTTTATAAATAACAGGTTCTTTTAATTTATCTTTAAATAACATAGATTTGTACCTCTCTCTATCTACCTTATAATTTTCATTATATAGAAACAACAAAAAACAGATTCAAAAGGGAGGGGGAGAATCTGTTTTTTAATCTATTATTATCTTTTTTTAAAAAGAGAAATTTATGATTAAGTTTTGTTTAAGTAAGTTTTATATCCTCCTTTCGTGTATTATCATAAAGAAGTTATATGAACTTTATTTAACTTTTTGATGTTTCTTTTTTGGTTGTTTTGTCGAAAATTATGTGATAGGATTTTGCATAATGGGAGGGATACGATGAATAAAACACAAGATTTTACAAAAGGAGTTATTTGGAAACAATTACTTTTTTTCTTTTTTCCAATATTGATTGGAAGCTTTTTTCAACAACTATATAATACCGTTGATACCATTATTGTTGGTCAAGCTTGTGGGACAAATGCTCTTGCTGCTGTTGGTTCAACAGGGAATTTGACAAACTTAGTTGTTAACTTCTATGTTGGTTTATCAACTGGAGCTTCTGTTGTTATTGCTCAATATTATGGAGCTCATAATAAAGGTAAGATTCATCAAGCGGTTCATACTTCATATATGCTTGCTATTGTTAGTGGAATTATCATGATGCTTTTTGGTTTATTCTTTTCTTATCAATGTTTAGATGCGATAGGTGTCCCTCATGATATTTTAAATGATGCCAGTCTTTATATGAAACTTTACTTTTTAGGGATGATTCCTGGAGCTATTTATAATATTGGTTCAGGAATTTTAAGAGCTGTAGGAGATAGTAAAAGACCTCTTTATTATTTAATTATTTGTAGTATTGTTAATGTTGTTTTTGACTTTGTTTTTGTTGTTATTTTACATAAAGGTATTGCTGGGGCAGCGATTGCAACATTTATTGCCCAAACAGTATGTGCTATTTTAGTCACACTTCAATTGATATTTTCTAAAGATGTTTATCAACTTACATTATCAAAAATTAAATTTCATTTACCTGTATTAAAGAAAATTGTTAAAATTGGTGCTCCTGCTGGAATTCAATCAACAATGTATAGTATCGCTAATATCGTCTTACAAACACATATTAATTCTTTTGGAACACAAACGATTGCTTCATGGTCAGTCTATATTAAAATCGATGCTTTATTTTGGATGGTCATGGCTGCTATTGGAGCCGCCATTACAACTTTTGTAGGACAAAACTATGGTGCTCATCTTTATGATCGTATCCAAAAAGGAGCAAGAACCGCTTTAACGATTGCCTTAACAATAGCAGTTTCTTTAAGTGTGATCTTATGTTTTGGGGGAAGTTATATTACAAAACTCTTTTCATCTGATCCAGCCATCGTTAATCAATGTCAAAGTTTAATACTCTTTTTAATGCCTTTCTATTTTTCATACTGTTGTGTAGAAATCTTTTCAGGGACAATGAGAGGGTGTGGGGAATCATTAAAACCAATGCTTTTAGTCTGTCTTGGAATTTGTGTTTTACGTGTAGCTTGGGTTACTTTCATTTCACCACACTATCCAACATTAAAGGGAGTTGTTATATCTTATCCAATTACTTGGTTTACGACATCATTCTTATTTATTGTTTATTACAAACAATTTAAAAAACATCATTTTGGAGCATAGTTATGCGACGAACAGAACGAGAAATTACAGATTTAAATAAAAGAAATCATTGAAAATAATCAATGTTGCCGTTTAGGTTTTATAGATCAAGGCAGTGTTTATATCTTTCCTTTAAATTATGGTTATCTTTATAATAATAAACATATCTTTTATTTGTGTATGTATCCGTTAAATTAGATAATGATTAAATTTTTTTGAAAATGAAAAAGAGATTTCTAATATTGACTGCTTCAATAATAAATGAAATCTCTTTATTTTTTATATTATAAATCTACACCATAATCACTTACAACAACTTGTCCTGTAAGTGGTGCTGCATCATCACTTGCAAGGAAAAGTGCTACTTTAGCAACATCTAAAGGACTACAAGGTTGAAGCGTTAAATCACTATGAGCAGACATAGCACCCATCATTTTCATATCCATTGTATCAGGTGTTAATCCTGCTGCCATATCTGTTGTAATACTTCCTGGACAGATAACATTACATCTAATTTTTTCTTTAGCAAAACGCATAGCAGCATGTTTTGTTACCCCAATAATTGCTGCTTTAGTAGATACATAAACAGCACCACCTGCTCCATATTGACCAGCAACACTTGAGATATTAACGATAGAAGCTCCACTTTTCATCACTTTTAAAGCTTCTGACATACAATACATTGTTCCTTTTTGATTAATATCAATAACTCTATTTAAATCATCATAATCAATTTGATCAATTGCATTTAATCCTTTATCTAAAACACCTGCATTATTAATTAAAATATCTAATTGACCAAAAGTTTCAACTGTTTTACTTACTAAGTTTTTAACATCATCCACTTTAGAAATATCAGTAGGAACACATAAAACAGTTCCTCCTGCTGCTTCAATTTCTTTTGCTGCTTCTTCCAAGACTTGTTGACGTCTTGCTGAAATAACAACTTTTGCTCCTTCACTCGCAAACAGTTTCGCAATTTCTTTACCAACGCCGGCATTCCCTCCTGTAATAATTGCCACTTTATTATCCAATTTTCCCATAAAAAATCCTCCTAGATATATAGTAACACATGTAAGCGCTTAACTCCATCTTTTTCATATCTCAAAATTGTATATGAGTTTACCATATTTTTACACACTACTCACACTCTTATATGTTAAAGAATGGGTACTATATAGGTGTCAAGAGGAGATAGACATGAAAAAGAAATTATCCGTTATAATCAGTGTAATTTGTATTATCGTTTCCTTAGGTTCGATTTCAGGAACTCTGTATTATGCTAAAAACCATAATACTTCATCTATGATGCAACAAGCAGGAGGAACACCTCCTTCAATGCCTAATAAAGGAGAAAATAGTCAAAATAATGAGTCTAATCAACAAGATTCATCTCAAAACAACCAAAGTAGCAATGATCAATCAAATTCACAAAACCAAGATTTAAATGATCAAACAAATGAAAATTCTACTGGACAAGCACCTAATAATCAACAAGATTCCCCAGGACAAAATCAACAAAACAACAATCAACCTGACCAAATGAATCAAGAAATGACTTCATCAAGTCAATCATTAACTGCTCTACAAATTGTCATTATTAGTATCAGTGTTTTAGTTTTTATGCTTGCAATAACTTATTTAATTATGAGTAAATTTGGAAGTAAAACACTTGTTGAAACATTTTATGGAGCTAAACCAACTGCAATCTATGCTGTTATTAATGTTGTAGGAACAATTTTACTTGTTTGTGCTCTTGTGTTATCAAGCAATGCTTTATTATCATCTATTTGATGTATTTCTATTCCTTCTATAATTAAATCAATTGATTCATAAAGTCTTTGAATACCACCTATTAAAAAATCATTATAAATAGCATCAATTTCATTAAATTGATTCGTAAGTGAAATCAAAGTATTTTCTTTAGATGACCATAATGCTTTAAAATCTTTTTCATTTTGTGTGTGTATTGCTTTAGCATAGTTATAGACAAGTTGTTTAATTTCTTCCATAATATCTCTCCTTTTTGATGTTAAACATCATTACTCTTAATAAAATTTCTTAGTGGGTATTTTTTTATCAAAATTTTAAAAAGATAATAAAGACAACAAAAGAACACTATGAAAAATAAAGTAAATGGAAAGGGATCCTCTCCAGCAAATATAAAAAATGAACGTATTGAATCAAAGTGATACCTATTAGACAATATGATTGATCCAATAAAGAAATTAGAAAAAAATACTAAAAAATAGACTTCATCTTTACTCAACAATCTTTTCTCTTCCATATGCTTTTCCTCCCTTGAATTTAGTTATATATAAATATTATACAGTATCTTACCCATTAAAGATATCTATAATCTAACTCATCTATACAAATGTACATATAGATTATTTTATGATACACTAAATGCGAAAAATTGTGTTTTTAAAGTATAAAATTCTATACTTTTTTATAAATGAAAGGGAAGAAAATGAAAAAGAAAATTTTTGGGGTTTTACAAAGAATAGGACGTAGTTTTATGTTACCTATTGCTGTACTACCAATTGCGGGAATGTTTTTAGGTATTGGGAGTTCTCTTACTAACGAAGCAACGATTGCTTCTCTTGGTTTAGAAGGTATTTTAGGTACAGGAACAACTTTAAATCATATATTGATTTTATTAATGTCTGTAGGGCAAACAATTTTTGATAATCTGCCTTTGATTTTTGCAGCCTCTGTTGCTTTAGGAATGGCAAAGAAATCAAAAGAAGTAGCAGTGTTATCTTCTATAATTGCTTTTTTTGTGATGCATTCAACGATTCATAGTTTGCTTATTTTTGATGGAGTTATTAAAGGAAATGAGATTGTTAAAAAAGTTGTTGAAGGAACCCTTACAAATGTATGTGGGCAAGTATCCTTACAAATGGGGGTATTTGGAGGAATTATTGTTGGTTTAGGTGTGAGTTGTTTACATAATCGCTTTTATCAAATTCAGTTACCTGATTTTTTATCTTTCTTTGAAGGAGAAAGATTTATTCCTATTATTTCTACCATTGTCTATATTTTGGTAGGATTTTTGATGTTTTATATTTGGCCTACTTTCCAAGACGGGATTTTTAAATTTGGACAATGGATTGCTAGTAGTGGCTATGGGGGAACTTTTGTTTATGGAATTGTTAAAAGAGCCCTTGTTCCTTTTGGCTTACATCATGTTTTCTATATGCCTTTTTATCAAACTGCTATTGGTGGTACTTTGGAAGTCAATGGGGTTTTAATTGATGGTGCCCAAAATATTTTCTTTGCTCAACTTGCTGATCCAAATTTAAAGCACTTTAGTGTTGAAGCAACTAAGTATTTCTCTGGTGAATATATGATTATGATGTTTGGTTTACCAGGAGCAGCTTTAGCGATGTATCGCAGTGCTAAAGATGAATCAAAAAAAGTTATAAGAAGTCTTTTTTTATCAGCAGCCCTTACGAGTATGCTTACAGGAATTACAGAACCCATTGAATTTGCTTTTATTTTTGTGGCTCCTATGTTATTTGTCGTTGATGTTTTTTTAGCGGGAACAGCTTTTGTTTTAGCCCATGTTTTAAAGGTGACGATTGGATTTACTTTTTCTTGTGGTTTAATAGATTTTCTTGTTTTTGGTGTATTACAAGGTAATAGTAAAACTCATTGGGTTTTTATTATTGTTGGTGGAGTTATGTATTTCTTCTTATATTATTTTTCATTCCGTTTTTTAATTAAGAAATTTGATTTAAAAACACCAGGAAGAGAAGATGATAATAAATTAACGATTTTTAATAAAAAGAAAATGGATTACTCTTTTGACCAATCATTACTTGATCCTCAAGTACAAATGATTATTAAAGGACTAGGTGGAAGATATAACTTTAGTGATCTTGATTGTTGTATTACACGATTACGTGCTTCTTTACAAGATCCAAGTCTTGTAAGCGAAGGCTCTTTAAAACAAGCAGGGGCAGCTGCTGTTTTATTACAGGGCAATGCTATTCAAATCATCTTTGGTCCAAAAGCTTCTTCTTTAAAAACAAAGATTAATGATTATTTAAATAACGTTCCTGCTTCTTATGATGAAGAAAAAACAATTGATTATCATACAACGGATGTAGAAATAGGAAATATTGTTGATGGTGAGGTTTTACCTATTGAAGATTGCTGCGATGATATCTTTGCTCATAAGTTGTTAGGAGATGGTCTCATGATTCGTCCAATACATGGTTTGGTTGTTGCTCCTTGTGATGGAACGATTTCTATGATTTATCCTACAAAACATGCTTTAGGGATTGAATTAGAAAATGGTATGGAAATATTGATTCATTTTGGTATTAATACTGTAAAATTAAATGGACAAGGGTTTGAACTTCTTGTTAAAATAAATCAGAAGGTTAAAAAGGGAGATCTGTTATGGAATGCAGATTTGAATTATATTAAAGAAAATGCCATCGATGATTGTCTTTTAATGATTATCACTAAAGGTCAAGGACCTTTAGAAAAGAACTATGGTCATAAAAAAAGTGGAGAAACGATTTTAAAAATAAAGAGGTGAACAAAATGTATCAAGTCTTAAAAGTATTAAATAATAATACCATTCTAGCTAAAGAAGATGATAATGAAATAATAGTTATGGCAAAAGGAATTGGTTTTGGTAAAAAAGTAAATGAACATTTTGAAATTCCACCTCACGCCAAGAAATACATGATGCAAAAGAACTATCAAGCTAAAGATAAACAAAAGAAAGTCATTGACTATATCAATCCTGTTTATCTTGAAATCGCAGCTGAAATCATTAAAGAAGCAACAAATAAATTTGAACAAGTCAATCATGATATTTTAATTCCACTGGCTGATCATATTTATTTTGCGATTAAACGTATGGATGAAAACATCATGCCTACAAATCCCTTTACTTATGATATTAGACTTTTATTCCCCGATGAATATGAAGTTGCTTTAAAATCAAAAGAAATCATAAAAAGCTTTATCAATAAAGAAATCAATAATGATGAAGTAGGTTTTATTACTCTACATATTCACTCAGCAATTTCTTCTAATAAAGTAGGAGAATCTATGGAAGCAGCACGTGTTGTTCATGAAAGTATTATTAAATTACAAACTGATTTAAATATGAAAATTGATGTTGAATCAATTTCTTATGCCCGTTTAATGAATCATATTAAATTCCTAATCATTCGTTTAAATACTAATGAACAATTGCAAATGGATATTAGTGAATTTACCAAAAATAAATTTCCTTTTGCTTATGAACAAGCAATAAGAATGTGTAATGCTTTATCAAAAGTATTAAATAAAGAATTGCCTGAATCAGAAGTAGGATACTTAGCTTTACATCTAGAAAGAATCTTATCAAGTACTTTTCAAAATTAGGGGATCACCCCTTTTTTTATTTATTGATAAATTGTGATTGTTTTATATTATATATTATCTTTTTCATTATTTTTTATATCAAAAAATAATGAAAGAACATAAAAACGTAAAAAAAATGATTGACGCTTACATTTTTTGATGTTAGTATATCACTGTAATTAAATTGAATATTCAATAGTGTGTAACTTTAAGTAGGCATTAACTATTTTAAAAGAAAGCAATGGGTGCATTGTATCTTCTTTTAAATAGTTGGCCTACTTTTTTTGTTATTCAATGTTAATTAGAGAGAGGGAGGAAAAATATGGTAGGAATTATTCTTGCAAGTCATGGTGAATTCGCTAATGGAATTTTACAATCTGGTTCTATGATTTTCGGTGAACAAAAAAATGTAAAAGCTGTGACTTTACAACCAAGTGAAGGTCCTGATGATTTAAGAGCAAAAATGGAAGAAGCTATTTCCACTTTTGAAAATCAAGACGAAGTTCTTTTCTTAGTTGATTTATGGAGTGGAACTCCATTTAATCAAGCTAACTTATTACTTAACGGTCATGAAGATCATTGGGCTATCGTTACTGGGTTAAATTTACCAATGCTTATCGAAGCATATGCAATGCGTATGTCTACTGACAGCGCACATGAAATCGCAACTCATATCTGTGAAGTTGCTAGAGACGGAGTTAACATTCGTCCAGAAGAATTAGAACCTAAAAAGGAAGAAGCAGTAAAAGCTGAAAAACCAGCACCTGCTGGGGCTATTCCTGAAGGAACTGTTCTTGGAGATGGACATATTAAATATGTCTTAGCTCGTGTTGATACACGTTTATTACATGGTCAAGTAGCTACTACTTGGACAAAATCAACTCAACCAACACGTATCATTGTTGTATCTGATGCAGTATCTCAAGATGCATTACGTAAACAAATGATTGAACAAGCTGCACCACCAGGTGTTAAAGCAAATGTTGTACCAGTCAAAAAGATGATTGAAGTCGCTAAAGATCCTCGTTTTGGTGCTACTAAAGCTTTATTGTTATTTGAAACTCCTCAAGATGCTTTAAGAGCTATTGAAGGTGGAGTTGATATTAAAGAATTAAATATTGGTTCTATGGCTCACTCTGTTGGTAAAGTGGTTGTTAATAAAGCCATCGCTATGGATCAAAAAGATGTTGAAACTTTAGAAAAATTAAAAGAAATGGGTGTTACTTTCGATGTTCGTAAAGTACCTGCTGATTCTAAAGAAAATATGGACAGTCTTCTTAAAAAAGCAAAGACTGAACTTCAAAATATGAAATAGGGGGAAAATTTAATGTCTGCAATTACTATTATGTTAATTATTTTAGTAGCATTATTAGCAGGTATGGAAGGGATTTTAGATGAATTCCAATTCCATCAACCACTAGTAGCGTGTACTTTAATTGGTTTAGTTTCAGGACATCTAAGTGAAGGTATTATCTTAGGTGGTTCTTTACAAATGATTGCCTTAGGATGGGCAAACGTTGGTGCTGCTGTTGCTCCAGATGCTGCTTTAGCTTCTGTTGCTTCTGCAATTATCATGGTTTTAGGTTTAAATGGTGGTACTGTTAATACACAAACAGCTATCTCTACTTCAATTGCTGTTGCAATTCCTTTATCAGTAGCTGGTTTATTCTTAACTATGATTTGTCGTACAATCGCTATCCCATTAGTTCACTTAATGGATGGTGCTGCTGAAAAAGGTGATTACCGTAAAATTGAAATCTATCAAATTTTAGGTATCTTATTACAAGGTGTCAGAATCGCAGTTCCTGCTGCTGCACTATGTATCGTTCCTGCTGAAGCAGTAACTAGTGTTTTAAATCAAATGCCTGCTTGGTTATCAGGTGGTATGACTGTTGGTGGTGGAATGGTTGCCGCTGTAGGTTATGCAATGGTTATTAATATGATGTCAACTAAAGAAACTTGGCCATTCTTTGCTATCGGTTTCGTATTAGCTGCATTAAGTGAATTAACATTAATCGCTTTAGGTGCTTTAGGTGTTGCTATTGCTTTAATTTACTTAGGATTAAAAGAAAACGGTGGTTCTGGTAATGGTGGTTCTACTGGTTCTGGTGATCCATTAGGTGATATTTTAAATGACTATTAATCTTGAAGGAGGAAAGAAATATGGCAGAAAAAATTCAATTAACTAAAAAAGATCGTTTATCAGTTGCTTGGCGTCATCAGTTCCTTCAAGGATCATGGAACTATGAACGTATGCAAAATGGTGGTTGGTGTTATTCAATTATCCCAGCTATCAAAAAATTATACAAAGATCCACAAGATAGAGCAGATGCTTTAAAAAGACATCTAGAATTCTATAATACACATCCTTATGTTTCAGCTCCAGTTATGGGTGTTACATTAGCCTTAGAAGAAGAAAGAGCTAATGGTGCGGAAATCAATAATCAAGCTATTCAAGGGGTTAAAGTTGGTATGATGGGACCTCTTGCAGGGGTTGGAGATCCAGTATTCTGGTTCACTTTAAGACCAATCTTAGGTGCTTTAGGTGCTTCTCTTGCTTTAGGTGGAAGTATTGTTGGTCCATTATTATTCTTCTTTGCTTGGAATATTATCCGTATGGCATTTATTTGGTATACTCAAGAATTTGGATATAAAGTTGGTACTTCTATCGCAAAAGATTTATCTGGTGGTTTATTAGGTAAAATTACTCAAGGTGCTTCTATTTTAGGTATGTTCATTATCGGTTCTTTAGTTCAACGTTGGGTAAGTATTTCATTTACTCCTGTTGTTTCTAGAGTTGCTCAATCTGAAGGTGCTTATATTGATTGGAGTCAAATCAAAGGTGGAGCTGAAGGTATTAAAACAGCTTTATCTCAATATGCTTCTCTTGGAGCTAATGGATTAGATAAAATTAAAGTTACTACTTTACAACAAAACTTAGATCAATTAATTCCTGGACTTGCAGCATTATTACTTACATTACTTTGCTGCTGGTTATTAAAGAAAAAAGTTTCACCAATCGTTATTATCGTTGCATTATTTATCGTTGGTATCTTAGCTCGTTTAGCTGGAATTATGTAATTTAAAAAGTTCAATATTTATGGAGGGAATATATGGTACAATCATTAAATAAAAAAGTCGATTTAACAATTAATGCTACTTCTTATTTAGGAATGGCAAACTATGGTAAAGTGTTAGTCGGGGATGAAGCTTTTGAATATTACAATGATAAAAACGTCAATGATTATATTCAAATTCCTTGGTCTGAAGTAACAGAAATCATGGCAAGTGTCATGTTTAAAGGAAAATGGATTCCTCGTTTTGCAGTTGTTACGAAAAACAACGGAAACTTTATCTTTTCGACAAGAGATAATAAAAAGACATTAAGAGCTGTTAGAAATTATGTTGATCCAAATAATATGGTTCGTTCTCTTAGTTTCTTTCAAGTAATCTCTCGTGGTTTAAAATCATTATTCAAACGTAAATAAATATTGAGCAAAGGAGCTTTATTGCTCCTTTTTTTTGTTATAATGAAAGAGGTGATAATATGGATCTAAATAGAATACATTATTTCTTTAAAGCTGTTGAATATAAAAACTTTACGCAAGCAGCTAACGCTTGTCATATTGGACAAACAACCATGTCTAAATACATTGCTGTCTTAGAGCAAGAACTCCAAACACAGCTATTTATAAGAGAACATAGAACATTAACTCTTACTAAACAAGGAAAACAGTTCTATGAAGGAATGAAAAACATTTATGCTTCTTATCAAACTTTATGTCAAAATATTCAACAAACGAATACTTTACATATAGGCATGAAAACAACAGATTTTACAGACTTTGAAATTCTTGAAAGCTTTGAAAAGAAATACCCACATCTTTCTATTTCTTATTCTTATCTTGAAGAAAATGAATTGATGAAAGGCCTAAAAGCGCATCAACTCGATGCGTTAATTTCTCCAAGTATGCTCTCTTTCTACAAAAATAATCCAATTGAAACAACAACCTTATCTAAAGAAAACGTTTCTCTTGTTTGTTCAAAAGAACTGATCCATAAATATCATACAATAGAAAAGGTCATGCAATCTGTTCCCTATATTACAAAAGCAACAGATCAAAACTATCATCAATTATGTAAAGATGAACTTTATAAAATTTATCATACAACTTTTAATAAAGTAGAATACGTTAAAGAATTTCCCAAACAACTTCTTTTACTTAATCTATCTAGAGGTTTTTCAATCCTTCCTACAAAAGAAGTAGAAAACAGAGATCAGTTCTATTTAGAGGATATTAGTAAATACTTTGCTGATCTTGAAAAAATAGATCTTGTTTATTTAAAACAAAATAAATCAGAGAACTTAAATCTATTATTGCAACATATTCATGAAAAAAAGTGCTAGATTAAGCATTTTTTTTCGTTTTATCTTTTAACATTTATTCTATATAATACAAAGCAAGGAGTTGATGTTATGCAAAAAGATTTAACAAAAGGCAGTGCCTTAAAAAATATTATTACTTTCTCATTACCATTTTTACTTGCTAATTTCTTACAAACATTCTATGGCATGGCTGATTTATTTATTGTCGGTCAATACAATGGAGCCGCTTCTTTATCAGGGGTTTCTATTGGAAGTCAGGTCATGCATATGATTACTGTTATGCTTGTAGGAATTGCAATGGGTTCAACGGTCATGATTGGTCGTTATGTTGGTGAAAGAAAAGAAGAAGAAAAAAGGATGACTGTAGGAAATACAATCATTATCTTTATGATTTTATCTCTGATCGTTACTTTGATTTTATTATTCTTTATTAATCCGATTGTTTCTATTATGTCTACACCTGTAGAAGCAATTCAAGAAACAACACTTTATTTAAAAATATGTTTTATTGGAATTCCTTTTATTACTGCTTACAATATTATTAGTTCTATTTTTAGAGGATTAGGGGATTCTAAAAGTCCTATGTATTTTGTGGCAGTTGCTTGTTTTTTTAATATCGTGTTAGATTTTATTTTCATTGGTTATTTCAATATGCATGCCGTTGGAGCAGCATTTGGGACAGTGATTTCACAACTTATTAGTGTAATTGTTGCTTTATTTGCAATTATTAAAAGAAAATTGATTGTCATCCATAGATACCATTTGAAATTACATAAAAAGATTATTAAAGATATCTTTAAAATTGGTTTTCCTATTTCTATGCAAGATGGTCTTATTCAAGTATCATTCATTATTATTACGATTATCGCAAACATGCGTGGTGTTGATATTGCCGCAGCAGTTGGTGTTGTAGAAAAAATCATTAGCTTTTTATTCTTAGTACCATCAAGTATGTTATCTGCCATCTCGGCAATCTGTGCACAATGTGTTGGAACAAAACAACATCAAAGAGCAAGACAAACTTTACGCTATGGATGTTTTATTGCTTTAGGTTTTGGTGTTTTCTTTGCGATTACTTGTCAATTTATTTCCAAGGAAATTCTTTCGTTATTTACAAGTGAAGCTATTGTTATTATGTATGGAAGTCAGTATTTAAAAGGATATGTTTTAGATTGTATGTTTGCTTCTATTCATTTCTGTTTTAGTGGTTTCTTTACTGCTTATGGTTATTCTATGATTTCATTTATTCACAATGTCATCTCTATTGTTTTAATAAGAGTACCTGGAGCTTATATAACTTCTAAGCTTTTCCCTGATACTTTGCTTCCTATGGGTCTTACACCAGCATTAGGTTCTATTTTATCAGCAATGATTTGTGTAAGTATTTTTATCATTATGAAGAAAAAGAATAAATTTGATTATTAAAACGTCATCCAAGTGATGACGTTTTTACTTAAACTTAATTGAAAGAATACATGTATAATCATTCTTTATCTTTTTGTTTGTTTCTAACTCTTTTATAGGAAGAGATGTGACATGATTTTTTCCATAAGATAATGCCACTAACATTTGTTTTTTACTATATTTAATAGCTGTTTTTTCTTCAATTTTATCATAATCCCAAACATCATAGTTACTAATGTTTTCTAAAAATGAAATACCTTCAGCTATATAATACCCATCTTCAAAAGCATCTATAATCTTCAAAGTAGATGCTTCTCGATCTACTACTAAAGCAATATTTCCGGTATTTATTCCTTTTGAAGGATTATTATAAAATGTACAGATTTCTTTATCAGATATCTTTTTACCTTTTTGATATTGGGTTAAATACATAGTTAATGAATCAAAATCTTTTTTTGAATTATAATGAAATAACAAAATATCACCTGGATGATTAGAAAGCATATTTGCTGTTTGCATTTCTGTGCTTTTTTCTAAATAAGGTTCTATATAGTTTTGTGGTTGTGTTAATTTTTTGTAGATAAATATGCTTGTAATAAATATGAAAACAACAAGCATAACTATTAATAATTTTATAATTTTCTTTAGATACTTTTGTTTGTTTTTATTATCTTTTGTAATCTGAATAATATTTTCTTCTGCTTTTTGTTCAATTGTTTCTTTAGGTATATCTTCTCCAGCAAGAAACTCATTAATACTTATATCTAGTATTTTACATAATTCTAGATAAACAGAGACATCCGGTAAACAGATACCTCTTTCCCATTTAGAGACTGATTTATCAGACATATTTAACTTTTCAGCAAGCTGTTTTTGTGTTAAGCCTTGTTCTTTTCTTTTAAAAGCTATATATTTACCTATTTTGATAAGATCCATATGACCACTCCCTTTAATCAAATCATATCATTTTAAATAGAAAACAACACCTCTTATAAGTAGAATTAGTTTTTATATTATGAAAAAACAAACAAATATTCAATAATATCGATATAATGAATTTGATAATAAAAAATAAGGAGAAATATAATATGAAACAATTTCCAGAAGGATTTTTATGGGGTGGAGCTACTGCCGCTAACCAATATGAAGGTGGTTGGAAAGAAGGAGGAAAAGGAGTAAGTTGTAGTGATGTACAATTATTTACTGATCCTAAATCTATGAAAGATTTATTAAATACTCATGGGTTATGTGATATTTCTGATGAAATGATTGAAAAAGCTTTAAGTACTGATGATGAAGTTTACTATCCAAAACGTCATGGGATTGATTTTTATCATCATTATAAAGAAGATATTGCTTTACTTGCAGGAATGGGATTTAAGGTTTATAGAATGTCTATTGCTTGGTCTCGTATTTTCCCTAGAGGGGATGAATTAGAACCTAATGAAGAAGGTTTAAAATTCTATGATGCTGTTTTTGATGAATGTTTAAAATATGGAATGCAACCTTTAGTTACAATGTCTCATTATGAACCACCACTAGCATTCTGTATGGACTATAATGGTTGGTATGATCGTCGTTCGATTGAATTCTTTACACGTTATGTGGATGTTATTACTAAAAGATATAAAGATAAAGTAAAATTATGGTTAACATTCAATGAAATTGATTCAATCATTAGACATCCATTTATGACAGGTGGATTAATTGAATCAAGATTCAAACCAGAAGAATTTGAAAAAGTTGAATATCAAGCAATGCATCATCAATTTGTAGCAAGTGCTTTAGCGGTAAAAATTACACATGAAAACATTCCTGATGCTAAAGTAGGGTGTATGCTTACTAAATTAACTTATTATCCATATACATGTAAACCAGAAGATGTATTAGAACAACAACAAAGAATGAGACAAATCTATTGTTATAGTGATACACAAGTTCATGGTGAATATCCTAAATATTTATTACAAATGTATAAAAATAAAGGATTCAATATTAAAATGACTGATGAAGATCTAAAAATCATGAAAAAATATCCTGTTGATTTTATTTCATTTAGTTATTATTCATCAAGTTGTGTTGCTGCTGATACAAAAGGCTTAGAAATGAGTGCAGGTAATACAGAAACAGCTATTAAAAATCCATATATTCCAAGTTCTGATTGGGGATGGCAAATTGATCCTATCGGTTTAAGAATTTCTTGTGTAGATTTATATGATCGTTATAGAAAACCATTATTTATTGTGGAAAATGGTTTAGGTGCTAAAGATACTGTGGAAGCTGATGGTTCTATTAATGATGATTATCGTATTGATTATTTAAGAGAACATATTAGACAAATGTATAAAGCTATTGAGGAAGATGGTGTTGAATTAATGGGTTATACAACTTGGGCACCAATTGATTTATTATCTAATTCAACTAATCAAATGTCTAAACGTTATGGATTTATTTATGTAGATGTTGATGATTATGGTAATGGAACTTATAAACGCTCTAAAAAGAAATCTTATGATTGGTATAAAGAAGTTATTGCGACTAATGGATCTTCTATTTTAGATGACTAGTTAAGGAATCGAAAGATTCCTTTTTTCATACGTATTATCTTGCGTACTATCATACGTACTTTTTATATTTTCTTTTATTGAAAATCATAGAAAGGGACTTTGTGATATAATTAGCTAAAGGAGATTTTTTATGAAAGAGAAAGTATTATTTTTTGATATAGATGGGACATTAGTATGCTCACAAATGGGAATTTATGAAATACCTTTAGGTGTAAAACAACAATTAAATAGATTAAAGAAACAAGGACATAAACTCTTTATTTGTAGTGGAAGACCCAAAGCCATGTTAGATGAAAAATGGCTCGATGGAACTTTTGACGGTTATATTTTAAATAATGGTGGTTATGTAGAAATTGATGGAAAATCTATTTATGAAAATAGAATGGATTATGAGTTATGTTTAAAGACAGCAAATATGCTAGAAGAACTTCATTGTGATTATATGATTGCGACAGCGAATCATTTATACATTGATCCTTCTTATAAAGAACTTTATAACTTCTTTGTTCAAAAGGGACATTTTGAAGATCTATTTACAATAAAGTTTGATCGTAATGAGGTATTAAAAAGAGCGATTAAAATAGAAGCAAATGTTACAAATAAAGATCGTGAAAAAATAGAAAAGTATATTCAAAATGATTTTGGTTATGTTATTAATTTTGATGAACATGGCAGTGACAATGCATTTGAATTCTATTCACCAACGATTTCAAAAGCTACAGGTATTCAAAAAATTCTTGATTATTATCATTTAAATCAAGATGACACATACGCTTTTGGTGATGGAGAAAATGATTTAGAAATGATTGAATTTTGTCGTGTAGGGGTTGCCATGGGAAATGCCTGTGATTTATTAAAAGTTAAAGCAAATATTATTTGTAAATCGGTTGTTGATGATGGTTTAGAAGATATTTTAAAAATACTATTTAGTGATTAAGGAGAAATCTATGATTGTATTTCATGAAGAAAGTGAAACTTTTCATTTGTATAATAATGAAATCAGTTATGTGTTTAAAATCTTAAAAAATAATCAATTAGGACAACTCTATTATGGAAAAAGAATTCATGATCGTAAAGACTTTGATCATTTATTAGAACTCTTTCCTCGTCCTATGTCACCTTGTAGCTATAAAGGGGATTTAAGTTTTTCATTAGAACATATTAAACAAGAATATCCTGTTTATGGTTCAGGTGATTTACGTCATCCTGCTATCGATATTTTACAAGAAAATGGGAGTCATATTTTAAACTTTGAATATGTAAGTCATGAAATCATACAAGGAAAACCAAAATTAAAAGATCTTCCTGCTACCTATGTAGAAAATGAAAACGAAGCCCAAACTCTTATCATTACCTTATATGATGGAGTCATTGAAACAAAGCTTCAATTAAGTTATACTATTTATCAAGATTTTCCTGTAATTACAAGAAATGCTTTTATTGTTAATGAGGGGAAACAAAAATTAAGACTTAATCAAATGGTGTCTATGTCTTTAGACTTACCTGATCAAGATTATGAAATGATTGAACTTACAGGATCATGGGCAAGAGAACGTTCTATTAAAACAAGAAAACTTACAGAAGGTATTCAAAGTATTTATTCTTTAAGAGGATGTTCATCTCATCAATTTAATCCTTTTATTGCTTTAAAAAGAGAAGATTGTAAAGAAACAAGTGGTGAAGTTTTAGGTTTTAGTTTGGTTTATAGTGGTAACTTTTTAGCCCAAGTAGAAGTTGATAATTATCATGTCTCACGTGTCTCTATGGGAATTCATCCTCATTGTTTTGAATATCTATTAGATCATTTAGATTCTTTTCAAAGTCCTGAAGTTGTAATGGTTTATAGTAATCAAGGACTGAATAAGATGTCTCAAACCTATCATCAACTTTATCAAAAAAGACTTGCTAGAGGGAAGTATCGAGATCAAGTAAGACCTATTTTGGTGAATAATTGGGAAGGAACTTATTTTGATTTTAATGAAGATAAGATTGTTTCAATGGCTAATACAGCAAAAGAATTAGGAATTGAGTTATTTGTGTTAGATGATGGTTGGTTTGGTAATAGAAATAATGATCATCAAGGATTAGGAGATTGGTACCCTAATTTAGATAAACTGCCTCATGGAATTAGTGGGCTATCAAAGAGAATTCATGATTTAGGTTTAAAATTTGGATTATGGTTTGAACCAGAGATGGTCAATGAAGATTCTAACTTATATAGAAATCATCCTGAATGGGTGTTAAAAACACCTCATAGAAAGAGTTGTCATGGAAGAAATCAATATATTTTAGATTTTTCTAATCCTGAAGTTATCAACTATATTGCCCAGGCAATGATGAATGTGATTGATGATTCCTATATTTCATATATTAAATGGGACATGAATCGTTGTATGTCAGAAGTCTATTCAAGCACTCATGATGTTTCATCACAAGGAAGAGTCATGCATGAATATATCCTAGGTGTTTATCATTTATACGATGTTCTAACGACGAAATACCCTGATATACTCTTTGAATCCTGTGCAAGTGGAGGCGCACGCTTTGATCCAGGAATGCTTTATTATGCCCCTCAATGTTGGACCAGTGATGATACTGATGCGATAGAAAGATTAAAGATTCAATATGGAACCTCTCTAGTTTATCCTTTATCTTCTATGGGATCACATGTATCTAATATTCCTAATCATCAAACATTTAGAAAAGTGCCTTTACAAACACGTGCTAATGTGGCTTATTTTGGTACTTTTGGTTATGAATTAGATGTTAATTCTTTAAGTGATGAAGAAAAAGAAATCATTAAAAAACAAATTGTTTTTATGAAACAATATCGTTCTTTATTTCAATTTGGAACATTTTATCGTTTAAAAAGTCCATTTACATCAAACGAAACAGCTTGGATGGTTATTTCTAAAGAAAGAGATTTAGCGATTGTAGGTTATTATCGTACTTTACAAGAAGTTAATGTTGGATATCGTCGTTTATTATTAGAGGGATTAGATGAAGATAAGGTTTATCATGTAAATGATTTAGATTTATATGGTGATGAGTTGATGAATGTGGGTTTGATTATAAGTGATGGTTCAAGTGGTGAGAATAAGGATGGTATTGGAGATTATTATTCTAAATTATATATTTTAAAGGAGAGAAAAGAAAATGAGTAATGAATGGTGGAAGAAAGAGATAGCTTATCAAATTTATCCTAAGAGTTTTAAGGACTCTAATGGAGATGGAATTGGTGATTTAAGAGGGATTATTGAAAAGCTTGATTATTTAAAGGATTTAGGAGTGACTTTGTTATGGTTATGTCCTATTTATAAATCACCTATGGATGATAATGGGTATGATATTTCTGATTATTATGATATTAATCCTGAATTTGGAACAATGGCTGATTTAGAAGAATTGATTGAAAAAGCTAAAAATAAAGGAATTAAGATTATTATGGATCTCGTTATCAATCATAGTTCAGATGAACATGCTTGGTTTCAAGAAGCTTTAAAAGATCCTCATAGTCCTTATCATGACTATTATATCTTTAAATCCTCTAAAGATGGTAAAGAACCAAACAACTGGAGATCTGTTTTTGGAGGTTCAGTATGGCAAAAGGTAGAAGGTAGAGATGAATATTATTTCCATGCTTTTTCTAAAAAACAACCTGATTTAAATTGGGAAAATCCAGCTTTAAGACAAGAACTTTATAAAATGATTAACTGGTGGTTAGATAAAGGAATTGCGGGATTTAGAGTTGATGCAATTAACTTTATTAAAAAAGATCAAAGATTTTTAGATGGTCCTGTTGATGGACAAGATGGTTTAAGTGCTTGTTTTGCTTATTCTAGAAATCAACCAGGAATTGAAGTCTTCTTTGATGAATTAAAGAAAGAAACATTTGAAAAACATAATTGTATGACAGTAGCTGAAGCTGTTGGGGTTCAATATAAGGATTTAGGTATTTTTATTGGTAAAGATGGATGTTTTTCAATGATGTTTGATTTTAATTATTGTAATTTTGATATTAATGAAGATGAAGAATGGTTTAAAAGACAAGATTGGACAACTAAACAATTTAAAGAACTCTTATTTACAAGTCAAAGAGAAGTTCAAAAGCTTGGATGGATTGCGAGTTTCTTAGAAAATCATGATCAACCTAGAGCTATTGATAAATTTATTTTAGATAAAAAAGATCATAATTATTATTCACAAACAATGCTTGCTGGTATGTTCTTTAATTTAAGAGGAACACCATTTATCTATCAAGGTGAAGAAATCGGTATGGAAAACTTTGAAAGAAAAGACATTAGTGAATTTGATGATATTGGAAGTCATGGTCAATACCAAAGAGCTTTAGAAGAAGGCTTTACTAAAGAAGAAGCCATGCATTTCCTTAACCTTAGAAGTAGAGATAATACTAGAACACCTATGCAATGGGATAGTAGTGAATACGCTGGATTCAGTGATCATGAACCTTGGTTAAAAATGACAGGAAGCCAAGATAAAATCAATGTTGAAAGTCAATTCAATGATCCAAATTCAATCTATAGCTTCTATAAAAAAATGATTTCTATTAGAAAACAAGAAGATATTCTTGTTTATGGTGATTTTGAAGAAATCAACACAGTAGATGATGTCATTGGTTATAAACGTACTTATCAAGGACAAGAAATACTTTGTTTCTGTAACTTTACAAACAAAGAACAACAAATCCCAAAAACCCAAGGAAACATCTTGTTAGATAACTACAACAATTACAACCCAACAACTTTAAAACCTTATCAATTTATTATGATCAAAAAATAATAACAGCCCTTTAGTGATAAGCTAGAGGGCTTTTATTGTAAAAAAATAGAACCATGTATTACTACACGGTCCTTACAAAATATATTTATATATTTTTTTATGCAATTTCATTTTAGTCAACTGGATACCAATTGTCAATAACAATATTCAAAAATTCAAAAGTTGTCCTAATCAAATCATTATTATCATAATATTGACCGTTTCTTTTTATTCTATCACTAAATTTTTGCAAATTTATAACAGCATTCTTTCTAACACCTTCACTTGGTATTAGTTTTTTATGCATATAAAGCAAAGATATTACTTGTTGTATTCTACCATTACTCATTTTCTTAATTCTAGTAACCTTCGAAATTTTCTCTATATTTGCCAATTCTTTTGTAACTAAATAACTTGTTGATAATGATGTTGTTTTTGCATTTAAATCATTTATTATACAATTACTATGTGCCGCTGCATTTCTAACACTTTTACACATTTTTAATATAAAATGATCTTTTGACATCATTTTATCATTGTATCTTTCCCCACAAAATTTATAAAATGATATTAGTGTACCAAAAGAAATTACTTCGATAAAAACCCATATAGGGTATTTTTTTAAATCAGGATAGCTATTTATTAAATCTTCACAATAAATTGACTTTCGATTTCTTAATACTTCATTTTCTAATCTATCATACTGATTTTTATCTAAACTATCCAAAAAATCATTTACAATTTCATAACCATCTTCATGATGTAATTGAATTAAATTTAATAAATATATTTTTGTCCAGTGTTCAATATCTAAAGACAAATCTACTAACAAATACCTCAATTCCATATCAATGATTGCTAAATCTTGTAAATATGCAAAATCCAAATCAATGTACACCTTTTTACCATCGACTTCTTTTTTTAAGAAATTCTTTCTATATGATGTTAACTTAAAATAATAGTTATTTTTCCTTAAATATTCTTTGGCATTATCTTCTGAAACATATTTAAAAGTTACACCATTTTCTTTTAATTTATCTATTTGCTCATCAACAGACAATATAGGTTTTGTTTTTTCTTGAAGTAAGACACTCATATCCCTCTTTTCGATAAAATATTATAAAAATAAAAGTATTTCTTTTTTTATTGATAACATTATATTACCATACTTTATTACCAAAATAATCTTATATCATCTATCTGTTTTAAAATTTATTCACTATTTAAAAAAATGTTTTTTTATCTATGCTTGCTTAGGTAAATTTGTGGACTATTTGTCCATTGTTTCAATTATATATAACCTTATAATTATAAAAAAGATGAAGATATATGTTTATAGGTAGAGAACAAGAATTAAATTTTTTAAATAGTCGTTATCATTCAAAAAATGCAGAACTTATTTTTTTATATGGGAGATACCGCATTGGTAAAACAGAAACATTACATGAATTTTATAAAGGTAAAGAACATATTTTTTACTCATGTCAAGAATGCCCTGATAATATTCAATTAAGAAACTTTTCTCGATCATTATTAAAAGAAAATATTAAAGCAAGCCAATATTTAAGTACTTTTTATGATTGGCAGCAAGTATTAAGCTCTATCATAGAGTTACCTTATAAAGAAAAAAAATTAATTATTATTGATGAATTTCCTTATATGTGTAAAAATAATAAATCTATTCCTTCTATTTTACAAAATTTATGGGATACTACTCTAAAAAATGAAAATGTAATGATCGTTTTATGTGGTAGTGCAATGAGTTTTATTGAAAAAGAATTGCTTGCAAATAAAAATCCATTATATGGTCGTGCTACTGGTATTTATAAAATGAAAGAAATGAATTTCTTTGATGCTAGAAAATTCTTTCCAAATTATTCTTTAGAACAACAAATTATTATTTATTCTATACTAGGTGGAATACCTCATTATTTAAAACAATTCAATAGTGACTTAACTATTGAAGAAAATATAAAATACAATATTTTAACAAAAGGTTGTATTTTGTTTAATGAAGTAGAATTTCTTTTACATCAAGAATTAAGAGAAACTTCTTTATATAATTCTATTATAGAAGCCATTGCTTTAGGAAATACAAAGATAAATGAAATATTTACTCAAACACTTATTAACAACACTTCAAAAACCAGCGTTTACTTAAAAAATTTAATAGAACTTGGTATTGTAGAAAGAGAACTCTCTATCGATGCTGGTAATAAAGAAATAGCAAATAATAATCTTGGAATTTATCAATTAACAGATCAATTCTTTAGATTTTGGTACACCTTTATATTTACTAACTATTCTAGTCTAGAAGATGGTGATGTAGATGGTATTTACCAGTATGTTATTGCTGATAATCTAGATAGATATGCTTCTATTACTTATGAAAAAGTATGCCAACAATATCTTACAAGATTACAATTAAAAAATAAGCTTCCTTTTAGATATGAAAAAATAGGGCGCTGGTTTGGAAAAACAACTGTTAGAAGCAAAAGTAATAATACTGAAATTAAAGAAACAGAAATTGATATTCTTGCTTTATCTAAAAAAGGAAAATGTTATTTAATAGGTGAATGTAAATTTAAAGAAAGTCCATTTTCTTATTCAGAATATTTAGATACTCTTGCAAAACTAGAACCATTAAAGAAAAATAATAAAATCTATTATGCTTTATTTTCTAAAAATGGTTTTGATGAAAATATCATAGAAGAAAAGAATAATCAATTATTATTATTTAATTTAAAAGATATGTCATTTGATTAAGCTGTCGAAAGACAGCTTTTAATGTGTATCATAAAATATAATGATTAAATCAATGTAATACGATAAAATAGAATTATAAAATATTTAGAAAAGAGAAAGAACATGAAAACTTTATATGAAACAATGTCTAATTATTACAAATATAACAATATTGATTGGAATTATTATTTAAACGATTTAGCATTTCCAAAAAATATAAATGATGCTAGAAAATTTATAGATGATTTTTTCGCATATGCTGGAAAAAGTTATTTAATTCGCGATATATTACAAGAATGTGAAACATTAAGAGTAAATCATACACTGTCAGTTTTTTTTATTGGCCTTCTTATAAAAAACAGTTCATTTCATGATTTGAAAATAATTGATAATGATCAAAATGAAATTTTTGAATTTAGTTATCTTTGGTTTTTAGTCCCTTTATTTCATGATATGGGATATATTCAAGAAAAAGACTGGACATACAAATTTGATTATAGAAAAAAATCTAAAGATTTTGAAAAGATTATGAAAGAAAATAAAATTTATTATAATCATTCATTTTATAAACGTATGCCTTTTACAGCATATTATGATTTAGGAATTACTTTTCCAGTTCCTTCTCGCTATGTAAGATATCATACACCAACAGTTAGAACAAAATATGAAATACCTTACTATAATGGAATTTCTTTTAATAATGGAACTACAATTAAGAAAAGTATGTATACAAGCGGAACTATTTTTAATTATTTAGAATATTGCAAAATGAATCCAAAGATTAATCATTATGATCATGGAATAGTAGGAGGATTATGGTTATATGATAGCCTAGTTAAAAATTATTATTTATCTTTCTCAAGAAACAAATCTGCTGATTTTAATGATTTCTATATTAATGATTTACATTTCAGTACCTCTCAATTTCCTATATTTGCATATTTAGCTGATTGTATTATTTCACATAATATGTGGTTTGCAACTGATGACTATACTATAGAACAATATGAAAAATATGGTTTAAAACAATTGATCCCACCTTACGCTCAACCGGTTCAATTTAATAGGAATCCTATATTATTTATTCTAGCTTTAGCTGATACTTTAGAACCTATAAAAACACGTTCTAATTTAGATATATCTCCTTTAGATGTTTTAAATAATATAGAATGTGAATTTAACTATAAACAAATAATATTAAAATTTAAAAATAATGATATGTTTAATAAAATGACTGATAAAATTAATAGGTCAACTAATTGGTTGGATATCAATGTTCACATAAATAATAAAAATAATGAAATTGTTGTAATATTTTGAAATTAATATTAAGTTCCTTCTAGATTTAAAATTATATACTACTGAATACAATTCCTACATATACCTTTTTATTGTTTTTAGCTTTAAAATCCATTCGCTTAGTCCATTTATATAGAATACATTCCTATCAGGATGTATAATTATATCTATAAAACATTTTTAAATTTCACAATTCAATCTTATATAAAATGATATAAAATTTTAATATTTAATAAATTATAAGTGACTAATTGAGATGTTTAATAACTAAAGAGGTAAAGAATATGAATGATAATATTATAATAAGCTGTGAAGAATTTATTGAAAAAAGGATCTCAACAAAATTTTTATCTAAAGGAAAAGAAATTGATTGGCAATTTATTAGAAATTTCAATTATAAGAATTTAGATGAAATAAAAGAAAAAATCGAAGAAATGATAGATGATGGTTTACTAGAAGACAATACAACATATGACGACTATATTTTTGCTTGCGATAGAATTGAACTTATCTATAAAGAATCTAAAGAATGCAGAGATTCAAGGGGCTCTTCAATCATCACTGATAAATTACTAGATAATGAAAGTAGAACATCTACAAGCAAAAGAAGTGCTTGGGTATTATATAAAAATAAACTGCTTAACGAAAAACATTTTTCAAAAGTATCTATAAAAATAATTGAAAATGATACTGAAATAATAAGAAAAAGATTATCCACTGAATACTCTGAAGATATAGGGGCTATAAAAGGGATGGTAGTAGGTGCTATTCAATCAGGAAAAACAGCTAATATGGGTGCATTAATAAGTCAATGCGCTGATAATGGATGGAATTTCTTTATTATATTAGGAGGAATGCTTGAAAATTTAAGAATGCAAACAGAAAAAAGATTAATAAATGATTTTTCTGGTAAAGGTATGTTTAATTGGGTTTCCCTTTCATCAATAACCAATAAAAAAGCAGATCCTGGTCAAGAACTAAGCGATTTGGATTTAAGTAATCATTCGCATACAAAATATTTATGCGTTACCTTAAAACAAAAGGATAGATTAAATAACTTACTTAACTGGATTAAAAGAGATACATCAAATGCAAAGAATATGAGAGTTCTAATAATAGATGATGAAGCTGATCAAGCAAGTATCAATACCAAAAAATTAGACTCAGGAGAACAAACTACAATTAATAAATTGGTTAATGATATCGTAAATGGTCCAAAAGGTAAACAATTGTGTGGAGCAATGAATTATATTTGTTATTCTGCTACTCCTTATGCAAATTTCCTAAATGATAGTAGCGAAGATGGATTATATCCAAATAATTTTATAACAACACTTACTCCTCCAAAAAGTTATTTTGGCCCTCAAGAAATTTTTGGAGTTGATGAAGATGGGTTAAGCGATGGTCTTTCAATTATCAGAAATATAGATAGTGATGATGAATCAAAAATAAATAAAATACTTGAAGAAACAAGTTTAGACATACCAAATAATTTAAAATCCGCAATTTGTTGGTTCTTATGTTCTGTCAGTGCATTTAGATTCAAAAAAATAAAAAAACCTTTTAGTATGTTAGTAAACATTTCATATAAAACTGATGAACATTCTCGTATATCTAATGCCATAAACAATTGGCTAAGCACCACTAAAATAGACACAATTATAAATGATTGTAAAAAAGTGTGGGATAAAGAAACCAGTCTATTTTCTTATGATACTTTAAAGCAAGAATTTCCAGATTATGAAATGATTGATAACGTGGAGGAATATCCCAATTTTAACGAGATAAAACCTTATTTAAAAAAAATAATCGAACAAAGAATTAACTATATTCTATTAAATGACGATAATTCGTTCAAATACAGTAACGGAATACATTTATGTATTGATAATTCAAAAAATAATAGAATTAACGAGGATAATGAATACAAACGTATAAATTATCCAGAAAAAAAACAATTAGATAAAATGGAAGCCCCAGCTTTTATCATTGTAGGAGGAAATACTCTTTCTAGGGGACTTACATTAGAGGGATTAGTTTGTACATACTTTTTTAGAAAAGGAAGACAAGCTGATAGTTTAATGCAAATGGGTAGATGGTTTGGTTATAGATTTGGCTATGAATTATATCCTCGAATTTGGATGGACGAAATTACGTATGAACAATTTACCTTTTTATCTAAACTTGATTATGACTTAAGAATGAATCTTGAACAATATATGATACAAGGAATTTCTCCTAGACAAGCAGGTCCTTTAATAAATAATACGCCTTCTGTTAGTTGGCTTAGAATAACTGCAAGAAATAAACAACAAAGTGTAATCGAAGCAGACTATAATTTTTCAGGAGTTCAGGCGCAAACAATATCATTTGATACAAATGAAGATATTATGAATAATAATATTGACTTAACAAAAGCTTTTCTAAATGATATTCCTTGTGCACCTATAAAATCAAGGTCAAATAGCTCATTTGTATGGAAAAATGTAGATTATAAAATGGTGTATCATTTTTTAACAAAATTTAAATTTTGTCATAACAATAGGGTTTTCAATAATATTGAATTATTATTAGAATGGCTAAATAAAAAAGATACAACTGAACTATCAAAATGGAATGTCGTTTTGGTTGGGGTTGAAAGCGGTAATTCTTGGAAATCATCTAACAAAGTATCAATAAACAAAGTAAACCGTTCAAAGAAAAGCAACATAAAAGATTATATAAACATTGGAATTTTAAGAACTTATCGTGATAATTTTGAAGATATTGCTTTTAACGAACTAAAAAACAAAGAAAAAGTTATTCAAGCTAAGATTAAAAATCCTGATGAAAGACACAGTGAATCATTTTTTGAATTTAAAAAGTCCATTGGTTTTGATATTAATCCAATGCTTGTTATTTACATAATAGATAAAAATTCAAAACCATTAAACGTAAAGAATCAAAAAAGATTAGCTTTGAATACTTCTCAAGACTTGGTAGGTCTATACTTGGCAATACCTGGAGATAAAAAATATAAGGATTATGTTTCAAAATTAACAATTAAATTAGATAACAAAGGAGAAGAATATTATGATGAAAATTAATATTCCTGAACAAACACCAATGTCTATGTCAGGTTCATCTGTCCTTTCATCAATCCAAAATAATTCTATGTCAACTATTGATTTAATGATCAGAGAATCTTTACAAAATTCTCTTGATGCTGGTATAGATAACATCGGAATATATAGAAGTGTAGATGTAAATTACACAATTGGTAAATTTACCAAAACAAATTTAACCAATGAATTAGAAGGTATATCAGTTGATTTGAAAAATAAAATAAAAGAAACTGAATGTTCTTTTATATCTATTGAAGATAAAAATACTGTTGGATTAAACGGTAAAATAAAATATTCTGATGCAAAAGAAAAGTATGGAAATTTTAGAAAACTAGTGTATGAAATTGCAAAACCACAAACCAAAGAAGATGCTGGTGGATCATGGGGATATGGTAAAACAGTATATTTTAGAGTTGGAATTGGATTAGTCGTTTTTTACACAAGATTTAAAGAAAATGGCGAATACGTAGAGAGATTAGCTTGTACATATATTGAAGATGAAACAAAATATAACAGTCTTTTACACAATATTAAAAGAAATAATAGAGGAATAGCATGGTTCGGAGATGAACAAAACGGATCTCCATACCCAATAGAAAATCATGATTATATTTCAAACTTTTTAAAAATATTTGATTTGAAATGTTATGCAGGAAGAGAAACCGGTACAAAAATTATTATTCCATTTATAAATAAAAAAGAACTATTAAATGATATTAATTATAAAAAAGAATATTGGAACAATAATTGTTTTTGGAAAGATAATTTTGAAGAGACACTGGAAAATTCTATTTTACAATGGTACGCCCCTAGAATTAATAACAAAAATTATAAAGAGATGTTTGATAAACCTTTTTTGAAAGTATATATCAATAATCAAAAAATAAAATTTAATGACGATGAAAATTATTTTTTCAAAGTTATTTCAGAATTATACAATCTTGCTTTGCTTAATAATTATAATATTTCATACAATCCTGATATTAACCACATATTAGATCATGATGTAAAAACAGTAAAATATTCAAAATTAAAAGGTCAAAACTCAGGTAGTATCGCTTTTTGTAAGATTCCAATAAAATCTTTTGAACTAAGTCCCTATACCTATATTGGAATAGAAAATAACACTTCAAATGGTAATAGACCCATAATTGGATTTTGTAGAAAACCCGGTATGATTGTTGATTATCAAATTTCAAATAAATGGGCCGATAAAATTCCAAATACACCCGAAGACGAAATATTAATAGGAATTTTTGTATTAAATAGTAATGCTATTTTTAAAGACTATTTCAAGTTAGAACTGTATATCAGAAAAAGCGAAATGGCCGATCATAATGCTTGGGATGACGTTTATATTGAAGAAAAAAATTATGGTAAAGTAGTTGCAACAATATGCAAAAATACTAAAAAAATAATTCAAGACTCACTTAAAGAAAATGAATTAAATAAACCTAGAAGAATTATAGGTATTTCTCAAAAATTAGGTAAGCTATTTTTACCAACCATCGGTTATGGTAGTACTCCACAAACAGGCATTAAACCTAAACCAAAAGAGAGATCTACAATAACACGATCTAGAAACGGGAGCACTTTAAAAATAGGAAATGTTATTAATATAAATAATACTTTATCTATTATTGACTTTGAGTTGAATCTTTTAAATCATAATGTATCAATTGATATAAGTATTCTTGGTATCGGTAATTTAAATACATGGAATAACCTAATGAACAAAGATAATACAATACAAAAAAAGGCTTTCCCAATAAATATAAAACAAATTCAAATATCTACCATTTCTATAAACAAAGGATCAAATGAATTAAGAATTCCAGTAGATATAAAAGATAATTATTTATATGATGAATTAGAAATAACTCTAAAAGGCGATGAAATTAATAATTCATCAATAGTATTTAAAAATCATGAAAACAACAAGATTCTAATAGAAGGTAAAATTACATTAGAAACTCATGATAAAGGCTTTGCATATTCTATAAAACTAACTAAAGGTGGTGAATAAATATGAGCAGTTTCGAATTATTCCCAAAACTTAATAATGATTTATTTGAAGAATCAAGTATATCAATTGAACCTTATTCTTTTTCATATATATCCGATAATATTGAATATGATCTGGATTACGATTTTGAAAATAATGAATACATAATTCTTGATCAAAGAAACATATGGAATGTTAAAGACTATAACTTAAAATTCAAAACACATTTAACTATCGATAATCCTCAGGTACTATTTGGAAAAAATGGATTAGTTCCACGTAACGCATCTATTAATATAGCGCTTCAATGGATGTCTAAACCTTCTCAAAAAAGAGATACAAGAAAAATAGGAGCATTTTCAATTAAAGACACTTTTGTTGATAAAACAATTTCAATGGATATTAAGCCAGATAGATTGAAAGAATACGTAAAAATAAGAGTAATTTTTACTGTTGGGGATTGTGAAAATATATTACCTAATGAAATGCATTTAGCTAATAAAAAAGGGATGATTGTTGGCATGTTTAATGAGGCAAAAATTATGCTAGAAGGAAAAGGTTCTGAATTTCCAATTGCCACAGTGTCCAACGGAATAACCAAACCATTGTGGATGCTTGAATATTCTTCTATCAACCCAGAAATAGACAAATTTAGCGCAGAAAATGTATGCCTATTATTAAATACTGATCATCCCGATTACAAATACTTAGATGAAGAGAACCTTGAAAGTTCAACGCCACTATTTAAAGAAATATTTTCATCAGCAATTCTAATGATATTATTAAATTTAGATAAGGATGGCTATTTAGAAAAAGTGAAAGATAATGAAGATTTTGAGGAAGGAAGCATTTGTGCCGCCATGCATTATTTTATAAGAACTTTTAATATTAAAGTAGATACTATTATTTCTATGATGCAAAGCGTTAAAGAAAATGTTTATAAGGAATTGTAATATGGAATGGTTGGAGTTAAATCAAGTTGATGCTAGAGAAAGATATGAATCCCTATTAGAAAATAATTTTAGAGATTCTTATATATTATCAACACTTGCATCTCAATCAGAAAAAAAATTAAGATACCAACTTACTGATGCTTATGAAGAAATTATTTCTCAAATAAATGATGGCATCAACAGTGGCAAACTGAATTATTCAAAAAAGAAATATTATACTGACTGTTATTTTGGAATTGAATTATTTAAAATTTTAAGATCTTTCAAATTTCAGTTACATGACGCTTCAAATATTAATATATGGAGATACATTTCACTTTATATAATTCCTGATTTAGTCTTAGAAAGACATGGCCAAAAAGAAAAATATTTTTATTCTGTACCTAATAGAATTTGGTTAAGAACGATATGGTGGTATTGCATGTTATCAATGCAAACAAAAATTGTAAATAATAAGAAAGTCTATGATTACGATAGAACACTAAAAGTAATTCAAGAATTTAATACTGATTACATACTAAACATAGTAGACAGATCAGGAAGTGATGGCTTTAGGATTCAACTCGTAAGAGAAATCATTTCTCAATTCTATGAACGAAGAAATGAAATAAAATATCATTTTGGTAATGATACTTCTAAATCAGATAGAGAATTTCCTAGACAAATAATGTTATTAAACGTTGCAAGATTAGAGGTCTATGAACCCACAACGTACAATAATGGAATTGAAGGATATGTAAAAGATTTATTCGATTTTTTCTTAAACCAAAATTAATATCTATTTTCTCCAATATGTTTCAAGATCTTTACAATTTATTAGCTGTTTGGTATAATATTTTCTGTAAAATACAGATTTTTTTATACCAATAATTAATAAAACATACTCATTATCAAACAATGGAGAAATAAAATGTATTTAAAAGAACATATAAAAAATTTAAGAGCAGCTCATGGTTTATCTCAAGCTGAATTTGCTAAAGAGTTAGGTGTCTCACCCTCTACAATTAAGAAAATTGAATATGGTCAAACAAAACATCCTGGAAAAAAATTATTATCAAGTATAGCAAAATTTGAAAATATAACTGAGATTGAAGTTTTAACAAATTTAATATTTAAAGATACAAAAAAAGAGAACAAAGAGTCTATATTTTGCAATAGATTTATTGCATATATGTTTAGCAGGGGATGGAATATTATTAATCTCAATCCTACATACAACAGTCACTCATTTATTGCAGAAGTTTGCCAAAGAAATGCACCTGTTTATAATGCATTGGTTAGTGATGCATCTAAATATATTTCATCAAATTTAAAAAATGATATAGATATAATATTAAATTTTATTAATCCTATAATTCAAATAAATAAAAAAATAAAAAAATACTACATAGTATTCGATTCAAACAACAAAAACAATGTAGCTATTTACTATTTATTAAAATCTCAAAAAATTTATAACTTGAAAATAAAAATAATTATTTCTCTATTTGATTCAAATACTTGTAAATTAATTGAGGAATATAACTTAAACTAAGATAAACTTTGTAAATTGAGGATACATATGGCTGATAGAGTAACTAAAGAAATAAGATCATATAATATGTCAAAGATAAAAGGAAAAAACACATCTATTGAATTAAAAGTAAGACATTTTTTGTTTCATCATGGTTTCCGTTATAGAGTAAATGTTAAAGATTTACCAGGAACTCCTGATATTTATATTTCTAAATATAATGTTGCAATTTTTATTAATGGTTGTTTTTGGCATCACCATTACAACTGTAAATTGGCCTATGTTCCTAAAACAAGAGAAAAATATTGGATATCCAAATTTGATAAAAATATAGATAACGATATAAAAAATAAAAAAGAACTTGAACTAATGGATATAAAAGTAATCACTATATGGGAATGTGAAATTAAAGAATGTTTTCAATATAGAATGGAATCGCTATTAGAAGAAATAAAAGAAAAAAGATAAAGTTGGAGAATTTAAAATATGAAAAAATTACGCTTAGCAACTGTCTTCTCGGGTATTGGTGCTCCTGAACAAGCTTTAAATAAAATGAATATACCCTATGATATAGTATTCGCTTGCGACAATGGTGAACGTGAATTACAATTAACAAAAGAAGAAATTATTGAAAAAGCAACCAAAAAAGAAAAGGATATAAATGAATATGTAAAAGAATTATATAACAATTTAAAAAAAATAAATTATGTAAAAAAAAGTTATATGGCAAACTATGATATTACTGAAGAAAAATGGTATGAAGATATTCGTTTTATTGATGGTAAAAAATATAAAGATAAGGTCGACCTTCTAGTTGGCGGATCGCCATGTCAATCTTTCTCAATCATTGGTAAAAGAGCAGGTTTAAATGATGCAAGGGGAACTTTGTTTTATGAATTTGCTAGATTAATAGATGAAATTCAACCAAAATTTTTTATATATGAAAATGTTTTGGGAATGTTAACACACGATAAAGGAAATACATGGAAACATATTAAAGAAATATTTGAAAGTTTAGATTATAAAATTAATGTAAATATTTTAAATTCTGTCGATTATGGTATTCCACAAAATCGTAAGAGACTTTTTGTAGTTGGCTTTAAAAAACATAAAATAAATTATAGGGAACCTGATAAAATCGAATTAACTACATCTATGAAAGATTACTTAGAAGAACATGTTGAAACTAAACATTATCTAGGCCAAAAAGGTTTTGAATTTGTTACAAATCCAAAATACAAGAGTAGAGCAAGAGTTAATCATGAAATAATCCAAACTCAAAAAGCAAATCAACAATTTAATTGGAATGGCGATTTCGTTTTTGAACCATTAGAAAAAGTTAAAAATAATGAATCTATTATGAATAGGGCATATGTAGGTAATTGGAATGGGGAAATAGGTGTTATACGACAACTTTCATATCGGGAATGCTTAAGATTAATGGGATTTTCCGATTCATTTAAGGTAGTCGTACCTAACGTTCCAGCCTATAGGCAAATTGGTAATAGCATAGTTGTAAATGTATTGGAAGCAATTTTCAAATCAGCATTTGAAGCAATGAGGGGTGTAGAATGAAAAAAATTAGATTAGCAACAGTTTTCAGTGGAATAGGAGCAATTGAACAAGCTTTTAAAAGATTACATATCAATCACGAAATTGTTTTTGCATGTGATAACGGAGAAATAGTCATAGATTATGATGCTGAAAAAGAAAGAAAAATCGTTTGTTCGTTAAATAGTATTAAAGAAAAAAGAAAATACGTAGATCGTTTATATGCTAGCAAAGTTAGAAAAACAAATTTTGTTAAAATATCATACATGGCAAATTATGGTCATCTATTAAAAAATGATAACTTTTTTCAAGATATTCGCCTTCTAGATGGCACTGATTTTAAAGATAAAGTTGATATTTTAGTGGGCGGTTCCCCATGTCAATCGTTCTCTACCGTTGGATTTCAAGGCGGATTAGAAGATACTCGAGGTACTCTATTTTATGATTATGCAAATCTTATAAAAGATGTAAACCCAAAAGTTTTTATATATGAAAATGTTCGTGGATTAACAACTCATGATAAAGGTAAAACATGGGCTATTATGAAAAATGTTTTTGATGAATTGGGATATAAAATATATGAAGATGTTTTAGATGCAAAAGAATATGGCATTCCTCAAACAAGAAGAAGAGTATATGTTGTTGGAATAAGAGAAGATATACCTGGCTATGATCAACTACATTTTCCACCTGATAAAAAAGAATTAGAATTTACTATGCAAGATTTTCTTTTATCTTCATGTGAAAAAGGTGGCTTCTCATATGATAAAAAAGGAAATATAACTTTATCCAAGATACCTGGTACATATGATAAAAAGTATATACTATCACCTAAATTAGAAAAATATGTTATGAAAACAGGAACTAAAACCTTTGTCCAAAAAGTCGCTATCGATTTACCTATTGCTAGAACCGTTCTTTCAACAATGGGAAATAGACATCGAGCAGGTGTTGATAATTATATTTCTACTGATACAGGTTTAAAAGACGATCAAACAATAGAATTATATGGAACTAATAGAAGAGAGTATATTAGAATGTTAACAGAAAGAGAAGCACATAGACTAATGGGATTTCCTGATGATTATAAAATTGTGGTTTCTCGCGCACAAGGTTATAAACAAGCTGGAAATAGCATCGTTGTTGATGTATTAATGGAAATATTAAAAAATATTATAAAATTAAATATACTATAATTTCAGGAGGTTTTACTGTGGAAAATATTTATTTCAGAAAAATCGTTAAATCTAATAAAACAAATAAAGATGGCTATCTATTCTTTAATATTGAAAAAAAAGTAATATCCAAAACATTTACTAAATCCAATATCAGTCAAAAAATAGATAATAATTATTATATTACAGGTATGAATGATAAATATATTAATTTTTATAAACAACTTCTTTGCTATTTTAAAGAAGATAACAAATTAAATAAACCTGTAGATATGAAATATAATAACGAAAATCAAATTAAAGTCAAAATAATTCAAAACATGAAAAATAAGCAATTGCAATTAAATATTTCATCCAACACATTAACTCTTCCAGGGTATAAAATGGCACAAAATATTTCCGATATAACTTATGATGACCTAATTAATATTTGTAATGAATACTGTTTAGAATTCAACTTTGAATCAAATGAAATCACCCCCATAAATATATCAAATTATGAAAATGTAGTAGACATTGAATCTATTTCAGATATCTTTGATTATTTAACTGATACCGAAAAAAAACTTATTTTTCCTAGCAAAATTGAATTAAATATACCAAAAACCAAAGGAAAAAGGATAAATTATGAAAAAGAATTAGAAGATAGCTTAAATGGTGAAGAATCTTTTAAAAAAGTATATTATAAAACTAGAAATCAAACACTTCAAAAGAAATTTAGGGAACGATTAATTGCAGAAAGTACTAATATAAATGGTACTACTTATTGTGCAATATGCAATAAAGCTTATCCTGCAGCTTTTTTAATTGCAAGTCACATAATTCCAGTTCGAAAAATAAAAGAAAACAAAAAAATTACTAACGATGAAATATTTAGCAAAAATAACGGTTTATTATTATGTCCTAATCATGACTTATTAATTGATAAAGAATTAATAAGTTTTGATGATGATTTTAATATTGTTGTAGGAAACATAGATTTAAATACTTTAAAATTATTCGGATTAACTGAACAATACAATTTACCTGAAAAGTATAGAAATAAGGAAAGAAAAATTAACTTTAAATTTCATAAAAATGATATGGAATTTTCTAAATTCATCAAAAATTAAACATTAAAAATATTCTTAACGCAAGGAGTGTGAATTGATATGGCAATGAAAGTAACACAAAATAAATTAATCATATTTGTAGCTGATAGTGATGCAATAAAAAGCAATAGAATTAAAGCAAGTAATAATTCTAGTTCTGAAACTACAAATTATTGTCCTCCTGAATCAAAAGGACAAAATGCGATGTTTTATGAATTTTTAGGTGAAAAAAATCAATATGAAAACACACCTATTATGTTGAATGTAACACAATTAAAAAAATATAAGCAAACTATGAAATCTCGTATCAAGACAAAATTTAATAAAATATTTGTTGGAGATATGAGTGATTTTGAACTTAAATGCGACCAATTAATTGCAAAAGGTAAATGTGAAATTGCCAGTAATATGTTTTTAACAGGTGCAAGACCTTATTTGCAATTTAATGGTGATGAAAATTGGTTATTATTTAAAAGTATTTTATACTCCGAATCAACTTCCATTATTTTAGAAAAGAAAAAAGATTGTTATGAAATATATCCTGAATTTCATCCAATGTTTATGAAAATAACCGATGAAATAGAAGATGATGATTCATTTGATAAATCATATGAAACAACTACACCTTCAAATTTCAAACATAATAGAATTCTTTTTGGTGCACCAGGAACTGGTAAAAGTTATCAATTGAACAAAGATAAAGATAAATTGTTGGGAATTGGTTCTAAAAATTTTGAAAGAGTTACTTTCCATCCTGATTATTCATACGCTAACTTTGTTGGATGTTATAAACCTGTTTCATTTTTTAATAAAGAAACAAAAAAAAAGGAAATTGAATATAAATATGTACCAGGACCTTTTTTAAGAACTCTTGTAAAAGCAATTAGAAGTTTAAACGACTATGTTCCCCAAAATTATCTACTGATTATTGAAGAAATCAATCGTGCAAATGTTGCTGCTGTATTTGGAGATATATTTCAATTACTAGATAGAAAAAATGGAGTTAGCGAATATCAAATTCAAACATCAGAAGATATGAGACAATATTTAGCAGAAGAATTACAAGGAAAACCTGAAGATTTTGAAACAATAAAAATACCAGATAATATGTATATATGGGCTACAATGAACAGTGCTGATCAAGGTGTATTTCCAATGGATACAGCTTTCAAACGTAGATGGAATTTCACATATTTAGGTATTAATAACAATGAAGATAAAATTGATGATAAAACTATTACTGTTAATGGTGAGCAATGTAAGTGGAATGATGTAAGAAAAGCAATCAATGATTACCTATCAGAAATGAAAATCAACGAAGATAAATTAATGGGCCCTTTCTTTATCAGTCCCGATGATATAAATGATGATAGTTTTGATGAAGTATTTAAAAATAAAGTATTAATGTATTTATTTGAAGATGCTGGTAAACAAAGAAGAAGTAAGATATTCAAAAATAACATGAATATTTATTCTGAGATTTGTAACGAATATGATATACATAAATTTGATATCTTTGCTGATGAGATTATTGAGTATATTAATGAATATCAAAAATAGAGGATGACAATTATGATATCAGCTTATATTCGAGAATTGAAACGATATACTTACGATGATTTAAAGTCTTTGTTTAAATGTGATGATGAACCACTTAATAAATATATATCTAGATTAAAAGAATATTCCATTCTAAAAGTTGTTCCATATAACAAACAGCAAAAAGATTTAACTGAATTAAATGAAGATGATATTGAAATATCTCCTGTTGTAGAAAATGATAATCAACATTATTATGTTTTTGATTATGTAGGACTTATAACAATAGATAGTATTGTATTAAAAATTTATCCCAAATACATAAAAAATAATAAAGAACCTAAAAGCCAATTAAAACAAGTGCTTAAAGTTATTGAAAAATTCAATAAAAAGGAACAAACAATTAAAATATTTAATGATAGTGACTATTCTAAAACATACAACAATCTAGCTGTTTGTTTATATTTTATGAATGATTACTTTGAATATGGATTATATTATAATGAAGTAAGTATTCTCGAAGAAAACGGTACAGGAGAAATATATTGGGATAAGACAATTAATGACGCATTTACTTTAATAAGCGATAATAAGCCATATTATCCCTCAGTTTATACAAAAAAAAGAATTAATGATGAATTTGATTTTTTCAAAGAATTACATGCAACAATTATATCTAAATGTTGTAATGAACTAAAAGAAACTGATTTACTTGATTTATTTGATTTAACTGAAATATATTTAAATGATAAAGAACTGGATGAATATGGAGATATTGACTACATTCTTTATCGGCTAGAAAATGAAATAAATATACAATTTAATACAAGAAAAAATAACTTATTAAAAATGATGTACGCTTATATATCTACCAAGGGAACAATAAACGAACTTGAATATTTGAATATTTTTGGAACTAATAGCTTTAATTTAATTTGGGAAGATGTTTGTAAAGATGTTTTAAATGATCACTTAAATACACCATTATATAAGCTTCCATTACTTTATAATAGATATGAAAAATCAAATAGAAAACTAATCGATATTATTGAAAAACCTAAATGGATTGACAGTGATGAAGAAGGTATATTCTCTAATAAAGCAAAAACTCTAATTCCTGATACTATTGTTATTGATAAAGAAGTAATGATTATTTATGATGCAAAATATTATTGTTTTGAAAATAAAAGAAATTATTTGAGAGGTCAACCAGGTATTGAAAGCATTACTAAACAATATTTGTACCAACTGGCTTATAAAGATTTTGCAAAAAAGAATGGAATAAAAATAATTAGAAATTGTTTTATTATTCCGACTGAAGGAAATGAAATAATCAACAAAGGAAAAGTTGAACTTAATATGTTGGGTAATTTGGAATTAGAACCTATTAAAATTTTACTATTGCCTACTCAACAAATATTCAAATTATACTTATCAAACAAAAAGTTTATGGATATAAAGTCTCAATTAAGTTATTTATGAAAATAATCTTTATTATCAATAAATAATTAAGCTTTCTTAATAAAAAAATATTATTCAGTTCTTCTAATTTCTATATTTTTTGATAATACATCATATCCTAGAAGTTGAACATTTAAAAACAAAAATCTATAAAGTTTACAAATAAAATTAGCATTAATAATTATACGTGGAGGTTTACTATGTCAAATATTAATATTTTTAAAATTGATGATATAAAAGAAATTTCTTTAGATAATGCTTTAAAAAATTATACTTGCTATGCAATTGGAGAAAAAAAACTAGATGATTTGTCTTATCATTATGAATTATACGTTTATATTTCTCTAGAAAAAAAAGATGTTTCATGGAATTGGGTAGTCAATGAATTTGGTAAAAGTTTAGATTCGATTGATTCTCCACCATCTGGATTATTAAAAATTAAGCTAAAGAATAAAATTTACTTATTATCTTTTGGTCACGCATTCTTTACTGCTGAAAAATATTGTGATAAAAGTTTTGGATTTGAATTTGCTAGAAGAATTGAACATTCAGAAATAAAAACAACAACTCTTGTTATCCCTAACTCAAAAAGAAATAGAACAGTTAATACATTCAATAGTTATAATGATCTTGACTTTGATAGTGGTGAATCTTTTGCAAAAATAAAAATTAAAATAATAAATAAAGAACTCCTTTTATTAATAAAGCCATCAATTGAAATTGGTTCATCGATAAAATGTACTCTAAATCAAAATAAAGTAACTAATATTATCCAACTTATTTTAAAAATCGAAGAAATAGAAAAACAAGAAGTAATTAATAAAATACCTTTATTTAATAAAATCAAAGATGAAGACCTATTAAATAATTTAGAAAATAATTTAATCAACAAAATAAATATTGATAATTTACAATTATCTCTTTCTCAATTAGATATCATTGGAGCAATTGAAATATTCAATACCAGTGAAGATGATTATTACATAAGTTTTAATAGAAAAAATAAACACATTTCCAATCTAACATTAGAGGAGATATGTAAATTTATTAAAGATGAAAATATTCCTAGTAATGAAATATTAAATATAAAAGTATATAATGGCAACAAAACATATTACCGTAAACTTCACGATTTAATAGATTACAGTGTAGATGAAGAAAAATGTATATTATGTAATGGTACATGGTATCAATACAATAATGATTATATTCAACATATAGATGAATCTATGAAAAAAATTGAAACAATTTATGATCCACAATTCGATTTTACAAATGAAATTTATAAAGACTATTTTACAGTACAAAAGACTAAAAATCCCAGCTTAAAAAAAGAAGAACTTTATAAAGAAAAAGCATTTAATCTAATAAGAGAAGAAAAAGATGGATTTATATCAGTTGATAGAAATATTAAAAAAATCAATAAGAATAGATTTGAACCTATGGATTTATATAAAGATAGCACAATGTTTTCTGTAAAAATTGGTAATTCATCTGGAAAGTTAACTTATGTTATTGATCAATCATTAACCTCATTAAAACTATATGATAGCGGTGAAATAACATCTATAACTAAAGATGAAAAAGAAATTCCTTTACCAAAAATCGAAAATATTTGTATATGGATTATATTGGATAGAAAAAAACATATTGAAGATAAAGATGGTAATACTGATTTGTCAAAATTAAATATGATATCATTAAAAGCAAGTATTGCAAATTGGGCTAGAGAAGTTCGATTATCCGGAAAAAATCCAATTATTCGAATTAATTACACATATAAAAATAATTAAATACACTATAGTATGATACCTTATATAGAATCAAAAAACGGCGCTCTAAATAATCGAGTGCTTTAGCGAAATTCGCTCTAAATTATTAAGGGGGATATTGATGTGAAATCAGTATCCCCTCTAAAATATTCAGTGCTTTTTTAAGAGGAAAATTAGGATGATGTCTGGTCCTGGTGTTCCTCCTTTTATTTGTTTTCTATTTTTATTTTATTTTTTGTAGGTTCCTCTAGGATTTCCTATACGTTTTATTCTGTCTGTATGTTCATTCATTGTGTAAGTTTCATATTTATTTTGAGAATATAGGATTCTGTTTCTTGCACGTTGAAAATTGGACATACCATTTGCATTGGATAAGATCTTCTTTACATAATTGTTTTTACCTTCACATGGTCCATTAGATATACGTCTGTCATTTATCCATGTAAAAGAGTTGAGTATTTCTTCTTTCCAATGTTCAAGCGTCACCGCAACACTTATACTTTCTTCCACATGTGTATGTTTGAATTTTTTAATTACTGCATTGAGTTCCTTTCTTTTATTAGAATTATTGACTTCTTCTTTTGAAACTTGATCGAATATCAAATATTCTTCTTTGGCATTATAGGCCTGTCTAAGTTCACCATCAAAGCTTAGTAAAGTTTCAAGTATCATGTTTTCAGTTACATGACATTCCATTATCTTATCATACTTGAACGTTTCATTGTCTATGTTATTTTTGGATTTTAACAGTATCTTGTAACGATGTTTCAATAATCTGTATTCTCTGGATTTTTTATTTTTAGCATATTTACGCATAATTCTTTTTCGAGTATGATTGAGTTGATCATTTATTAGTCTGGTAACGTGAAAATGGTCAACAAGCAAGGTCGAATTTGGAAAATATGTCTTTAGTAAGGGTTTGAATATAAAGCTCATATCAGTGCATATGTATTCGACCTTTTTTCTTTCTTCCAAATCAATCTTAAATAGATAGTCGGACATGATATCATGAGTTCTGGATTCAACGATATCAATAATCAAATTGTTTTCAAAGTTCATAAGGATAGCAGGATATTTATATTTGGAGTTTCTAGAGAAATAAAATTCATCAATCAATAGAACTCTAGGAAGGCTATGTCTTTTAATTCTGACAAAAGTATCAAATATTTCCATGATTCTGGTAGAAGAAACACCAAACATTCTAGCAATGGAAGCATAAGTAGCATTATAAGGTTTTAACCTGTTTAGAATAGAAAAGATAGCTGTTCTAGTAAAAGACCAATCACCATAAGCAATAGGATTTACATCAGAAAAAGAAGCATTACAGTCAATGCATTTATACCTTTTAACATAAGTAATCATCTTTACAGGTTTATCATTAACAGGTACAGATACAAGAGATCTTTTCTTATTGCCTTTACTAATGAAATGAGTGCTGCCACATGTAGGACATGAAAATCTAGATGGCTTGAATCTAATATCGATTTCATAATTAGATTCTTTATGATCTACAGTAAATGTTTCAACAACATCATCCTTGATATCAAATAGTTTTAATAATTCGTTGTTCATAATAATAATTTAATCAGGACCAGACAGTAAAATTGTATCAAAAAAGGGGATGATTCACATCCCCGCGAGAATTTAGAGGGTACTCCGCCTAATAATTTAGAGTGAACCTCTAAGCACCGGATAATTTAATATACCCAAAAAACCTGCATCTCGTGCAGGTTTTTCGTATTATTATATATTATTTAAATAGTTTAGAGAAATAGTTTTTAACAACGTGATTTTTTATTTTTGATAATGTTGTGTTGCTTGAATCGAATCTGTCTTTTTTAGCCCAACCTGGTTGAGAATCTGCTTGATTAGTTGTTAAATATGAATAGTAATTTACACACATGATTTTGTTCCTCCTTAGTATTTTATATCCCTTTTGTTACTTATATTATATGTAAGAAAGTTTAAAAATTATATGTGTTGAGGTTATGAGAATATTGCATACATTTGTGCATTATGCACAATGGTGGATATAGTTTAAAACTATATCTAAGTAGTTATTATTTGTATTATTCAAACTATGTTTTGATTGATAAAATAAAAACATAGTTTGAAAGGAATGAATGATATGAGTCAATTAAATAGATATGAATTTGTAGGAAGTTTTTTACGTCCTGAAAGATTAAAAGAAGCTAGAAAAAATTATGAATTAAATAATATAACTAAAGAAGAACTTACTAAAGTAGAAGATGAATGTATTGTAGAACTTGTGAATAAACTTAAAGAGTTAGGTTATCATACGATCACAGATGGTGAATTTAGACGTTCTACGTGGCATTTAGACTTTATGTGGGGATTTAATGGGGTTGAGCATAAAAAGACTATAGATGGAAATCAAACGTTTGATGGTGAAGCTGCTATGATTGATGATACTTTTATGACAGGAAAGATTTCTTGTAAAGATCATCCTTTTGTAGAACATTTTAAATTTGTTAAAGCATTAGAAGATGAAAATACTGTAGCTAAACAAACAATTCCTTCACCTGGTCAATTCTATGCTTTCTTTACAGGAGCTGATTTATTAGATAAAACATTATGTTTCTATGGTAGTGAAGAAGCTTTTGCTGACGATGTTGTTAAAGCATACAATGAATTTGTAAAAGAAATCTATGCAGCTGGATGCCGTCAATTACAATTTGATGATTGTGTATGGGGTGGTATGGTTAATCCTGAACTTGCTGTAAGTTTAACAGGAAGAAAAGGAGAAGCATTAGAAAAATATAAACAACTTTTATTAGATTTAAATAATAAAGTTGTTGCAAGTGCACCTGTAGATTTAACAATTAATACTCATGTATGTAGAGGAAATTATCATTCTACTTACTTTAGTTCAGGAGCTTATGATGGTGTTGCTGATTTACTCTTTGGTGAAGAAAATGTAGATGCTTATTTCTTAGAATATGATGATCATCGTTCTGGTGGTTTTGCTCCATTAAAGAAAATATCAGGAGATAAGAAAGTTGTTTTAGGTCTTATTACTACAAAGAAACCTGATTTAGAAGATAAAGAACTTGTTAAAAGAAGAATCTATGAAGCAACTAAATATATTCCTTTAGAACGTTTATATTTAAGTCCTCAATGTGGTTTTGCTTCATGTGAAATTGGTAATAAATTAACGGAAGAACAACAATGGAAGAAGCTTAAGTTAGTTAAAGAAATCGCTGAAGAAGTATGGGGGTAATCCTCATATTTCTTTTTTATTGACATGAATAAAATATCTTATACAATATCTCATATAGAGGACATACTCCTATGATTATTATTACAGCCTAGCGCTGATGTTACATGCACCTGTTAATCAAGTGCTTTTATTTTACAACAAACCACATATAAAAATAGAGAAAATATTGATATAATCAACACTTTCTCTATTTTTTATTTTGTATTAAATATGTGGATACTATTTGATAATATAGCTAAATATTAATCCAAATAAAAATATGATTGTGGTGGAACATTTATATGAAAATCCGAAAGTCGCTTTTCATTATCATATTTTTTTACTTTTCCTAGAATATATGCAACAGCCTTCTCTTTTCCTTCAAAATATTCATCATATGCTTCTTTATTTATACCACCATTATGATATGTCTTTTCCCAAATTATTTCTGGCTCATCTTCTAATACACCTACAAGTTGCACTTCACCTATTACTTTCATTACTGGAGAGGTTGCATAAATGACAATAGAATCTATATTTTGTCTTCTAAATCTATTTTTTCTATATTCAAATGTTTTTGTACCATTTAATATTTGCATTGCATATTTCGGTTTTATTGACATTAACACTTTACACATATATATCCCTCTTTCTTTTGTTTCAATATTATATTTTAATTTTATTTTCAGTTCCAGCTAATTCAAGTAATTTTTTAAATTTTTCTCTATCTAAAGATTGTAAAGATTGTGGTGCCATTTTAATTATTCCTTCCCTAATAGCATCTTCCAATTTTATATATTTATCTAATTTAGTATAATATTTAAATAGAATTGTAAAAAAACCTTTTTGATATGCATTTTCCAAATAAGAATCTTCATATACAGTTCTTCTTTTGACCACTTTTTTGTAAGCATCACAACTATCGAGTTCATTCGCTTTAAATGCATCATCGACTACCCCGATACAAACAATAGACTTTATACTTTTACTCGCATAAAAAACTACGATATCTCCTGGTTTCATCTTTGAAGAATATCTTGTACAAATATATGCTTTTTTGATTACATTACCATATGTTGATGTTCCCATTAAATCAGACATTGAAATTTGACTAGAAATCAAAACGTCAGGAAACAACATATTACAATATTCATTTTGAATTGGTACAATAAAAACTGATTGATCATCTACTTTTAAAATAGGGTAATTTACTTTATCATTACTGATTTTTCTTATATAAACACCTTCCTTTTCATATGTACCAATTTGTTTTTCTGTTAGTTTATATGTACAAAATTCAAACCCGTACTCTTTAAACAAATCTATTAATCTTTTATGTTTATCATAAATAGTAATATAAATTTCATGTATACCATTTGCTAAGGCATAGTCAAACATAATTTTTAATAATGCTTCACCTATTGCTTTTCCATTATCTACTACCTTAAAAGTTGAAACTTTTATACGCTTTCCTCTTTCTAAAGGGACATCAAAATCATCATATCCTTCCCTTTCATCCTCTATTTTTAACATTAAAAAAGCACCTAATTGTCCATTTTCTTTGAATGCTACATACGCTTTTTTGTGTTGCAATTGTTTTTTTTCATACCATTTTTCAAAATTTGCATAGTCTTTTTTTAAGTCAGTGAAAAATGGATCATTTATACTTATTTCGCATAATTCTTTTTCTTTAATTATTAGTGGCATTCTAGATAATATTAGTTCTTCATCTTTTGATAAAAAATGTATTGCATCTGTTATAGACAATACTCTTTTTAATCCTAATCTTTTCGCTTTTTTTAAAATACCTTTATCGTTAGTAATTAAATAGCTAACATAATTTTTCTTTAATGCATACAATAAATTATTATCAACATATTCATGACTATTAGCTCCGCCTCCGCATTCTTCTAGAAATTTTTCATCAATTTTTGGTGGATTTTCTAATAATTTATAGATAGATACTTTTGAAATAATTACATCTCTTTGGTCTTTATCTTTATATTTTTTTAACTCTTCAATAGATAAAGGATGTATAACCAATTTATATTCAATAGAATCCATCAACAATCTAGATAATGTTAAAATATCTTTATCTAGTTTCTTTTCACCTTCACGGTATATTAAAATATTTGTATCCAACAATATATACTCCATTATTACTAGCCTCCAATATGTTTTAATAATTCTATTACGTTTTTTGCATCATTATTATTAAACTGCATATTATATTTTAATAAAGGTATTTTATATAGATTAGATACCTTTTCAGCTTGTTCCTCTTCACATTTCAAAAGTAATTTAATATATTCTTCATCATAATAAATTTTATCTCTTTTAAATAAATTTTCTTTAATAATTTCAACTGAAGCCGATAGTAATAATATACAACTCAAATTTAATTTTTTAAAAACTTCATTTTCTAATAAAATAACTTTATTATTTTTTTCTTTTAAGCAAAAATGTCCGTTTAAAATAAATGATTCGTCTTTAATTTTATTTACTTGATTCACTAATATTTCTTGATTACGATTGCTATTCGTTACATATTTATTTTTTCCATATTCTTCATGATTACATTTGGATATTAATTCACTTGATGAATAGGAACTTATTAAATATTTTTCTGATAAGATATCACATAAAGTTGTTTTTCCTACACCATATACTCCTGCTACAAATAAAATTCTCTTTTTCATAATTTTTCTCCTTCAAATCAAATACTATTTTTTAATTCATAAAACAATTCTATTTTAAGTATACTATTTCTTTATAACTTATCATTCATTTCTTGCTTAAATATCCTATTTTAAAACTGAGCATTATTTTCTCTAATAATTATAACTTATTCTAATCTATAAATCATTGGCTGATTTGTCCAATATCAATATTTATCCTGTTAATTCGATAAATATACTTTTTAGAACAAAACATAAAAAAAGAGAAAACATTGATATAATCAACACTTTCTCTATTTTTTATTTTGTATTAAATATGCGTATACTATTTAACAATATGCATATGAGGGTAAGGTATTTCAATACCTTCCTTTTTAAATTCAGTGACTAAATCTTTACGAATATCTGCCAGCATTTGAAAACCTTGTACATTATCTTCACTTGTAATTGTTGCTCTTAATTGAATACTGCTATCTTTTAAATCAGAAACAATCACAGGGACTAATGGATCCTTTTTATCTTTTCTTCCATCAATGAATAAAGGATGTTTTACAACAAGATCTTGAATCACTTTGATTGCTTGATCTATATCACTTTCATAAGAAATATCGATATAAAGATAATTTGCTTTAACATGTTCAATTTGTGATATATTTTCAATAATTGCTTTATTCATAATATCATTAGGAACAATCATTTGTGTCTTTTCTAATGTTTCAATAACACTATGTCTAAGTGAAATATCAATAACAGTTCCTCTAACATTATGTCCTGTTACAACAATAAAATCACCAATCTTATAAGGCTTATAAGCCATAATCATGGCACCATTAATAAGATTACCTGCAGCTTCTTGACTGGCAAGTCCAATAACTACGGCAACGATTCCTCCAGATGCAAGTAAGGCAGTCGCAAATGATTTTAAAAACTTCACTTCACCACATATAATTGCTAAAAAGATTGTAATGAGAATAATCTTTTTAATTCTTTTTTGTAAAACATAATTATCAGGCCATTTCTTTTTAATAAACTTATTTAATAATTTATTGATTGCAATTAAAACAATCCCTGCAATAACAATTGAAATAATGCCATTAATAACCCCATTTACAAATAAGTTATCAATTTGTTGAAATACTTTTTCCATCTATTTACCCCTTATTTTTATAATACTTTGAAAGAACATACAACAAAACTGATTGCATTGCTCCTACAATAGAAATCATTAAACATCCATAACAAATCCAATAAAGAATACTATTTCCTGTATTAATTGCATTTAATATAAAGAAAACAATAAATGATATTAAAGCAATATTCCTTGTATACTTAAAGAATCTATAAAATCTTTGTGCTAATATTTCATTCGTATTCATCTTATTTACCGATACAAAAGCGTTTAAAGAGTTCATCTAATAAATCTTCTTTTGCTTGTTCTCCTAATATTTCTTTTAAACAAGACCAACTATCATATAAATCTTCTACAATTAAATCAGCAGGAATAGACATCTTCATAGCATCAATAGCACTTTGTAAAGAAACAGCTGCTTTTTCTAATAATTGTGTTTGTCTTGCATTTGTAAGATAGTATTCTTCTTGATTAGAAATCAATCCTAGATTAAATTTCTTTTTAATTTCTTTTGTAAGAGCTAAAATATCTTGTTCTTTTGCTGATATTTCAATTCCTTCTAAATCTACTTTCTTACCTAAATCAGCTTTATTAATAATAACAATACGATTGGTATCTTCAGTAAGTTCTAATAGTTTTTGATCTTCTTTATCTAATTCCTTACTTCCATCAATTACTAATAATACAAGATCTGCTTTTTTAATCATTTCTTTTGATTTTTCAACCCCAAGGCTTTCTACAATATTATCTGTTTCACGAATACCTGCGGTATCAATCATATTTAATAAAATACCATCAACAGTAACAGATCCTTCAACAACATCTCTTGTTGTTCCTGCAATATTCGTTACAATGGCTTTTTCTTCTTTTAACATGGCATTTAATAAACTTGATTTACCAACATTTGGTTTACCAATGATCGCTGTTTGAATACCATCTTTTAATAATTTAATATTTTTAGAATCTTCTATGATCTTATTCATCTTTTCAATTAAAGAAGTAGACATTGGTAATAACTTATCAGCTGTTAATTCTTCTACATCTTCATATTCAGGATAATCAATATTTACTTCTATTTGCGTAATAATTTGAATCAAATCTTCTTTTAAATCTTTAATAAAATGACTAATACTTCCTTGAATACCTTTTAAAGCAAGAGAAGAAGCGTAACTATTTTTAGCCGTAATAATATCACTAATAGCTTCTGCTTGAGATAAATCAATACGTCCATTTAAAAATGCTCTTTTACTAAATTCTCCTCTTTCAGCAAGTCTTGCCCCATGATGTAAACAAATATCTACAACTCTATTTGTAATATAAACACCACCATGACAGTTAATTTCTACCATTTCTTCACCAGTAAAAGTTCTTTTACCACGATAGATATTAACTAATACTTCATCTACTTTTTCACCATTATCTTTTATATAACCATAAGTAATGGTATGACTCTCTTTATTTAATATTTTTCCTGTAAAAAATTGTTGTACAAAAGCAATTACATCTTTTCCTGATAAACGGATAATTGAAATCGCTGCTTCAAGTCTTGATGTTGCTACTGCAACAATAATATCATCATTCATTTTCATACCACCTTTCTTCTTGATACTATCTTAATTTGTTGATTTTATCAATAAATAACTCCCTCATTATAACAAATATTTTTTATTTTTGATATATGATTTTTTTCGATTGATTTCTATATTTTAATCATATATTATTATTTACAAATAGGGGTGAAAAAATGAAAAAGCTGAATAAAAAAGTTCCTATAATCGGAGGTGCTGTTATAGGAGTGATATTGGTTATTTATATCATTTTATGTTTTCTAGCATCAGGTAAAGGGTTTATTAAGAATATGACAATTAATGGCATAAAGGTTAATAATATGTCTAAAGAAGAGGTCATTTCTAAACTTGAAAATAAGTATCAAAAAGATCAAGATCAATTATTATTAAATCTTGAAATGAATGGTCAAAAATATCAAATTGATATGAAAGATAATGTTAAAGTTAACATTAAAGATCAAGTTAATGATATTCAAAAGAAATATAATAATTTCTTTACTAAGGGTTATCATTATTTATTAAAACATAATGAAAATATTTCTATAGATATTAAAGATCAAAAACAACTTAATAAAGATATCAAAAAATCAGGTATTTTAGATTATTCAACTTTAGTACCTACTACTTATAAAGTTGAAAAAACAAAAGTTATCTTTACTAAAGGTAAAAGTGGTGAAGCAGTTAAACAAAAAGATGTTTATAACACAATTCAAACTGCTTTAAATGAATATGATTTTAATAAAACTTTAAAGATTAAACCTTCATCTGTTTCAGAAGATGAAAGTGTAATGAAAACAATTTATAAGACTTTATCTAAGGAAGGTAAAAATGCGACTTTAGATAAAAATAATGATTATAAAATTGTAGCTGAACAATATGGTGCTAAATATGATTTAGATGATTCAATTAGTGCTTTTAATAAAGCTAAAGAAGGAAAAGAATTTGAAGTTAAAGCAAAAGCTATTGTTCCAAGTATTACTAAAGAAGATTTAGAAAAGAATTTATTTAAAGATGTTTTAGGTGAATATACAACAACTGTTAATGGTTCATCTGTAAGAAAAAACAATGTCAGACTTGCTGGTGAAAAGTGTAATGTGATTTTACTTCCTGGTGAAGAATTTTCTTACAATAAAACAGTAGGAAAAAGAACAAAAGAAAATGGTTTTGGTGAAGCAGGAGCTTATTTAAATGGCGAAACTGTTCAAGAAGTTGGGGGTGGCGTTTGTCAAACTTCTTCAACATTATATAATGCTGTTGTTTTATCTAATTTAGAAGTGACTGAAAGAACAAATCATACTTATATTTCTAGTTATGTACCTATTGGTAGAGATGCTACTGTTTCTTGGGGTGGTCCTGATTTTAAGTTTAAAAATAATAGAGATTACCCTATTAAGATTGAAGTAAGTTATGCTAATAATAAATTAACATGTAAAATTATTGGAACTAATGTTGATGGAAGTTACGTGAAGTTTACAAGTGAAAGAACAGGGGATGTTGCTTATAATACTAAATATGAAAATGATGCAACTATTCCTGAAGGACAACAAGTAACTAAACAAGCTGGATCAAATGGGGGAAGAGCTGTTTCTTATCGTTTGGTTTATGATAAAGATGGTAAATTGCTTTCAAAGAAAAAAGAAGCTAAGAGTTATTATAAAGGTCATGAAGCAATTATTGCTGTTGGTACAATGAAAGTGGAACAAGTTCCAGAAACAACCCCTGAAACGACTCCAAATACTGAACCAACTCAACCTGAAACAACGATTGAACCCTCAGAAACGACAGCACAATAAAAAAACGAGCATTGCTCGTTTTTTTATACATTTTCAATGATTTCTAAAATTTGTTCGATATTCTTTTTTCCAAAAACGACTTTTTGATCATTAATAACCATGCATGGTACTGACATGATTTGATATTGATCTTTAAGTTGTTTAAAGTGTTGAATATCATAGACCTCCGTTGTTATTTGTTTATTTAACGAAGCTATTCTTTGAGCTGAAGTAACGAGTTCTGGACACATCGTACAAGATAAAGAAACTATAATTTTTATATTAATCTCTTTATTTATTTTATCTATTCTTTCTAAATAAGTTTGTTCTATCTTTTGTCCTGGTCCTGCAACATTATAAATTCCTAGAATGAAAGAGGTGAATTCATGTCCACCAGGTACACCATGGAAAGTTAAGCCACTCCATGTACCATCTTCTAAACAAATATTGACAGAAGGAATCTCTTGATTTGTTTTTTCTATAGCTATTTTTATTTTATCGGTTTGTAATGCTAATGCTTCCATATATCCTTTTAATTCATTGGATAACGTACTTTCATTGAGTAATAATTTAAGAATAATTGGATTTTCCATACGTGAAAAAACAGCTTGTAATTGTGAAAGCATGTGTTCATCAAGTAATGAATCGTTATTAACAGTTACCTGTTCTTCCTTTTTTACTTGAGGAATTTTTGGTATTATTCCCGTTTTTTGATGCATTTTTTCAACATATTTTTCTAATGATGTGGCTGCTTTTGCACCATCACTTACCGCTGTAACGACTTGACGCAATTCTTTAATACAAACATCACCAGCTCCATAGATACCTTCTTTATTTGTTTTTTGATTTTGATCAGTAACGATATAACCAGATTCATTGAGTTCTACAATATCTTTTACAAGAGATGTATTCGGTTGATAACCCGCAAAGACAAAAACACCAAAAGTATCATTTTCATTTGCATGATATTCAATCACTTCATTTGTTTTTTTATTATGATACTTTAAAGATTCTAAATACGTATGACCACTGACTTCAAGTACTTCAACATTTGTATAAACAGTTATCTTTTCATGATTTTTTGCTAACGAAGCAATAGAAGAAGCACAACTAAAGTCATCTTCTCTTATTAAAATAGTGACATGTTTTGCATATCTGGTAAGAAAAACACTTTCTTCTGCAGCAGCATAGCCACCACCTACAACAAATATTTCTTTTCCTTCAAAAAACGAACCATCACACGTTGCACAGTAGGCAATACCATGCCCTTTAAATTCTTCTTCACCAATAAAACCTGCTTTTCTTGGGTGAGCACCTGTCGCTATAACAATACCAAAACACTTAAATGTTCCTTTTGTCGTTTTTACTTGTTTAAAATCCCCATCATCTTCAATCTTTTGAACCTCAGCTAACACAAAATCAGCTCCAAAATCTTGAGCTTGTTGTCTCATTGATTCTGTCAATTCTTTTCCACTTGTTTTTAAAATACCAGGATAATTAACAACATCAGATGTAATAGTAATTTGTCCACCAAATGTTTCTTTTTCAATAACAAGAACACGATTATTTGCTCTTGCTAAATAAAGAGCTGCAGTTAAACCTGCAGGCCCTCCACCTATAACAATGGCATCATAAATTGTTTGTTCCATAAACTATAATTGTCCTACAAGATCTAAACTTGGTTTTAATGTTTCTTTACCTGGTTCCCATTTTGCTGGACATACTTCATCTCCATGAGTATAAACAAATTGGCAAGCTTGCACTTTTCTCAATAATTCGTCTGCATTACGACCAACATTACCAGCATTGACTTCATAAGCCACAATTTTACCTTCAGGATTAACAACAAATGTACCTCTTTCAGCTAAACCGTCTTCTTCAATTAATACTTCAAAATCTTTTGATAAGGCATGAGTAGGATCTGCTAACATAGGATATTCAATTTTAGAAATACGTTTTGAACTATCATGCCATGCTTTATGAACAAAATGAGTATCAGTAGATACTGAATAGATTTCACAATCTACTTTTTTAAATTCTTCATATTTGTTTGATAAATCTTCTAATTCAGTAGGGCAAACAAACGTAAAATCTGCTGGATAAAAGAAAAATACACTCCATTTTCCTAAAATATCTTCTTTTTTAACTGTTTTAAATTCATCATTTTGAAATGCTTGAACTTCAAAATCATTTACTTCTTTATTAATTAATGACATATAATCTCCTCCTTAGTTAGCTCTTGCTAACTTATGTGTTTATCATAACGCTAAAAATTAGAATCGTCAATATAAATAGTAATAATTATTGTTATTATTTATTAATACATATATATTATGTCCATTTATTGCAAAAATAAAAGAGACTGTAACGAAATAATTTTTTAAGAAGTTAATTTCGTTTCGTTTGGCTTCTTTTTCTTTGTTTTTCGTATAAAAAAACATCTTCAGCTATTTTAGCGAGATGTAACCTGATTTTTATATACTTTTTATTTATTTGTAAGTACATACTTTTTAGTTAAGAAGACCTTTTGATTGTGTTGATTTTTCTTTCTTCAATCTATATTTATGATATTTTCTCAAATTATAACCCAAATATACAACGAGAAATTCCATTTTTGTATTTTTCAATCCTCTTCTTGTGAAGTCTGTTCGTACGCTCAAAGGAATCACTACATCACTTCCTTTATCCTTATCATCACTGACAACAACTTGTGGTTCATTACACTTAGCGGTAAATACCTGTGGTTGGTTTATCTAGTGCCATGCCCGGCACACTACAAAAAAAGACAATGTACATCAGTATAATACTGGCAACATTGTTTTTTTTGCTGGACTATATCAATATTTTATTTCGTTACAGCCTCTAAAGAAGTCCCATTCCTTTTAAAATATAAAGCCACATTGTTATAGAAAATCCACTAAAGATGGTTGTTAACATCACGACTGTGCTGGTAAGTATTCCTGTATGTCCCATGTTTTTAGCCATAACAAAGCATGAAACTGTAGTTGCTGATCCAAGCATTACAAGGATGGCTATGAGCTGTTCTCCTTGGAACCCTAAATAGATGGCAAGTGGTAGAAACATTGCACAGAAGCCAAATAATTTAATGAATGAGGCACATAAAGCAGGTTTTAAATCCCCAAGGGCTTCTTTATAATTAAAAGTTGCTCCCATTGCCATAAGTCCTAGAGGTGTCGCTACATTTCCAATCGAAGTCACGGTCTTATCTAACATCGTTGGCATTGGTAAATGAAGTAAGGACCATAAAATACCAACAACGATACCAATAAGTATTGGGTTTGTTAAAATTCCTTTGATTGTTTTAAGCCAAACTTCTTTACTTAATCCTTTTCTTTCTGGTGAAAAGAAAGAAAGGACGACAACGGCCATAATATTATATAAAGGGACACTCCCAATAATCATTAAAGGCGCCATGGTTGCTTTTCCATAGACGTTTTGAATCAAGGCAATACCGAGTAAAGCTGCCGAACTACGATAACTTGCTTGAATAAATTCCCCTTGATTTTGTTTATTCTTTAATAAAAAAGAAAGTAAAGTAACAATTAAAATACTTAAAATTGTAATGAAAAAACAAAATAGAACAAACTTCGTATCCCAAATTGTCTTAAAATCTAAAGTTGCTAGATCTTTAAATAATAAGACAGGTAAAGGAATTAAAAATACAAACTTATTCATCTTTGATGCAAAAACATCATCAATAATTCCTATCTTCTTAAAAAACATTCCTAATATGATCATCGCAAAAACAGGCACGGTCGCATTTAAACTAAAAATTAAATTTTCCATTATTTCCTCCCTAAAGAAAAAACCGCATTCGCGGCTTAATCTACATATGAGATTGTCATATATCTATTTTTTCCTTCACCTTTAGATTCAGTCTTTAAATGATCCATCTTTGCAATTTCTTGATGCATCACTTTTCTTTCATCTGCAGGCATAGGATCCAATTTTAAATCAGCTTTTGTTCTTAATACTGTTTTACCAAAACGTCTTGCCATACTTGCAACTTTTTTATAACGTTCTTCTTTATAACCATTGATATCAACACTTACTTCTAAACGTTTTTTAAATGTTGTACTCACAGCATTTTTCACAATTAAGTTAATAGCTCTTAAAATAACTCCAGCTTTACCAATCAAAATAGAATTATTACTTGTATTAATATTACAATAAATTCTTCCATCTTGAACATAAGAAATTGTTTCAACTTCAAATTCCATATCAGTTAAAATCTTTCTAATAAAGCTTTCAATATATTCTTGAACCATTTCTACTGTCCAACAAGAAATTTCAGCTTTCTTACTAAATAAACCTTTAGTTTCTAAAGTAACTTCATAATTTAATTGATCAACTGTAACACCTAAATCAAGGCATGCTTTATTAACAGCATCTTCAACTGTTTTTGCAGTATATGTTTTCATATTTATACCTCTATTTATTCTTATTTTGTCTCTTTGTTAAATAATTTGTATTTGCTTGATCAACTTCTTTTTGTGCTTTTTCAACATGGTAAATATAAATATACCATGTTCTAACAATTGTAATAATGTTTGTTGTCATCCAATAAAGTGACATTGCTGCAGGCATAATTGCTGCAAAGTAAATGATAAATAATGTCATGAAATTATTCATCATGTTCATTGATTGCATTTGTGATGTTTCTCTATATTTTGGATTTCTTCTTGACATGATTGTATTGATTTTCATCGCAAAATATTGAGTTAAAGCAACAATGGCAAGTAATACAATATAAGCTATTTCAAACTTAAATACGTGATCAATAGGTTTAGCACCTAAGTTGATTCCAAACATATTTGTTTGATATAAAATTTCAATACGTTGAACCGCTTGCCACATTGCAAACATAATAGGTAATGTTAAGAATGTTGTAAACGAAGCCAACATACTAATATCATTTTTCTTATATAAAGCTTGAATTTCAGCAGACATTCTCATTTGAGAAGTTTGATCTTTTCTTCCTTTATATTTATTTTGAATTCTTTCCATTTCTGGTTGAATCAATTGCATCTTTTGTTGAGAAACAGTTGATTTAATCATAATTGGTAAAATAATGATATTAATTAAAATAGTAATTAAGATAACACCTAAAGCAATATTATTTAATAAAACGTCTCCTAAATAAATAATACTCTTTGAAATAGGGATAACTAATAAGAAATCAAAAATCCCTGATTTCATAGTCCAAGGTGTATTTAAGTTAATTGCTCTTTTCGCAATTAATTTACCACTTGAATCTAAGTTTGCTGTACATCCAGTTAAGGCTACAACAAATAAAACTAAACAAATAATTTTAAAATATTTTTTAGTTTTGTTATCTAAGATCATTTGCTGATCTCCTTTCTCTTCACTTTTTTATACAAGTACTCTAATTCTTTTTTATTTTCTATATATGTATGATTTAAGAAATTTTTTCTTACAATTACAATATAGTCAACTTCTTCATCAAAATGAAAACATTCTTGAATCATCATACGTAACTGTCTTTTTATTTTATTTCTAGTAACAGCGTTTCCTAATTTTTTGCTTACTGAAATACCAACACGTCCATGCCCAATTTGATTTTCATCTTTATAAATAATAAAACAAGAATTCGCAAAACTCTTTTTTCTAGCAATAATCTTGCTAAAATCTTCATTTCTTTTTACTCTAAATTCTTTTTTCATAAAATTTTAGAAAAAAATCCACCGAAAAAGTGGATTTTACATTAAGCAGTTAATACTTTTCTTCCTCTTTTACGGCGACGTGCGATTACTTTTCTTCCTCCAACAGTTGCCATTCTAGCTCTAAAACCATGAGTTTTTGCTCTTTTTCTTTTATTTGGTTGATATGTTCTTTTCATATTTTACACCTCCAAAATTTTTATCTTTTTATACAAATAACATATGCTCCTATATCTTATAGGAATTATTGTGACAAGTCAATTCTAAATTCTATATTTCTACTCTTAAATTCATTATTTTTAATGATGACAAATAATAAGAATAACAATATCTAATGATTATTTGCACATTTTTTTGTGAACTTTTTTAATTTAGAAAAATTCTCTTTATTGTGAATTCGAATTTATTATTCACATCTTGTGATATATCGAAATAGATAGAAAATTGTATAAAAATAATTACTTTTATCAAAAAAAGTAACATCACTAAGCATAACTCTTATTAAATGCACATTATTTGTGAACATTTTTCAATCAAGTACGTACGACAACATGTGAATTTCTTTAAAGCTCATAAAAATACTTATTCACATTTTCCTCTAACTCCTTATAAATCCTTGTTTTTCCCCTAAAATCAAGTGTGCACTTCTAAGTATTTACGTACTTTTGTATCAATATTTATACAATATATTCAAAATAGTCACTAATCTAATGTGAATAAACTCTTTATTTTAGATATTCACATCCTAAAGTGAATATTATTTCATCTTAACCTTTATTTTACATTTCATCTATTTTTCAAGGAAAAATCGCAATTTTTCTTAAAATTCACATTGTGAATATTCATTTTTTGTTAAATTTTATATTTAGACAAGTTTTGCACATGCTTATTCACGTGGTGAATCGAGTTATTCATATGTGTGAATTAGTAAAAAATGCGCTGATATCAGCGTATTTTTTATTGTGAACACCTATGTGCACATTGTTTTTTATTCTATACAATATGCACTAAGTTCACAATTAATAAAATTCATAGCGAAAAATGAAGTTGTGAATAATGTGAATAAGTACTCTAAATGATTGATATTTCACACTTTTTTTGTGAATAAAATTGTGAAGCTATTGTGCAGACAGTATTTTTCCTTTAAAAGAGTTCACATCTTTTATATAATTGAGTCGAAAGGGAGTTGAAAATTGTGCAAGATTTAAACAAAATCTGGTCATCTTGTGTAGAAACTTTAGAAAAAAATAAAATAGTTGATGATAAGATCATCTTGGACTCACTATTTAAACCTGCAACTCTAGAAGAAATTGAAGATAATCAAGTTATTATCACCACTGAATTAAAATGGAATATTGATGCTATTTTAGAAAAACGAGCAGAAATAGAATCTATTCTTTCTAATTCTTTTTCTAAACCAATAAAAATCAAAGTATTAGAAGTAGAAGAATATAAAAAATCTAAACAAAAAAAGGTTCCTAAAATCGATAGTCATCTTCATCCTGATATGACATTTGCTAATTTTATCGTAGGAAATTCAAACCGTATGGCACAAAATGCTGCTTTACTTGTATCAACTAAACCTGGTATGAACTTTAATCCTTTATTTTTATATAGTCATCCAGGGCTTGGAAAAACACATTTATTAAATGCTATTGGAAATAAAGCAAAAGAAACAAATCCTAATTTATTAGTAAGATATATTACTTCTAAGGATTTTGTGGATGAAATTATTAATTCTATAAAAACAAATACAACAGATGAGATTTATAGTTATTATAGAAATCTTGATATTTTATTAATTGATGATATTCAATTTTTATTTGGAAAAGAAAAAAGTAGTGAGATGTTCTTCCATATATTTAATGAAATCATTAATAACAATCATCAAATTGTTATTACAAGTGATAAAATGCCTGATGAACTTCAAGGAATTGAAGAACGTTTAATTAGTCGTTTTAAATCAGGTCTATCTTTTGGAATAGATCCACCTGAATTTGAAACAGCAAAGGCAATTTTAGAGAAGAAAATAGAAAATCTAGGTAATACAGATTTAGTTATTACAGATGATGTTTTAGACTTCATGGTTATGAATTATTGTAATGATATTCGTTCTTTAGAAGGTCAATTAAAACGACTATTCTTCTGTAGTATCATGGAATCAACTAATTACATAGATATGAATTTTGCATCTGAAGTCTTTAAAGATCAAAAAACTATAAAAAAAGCACAAGAACCACTAACAAAAGAATTCATTTTAAAAACAACCGCTGAATTCTATTATTTAACCATTAGTCAAATTATTTCTAAAAATAGAACGAGAAACTTGGTAACACCTCGTGAAATATGTATGTATTTAATGAGGGAACTTTTGGATATTACTTTTAGTGAAATTGGAACAACTTTTTCCAATCGAGACCATTCTACAGTTATGAAAGCTTGTAAAAGAGTAGAAACAAAAATCAAAAAAGATCCAGATTATAAACTCGCTGTAGATAAACTTAAACAAAAGTTAGGCACAATGTAGTGACTAATATCAACAATATGTGCACATTGATATTCATATAAAAAACATTGATAAAATCAACATATTTTACATTTATGCACATTGTTCACATGCTAATAGTAATAATGACTTATTTTTAAATATATAAATAACAGGAGGCAAATATGCATTTTAGAATTAAAAGAATAAAATTATTAAACGCACTTGCTAAAGCAACAAGAGCTGTATCTGTTCGTAGTCCTTTACCTGTTTTAACAGGGATTAAATTTGATTTACAAGCTCATCAACTTATCTTAACAGGAAGTGATAGTGATATCACTATTCAAACAATTATTGATGAAGATGATGATTTAGTAATCCTTAAAGAAGGAGCAGTTGTTTTAAATAGTCGTTATATCTTTGATATTGTAAGAAAGATCAATAGTGATGATATTGAAATTGAAATTATTGATGGTTTACTTACTCGTATTAAAGGAAGTCAAATTGAATACAGCTTAAATGGTACTGATGCTATTGAATATCCACGTATTGATTTAAGTAAAACAGGAACTCATTTTATGATGAATGCTCTTGTATTAAAAGATATTATTGGAGAAACAAAGTTTGCTGCTAGTGATAAAGAAACAAGACCTATTTTAACTGGTATCAATTTTAAAGCGCATGATCATGTTTTAGAAGTTGTTGCTACTGATAGTTATCGTTTAGCTAAAAAGATTATTTCTATTGATGAAGATGTGACTTTTAATATTACGATTCCTAAATTAAGTTTAGATGAAATTAGTAAGATTATTGAAAAAGATGAACTTATTGAATTATATGTATCTGAACGTAAAGTATTATTTGTGTTTGATAAAAATATTATTCAAACACGTTTAATTGATGGATCTTATCCTGATACAGCTCGATTGATTCCTTTAGAATTTGATTATGAATTAGATATTAATAGAGCTGATTTATTAAATGCGATTGACCGTGTTTCATTATTATTAAATGAACAAAATAATATTGTGAAATTAGATATGTCTAATGAACAAGTTATTTTATCTTCATATCAACAAGAAATTGGTTCAGTAGAAGAAAATTTAGCTTCTTCTTTCTATAAAGGAGAACCACTTACTATTTCATTTAGTTGTAAATATGCAAGTGATGCTATTAAATCATTTAGTGGTGATAAAATAAAAATATTATTCACTGGAGAAATGAAACCATTCATCGTTAAAGATTTTGATTCTGATGAATTATTACAACTTGTTTTACCAGTTAGAACATATTAAGAAGCGAAAGCTTCTTTTTTTTGTAAATTTTCCTTTTAATTGTTTATTTGGGGAGTAATTTTTATTTTAAGAGCTTTTTTATCAAAAAAGTATTTTTCTATTCGTAAATAAAAATAGCGAATATAGCGCAATATTTTGAATTTTTATGATTTTTATGATATACTAACTTAGTACAATTATAGAGAAAAGAAGGTTAAGTATGAAAGAAATACCAATTAAAGATGAATATATTAAATTAGATCAATTTTTAAAATTTGTTAATCTTGTATCTAGTGGGATTGAAGCAAAAATGATTATTAAAGATGGTCAAGTAAAGGTCAATGGTGAAGTGGAACTTAGAAGAGGAAAAAAGCTTCATGATGGTGACCAAGTTGAATTTGAAGGAAATTTTTATTGTATAAATGCGCATCAATAATTTAGAACTGACTGATTTTAGAAATTATAATCATTTTTTTATTGAGTTTGATCAAGGAATTAATATTTTAATTGGTGGGAATGCTCAAGGGAAAACGAATATTATTGAAGCAATCTATTTATTATCTGTCTGTAAATCTTTTAGAACACATATCAATGATCAAATGATTCGATTTGATCATGACTTTGCAAAAGTAAAAGGAAATGTTTTTTCTAATGAAAGAATGCATCAATTAGAACTTATTTTATCTAAGGAATCCAAAAAAGCAAAAGTGGATGGAAAAGATATTTTAAAGATTTCAGATTATGTAGGTTATTTAAATGCGGTTGTCTTTGTACCAGATGATTTATCATTGGTTAAAGGTTCTCCGAGTATTAGAAGAAAGTTTTTAGATTTGGAGTTATCTAAAATCTCACCAATTTATGTTTTTTATCTTACTAAGTATAATCGATTATTAAAGGAAAGAAATCAGTATCTTAAATTATTGAATCAAAGAAGAGGTAAATATGATGAATATCTAGAAACTTTAGATGAGCAATTAGCTGAAGTTCAAATTAAGATTATTGAAAAAAGAAATAATTTTATCGAACGTTTATCTTTAAAAGTAAAAGATATTTATTTAAATATTGCAAATTGTCATGAGATCGTTGAATTGCAGTATGAATGTTTTATTAAAAATGTTAATAAAGAAGATATTTTAAAACTTTATCAAAAAGGATTTGAAAGAGATTTAAGATATTTAAGTACTTATTATGGAATTCATAAGGAAGATATGAAGATCTTTATTGATAATAAGAGTGCACATCAGTTTGCTTCTCAAGGTCAACAAAGAACAATCGTTTTAAGTATGAAAATAGCTTTAATAGAATTAATAAAAGAAGAAATTGGAGAATATCCTATTCTTTTATTAGATGATGTTTTATCAGAATTAGATGATCAAAGAAAAACAAAACTTTTAGATATTTTAAATAATCGTATTCAAACGTTTATTACAACAACATCAATAGATGGAATAGAACATCATGTTATTAAAGAAGCTAAGAAAATTAATATTAATCATAGGGAGGAAAAATGATGGCAGAAGAAAATAAAGTACAACATAGCTATGATGAGTCAGATATCCAAGTATTAGAAGGATTAGAAGCTGTTAGAAAAAGACCAGGTATGTATATTGGTACAACATCATCTAGAGGGTTACATCATTTGGTTTGGGAAATTGTTGATAACTCAATCGATGAAGCTTTAGCAGGGTATGCAAGTCATATTAAAGTAATTTTGAAAGATGACGATGTAGTTGAAGTTATTGATGATGGTCGTGGAATGCCAACTGGAAAACACGCTAAGACAGGTAAATCAACAGTTGAAACAATTTTTACTGTTTTACATGCTGGTGGTAAATTTGGTGGCGGAGGCTACAAAGTTTCCGGTGGATTGCATGGTGTAGGTGCTTCTGTTGTTAATGCCTTATCTTCATGGCTAGAAGTCAATGTTTATCGTGATGGAAAAGAATACTATCAAAGATTTGAAAATGGTGGGACACCAGTTGCACCATTAAAAGAATTAGGACCTACTGATAAGCAAGGAACAAAAGTTACTTTTAAAGCAGATGCTGAAATCTTTAAAGAAACAACAACTTATGATTATGAAGTTTTAAGACAAAGAATTAGAGAACTTGCTTTCTTAAATAAGGGATTAAGAATTAGTTTAACTGATTTAAGAGATGGACAAAATCGTGAACATGATTATATGTATGAAGGTGGTATTAAGGAATATGTTGCTTATATCAACAAAAATAAAACACCAATTCATGATGAAATCATTTATGTAGAAGATATGCAAAATGATATTAAGATTGAAGTTTCAATGCAATACAATGATGGTTATCAAGAAAATATTTACTCTTTCTGTAATAATATTAATACACATGAAGGAGGAACACATGAAGAAGGTTTCCGTTTAGCTCTTACAAGGGTTATTAATAACTATGCAAGAAAAGGAAACTTCTTAAAAGAAAAAGATGATGCTTTATCAGGAGAAGATTGTCGTGAAGGTTTAACAGCGATTATTTCTGTTAAACATCCTGATCCTCAATATGAAGGACAAACAAAAACAAAATTAGGAAATGCAGAAGTAAGAAAGATTGCTTCAAATATTATTTCTAAATCATTGGATCAATTCTTATTAGAAAATCCAGATACAGCTAAAATCATTGTAGAAAAAGCTATTGTTGCTTCTCATGCACGTTTAGCTGCGAAAAAAGCACGTGAAATGACAAGAAGAAAAACAGGAATGGAAATTACATCATTGCCTGGGAAATTAGCTGACTGCTCATCAAGAGATGCTAGTGAATGTGAAATCTTCATTGTCGAAGGGGATTCTGCCGGAGGTAGTGCTAAGATGGGGAGAGATCGTCGTATTCAAGCTATCTTACCGCTTCGTGGTAAAATCTTAAATGTTGAAAAAGCGCGATTAGATCGTGTTTTATCAAGTGATACGATTCGTAGTATGATTACTGCTTTTGGTACAGGAATTGGTGAAGATTTTGATATTAATAAATTACGTTATCATAAAATCGTTATTATGACCGACGCCGATGTCGATGGAGGACATATTCGTATTTTAATGTTAACTTTCTTATATCGTTATTTAAAACCTTTAATTGAAGGTGGCTTTGTTTATGCGGCTCAACCTCCACTTTATTTATTAAAACATGGAAAAGAAGAACATTATTTATATAGTGATGAAGAATTAGATGATTTAAGAACAAAGTTAGGTGAAGGTGCAAAATATTCTATCCAAAGATATAAAGGGTTAGGAGAAATGAATGCGGATCAATTATGGGAAACAACAATGGATCCTGAACACCGTATTTTAAATCGTATTGAATTAGATGAAGCGATGGAAGCAGATATGATTTTTGATGTGTTAATGGGTGAAAAAGTTGAACCTCGTAGAGAATTTATTCAAGAAAATGCAAAATATGTAACTGATTTAGATATTTAGAAGGAGTAGAAAATGGATAATCAAGAAAAAGGAATTAGAAAAATTCAATTAACATCAGAAATGAAAACTTCTTTCATGAATTATGCCATGTCAGTTATCGTAGCACGTGCATTACCTGATGTAAGAGATGGAATGAAACCAGTTCAAAGACGTATTGTTTATGGTATGAATGAACTTGGTTGTTATAGTGATAAAGCGTATAAGAAATCTGCGCGTATCGTTGGGGAAGTTATGGGGAAATATCACCCTCATGGAGATTCTTCAATTTATGAAGCCTTAGTGAGAATGGCACAAGATTTCTCATATCGTTATATGCTTGTAGATGGTCATGGAAACTTTGGTTCAATTGACGGTGACGGCGCTGCCGCTATGCGTTATACTGAAGCGAGAATGTCTAAAATTTCAATGGAATTAATGAGAGATATCAATAAAGATACGATTGATTTTATTCCAAACTATGATGGTGAAGAAAGAGAACCATCGGTATTACCTTGTCGTATTCCTAACTTATTGGTCAATGGGACAACAGGAATCGCTGTTGGGATGGCTACAAATATGCCACCTCATAATATTGGTGAAGTGATTGATGCCGTTATTGCGGTAAGTAAAAATCCTGATATTACTGTTTTAGAATTAATGGAAAATTATATTCAAGGACCTGATTTTCCTACAGGAGGATATATTTTAGGAAAGAGTGCGATTAAAAAAGCCTATGAAACAGGTAATGGTTTAATCGTTATGCGTGCAAAAACAGAAATTGAAGAACATAAGGGAAGACAAAGAATCGTTGCTTATGAAATTCCTTATCAAGTAAATAAAGCAAGATTAGTCGAAAAGATTGCGCATTTAGCACGTGATAAAGTTGTTGAAGGTATTAGTGATGTTCGTGATGAATCAAACCGTGAAGGAATTCGAATTGTCATTGAATTAAAGAGAGATGTTCAAGCAGAAGTTATTTTAAATCAATTATATAAATTAACTTCTTTACAAACAACATTTGGTGTCAATAATATTGCTTTAGTTAATAATGAACCTAAAACTTTAACACTTAAAGAATTAATTCAATATTATTTACAACATCAAGAAGAAGTTATTCGTCGTAGAACACAATTTGAATTAAATAAAGCAGAAGCAAGAGCACATATTTTAGAAGGTTTAAAGAAAGCCTTAGATCATATCGATGAAATTATTCAATTAATTCGTACAAGTAGAACAACTGAAATCATTCAACAAAGATTAATGGATGAATTTGGAATGTCTGATAAACAAGCTAAAGCTGTAAGAGAAATGCAATTACAACGTTTAGCTGGTTTGGAAAGAGAAAAGATTGAAGAAGAATTAAATAATTTATTAATTACAATTGCTGATTTAAAAGATATTCTTGCTAATGAAGAACGTATCTTAGAAATCATTAGAAATGAATTATTAGAAATGAAAGAAAAATATGGTGATAAACGTCGTACTGAAATTATTCAAGGAACATTTGATATTGAAGATGAAGACTTAATTCCAGTAGAAGATGTTATCATCTCACTTACAAATAATGGTTATGTAAAACGTATGCCAGTAGATACTTATAAATCTCAAAACAGAGGTGGACGTGGTGTTAAAGGTATGTCAACAACACAAGATGATGTGATTAGTTCACTTATTCATATGTCAACACATGATGATTTATTGATCTTTACAAATAAAGGAAAGGTATACCGTTTGAAAGGATATAATATTCCTGAATTTGGTAGAACTGCTAAGGGATTACCAATTGTTAATATTTTAAATCTTGATAAAGATGAAAGTGTTAAATCATTAATTAATATTAATAAGAAAATGATTGAAGAAGATAAACATTGGTATTTATTCTTTGCAACTGAACAAGGTTTAGTTAAACGTGTTGATATTTCAGAATTTGAAAACATTAGACAAACAGGTAAGATTGCTATTAAGTTAAAAGAAGATGATTCTTTAGTTGGTGTTAAATTAACTAAAGGGGATGATGAAATCTTAATTGCTGCTAGTAATGGTAAACTTGTAAGATTCTCTGAAGGTCATGTTAGACCAATGGGAAGAAGTGCAAGTGGTGTAAGAGGTATTAATGTTGATGGTTCTAAAGTTATTGGTATGACAACAAACCGTGAAGGACAATTAATTATGGTTGTTACGGAAAAAGGTTATGGTAAGATGTCACCAATTGATGAATATCGTGTTTCTAATCGTGGTGGAAAAGGTGTTAAAACAATTAATGTTACTGAACGTAATGGACAAATTGTAGCGATTAGAGCAGTAGAAGGTAATGAAGATTTATTAATTATTACAGATGATGGTATTGTGATTCGTTTACCTATGGAACAAGTTAAAACAGCAGGACGTGCGACTCAAGGTGTAAGACTTATTAAAGTACATGATAGCAAGGTTTCTTCTGTGGAAGTTGTTGCTAAAAATGAAGAAGAAGTTGTAGAAGAAGGTGAAGAAGAGTCAGAGTAATCTGACTCTTTTAGAAATGAATGGGGAAGAATTAAAAAGATTGTTTAATCGTTTAGATCATTCAAAGTTTAGAAGTTCTTTTCATCTTGCTAAAAAGTATAAAGATTATTGTAATGAAAAAGGATTAGATGTTATAGAACAACACGCCAGAGATTTTATTTCTAAAAGAATAGCACCGGCTGTAATTTTAAATGATGGAAAGCAAACACCGATGAAAAATCATCCTGTGTTTATTGCTCAACATGCCACGGCTTCATGTTGTCGAGGGTGTTTATATAAGTGGTATCATATTAAGCCACATACACAGTTAAATGACAGTCAACAAGAGATGATTGTTCAAGTGATTATGGCTTGGATTAAAAGAGAATTGCAAAGAAAATAGCCTTGATGTATAATCAAGGCAGTTATTAATAATATAAGGGGAAAGAAAATGATTGATATTAATTTAATTAGAGAAAATCCTACTTTAGTCAAAGAAAATATGAAGAAAAAATTTCAAGATGAAAAAGTTGGATTAGTAGATGAAGCTTATAAATTAGATAAAGATTATCGTGAAGTTGTCACAAGAGCAAGTGAAATTAGAAGTTTAAGAAATAAATATTCTAAAGAAATTGGTGCTTTAATGAGAGAAGGCAAAAGAGATGAAGCTGAAGAAATTAAAGCAAAAGTAACTTCTATGGCAGAAGAATTAAAAGATTTAGAAGTTAAAGAAGAAGAATATGGTAAAGAATTAAAAGAAATCATGATGAAAATACCAAATATCATTCATGATTCAGTACCTATTGGAAAAGATGATTCAGAAAACGTAGAAATTCAAAAATACGGAGATCCAGTTGTACCTGAGTATGAAATTCCATACCATGCTGATATCATTGCTCGTTTTAATGGTTTAGATAAAGAAGCTTCAGGTAGAACAAGTGGAAATGGTTTCTATTATTTAATGGGAGATATCGCTCGTTTATCATCAGCAATGCTTTCATACGCTAGAGATTTCATGATTGATAAAGGATTTACTTATTGTATTCCACCATTCATGATTCGTAGTGATGTTGTTACAGGTGTTATGTCATTTGATGAAATGGATGCCATGATGTATAAAATTGAAGGTGAAGATTTATACTTAATTGGAACTTCTGAACATAGTATGATTGGTAAATTTAAAGATCAAATCGTTAAAGAAGAAGAATTACCAATTACAATGACTTCTTATTCACCATGTTTTAGAAAAGAAGTAGGTGCTCATGGTATTGAAGAACGTGGTATTTATCGTGTTCATCAATTTGAAAAACAAGAAATGGTTGTTTTATGTAAACCAGAAGAAGCTATGGAATGGTATGACAAAATGTGGTCATATACAGTTGAATTATTTAGAAGTTTAGATATTCCAGTAAGAACATTAGAATGTTGTTCTGGAGATTTAGCTGATTTAAAAGTTAAATCATGTGATGTTGAAGCTTGGTCACCAAGACAACAAAAATATTTTGAAGTTGGTTCTTGTTCAACATTAGGAGATGCACAGGCTAGACGTTTAGGTATTCGTGCTAAAGGTGAAAATGGAAATTATTATGTTTCTACTTTAAATAATACAGTTTTAGCTTCAACAAGAGCAGTTATTGCTTTTATTGAAAATAACTATAATGAAGATGGATCTATTAATATTCCTGAAGCATTACGTCCTTATATGGGTGGTAAAGATATTATTATTCCTAAAAAATAGTCACTTCGGTGACTCTTTTTTATAGAAAGGTAAAAGAAAGATGGAATTATTTATAAGTGAAGCAGAAATTGAGGATGCTTCAATGATTATTGATTATTTAAATCAGGTTGGGGGAGAAAGTGATAACTTAACTTATGGTTTAAATGAATGTTATTTAAATGAATTTGAAGAAATGGAAGTTATTCAAGATTTTATTGATCAAGAAAATAGCTTACTTTTATGTGGTTTTATTGATGATGAACTTGTTTCTTTATTATCTATTCAAGGTGAACAAAAAGAAAGATTAAAACATATTGGTCATTTTGCAATCACTGTTAAAAAAGAATATTGGAATATGGGGATTGCTTCAATGATGATGGAAGAAGCTTTAGAAATGATCAAAGAAACATCTTTAAAAGTTCTTGATTTAGAAGTGAAAGAGGATAATTTATCAGCTATTAATCTTTATAAAAAGTTTAATTTTCAAGAAATAGGGAGATATCCTCAAATGTTTAATGTCAATCAAAAGTATTATGATGCACTTTTAATGAATTTATATATTGATTAAAAATCTAAAATACGCTATAATCATATTTGCCATTACAATAGGCGGCTTCGAACCATGTCAGGACCGGAAGGTAGCAGCATTAAGAAGTACCGTCTATGTGTGATGGTCTTTATTTTTAGAGGAAAAAAAGATGAATGATGAAGAATATATGGAAATAGCTTATCAAGAAGCTTTAAAAGCATTAAAACATGATGATGTACCAATTGGATGTATCATTGTAAAAGATGATCAAATTATTGCCCGTGCATATAATCAAAGAGAGTATTTAAATCAAACTTATGGTCATGCAGAAATGTTAGCTATTGAAGAAGCTTGTAAAAAAATAGGAAGATGGCGCTTAGATGAATGTACACTTTATACAACTTTAGAACCTTGTTTAATGTGTTCGGGAGCTATTATTCAAAGTCATATTCAAAGAGTTGTTTATGGTGCAAGTGATACAAGATGGATGTCTTTAGATAAATTGATTCATTTACCAGATCCTAAACTTAATTATATTCCCATGATTCAATCAGATATTTTAAAAGATAAATGTTCAAAGTTAATAAAAGACTATTTTAAAAAGAAACGTCAAAAGATATGATTACTCATATCTTTTTTTCGTGTATAATGTAGGAGATAGGAGTTGAGAATATGTCATATAAAGCCTTGTATCGTACTTATCGTCCGCAAACATTTGAAGATGTCGCTGGACAAAGTCATGTTACAATTACATTAAAAAATGCAATTAAAGAAAATAGAATAGCGCATGCTTATTTATTTGCTGGACCACGTGGAACAGGGAAAACAACGATTGCTAAAATATTAGCTAAAGCTATTAACTGTACAGGAGATCATCCTCCATGTAATGAATGTCCTAACTGTAAAGCAATTACTCAAGGAGATCATCCTGATGTTATTGAAATTGATGCAGCAAGTAATAATGGAGTCAATGAAGTTAGAGATTTGATAGATAAAGTAAAATATGCCCCTATTAATGCTAAATATAAAGTTTATATTATTGATGAAGTTCATATGATGACACCTGAAGCATTCAATGCTTTATTAAAAACATTAGAAGAACCACCAGCACATATCGTATTTATTCTAGCAACAACAGAACCACATAAAATTTTGCCAACTATTATTTCACGTTGTCAAAGATTTGATTTCAAACGTGTGGATGAACATGATATTATTAGTCGTTTGGAATATGTATTAAAAGAAGAAAATGTAGAATATGATGAAGAATCTCTTGAAATTATTTCTAAGTTGGCTGATGGGGGAATGAGGGATGCTTTAAGTATTTTAGAACAATGTTTAGCGTATGATAGACATTTAACAGTAGAAAATATTAATAAAGTTTATGGTTTATTAGCAAATGATGAAAAAATACGTTTAATTAAATTATTACTGACAAAGGATATGAAGAATGTTTTAAAAACATTAGATCATATGATGTCTTTAAGTATTGATTTAAAGAGATTGACAAAAGATTTAATAGATGTTTTAAAAGATGTTATTATTTTTAAAAACACGCAAGATTTATCTTTATTATTTGTTTTGCATAAAAACGATATCCAACAAATTGTTCCTTATATATTAGTAGAAGAAGCATTTCAAATGATTGATATTTTTATGGATGCAAGTAGTCATTATGGACAGGCTGTAGATTCATCAACATATTTTGAATTAGCTTTATTAAAGATATGTAATCAAATTGAAAATGAACATAAAGAAGTTGTTGTAGAAGAACCAAAAGTTATTGAAAATGTTTCACATGAAACATTGGTTGAAGTTCAACAAGAAGAAGTGGTTGAAAAACCAGTAGAAAAGATACAAGAACCAGTAATTGAACCTCAAGAATATTTACAAGAAAAGGTAGAAGAAAAGAAAGAACCGAAAGTTGAACAAGTAGAAACTCCTGTGGAAGAATCTAAAGAAGAGGTAAAAGAAGTAAAAACAACAGCTCAAATAGAAGTAGACTTTAATGACATTTTAAATATTTTAGTACAGGCGAAAAGAACAGTTTTAAATGATATTCAAGATAAATGGCCAGTTATTAGAAGATATTGTTATAATCTTAATACTGCTAAATATGCAAATATGCTATGTGATGCTAAACCTGTAGCTGCTGGTGAAAAAGGTTTTATTTTGACATTGAAATATCAACCAGAAGTGAATAGTATTAACTATACAGAAAATTATTATCCATTAAAAAATTTCTTAAAGGAAGTTTTAGGATCAGAATACGATTTTATTGCAGTAATGGAAGCAGATTGGCCAAATATGAGACAAAAATTTATTCAACTTAGTAAAGAAAAAAAATTACCACAACCACAACCAATTGTTTTACATCATATTGATGAATATCATGAACCGGTTGTAGAACTTACAGAAGCTCAACAATATGCGATTGATATGTTTGGTGATGAGATTGTTGAATTTGAAGAATAGGAGTGTATTATGAATTATCCAAAGTCATTTACAGATTTAGTTGAATGTTTTAAAAGACTACCAGGAATAGGTGGTAAATCTGCAGAAAGATTAGCTTATCATGTTTTATCAATGGATAAAGAATATGTTCAAGAGTTTGCAAATGTGTTATCTCATTTTCAAGATAATATCCATTACTGTAAAAAATGTGGACATATTTGTGAAGGTGAACTTTGTGAAATTTGTAAAGATGAAACAAGGGATCAATCAGTTATTTGTGTTGTAGAAAGTCCTAAAGATGTTTTTGCTATGGAAAAGGTTAGAGAATATCATGGATTATATCATGTTTTACATGGGACGATTTCTATGATTGATGGTAAAACGATAGATGATTTAAATATTAATTCTTTATTTGAAAGACTTGATGGAGTTAAAGAAGTGATTATTGCAACGAATCCTACAAGAGAAGGTGAAACAACAGCATTGTTTCTAGCTAAGTTGTTAGCGAAAAAAGGAATAGAAACAAGTAGAATTGCTAATGGATTACCAATAGGAAGTAATATTGATTATGCAGATGAATTAACATTATTAAAATCTTTAGAAGGAAGAAAGAAAATATAAGACCTTGCAAGAGGTCTTTTCTTGTTTAAATAGAAAAATCAGTTATAATAATGAAGAAAGAGGAGAGAAGTATTATGACAGGAAAGTTTATTACATTAGAAGGACCAGAAGGTAGTGGAAAAACAACAGTTTCTAAAGAACTTGTAAAAATATTAAATGAATCAGGATATAAAGTCTTACTTACAAGAGAACCAGGTGGGGTTGATATTGCTGAACAAATAAGAAATGTTATTTTAGATAAGAAAAATACAAAAATGGATGCACGTACAGAAGCTTTATTATATGCAGCAGCAAGAAGACAACATCTTGTAGAAAAAGTATTACCAGCTTTAAAAGAAGGGTATATTGTATTATGTGATCGTTTTGTAGATAGTTCACTTGCTTATCAAGGTGTTGCTAGAAATCTAGGAATTGATGAAGTTTATAATATGAATTTATTTGCGATAAACGATGTTATGCCAGATAAAACTTTATTTTTTGATATTGATTATAAAAAAGGATTAGAAAGAATTAAAGTTAATCAAAGAGAAACAAACCGATTAGATTTAGAAAAAAGTGATTTTCATAAAAATGTTTATGAAGGTTATTTAACAATTTGTAAACAATATAGTGATCGTATTGTAAAAATCAATGCAGATCAAAAGGTTGAAGATGTTGTACAAGATGCCTTAAAGGAAATTAAGAAAATATTATGATCAAAGATTATTTAAAAGAAAATCAACCTTTATTCTATAGAATTATTGAAAATGAATTTAACTTAAAAAAAATACCACATGCATTCTTACTTGTCGGAAATAATACTGATCAACCATTACAGTTTCTAACAATGTCACTTATATGTAATGAAACCTTAGCTTGTGAACAATGTATAGATTGTCAAAAAGTATTAAACCATCAATATGCAGATATTATAGAAATTGATGGAGAAGAGGAAAGTATTAAAAAGAAACACATTGAAAATATACAAGAAACTTTCAAAAAGTCTTCTCTTGAAGGTAAGGCAAAAGTTTATATTTTAAAGAATGTTGAAAAAACAACCAAAGAAGCTATGAATGCTTTACTTAAAATATTAGAAGAACCAACAGAAGGTATTTATGCAATTTTTACAACTAAAAATATCAATCGTATTTTACCAACGATTATATCTAGATGTCAGGTTATAGAATTAAAACCAGATAATAAAGAAGTACTTAAAGAAAAATTGATTGCTAAAGGATATGAAGAAGAAAAAGCAAGTGTCTTATCTTATATTATTAAAGATGAAGATGATTTAGAAAATTTAAATCAGGATGATTTTGATGATATTATGTTGCAAGCAATCAATTTTGTTGAGGATTTATTTTTATATAGAGAAAATCTTATCATAAACACACAAATTCATATGCTTAAAGATCATAAAGAAAAGGAAAATATTAAATTATTTATTAACTTTATTATTCTTGCACTTAAGGATATGTTTCACGTGAAACAAAATGAAAAAGCTGTTTTTTGTAATCACGTAAAATTTTTTAATTCACTAACATATGATAACAATGATATAATAAAGAAAATTGAATTATTATTAGAAACATCATACTTATTAGATACAAATGCTAATATTCCATTACTTATGGATAGTATGATGTATAGAATATAGAAAGGAATTTATATGGAAGAAATTAAACTTGCAAGTGTAAAATTTAAAAGTGCTGGTAAGATCTATTATTTTTCCACAAATTTAAAATTAAAAAAAGATGACCGAGTAGTTGTAGAAACTGCTAGAGGATTAGAACTTGGAGAAATATCACAGGAATTAAAAGATATATCAGAATTTAATTTAGATACAGAATTAAAAAAGATAGTTAGAAAAGCTACAAAAAAAGATATAGAAAATTATCAAAAAAATGTTAAGGATGCAAAACAAGCATTAGTAACATGTAAAGAAATTGTTTCAAGATATGATGTTAATATGCAACTTACTAATTGTGAATATACATTAGATAAAGCAAAAGTTATTTTTATGTATACTTCCGATGATCGTGTTGATTTTAGGGAACTATTAAAGGAATTAGCTGTTGTTTTCAAATGTAGAATAGAGTTAAGACAAATTGGCCCAAGAGATAAAGCAAAAGTAATTGGTGGAATTGGAACATGTGGTTTACCATTATGTTGTTCAACTCTTTTAGGAGAATTTAATGGAGTTTCTATTAATATGGCTAAAAATCAAATGTTAGCAATTAATATAGAAAAAATATCAGGTGCATGTGGAAGATTAATGTGTTGTTTAAAATATGAAGATGAAATTTATTCTTTAGAAAAAGAACGTTTTCCTAAAATAGGATCACATGTAAAATATCAAGATAAAGATGTAAAAGTAACAGGATTAAATGTTATTAATGATCTTGTTAAAATTGAAACAAATAATGGAATTGTATTCGTTGGTTTAGACGAAATTAAATTTGATAAAAATAATCATGCAGGAAAGAAAAATGGAAAACCAAGAAGTCATTAATTATTTATTAGCACATAATGATTTGAAAATTATCCAAAGAAAAGATATGTTTAACTTTTCTTTGGATACTGTTTTATTATCACAGTTTTGTACAATCAATAAAGATGTAAAAAATATTGTTGATTTTGGTACAAATAATGCGGCTATTCCATTATTGCTTTCAAAAAGAACACCTAAAAAAATTATAGGTATAGAAATTCAAGATGAAGCGGCTGATCTTGCTAGAAGAAATGTTGAGATGAATGATTTAAATGACCAAATTGAAGTCGTTCATGGAGATATTAAAGATGTTATCAAAGAGTTACCAAAAGCACAGCTGATTGTTTGCAATCCACCATTTTTTAAAGTAGGGGAAAATAGTAATTTAAATGATAATGAATATTTAACAATAGCACGTCATGAAATAAAAATTGATTTAGAAGGTATTATTTCAGCGGCAGCTTATTTATTAGACAACAAAGGAAGATTTGCAATTGTTCATCGACCTGATCGTATGATTGATATTTTAAATATTATGCAAAAATATGATATTGAACCTAAAAGAATACGTTTTGTATATCCTAAAATGAATAGAGATTCACATGTCTTATTAGTAGAAGGAATGTATAAAGGAAAAAAAGGATTAAAAATCGAACCACCATTATATGCACATAATGATGATGGAAGTTACAGTAATGAAGTAAGAAGAATGTTTGGAGAGAAGATAGATGAATAGACAAAAGAGTTTTGAAAATGAAAGACCAACATTATATTTAGTAGCAACACCTATTGGTAATTTAGATGAAATGACATATCGATCTATTAATACTTTAAAAAATGTAAAATATATTGCTGCAGAAGATACAAGAAATACTGTTAAGCTTTTAAATCATTTTGAAATTTCAACAAAACTTATTTCTCATCATGAACATAACATAAAACAATCAATTCCTAAACTTATACAATTATTAGAAGAAGGAAATGATATTGCTTTAGTAAGTGATGCTGGTTATCCTGCTATTTCTGATCCTGGATATGAATTAGTTAAAGAAGCAATAGAACATGAAATAAATGTTGTTCCTATTTCAGGATGTAATGCTTGTTTAGATGCTTTAGTTGTTTCAGGAATTGCTCCACAACCATTTATGTTTTATGGTTTTTTAGATCATTTAGATAAGAAAAAGAAAAAAGAATTAATTGATTTAAAGAAATATAAAGAAACAATTGTTTTTTATGAATCACCACATAGAATTAAAAAAACATTAAATTTAATGTTAGATATTCTAGGAGATAGAAATATTGCTTTATGTAGAGAAATTACTAAAAAACATGAAGAAATCATTAGAGGTCATATTTCTGAAATTATTTCTATTGTAGAAGAATTAAAAGGAGAAATGGTTATTGTTGTTGAAGGTAGTCAAGAAGTAGAAGAAGAAATAACTTTTGAAACAACAATCAAGGAAGACGTAGATATGTATATTGAAAAAGGAATGTCTACTAAAGATGCAATTAAAGAAGTTGCTAAACAAAGAAATTTAAATAAAAATAGTGTTTATCAAGAATATCATTCTAAATAATGATATTCTTTTTTTGTTTCACGTGAAACAAAATTAAAAGCTATAAAAGATATATCATTTGTGGTATATTATAAAAAAGGAGGAAGTGGTAATATGTATAGCAAAGATAGCTATAATTATGGTAGACATGGGAGAAAAAGAAGATTAAAACCAATATCTGTTATTATTACATTATTGGTGATTATATTGATATCGGGAGGCCTTTATTTTTTATTATTCAATGGTAAGAATAAGTATGAAGATTATACAACATATAATACCAATAATAAGCAATATGGAACAGTAAAACATTATGAAAAGGATAATGATCAATTTTATGTTTCATTATATTATCCTAAAGTAAAAGAAAATAATTTAAATAAAATTATTAAAGAATCTTATACTACATATTTAAAATCAGAAAAAAAGAAGAAAGATCAAAAAGATATATTATATCTAGATTACTCTTGTAAAAAGATTTATAAACAATATGTTGTTGTTGAATTAGATTATAAGCGTATTAATGAAGATGAGACAAAAACAAAAGCAACAAAATCTATAATGACATATGATTGTAAAACAAATCAATTAGTTGCTTTAAAAGATTGTTTACATGGTAAATATGGAGATTTATTAAATACTTTAGGAGTGAGTGAGTATGATAAAGAATCAACTTCTATTAAAGTAGATCAAGATAGTTTTACATATTATACAGATGATACATTAAAAAATAAAATTGTTATTAATTATAAAGAATATAAAGATTACATAAAATTAGCAAATAAAAATATTCCATCTAATGCACCATTAGGTGTCAAAGCACCTAAGTTAATGAAAGTAGATCCAAAGAAAAAAATGGTTGCTATTACATTGGATGATGGACCACATAAAACATTAACAGAAAGAGCAATGAATGCATTTGAAAAATATAACGGTCGAGGAACATTCTTCGAATTAGGTCAAAACATGAATCTTTATCCAGATGTTGTTAAATCAGTTTATGAAAGAGGACATGAGATAGCAAGTCATACATATCAACATGCACAACTTACAAAATTAGATGCTACTGCTTTAGATGAAGAAATTAAGAAAACACAAGATGCTTGTTTTAAAGCAACAGGTACTGAACCGACACTTGTTAGACCTCCATATGGAGCAAAAAATGATGCAGTTAAATCAGCTTTCAACACATATGGTTTAAGTATGATTTTATGGGATGGAGATACAGAAGATTGGCGTTATAGTAAAGCAACAGATGGTGCACAAATAGTATGTAATAATATTATAAGAGATGCTAAAGCAAAAACTGGTGATGGTAATATTGTCTTGATTCATGATATTCATGAAAATTCTGTTGCTGGATTAGAAATGGCTTTAGATCAATTAAGTAAAGAAGGTTATCAATTTGTTACTGTATCTGATTTAATCAAATATAAAGGACATTCTGAATATAAATAGTATAGTTTAGGCTATACTATTTTTGTTTCACGTGAAACATATTTTTATTCAAACAACTCATTGACATTGATTTAAGGGTTTGATAAAGTTAATAAGGATACAATAAATACGAAGAATGGAAGATGTTAAAGCAAAACATTTAGAGAGCTGATGGCTGGTGAAAATCAGTATGTTAAACTTTAAGAGATGGCCCAGGAGTAGTTATTTCAAATAGTTAGAAATAATCGTTAACTGCGTTAAAGTTTTGAGTGACACAGCAATGTGTAAAAAAGGTGGTACCGCGATTATTCGTCCTTTTATAAGGGCGTTTTTTATTTTTATAAAGGAGATTAGAAGATGAAAGACGAAAAAGATTATTATCTTACAACAGCAATTACTTATACTTCAGGTAAACCTCATATTGGAAATACTTATGAAATTATTTTAGCTGATGCAATTGCTCGTTTTAAAAGACAAGAAGGGTACAATGTTCGATTCCAAACAGGAACAGATGAACATGGACAAAAAATTGAAATTAAATCTAAAGAAGCAGGAATTGAACCAAAGCAATATGTAGATCAAGTTGCAGGTGTAGTTAAAAATATTTGGGATATGATGGATACATCGTATGATCGATTCATGAGAACAACTGATGAATATCATGAAAAACAAGTACAAAAAATCTTTAAAAAATTATATGACAAAGGTGATATTTATTTAGGTCATTATGAAGGTAAATATTGTACAGCATGCGAATCATTCTTTACTGAATCACAATTAGTTGATGGTAAATGTCCTGATTGTGGGGGAGATGTACATGATGCCAAAGAAGAAGCATACTTCTTTAAATTATCTAAATATCAAGATCGTTTAATTAAACATATCGAAGATCATCCAGAATTTATTCAACCAGTTTCAAGAAAAAATGAAATGATGAATAACTTCTTAAAACCAGGATTACAAGATTTATGCGTTTCTAGAACATCATTTAAATGGTCTATTCCAGTTGATTTTGATCCTAAACATGTTGTTTATGTATGGATTGATGCCTTAACAAACTATATTACAGGACTTGGATATGATGCAGATGGAAATCATGGTGAATTATATAAAAAATACTGGCCTGCTGATTTACATTTAATTGGTAAAGATATCGTTAGATTTCATACAATTTATTGGCCAATTATGTTAATGGCATTAGATATTCCATTACCTAAACAAGTATTTGGACATCCATGGTTATTACAAGGTGAAAGTAAAATGTCCAAATCAAAAGGAAATGTTATCTATGCAGATGATTTAGTAGATATCTTTGGTGTTGATGCAGTAAGATATTTCGTATTACATGAAATTCCATATGATAATGATGGAAGTATTACATGGGATTTATTAGTAGAAAGAATTAATAGTGATCTTGCTAACGTTTTAGGAAACTTAGTTAATAGAACAATTGCTATGTCTAATAAATACTTTGGTGGTATTGTAGAAAACAAAAATGTATGTGAAGACGTAGATCAAGAATTAAAAGATTTAGCGTTATCTATGCCAGCTAAATCTATTGCTAAAATGGATGAATTCAAAGCATCAAATGCATTAGATGAAATCTTCAACTTATTAAGAAGAACAAACAAATATATTGATGAAACAATGCCATGGGCATTAGCTAAAGATGAAACTAAAAAAGATCGTTTAGCTACAGTATTATATAACTTAATTGAAGCAATCAGATTCTCAGCAGTTATGCTATATCCATATATGCCTTCAACAGCTACAAAAATCTTAGATCAAATTAATACAGATCAACGTGATTTTGAAAGCTTAAAAGAATTTGGTAAATATGCAAATGGTACAAAAGTTGTTGAAAAACCAGAAATGTTATTTGCTAGATTAGATCCAAAAGAAGTTGCTAAAAAAGTAGAAGTTATTGAAGCAAAACAAAAAGCTTCTATCAAAGCTGTAAAAGAAAAGAAAGAAAAAGAAGCTAAAGAAACAAAAGAAGAAATTACAATTGATGACTTCTCTAAAATTCAATTAAAAGTAGGAAAAGTTATTAAATGTGAAAAACATCCAAATGCTGATAAATTATTAGTAAGCCAAATTGATGTTGGTGAAGAAACACCAAGACAAATCGTAAGTGGTATTGCTGATGTTTATTCACCAGAAGAATTTACTGGTAAAAAAGTTATTGTTGTAACAAACTTAAAACCAGCTAAATTAAGAGGCGTAGAATCACAAGGGATGGTTCTTGCCGGTGGAGATAAAAAAGTATTAGGTGTTGTAGATGCAGGAGAATTACCAGTAGGTACAACAATCAGATAATCTAAAATCGCATGATTTCATGCGATTTTTTTCTATTCTGTCTATATTTTTTTTATCAATTATAATATAATGTCCAAGTACAAAGTAAAATTGAATAATATTTATAGGTTTTAAATATTATATATTTAAATTAAAAAGGAATCAGGTGAAATACCTGAACGGTCCCGCCGCCGTAATGTGGAGAATAAGCATCAAAGTCACTGGGAAACTGGGAAGACGCTTAAACAATGAAACAGAGTCGGAATACTTGCCTATATCTAAGGATACACTTTACGGAGTATAAAGTAGTTCTTCTAGATAAACTAGGATAACTATGCCTAGTTTTTATTTAGGAGTTATTTAATTTGAAAGGGGAAAGAATATGAAAATGAAAAAAATTGTATGCAGTCTTATGATTTCAGTATTATGTTTTATGACTGCTATTTCTGGTGTATCGGCAGCTTCTTATGATACATCAAAAATTAATGATGCTTATTCTAAAGTTGTTGAATATTATAAAAATAACAATACTTTAAATAATGCAGATAAAATTCTTGCTGTAGAATCTTTAGGGTTAGAAGCAGAAAGTAATCAATTTGATATTTCTTCAGTAGATTTTAGTAAAACATCACTTTCTAAAAAAATTGTAACAGAAGTTTTATTAGGAATTGATCCTACAAAAGACAAAGAAACATTAGAAAGCCAAATTGATGAAAATGGTAATGTTGAAGGTAGCTGGGGAGCTTCTTCAGATATTTGGACATTATATGCTTTATATGCTACATCATCAGAAAAAACAAATTTACTTGCTGATAAGTTAAATACAGATTTAGCATCATCTAGTGTTTGTGGTTATGAATGGGGTGGAGTTTACTATGCTGACTATGATACTACAGGATGGGTTATCGAAGGTTTAGCAGTTGTTAATAAAGAAAAATATGCCACTACTATTAATAAAGCAATTGATTATATTAAAAATAATACAACAATGACAACAACAGGATGGGTTACTGCTGATAATGTAGATACTCAATCACAAGTATTAGAAGGAATGTTCGCCTATGATACAAATAGTTTATTAAATGATAGCTATACTATTCATCCAATAGATTGTCTTTTAAATAAACAATTAAGCGATGGGTCATTCCCAAGTGGTTATAATGCAGAATTTACAACTGCAGAAGTAGCTAAAACATTAGGTACATATAAAAATGGTTCAGTTTTTGAAAAAGCAAAAAAAGCATATGATAAAATAATGAATCCAGAACAACCTGATAACACAAAACCAGCACAACCAACAGATACAAAAAAAGATAGCCAATCTACAAATAAAGTTGAAACAACAAATCAAAAAACAACTTCAGTAAAAACTGGAGATGAAACTAATGTTGTTATCTTTGTTTCATTATCAATGGTGTCTGGTGGATTATTCTTAGTATTAAGAAAAGAATATGAAAGAGTTCATTAATAAAATAAAAAATATGGATAAAACAAAAAGAATTGTAATATTGTTTATTACAATTTCTTTTGTTTTTATTGGTGGCTTTTCTATTTATAATGGTGTTACTGGAAATTATAAAACAAACCAAGTAGCACAAGTAGACATTACAAAAAATAAGAAAGAAAAAAATACTAAAGAAACAAAAAAAGAAGAGACACAAGAGTCTACTGATCAAACACAAGAAACAGATCCTACACAAAGTGACAGTCAAACATCAACACAATCAACAGATGAAACAAAAACAAATAATGAAAATAAATCAAATAGTAAATCATCATCTACAACTCAAATCAATGGTAAAAGTAGTAGTGTAGCTCATTCTCAAAGTTCTACAAATCAATCTCAATCAAATAGTGGACAAACAAGTAATAATCAGTCAAATAATTCATCAACCAATAGTTCATCGAATCAACAACCAACTAATGAAAAAATTACAATAAATATTCAAGTAATTGGGATGGGAAATACAATGATGTCTGGAACATTAAATGTTGATAAAAATAGTAATGCATTAAGTGTTTTAAAAACTTTAGCAGCTAAGAATGGAAAAGAAGTAGCTGGAAGTGATTACTATGTTTCAGGAATAGGTGGTTTATATGAAAAACAACATGGACCAATGTCAGGATGGATGTATAGTGTTAATGGTGTTGCACCTAATAAAGCAGCCATAAAATATGATTTAAATGACGGTGACCAAGTTGTTTGGTATTATGTAAATTATAATTAAGGAAATAAATTATGCATTCAAATAAAGTAAAAGAAATAAGTTTAATAGGAATATTAGCGGCAGTTAATATTGCTTCACGTATATATTTACAATTCTTACCCAATATTAAACCTGTAACATCTATTATTATTATATCAGTTATGTTATTTGGTTTAGGATTTGGTGTGAAGTTAAGTGTTGTTACAACAGTAGTTTCTAATTTATTTTTAGGAATGGGAACATGGACGTTCTTTCAAATATTAGCTTGGGTTGTTATTTGTTTAATTACTCAGTTTTTGATGGATTTTTTAAAGAAGATACATAAGGAACCAAAACTGTTTCCTATGGCTATTTTTTCCTTTTTTATGGGATATGTCTTTGGTATAGTTGTTTCTCTAGAACAATTAATGTTAGGTGGACCATCTTTATATATTGTTTATTATATGGCAGGATTGTTATTTGATACTTTTCATGCAGTAGGAAACTTTTGTTTTTATTTAATATGTGCACCTATTTTAATGAAAGTATTAAAAAAGGAATCAGAAAGAATAAGATTAAAACAAGACTAAGTTCTTGTTTTTCTTTTTGATTGAATTATAATTAAATAAGAATTTATCATGAAAGGAAGAGTTTTATGATTGTAAATGAAGAAGCAGTTAAAAAGATATTAGAAGAAGTAAAACCAGCAAAATTAGTTGCAGCTACAAAATATGTAGATGTTAAAGAAATTGAAAAATTAGAAAAATTAGGAGTTACTTGTTTTGGTGAAAACAGAGTACAAGCCTTTTTAGAAAAGTATGAAAATTATCATGGTAATGGTGAGTTTCAATTTATTGGAACATTACAACCTAATAAAGTTAAATATATTATTGATAAAGTAACTTTAATTCATGCAGTAGATCGTTATTCTTTATTAAAAGAAATTGAAAAACAAGCCGCTAAAAGAGATTTAGAAATGCCTGTTTTAATTCAAGTAAATATTGCTAAAGAAGAAAGTAAACATGGTTTTGAAGTAGAAGAAATTGATGAAGTATTTAATAGTTTAAAAGATTATCCTCATGTCAAAGTAAGAGGACTTATGATGATGGCACCACATATTGAAAGTAGTGAAACTGAAAGGTATTTTAAAATGACACAAGAGCTTTTACAAAGACTTCAAAAAGATTATCCAATGTATCAATTGGATCAGTTATCAATGGGAATGTCTAATGATTATCATGAAGCTTTAAAACATGGATCAACAATGATTAGAATTGGAAGTGCTTTATTTAAATAGATATGAAAATATCTATTTTTTTGTTTAAATAATAAAATTTCAAATAATTTGACATAGTGTGACAAAAGCGTATAATGTTAGCAGCCGAACAAAAAAGGAGACATTTATGGAACATCGAATAGGAATGGAAATACGTGTTTTGTCTAAATATATGGGACGTTATTTAGATGATATTCATGGTATTGATTGTATGTTATCAGGACCGCAGGGGTTAATTCTTATTTATTTATGTGAAAATGATGAAGAAGTTTATCAAAAAGACATAGAAAAATATTTTAATATTAGAAGATCAACTGCAACAGGTCTTTTAAATTCTTTAGAAAAGAACGGATATATCACAAAAGAACCTGTTGAAAATGATAAACGTATGAAAAAAATCAAAGCAACTGAACATGCGTATAGTACAGTAGAAAAGATTGATAATCATGTTATTCAATTAGAAAAAATTATGTTAGATGGAATTGATGAAAAAGAAGTGAAACAATTTAGAAATACGATTTCTAAAATGACACTTAATTTAGTAAAGGAGTCAAAAAATGGATAAATTATATTACATGGGAATTGATGTAGGATCAACAACAGTAAAATTATATGTGGAAGATCAAGAACATCAATGTATCTATTCAAAATATCAAAGACACTACTCTGATGTTAAACCAGCAATAGAAAGTCTAATTAAAGAAGTTCAAGAACACCATGGAAACTTACCAGTTAAAGTAGTTATGACTGGATCAGGTGGGCTTTCTTTATCAAAACACTTAAATGTAGAATTCGTTCAAGAAGTGATTGCTTGTACAAAGACAGTAGAAACATATATTCCTGAATGTGATGTCGCAATCGAATTAGGTGGAGAAGATGCAAAAATCACTTATTTTGAATCAACTCTTGAACAAAGAATGAACGGAACTTGTGCAGGTGGTACAGGAGCTTTTATTGATCAAATGGCTTCTTTATTACAAACAGATGCTGCAGGATTAAATGAACTAGCTAAAAACTATGAAACAATTTATCCAATTGCTTCTCGTTGTGGTGTTTTCGCAAAAACAGATATCCAACCATTAATCAATGAAGGTGCAGCAAGAGAAGATATTGCTATTTCTATTTTCCAAGCAGTTGTTAATCAAACAATTAGTGGTCTTGCTTGTGGTAAACCTATTCGTGGTAAAGTTGCTTTCTTAGGTGGTCCTCTTTATTTCTTAGATCAATTACGTGCACGTTTTATTGAATCATTAAATTTAAAAGATGAAGATGTTATTTTCCCTCAAAACTCTCAATTATTCGTTGCTATGGGAGCTTGTTTACTTGCTAGAGAAGATAAAATTAAACAAACAAGTATAGATGAATTAGTGAATATTTTAGATTCATTAAAAGATGGTATTTCTGATGAAACAGATACTTTGAAACCATTATTTGAAACAGAAGAAGATCGTATTGAATTTAGAAATAGACATTATCGTACTAAAGTAAAGAAAAGAGATTTAAATACATATCAAGGAAAAGCTTTCTTAGGTGTAGATGTTGGTTCGACAACATCTAAAGCTGTATTAGTTGATGAAGATGGTTCTGTGTTATATACATTCTATTCATCTAATGAAGGAAATCCAATTGAAGTTGTTCGTAAGATCTTAAAAGAAATCTATGAAATCTTACCTAAAGGAGTAGAACTTGTTCATGCTGGTTCAACTGGATATGGTGAAGCTTTAATTAAATCTGCATTTAAAATGGATGTCAGTGAAGTAGAAACAATTTCTCACTTTACAGCCGCTAAATATTTTAAAGATGATGTTTCATTTATCTTAGACATCGGTGGACAAGATATGAAAGCTATCAAGATCGAAGATGGTATTATTCAAGATATTTTATTAAATGAAGCTTGTTCATCAGGATGTGGCTCATTTATTGAAACATTCGCAAAATCATTAGGGTATAATGTTGCTGATTTCGCTAATCTAGCTTTACAATCAACAGCACCAATTGATTTAGGATCACGTTGTACTGTATTTATGAACTCTAAAGTAAAACAAGCACAAAAAGAAGGAGCTAAGATTGAAGATATTTCTGCAGGTCTTGCTTATTCTGTTATTAAAAATGCTTTATATAAAGTTATTAAATTACGTTCGCCTGAAAGTATTGGTAAATCAGTATTAGTACAAGGTGGAACATTCTATAATGAATCTGTTTTAAGAGCTTTTGAACAAGAAACAGGAATCAAAGCGATTCGTCCAGATATCGCTGGATTAATGGGTGCTTTTGGTATTGCTTTAATTGCTAGAGAAAGATATCAAGGACAAGGAACAACATTACTTAATAAGGAACAAGTTGATGCTTTCGGTTATGAAAGTACAATTCGTTATTGTCAAAAATGTACAAATCATTGTATGTTAACAGTTTCTTCATTTAATGATGGTAGTGAACATATCAGTGGAAACAGATGTGAAAGAGGAGCAAACTTACCTCCTAAATCAAAACAATTACCAAACTTATATGATTATAAATATCGTCGAGTTTTCAATTATCGTTCATTAACGGCTAAAGAAGCAAAACGTGGAACAGTAGGTATTCCTCGTGTCTTGAATATGTATGAAAATTATCCTTTCTGGCATACATTATTTACTGATTTAAAATTCAGAGTAGTCTTATCACCACGTTCAAGTAAAAAAATCTATGAAAAAGGAATTGAATCTATTCCATCAGAAAGTGTATGTTATCCAGCTAAATTATCACACGGACATATTGAAAGCTTAATTGAAAAAGGAATTAAATATATTTTCTATCCTTCAGTTGCTTATGAAAGAAAAGAAAATGTTACTCAAGGAAATCATTACAACTGTCCAGTCGTAACTTCTTATCCAGAAGTTATTAGAAATAACGTAGATAACTTAGAAACAAATGAAATCATCTTTAGAAATCCATTCATAGATTTAAGTAACCGAAAAACAATGTTTACAAACTTAAAAGATGAATTTAAATCATTTGGTATTAGTGATAAAGAATTAAAAGCAGCAATTGAACATGCTTATGAAGAACTACAACAATGCCGTTTAGATATTCAAGGAGAAGGGGAAACAGTCCTTGCATATTTAAAAGAAAATAATATGACAGGTGTTGTTTTATCAGGTAGGCCATATCATGTCGATCCAGAAATCAACCATGGATTGGCTGATTTAATTACTGGTGAAGGCATGGCTGTTTTAACAGAAGACAGTGTTTGTCACTTAGATAAAGAATTAGAAGAATTACGTGTTGTGGATCAATGGACATATCATTCAAGAATGTATCATGCAGCTTCATTTGTTTCATCACAACCTAATTTACAATTAATTCAATTAACATCATTTGGTTGTGGGTTAGATGCTGTAACATCAGATCAAGTAGCTGAAATCTTAAATGCGAGAAATAAGATTTATACACTTATTAAAATTGATGAAGGAAGTAACTTAGGTGCTATTCGTATCCGTATCCGTTCCTTAAAAGCAACAATTGATAAACAAGAAAATAAAGAAATTGATTTATCTAAAAAATATAAACCAGTGAAAGTACCATTCACTAAAGAAATGAAAGATGATCGTTGGACAATCCTTTGTCCACAAATGTCACCAATCCATTTCCAATTTGTTGAAAAAGCAATGCAAGAAAGTGGTTATAACTTAAAAGTCTTACCATCAGTAGATAAAGGAGCTACAGAAGCTGGATTAAAATATGTCAACAATGATGCCTGCTATCCAAGTATCCTTGTTGCTGGACAAATGATGGAAGCTTTAACAAGTGGTGAATATGATGTTAATAAAACAGCCTTGATCATCTCACAAACAGGTGGTGGATGTCGTGCCACAAACTATATCGGATTTATCCGTAAAGCTTTAAAAGATGCTGGTTTAGAACAAGTACCAGTTATCAGTGCCAACTTACAAGGTATTGAATCAAACCCAGGATTTAAGATTACTTATCCTCTTGCTAAGAAAGTTATTATCGGTGCAATGTATGGAGATTTATTCATGAGAGTCCTTTATCGTGTAAGACCATATGAAAAAGAAAAAGGAAGTGCCAATAGACTTTACCAATCATGGGTAGAAAAATGTATGAAAAATATTGAAACAGGTAGCATGAAAGAATTTAAGAAAAATGTTTATCAAATCGTAAAAGATTTTGATGAATTACCTTTATTGGATATCAAGAAACCAAGAGTTGGTTTAGTAGGAGAAATCCTTGTTAAATTCCATCCAACTGCTAATAATCAAATTGTTGATATTATTGAAAGAGAAGGTGGAGAAGCGGTTATGCCAGATTTAATTGATTTCTTCCAATATTGTTTCTATTCAACAACATTTGAAAGAAAACATTTCAATGCGACTGCTAAAGCTGCTAAGCTATGTGAATTCGCAATTAAAGCCGTTGATTTCTTAAGAAAAGATATGATCAAAGCTTTAGAAAAATCAAAACGTTTTGATCCACCAGCTTCTATTGAACATCTTGCTGATAAAGCTAAAGAAGTTGTTTCAATTGGTAACCAAACAGGTGAAGGTTGGTTCTTAACTGGTGAAATGATTGAACTTATTGAAAGTGGAGCACCAAATATTGTATGTATGCAACCATTTGGATGTTTACCAAACCATGTTACAGGTAAAGGTGCTATTAAGGCTTTAAGAAAGAAATATCCTCAAAGTAACATTGTAGCTGTTGACTACGATCCAGGAGCTAGTGAAGTTAACCAATTAAATCGTATTAAATTAATGCTTTCAACAGCTTTTAAAAATTTAGATAAATAAAAAATAGTGGTTCGTATGAACCACTATTTTACTACCTTTATATTTTGACAAGATTGCAAGTTGATAACATGATATTTGTTTTATTGATTGAATAATGATTTTTAATTGCACAGATAATCAAACTATCACGGCTTTCTTTATAGGATAATGTTTCACATTCAGCAAGAGAAAGCATAAAGTTTGTTTTCTTTAAATCAATATTTAAAACTAAACTCATTTGAATAAGATCATCTCTTTGAGGTTGAATTTTTCCATTAAGAATACCATTCAAAGTGTTTTCATTAATTTTTGTTTCATTATATAACTTGATTGTAGGAATACAGTAATATCCTAATAAAGCATAAAAATAAGTTAAAAAATCTAAATCTGGAAATTCGTGTTTTACTTCATCAATATTGGCACATGTATCAACAAGCATAAATAATCTATCGGCATTCATCATATCACCTACTTATTATAATTTTAACCCCTTTTAAATCATTGAACAAGTTTAAAAATATTTATTTTACTAATAATATTTTATAATAATAGTTTTAAAAAGATTGTAGAAAAAAAGAAGTAAAAAAAGGATATAAAATCTAAATAATTTGCATAAAATAGTATAAAAGAGTATGATATGAATAAGAAGGGGATGTTTATTATGTGCTTAGGATTATTAATGATGCTCTTGGCAGGTAGTGTAGTTTATTTTGGTAAGAGTTATTTTGAATATAAATTGAGGGAAGAGTAATCTAGCATTCGCTAGATTATTTTTTTTAAAATGAAAAAACTGATTAGTCTACTTGTATTATTTTTATTATGTGGATGTTTTCCACAATCTTACCAAAGTATAGAAAATAAATTTAAACAAGATCAATGTTTTAAATATCATTACCAGCTTTTAAATAAAAAACAAAAACAACTCTATCAAATAATTTATAATATTGCTTATACAAGAAAACAAAATATTTATATTAAAGAAAAACAGATAGATAAAGTAAGTAAAATTGTTAATGCAGTTTTAAAGGATCATCCAGAGTTATTTTATATTAAGGAATGGTCTCTTAATACAAAAGGTCTTTTTAATTTTGAATATAGTATGAAAGAAAAAGAAATTCTTAAAGATCAAAAAAGGATCAAGAAAATTGTCAAACAACTAAAAGAGGATACACAAGATTTAAAATCCTATCAAAAAATAAAATATATTTATGATGACGTTATTACTCATTGTAAGTATAATGAACAAGCAAAATACAACCAAGAAATAATCAGTGTTCTTATTAATCATCAATCAGTTTGTAGTGGTTATGCAAAAACAATGCAATATCTACTCAATCAATTGCATTTTAAAGCAACATTTTTAACAGGGAAAACAATAAAAGGAAGAAAAGACAAACATGCAATAAATATGATAAAATATGACAATGATTATTATTATATAGATGCAACCTGGGGTGATTTAGTATTAGATGATGAGGAAATCATCAATAATAATTATTTGATGTTTGATAGTCAAACAATGAAACAAATGTATGATTTAGATGATCGTTATAAAATAACTAAAAATGATAAACATACTTATTTTAAAGAAGAAGGGTTGTATTTTGATTTATATCAATTAAATACTTTAAAAGCTAAAATAAATAAAAATCAAAGAGAATGTTATTTTCAATTTTCAAATGAAGTATATAATGATGCTAAAGAAAGATTAACAAAAAAAGGAGATGCCTATCGTTTAATAGAAGGGGTAGATCATATTCAATATATCACGAATGATCAATTGAAGACGATTTATTTAAAATGGTAAAGTTATGAAAAGAATTAATGAAATTGTTGTTGTTGAAGGAAAAACAGATAGCCAATTATTAAAAGAATTATATGATGTAGATACTATTGAAACACATGGACTAGGATTAGATGATAAAACATTAGAGCTTATTAAAGAGGCTAGTAAGACAAGAGGTGTTATTGTTTTAACAGATCCAGATTATCCAGGTTTAAGGATTAGAAACCAAGTGGAGAAATATGTACAAAATTGTAAACATGCTTTTGTTGATAGAAAAGATGCAATTGGTAAAAAGAAACTAGGTATTGCTGAAGCAAATAAAGAAGCTGTAAAGAAAGCAATTGAAAATGTTGTTACATTTTCAAATCAAGAAGAAAGTATTTCTTGGAAAGAGTTTTTAGAATTAGATATTATTGGAGATAAAAAGAAAAGATTAAAGGTTTATGATTTATTTCATTTAGGATATGGCAATGCAAAAACTTTGTTTAAAAGATTAAATATGGTGGGTATTTCCAGGGAAATGATAGAGAAGGAGTTAGAGAATGAAGGATATAGCGACTAAAAGTACAACTCAATATATATTAGATAAATATGATTTATATCCTAAAAAGAAATATGGGCAAAACTTTTTAATTGATCCTCATGTCGTAGAAAAAATCGTTCGTTGTTCAAGTGTTAATGAAAAATGTGCAGTGATTGAAGTAGGACCTGGAATTGGTGCTTTAACTCAAGTATTAGCACGTTATGCAGGATATGTAAGAAGCTATGAAATAGATACACGTTTTAAAGGAGTCTATGAAGAGTTTTTAAATCAGGAAAATATTGAGATTGTTTTTGAAGATTTTTTAAAAGTAAATTTAGAGGATTTAATGACTTTAAAGGATAAGTATGAAAAAGTTATTTTAGTAGCTAATTTGCCTTATTATATTACAACTCAAATTATTGAAAAGGTTTTAACTGAAAGTAAAGTTATTGATGAAATTGTCGTGATGGTACAAAAAGAAGTGGCTTTAAAATATACAAGCGATTATAAAAGTCCACTGATGTATATGATTGAAGATATGGGTAAAATTGAATATATGTTTACAGTAAGTCAAAATGTTTTTATTCCTGCACCTCATATTGATAGTGCTATTTTAAAGATTACAATTAATAAGGAAGCTAATTTAGATTTATATAAAGTATTAAATAGTGCTTTTAAACAAAGAAGAAAAACGATTTATAATAATTTAAAACAAGAATATCAAAATGCATTAGATGTTTTAAATGAAAATCAAATAGATCAAAAATTAAGATGTGAACAACTTACATTAGAAGATTATCAAGCTATCACAAAATCATTATATAAACATACTATATAATGGTGATAGAATGAAGATAGGTGATATTGTAAGTAGAAAAAAATATCATCAAGATATTATTTTTGAAGTCATTGATATACAAGAAAATATTTGTTATTTAAGAGGAATAGAGTATCGTCTTATTGCGGATAGTGAAATAGATGATTTAGAGCTTGTTCAAGAGAAAAGAGTAATAGAAGATGTGCATTTACCACAAGAAAAATGTTTAAAGGGAAGTGTTTTACATTTAGATGGAGATCCTTCTTATTTAAAGATGTGTATGAAAAAATATCAAGAATATGGTATTAGAGCATATGGTTATTATTTTAAAGAAGAAGAGTTTGCTAGTAAAATAACCAACCTATTAAAAAAATATAATCCACATCTTTTAGTCATTACAGGACATGATGCCTTGAAAAAAAATGGACATAAAAGAAATAGTCAAGATTATTTGCACAGTTTAGATTTTGTAGAAGCAATCAAAAAGGCTAGAGAATATCAACCTGACAAAGATGCATTAGTAATCTTTGCAGGAGCGTGTCAGTCATACTATGAACTTCTAGTAGCGAGTGGTGCTAACTTTGCATCAAGTCCTTCAAGAAAAAATATTCATGCGTTAGATCCTGTTATTATCACAACTCAAATCGCAAGTACAAATATTAAAGAGTATGTTGATTTAGAAAAAGTTATAGAGAAAACCTCTTTTAAACAATTAGGTGTTGGTGGAATTGATACAAGAGGGGTTGCCAGAAATTTGTATCCGAGGTAATGAAAAATGAAAGTAAGAGCATATGCAAAAGTAAATTTAGCGTTAGATGTTGTAAGAAAAAGAGAAGATGGATATCATGATTTAGAAATGATCATGGCACCTATTACTTTACATGATCTCATTTATATTAATGTCATTGATGAAGGAATTGAAATTGAGTCAAATAGTAAGATCGTTCCTACCGATCAAAGAAATATTATGTATAAAGTTGCACAATTGATGCAAGAAAGATACGGATTAAAAAAAGGTGTTAAGATCTTTGTCTATAAGCATATTCCAACGCAAGCAGGATTAGCTGGTGGAAGTGCTGATGGAGCAGCAGTTATTAAAGCTATGAATAAATTATTTCATTTAAATTTATCTTATGAAGAAATGGCTGCTTTAGGAAAAGAAGTAGGAGCAGATATTCCATTTTGTATTTATGAAAAAACAGCTTTTGTTGAAGGTGTTGGTGAAAAACTACAATTTATTGATGAACCTTTTGAAGCTTATTTATTACTTGTAAAACCTAAAAAAGGTGTTTCAACTCAAAAAGCATTTACTTCATTAGATTTATCTAAGGTAAAACATCAAGATTGCAGAAAGATGAAAAAAGGAATTGAAATGAATGATTATCAAGCAGTTATTGATAATCTACAAAATACATTAGAACTTCCTTCTATTAAAATGGTGCCACAAATTAAAGAAATCAAAAAAGAAATGATGAAGTTAGGTTTTGATGGAGCTTTAATGTCAGGAAGTGGTTCATGTGTATTTGGTATTACTAGAAATCAAGAAATTATGAATAAAGGATATGAATTCTTTAGAAAACGTTATTTTTTTGTTAGAAAATCGAAAATTTTAAACAAGGAAGAAAATCTGTGATAAGATTTTCTTTTTTTGAAAAGATGTAGGAATTTGCAATAAATTGTCTTATTCATCTTTAATTATGAGTTATATTTTGTTAGAATGACGTCGTAGAGGGGTGTGACGATGAAAACTTACGCAGTAGTAATGGCTGCCGGAAAAGGTACAAGAATGAAATCCGACAAGCCTAAAGTAGTACATGAAGTTTTATATAAACCTATGGTTTGTCATATCGTTGATGAATTAAAAGGTTTAGGTGTTGATGGTATTTATGTTATTGTTGGACATAAAGCTGAAGAAGTCATGAAACTTGTTGATGGTGTTGAGTTCGTAATGCAAAAAGAACAATTAGGAACTGGACATGCATTGATGCAAGCAAAAGATGTTTTAGGAGATAAAGAAGGAACAACTATTGTTTTAAATGGTGATGCACCATTAATTACTAAAGAAACATTACAAGGGTTAATTCAATATCATAATGAACATCAAATGAAAGGAACAGTCATGACATGTGATTGTGACTTAAATAAGAAATTTGGTCGTATTATTAGAGAAAATGATCAAGTTAAAGGTATTGTTGAGTATAAAGATTGTACAGATGAACAAAGAAATATTTCTGAAATGAATGTTGGAGAATATTGCTTTGATAATGCTGCTTTATTTAAAGCATTAGAATCAGTAACAAATAACAATGCTCAAAATGAATACTATATTACAGATGTAATTGAAATTATGAATCATCAAAACTTAAATGTTGGTGGTTATAAAATTGATGACTTATCAGAAGTTGGTGGAATTAATGATAAGTTTGAATTACAAGAAGCAACAAAACAATTACAATATCGTATTAACAAAAAACATCTATTAGATGGTGTAAATATTGTAGATATGACAAATACTTATATTGGTAGAGATGTAGTGATTGGTCATGATACAACAATTGAACCAGGATGTATTATTAAAGGAAAAACAGTGATTGGTAATGGATGTCATATTGGACCTTATTGTGAATTTGATAATGTAGAAATCAAAGATAACGTAGAAATTAAATTCTCTGTTATTGCTGATTCGATTATTGAAAACGGTGTTGATATCGGGCCATATGCAAGACTTAGAAATCATTGTCATATCTTAGAAAATGTCCACATGGGTAACTTTGTGGAAATGAAAAAAGCAACTTTTGGTAAAGGAAGTAAAGCTGCGCACTTAAGCTATATTGGAGATGCAACAGTTGGTGAAAACGTAAATATTGGCTGCGGTACTATTACAAGCAACTATGATGGAAAAAATAAATTCCAAACAGTAATTGAAGACAACGTTTTCGTTGGCTGCAATTCTAATTTAGTTGCTCCTGTAACTGTTGGTAAAAATGCATTTATTGCTGCTGGATCAACAATTACAGATGAAGTTCATGAAGATGCTTTTGCAATTGCTAGAAGTAGACAAGTGAACAAAGAAGGTTATAGTAAAGTATTAGAAGAAAAAAGAAATAAAATAGGAAAATAGGGGTAAAAGAAAAAATGAAAAACAAAATTACAGTATTTGCTTTATCATCATCAGTAGAATTAGCACAAGATATTTGTGATAATTTAGGTTGTGAAATGGGAAAATCAAAAGTTCACCATTTCGCTGATGGAGAAATCTTAGTTGAAATTGATGAATCAGTTCGTGGAAAAGATGTTTTCATTGTCCAATCAACATCTAATCCTGTTACTGAAAACTTAATGGAAATCTTAGTTTTAGCAGATGCCTTAAAAAGAGCATCAGCTGGAGAAATTACAGCTATCATGCCATACTTTGGATATGCTAGACAAGATAGAAAAGCAAAGCCTAGACAACCAATTACATCTAAATTAGTTGCTGATTTATTAACAACTGCTGGTGTTAATCGTGTTGTAACAATTGATTTACATGCTGCACAAATCCAAGGATTCTTCAATATTCCTGTAGATGATATGCAAGCATTACCATTAATCTGTAATTATTTCAAAAATAAAAACTTAGATGATATCTGTGTTGTTTCACCAGATCATGGTGGAGCTACTCGTGCTCGTAAAATGGCAGTTGCTTTAGATTGTCCAGTAGCTATCATTGATAAAAGAAGACCAAAACCTAACGTTGCTGAAATCATGGGTGTATTAGGTGATGTTGAAGGTAAAAACTGTATCATGATTGATGATATGATCGATACAGGTGGAACTATTGTAGCAGGTATTGATATGTTACTTGAAAAAGGTGCTAAAAATGTATTTGTTGCATGTACACACCCAGTATTCTCAGGACCTGCTGTTGAAAGATTGAAAAACTGTTCAGCTAAAGAAGTAGTTGTAACTGATACAATTATCTTACCTGAAGAAAAGAAATTCGATAAATTAAAAGTTGTTTCAGTAGCTTCATTACTTGCTAAAACAATTGAAAATATTGAAAATAATTTACCTGTAAGTGAAGTTTTCCAAGAATTTGATTTCGAAAAATAATATATAAATATAAAGTCTTCCAAATTGGAAGACTTTTTTGTTTCATAAGTAAAACATCTATAAAAGTGTAGTTATATCAATAAATAATCATATAAAAACATCTTTTATGTTACACACCTGAAACAAAATAAAATATTGAAAAATGGAAAAGAAATGCTAAACTCTCTTTAGTTAGTTTAAGCTAACTTAAAAAGGGAGGTCAACATGAAAAAATTATTAAAAATAACATTAGCTCTAATGATGGCATTATGTTTACAACTTACATCATTTAATTCAGTACATGCATTAAATAATGATTTATCAAAAGCAGGAACATATCAAGTTCCAATCAAAAGTCTAGAAAGTGCTGCACCAATTTCAGCAGTACAAACAGCTTTTGCAAAAGCATTTGGAGATTCATTAGAAGTAACAGTAAATGAAGATGGAAAAATGCAAGCAACTGCTACTTTACAAAATATGATTATTAATTTAGGAAAAGAATATTATGCAAATGTTCTAACAATTGCTAATGGTACAACACTTTCAACAAAAGTTGAAAAGTCTACACAAGGAATGAATGGACAAACAGTAGATGTAGATGTTCCTGAAAAGATTTTATTTGATTTACCTCAATTAGATGAAAATAATTCAACAGTATTATCTATTACAGTTGATTTTATGAATGCTATGATGGGACAAGGGAATGATTATCCTACAAATGTAACATTAACATTAGATTTAGATAATGTTCAACAATTACAAAAAGAATATGTTTTAGAAGATGGTACATATAATGTTCCAGTTGATGTTTTAAAAGAAAATAGTGATGATCAATCAATGGCAGCTAAGGCAATTGAATCAGCACAAATAAATGTTAACAATAATGAAGTGACTGTTACATTAAAATTAAAAGAAATGACAATATATGGTCAAACAGCTTCAGTTGATAAAATGGAATATCAATTAAAAGATGGAACATATCAAGAAGCAACAATTATTGAAGAAGAAAATGGACATCCAACAAAAGTTCAATTTAAATTAGATCAAAATGTAAAACTTACAAATGTTAAATTCTATTACGGCGGAAGTAATAGAGGTGCTACTGCTAGATTATCTTTAGATTTAGATCATCTAACAAAAGTAATTCCTTCTAGATTTAATCAAGATGGTACATATAGTGTAGATGTTGCATTATGGAATGCAACAAGTGATAAAGCATCTATGGCAGCTGCTGCTTTAGATTCTAAAGCTAAAATTATTGTTAAAGATGGAAAAGCAACAATGTATATTTCTACAAAAGAAATGTCATTTGGAACAATTAAAGCAAGTTTACAAGAATTCTATATTGGAAGTGCTCAAGAAGATTATAAAAATCATAGTGCTACAATTATAGAAAAAGATACACAAGGTAATCCAACATTATGGTCATTTGAATTACCTCATGAAGATGAATATATCAATGTTATGATGAATCCACATGTTGCTATGATGGGTAATATGGATTTAGAAGCAAGAATTAAAGTTGATTATAGTACATTAACATATATTTCAGATAAAACTGAATTAGAAACAAATACTAAAAAAGAAGATCCAAAAGAAAATAATCAAAATCAAGCAAGTAATACAGCTACTGAAAATAAAACAGAAACTACAAAAGATAATCAACAAGAAAGTCAAGCAGTAAAAACAGGAGATCAAGCCCCTATCACAATGATGAGTGTATTAGGTATGATTTCATTGTTTATGTTTGTTGTTTTACAAAAAAAATATGAGGCATAAAATATGCCTCATTATTTCTATGGAGGAATTATGAAAAGAATATTACAGATAAATATTATTGCTTTGATGATGTTGTTATTTTTATCGCCAGTAAATGCTTTAAATGATGGTGCTTATTTAATAAGTCGTTCAACAAGTTATGTTAATCCTCTTACAGGTAAAACAGAAGATGGTGGAGAAAATATTGCTTTAGGCGATAGTATGGTAGGTAATATTGTTGAAGGACAATTATTACTTGAACAAACAGGAGGAAAATATTATATCACTGTAGGACTTGGATTAGCTTCTAATGTTAGTAATGTGCGTTTTAAAGTCATGACATCAAGTGGTGCTATGTCTTCTGTATCAGCAACTAAAACAGGAAGTAGTAGTGCAAATGGAGATACAGTTAATCATTATAGAATACAAGTAAGTTCATTAGATATTTATATTAGTCCTATTATGTATGTAAGTCCTATGGGGAGAGATGTTCAGTTTTTTATTAAACCAAATATTTCCTCGGCAATATCTGGAACAGGTGTTTATAACAGCCAAATGATTCCACAAAGCCAAGCACCAACAACATCAACAGAAAATCAATCAAGTACAACAACTCAATCATCAACACCAAAAGCACAAGAGGAAACAACGCCAAAAGCTGTTGAAAATACAGAAGCGTCACAAGCTACAGTAGGGACAATTACAAAAGAATCATTAATGGAAAATGCGACAGGGTTAAGTAATCATTTAATTAATTCAAAAGGAAAAGTAGATACAAAATTAAAATTAACTACCAAAAATATAAAAAAGAAAAATCAAAAGGAACAAAAAGCAAGTTCTCATTATTTTTTATGGATTATAGGAGTCTTAGGAGTGATCGTTGTAGGAGGTATAGTTTATGTTAAAAAAATTAAAAAATAGTTTTATTTTTATTTGTTTAATTTCTTTATTAACTGGATGTGTTAATCAAAATCAAGAAGTCCAAACAAATGAAGAAGTAACAATTGCTGCTACATCTGTTTCTATAACTGAAATATTAGACCAATTAGATGTACCAGCAAAACAGGTTGTTGGTATTCCTCAAAGTGATAGTTATTCAGTTCCTAAGAAATATAAAAAGGCAACTCAATTAGGGAATGCAATGTCACCAGATATGGAAAAACTTTCTACATTAAAACCAGATCTTATTTTAAGCCCTAATTCATTAGAAGGTGATTTAGCAAGTAAATATGAAAAAATAAAAATAAGTTCAAGTTTTTTAAATTTAAAAAGTTTATCAGGAATGTATAAAAGTATTGAAGAATTAGGAAAATTCTTCAATAAAGAAAAAAAAGCACAAAAACTAATTGATGATTATACAAATTATATGATTTCTTTTAGAGAAAAATATCAAAACAATGTGAGCCCACGTGTACTTATTTTAATGGGTCTTCCAGGAGGAAGTTATGTTGTAGCAACTGAATCTAGTTATGTTGGAGATTTAGTAAAATTAGCAGGTGGTACGAATATTTATGGAGATGGAAATGGGGAAGATTTTGTTAATGTAAGTGTAGAAGATATGTTAAAACAAAATCCTGATCTTATTTTAAGAACAAGTCATGCAATGCCTGAAAAAGTAATGGCTTATTTTCAAGAAGAGTTTTCTAATAATGAAACATGGCAACAATTTGATGCTGTTAAAAATAATAAAGTATTTGATTTAAATCATGAGTATTTTGGAATGAGTGCTAATTTTAATTATCAAAAGGGATTAGAAGATTTAGAAGGAATTTTATATGAAAATCATTAAAAAGAATCCATTATTATTTATATTAGGTTTAATGATTATTTTAGGAATATGCTTTTTTCTAGCGATAAATATAGGTTCAATTAAAGTATCTTTTATACAACTAATGAAAGGTTTATTTATAGAATATAACAAAGATGTAGCAAGTATTTATCAAATACGTTTTCCTAGAGTTATTGTAACAATGCTTGTAGGGTGTGCATTAGCTTTATCTGGATTATTATTTCAAGTTGTTCTTAAAAATCCTTTAGCAGATCCTGGATTAATAGGAATAAGTGCAGGGGCAAATATTGTGAGTCTTTTAGTTGGTATTTTTTTACCTGATTTATATGTATTTAAACCAATGATTACATGTCTAGGAGGCTTAGTAACATTTATTATTATTTATAGTTTATCTTGGAAATCAGGTTTAAATACCACAAGAATTATTCTTGTTGGTGTAGCAATTCATTATACTATGAATGCCATTGTTTCTGTTATAGAAAGTATGTCAGCTTCTATTTCATCTTCAGCAGGAACAATTACTTTATATTCATGGAATGATGTATTTCTTTTAATGATTTATATTGTGCCAATTTTAATAATCTTACTTTTTTTAACACAAGCATGTGATTTATTAGGATTAGAAGATCGTACATTATTATCACTAGGAATCAATGTAAATACATATCGTTTTATTTTATCTTTATTAGCTGTTTTATTATGCAGTATATCTGTTGCTATTGCTGGAATATTAAGCTTTGTAGGTTTACTTGTGCCACATTTAGCACGTTTATGTGTAGGTAATCAACATAAATATCTTATTCCAACAACTGCCTTATGTGGAGCTATTATTTTATTAGTTGCTGATACAATAGGTAGAACATTGATGGCTCCTTATGAAATAAGTGCAGGAATTATTATGTCAATTATAGGTGGTCCAATATTTATTTTATTGTTAAAAAGGAGTTTATATGAAAGTTAATCATTTATCTTTTAGTTATAATCATCAATCTTATATGAAAGACATAAATATACAGTTTAAAGATCAAAAAATAACAACCATTATTGGACCTAATGGAAGTGGTAAATCAACACTTTTAATGTTATTAAGTCGTATTTATAAAATACAACAAGGATCAATTGAATTAGATAATAAAAATATATGGGATTATAAAATTAAAGAATTTGCTAGAAAAGTAGCTGTTGTACATCAAAAGAATCAAGTATATGGGGATTTAAATGTTAGAACAATCATAGGTTATGGAAGATTACCTTATCTTAATTATCATCAATCTCTTTCAAAAGAAGATAAGCAAATAATAGATTGGGCAATAGAAGTCACAAATCTTAAAGAACATCAAAATAAAATGTTAAATAGCTTATCAGGAGGACAACAACAACGTGTCTGGATAGCTTTAGCTTTAGCACAAAAGACACCTATACTTTTATTAGATGAACCAACAACATATTTAGATGTTAAAGCTCAAATAGAGACACTTAATTTATTAAGAAAAATAAACAAAGAATATCAAATCACTATTATTATGGTACATCATGATATTAATCAAGCAATTCATTATAGTGATGAAATTATAGCAATGAAAAATGGACAACTGATGTTTCAAGGAAAACCTCATGAAGTGATTAATCAAAAGACTTTAAAAGAAGTTTATGATTATGATTTAAATGTTATAAAAAATAATGAAGAATTATTTGTATTAAATTATCAATAAAAATGTATCAACTTATAGATTTAAGTTGATACATTTTCTTTATGATTGAAAATATTTTTTAATCTCATCAATTTCCTGTTGAGGTAATCCAAGTAATTCTACTGCGTTAGAAAAAGTAGTATTTAAATTATGAATAAGATTTTTTACTACCATGATATTTCTTTTTTTTCTTTCACTTTGTTTCGTTTTTTGAATTGCTTCTCTTTCAATCATTTCTCCTAAGTTACACATCTTTTCTATCTCCTTATC
>OGJJ01000027.1_pt1 | contig 115359 bp, 80 predicted proteins | sample 1572081 | NCBI WGS metagenome assembly OGJJ01 (sample SAMEA2582122, study PRJEB24529) | metagenome | biome: Human gut stool | place: China | collected 2011
GAAAACACAGCTATCTTCTTCGGTCTTTCAGGAACAGGTAAGACAACACTTTCTACAGATCCTAAGCGTCTTCTTATCGGAGATGACGAGCACGGCTGGGATGACAACGGCGTATTCAACTTCGAGGGTGGATGCTACGCAAAGGTTATCAACCTGGACAAAGATTCCGAGCCTGATATCTACAATGCAATCAAACGTGATGCATTACTGGAGAACGTAACTCTGGATGCAAACGGCAAGATCGATTTCAATGATAAGAGCGTTACCGAGAACACTCGTGTATCCTATCCTATCAACCACATTGAGAACATTGTCCGCCCTGTATCTTCTGCACCGGCAGCTAAGAACGTTATCTTCCTGTCCGCAGATGCATTCGGCGTACTGCCTCCTGTATCTATCCTGACTCCTGAGCAGACTCAGTACTACTTCCTGTCTGGTTTCACAGCAAAACTTGCTGGTACCGAGCGTGGAATTACCGAGCCTACCCCTACTTTCTCCGCATGTTTCGGACAGGCTTTCCTGGAGCTGCATCCTACCAAATATGCTGAGGAATTAGTTAAGAAAATGGAGAAGAGCGGAGCTAAGGCTTACCTCGTAAATACCGGATGGAACGGAACCGGCAAACGTATCTCCATCAAAGATACCCGTGGTATCATCGATGCGATCTTAAATGGTGATATCTTAAATGCACCTACCAAGAAGATTCCTCACTTCGATTTCGAAGTTCCTACCGAGCTTCCTGGTGTTGATCCTGCAATTCTTGACCCTCGTGACACCTACGCTGATGTTGCTGAGTGGGAGACCAAAGCAAAAGATCTGGCTTCCAGATTCGTTAAGAACTTCGCTAAATACGAAGGCAACGATGCTGGTAAGGCTCTGGTTGCTGCAGGCCCTCAGGCATAATTACAGACAAAAGAACGTGCATGGCAATGCATTGAAAAAGACAGGTGTGGCAACGCACCTGTCTTTCTTTTCCTTTCTAACTTCTTACAAGGAGGTATTTTATTTCTATGTGTACAGCAGTCACTTATCAGACCAAAGATTTTTATATGGGGCGAACCCTGGACTATGAATTTTCCTACGGCGATCAGATTACCATCACGCCCCGGAATTTTCCTTTTACCTTCCATCACCAGCCGGTGATGAAAAATCACTATGCCATCATCGGCATGGCTTGTGTGATGGACAACTATCCGTTGTACTATGATGCCTATAATGAAAAGGGACTGGGAATTGCCGGGCTGAATTTCGTAGGAAATGCGGTATACCACGATGCGGTTACCGATCAGGCAGATATAGACAATATTGCCCAGTATGAATTGATTCCCTGGATCCTGGGACAATGTGCCAGTGTAAAGGAAGCCCGGGAAAAACTTGCAAAAATGAATCTGATCAATATCCCCTTCCGTCCCGATTTGCCTCTGGCACAGCTCCACTGGCTGATCGCCGATAAGGAGGAAGCCATCACTGTGGAAAGTGTTGCCGAAGGGCTGATGGTCTACGACAATCCTGTAGGTGCCCTGACCAATAATCCGCCTTTCCCCCTGCAGTTATTTAACTTAAACAACTACCGCCACCTCTCCCCCAGACAGCCGGAAAATACCTTTTCTGACCAGTTGGAGCTTCCCACCTACAGCCGCGGCATGGGCGCTCTGGGACTTCCCGGAGATCTCTCTTCTTCCTCCCGTTTCGTCCGGGTGTGCTTTACGAAATTAAACTCCCAATCCGGAGATGGCGAACAGGAAAGTGTCAGCCAGTTTTTCCATATTTTAGGCTCTGTGGATCAACAGCGCGGCTGTTGTGAGGTGGCAGAAGGCAAGTACGAGATCACTTTGTATACAAGCTGCTGCAATATGACAAAGGGCATCTTTTATTACACCACCTACGAAAATCACCAGATCAACGCGGTGGATTTAAACCACGAGGATCTGGTGAGTAATCAGTTAGTCTGCTATCCTCTGTTAGACAAAGAACAGATTCATCTGCAGAATTGATATTTATTTTTCCTCAGCTTTTTGATTCAGGATCTGCATGAACTCCTCGCCGGTAATCGTCTCCTTTTCATAGAGATACTTGGCAAGTTCATGCAGTTTATCCTGATGGGTCTTCAACAGATCCATCGCTTTCTCATAGGCTACTTTTACCGTGTCAATGACCATATCATCAATCTGTGCCGCTTTCTCCGGGGAACAGCTTAACGATGCATCCTCGTTCAGATAGCGGTTATTTTGTGTCTCAAATGCCACCATGCCGAACTCACTCATACCGTAACGGGTAATCATGGATCTCGCCAGCTTGGTTGCCTGCTCAATATCGTTGGAAGCACCTGTAGTGATGGAATTAAAAATCAGTTCCTCGGCGCAGCGTCCACCAGTAAGGGTTGCAATCTTATTGGTCAGTTCTTCCTTGGTCATCAGATTCCGTTCCTCTGCATCTACCTGCATGGTATAGCCCAATGCACCGGAGGTACGGGGAATAATGGTAATCTTGGTAACCGGTGCGGAATTGGTCTGCAGGGCAGCCACCAGCGCATGACCAATCTCATGGTAAGCAACGATCAGCTTCTCCTTGGTGGAAAGCACCTGGTTCTTCTTCTGGTAACCGGCGATAACCGTTTCAATACTTTCTTCCATATCTGCCTGGGTGACAAATTTCCGGTTTTCACGGACTGCCCGCAGCGCTGCCTCGTTGACAATATTGGCAAGCTCCGCACCGGAAGCCCCGGAGGCTGCTCGTGCAATCGCGTTAAAGTCCACGCTGTCACTGATTTTTACCTTTCTGGCATGAACCTTCAGGATTTCCTCTCTGCCCTTTAAATCCGGCAGTTCCACAGGAATCCGTCTGTCGAAACGTCCGGGACGAAGTAATGCCGGGTCGAGGCTGTCAGGACGGTTGGTTGCTGCCAGGATCACAACACCCTTGGAGGCATCGAATCCATCCATCTCTGTGAGCAGCTGGTTCAAGGTCTGTTCACGTTCATCATTCCCGCCGTAGCCGCCACTGTCACGCTTTTTACCAATGGTATCAATCTCATCAATAAAGACGATACAAGGGGCTTTTTCATTTGCCTGTTTAAAGAGATCACGTACCTTAGAGGCACCCATACCTACAAACATTTCCACGAATTCCGAACCGGAAATGGAGAAGAAGGGAACACTGGCTTCCCCGGCTACCGCCTTGGCAAGCAGGGGTTTACCGGTTCCGGGAGGGCCTACTAACAAAGCTCCCTTCGGACATACCGCTCCAATCTCCTGATACTTCTGCGGGTTATGCAAAAAGTCCACGATTTCTGTCAACAGTTCCTTGGCCTCATCCTCACCTGCCACATCGTTAAAGGTGATGCCGGTAGTGGATTCCACATACACCTTGGCATTGCTCTTTCCGAACTGCATGAAAGGATTTCCACCGGTTCCGCCACCCATTTTTTTCATCAGATAATTGGACAGCAGCTGTCCTAATCCCCAGAAAATCAGAATCGGAAGAATCCATACCAGGAAGAAGTTCAGAAGCGGATTCATTTCTTTCTCTGCCACTCTTCCGAATTCACAGCCTGCATCCTCCAATCGGTTTACCAGATCCGGATCCTCAAAGGTAGTTGTAGAATAAAATTGTGGATCATCCTTGTTGGTGTCGATGAAATAAATGGTGTCCCCATTTAATTCCACCTTGGATACTTGCTTATTCTCCACCATGGTTAAAAAAGTGCCATAATCAACTGATGTCACCCGCCGGTTTCCTATCACACTGGGAAACAACAATGTGTTTAACAGAATCAGTACCACTAAAGCCACCAGATAGTAGAAAATAAGAGGTTTCTTGGGTCTTTCAACTTTTTTCACGTGCAATCCTCCTTGTTTTTCCGAAGGAAAAATCCGAACCCATTGGTGAGGAGAGGATTTTCCTCCTATCGCTTTTTATTATTTATGCAGTCCGGTTCCTCTTTCATAAAGTGTAAGCTGCGGATCAACCTGTGTACCTTTCAGATCCGCCTCCATAATAGACGGCAGTTTCTCCATATCTTTTAACCAGGTTACCGGCAGAGTACCTCGGAACTCATAATCGCCAAATAACACATCGGCTACGCCTGCCCCCTCTGTTCCGGGCAGCCACGCCATCACAATACCATCAAACAGATCCAGATATTCCGTCAGATCCAAGGGGCGGCCGGCTACGATGACTGCCACCACAGGAATACGATTCTCACGCTGCCCCAGAGATTCCCGGACATTCTTTAATACTTCCTGATCTTTTTCCGAAAATACAAGACTTGTCGCTGTTCTGTCGCCGTCAGACTCTGCATAGGGCTCCTCTCCAACGACCACCATCAGTGCATCTGCCTCTTCATTCACTACACCGGTAATATCGTGGGTCAGCTTCAGTTCACGATCGGCTGTCACCTCGGCAATTCCTTCAATAATCGTGGTTCCCTTTGTGATTTTTCCGTTTTGTCCCTGCCAGGAGATCGTCCATCCTCCACACTGGGCTCCCATATCGTAAGCCTTCTGCCCAGAGACCTGTATATTCTTCGCCTGATTTAATGCCTCCAGCGCGGAGATTCCGTTTACGGTATCATTTTTTAATAATACCAGGGATTCCCGGACGGCCTGTCTGGCCAAAGCCCGGTGGTCTTCACTTCCCACCTGTTCCCCCAGTTCCTTCTCATGGGTTCCTCCAATTTCTTCTTCAAACATGCCTGCTTCAAACTTTACCCGCAGAATGCGGCCCACCGCATCGTCCACTCGATCCATGGAAATTTCGCCACTTTCCACCAGGTCTATGATTGCCTGCATACAATCCTGCCAGGTGTAGGGCTCCATAAACAAATCGACGCCTGCGTCCAGAGAAAGCCGTACCTGCTCCTTATAATTTTTTCCACTGGTCTGCTGAATCGCATTATAATCGCTGACAACGAATCCCCGGAAACCCAGTTGATCCTTTAAAACTTCCTGAATCAGATGTTTATTCTCATGACATTTTACCCCATCCACACTATTGTAGGAAATCATCACTGTCAGAACGCCTTCGTCCAATGCTGCTGTATAGGGATCTAACAATCCGCTGTCTAACAGCGCATCAAACTCCTCCGCCGTCATATCCACATTTCCCTGATTGGTACCATCTGTCGTATATCCTTCGCCAATGAAATGTTTGGCACATGCGAGAACATGATCCTCATCCAGATACTTTTCCGTTCCTTTTTCACCCTGCAGACCTCGTATATAGGCAGCTCCCAAAACTGCCACTTCGCCGGCATCCTCGTTGAAACATTCATAAGTACGTCCCCACCGTTCGTTCTGGGCATTTCCCAGTGTGGGAGCAAATGTCCACTGTACGCCTGCAGCACGTACCTCTTCTGCCACTACTTCTCCGATCTGCGTCATCAGTTGCTCGTCATGGGCTGCCCCCAATCCGATATTGTGTGGAAATACGGTAGTTCCATAAATATTATTGTTTCCATGTACCGCGTCCACACCATAAAGCAGCGGAATTCCCAGACGGCTCTCTACCGCTGCCTGTTTCAGTTCGTTAATGCGGTTCTCCCAATCAGCCATGGTATTTCCGGATGCCGGTGCCGAACCACCTCCGCTGAGTACAGAACCGATTCCGTATTTTTTCACATCCTCCGGCGTAAGTCCGTTCTGCTCCGGCTGTACCATCTGGGCTGCCTTCTCCTCCAGGGTCATCTGCGAAAGCAGTGCTTCAATGCGTACCTCCACATCCTGGGATTCATCCATATAAACACCGTTATCCGGTGCTCCCGGTTCCTGTTCTGTTGATGTCTGTTGTGTACTCTGCGTACTCTCCGTCACTGCCTGTTCTGCAGATACCACCACATCCTCTGCCTCTTTGTCCTGCTTAGGGCTCCCACAGGCCGTTGCCATCAGAGATACAGATAATAGAAGTGCCCAAACTAAATTTCTTTTTTTCATGAATCATGCTCCTTGTTATTCTATCTTTTCAAAATGCTGATAGTCTTTTCTTGTATTCCAGTCTCCGCCCCAGGAAAATCCATGGGCAGTAAACAGCTTCCATGCCAGATCTTCCTGATCGATCTTGTGCGGGAAATCTTTACTTCGATCCTCGTATTCCACAGCCTCCGCAGGCTCACAATGGAGCTGTCCATCCTTTGATGTATACACGTAAGGATTATAAAAGGGATTTAAATCAATGGCTTTTCCATAGCTGTGGTTGGACAGCCTGGAGGTTCCGCTGATGGTACGATAATTAAAAGCAGAAGTATTATTCGCTGCCATGGATGCCTCATCGTCTCCTCCGTAATTGTCCACCAGTTCCATTCGCTCAATGGGGTACTGCGCCTCATACAATTCCTGAAAAATTTCCAGAACATCCTCTGCAATTTCCCGGTTCACGATCAGTTCCCCCATATGGGTTTCCCCGTCAAATCCATAATAAAGCACCTGCACATAACGAAGCTCCTCCAATGGGATATCGTCATTTTCCTGATACGAGCAGCCATTAATCCGTTCAAAGATTTCCCCTTCCGGCAAAATCTCCATACTGGAAAAACATTCGGCCACCTCTGCCGTTTCTGTTTCCCCTTGTATCGTTTCCCGGAATGTTTCTGTATCTATGCTCTCCCATGCTGCGGATTCTACCGTGGTTTCTGCTGTGGTTTCGTCTTCTCTATATGTATCAAAAGGCTGACTGCACCCCATTAAAATTCCTACAAGGAGAAACAGCTCCGCCACAAACCATTTCTTTTTCATCTTCCCTTTTTATAGAAGAAACAGGGCACCTACTTTTCGTAGATGCCCTATTCTGTTCAACCTTTTCTTTTATTTTACTACTTATCGGCTTCCAGTATGTCATTCCTGGTCATGGTATGAATCAACTTGGAAATCTCACCCACCGTCTCTGCGATGGAAGTATTTAATTCCCGGATATCTCTTGCCAGATCACCCACTTCTCCTGCAACCACAGCAAAGCCTTTACCTGCTTCTCCCACTCTGGCTGCCTCAATTCTGGCATTGAGTGCCAGAATGTTCTGCTTACGTTCAATCGCATTGAGCTGTGAAGCGGCCTGTTGAATCTCGTTTACCTTTTCCTCACACTGCATGACGCCTTCCGTGAGTTGATGTAAAAGCTGATGATTGTTGTTTTTATTCATTTTGGCATCATATTCCGCATTGATGAAATAATTCAGAGTCTGTCCCAAAAGATTGGCAGAAGCAATCACCTGCTCCTTACTGCGCACATTTACTTTTTGCAAAGCTTCCAGATACTCGTCCTCATTCACCCCGATTTCTTTTGCTACTTTTTTAAATTTCTCCGGATCCGGATTGTCAGGAAGAACCTGACCACCGATCACGGAGCCAACCTTCTCTCCGTTTACAATCAGATCGATTTCAAAGTCAATCAGTCCGGCATGACAGGGGTACACGCCTGATCCTTCCCTGTCGCACTTCTCACAGCGCTTCTTACCTTCCTCACTTCCTCTGGTGTACTTAATGCAGAAATCAGTGAAATTGTAGCATTTAGAAATATACTCTCCATCCGCACCTACCGCAACCGTAGCCAGTCCGGTAGCCGCTGCCCAGTTCGCCATAGTCTCTTCAAATTGTTCCATGTCAGTAAAGTCTTGTATCCTCATGATAACCCCATTTCTGCGCTACATTCACGCTTAGAATTTCTATTCTTTACTGACAATATTATAGCAAGTTCTTTAATGCATAACAAGTTAAACAATTCTAAAGATAATGCCTAACCAATAAAAAAATCCTAAAATCCAGCTGGTAAAAATGCCATATAGAATGACCGGACCTGCAATGGTAAAAATTTTGACACCGATACCGAAAACCTGTCCCTCTTTTTGAAATTCTATTGCCGGGGCACACACAGAATTGGCAAACCCGGTAATGGGCACAAGTGCCCCTGCACCTGCAAAGGTTCCCAGCTTCTGATAAAGATTCAGGCCCGTAAAAAGGGCACTTAAAAAGACAAGCAGCATGGAACACCAGGCGGCTGCTGTCTCATCATCCAGTCCGAAGCTACCGGTTGCCACATTTAGAATCAACTGCCCCAGCACACAGATCAGTCCGCCTACCACAAAAGCCTTGCACAGCTGCCACCAAATATTCCGCATAGGGGTCACTTCTTTTACATACTGCTGGTATTGCTGTTTCTTCTGCTCCTCTGCTACCTTGGAATTTTCCTGATTTTGCTCCATATGATCCTCATCCTTTCTAAGCGATTTATCGCGAATTGAAACTTATTTACAAAATGGACTCATAAATGTGATATCCGAAATAAAAAAGGGAACCGGCAAGTTTGCCAAAGGCCAGTGCCGTCACCATGATTCCCAGACCATGCCGGACCCCCAGACGTCTGGTCATAATGGGAATGGAGTCCAGCATTTCCGCAATGGCAATTGCCAGACACCCTACAAAGACTCCGGCAAACAATCCATAAAGCAACAATAGCAGCCAGGTCACTGTCTCCAGTACATCGTACCAGAATCCGGGATGGCTCACTGCCCAGGCTCCGATCTGTACAAAAGGTTCAAAGACGCTTAGCAGACAGCCCACGATGGTTCCCAATACAACCATGTTTTCATAAAGCCAGATATTCCCTGCTGTCTGGGTCTTTCCTGCAAACCGGGGAATCAGTCCCACTGCCAGCAGCACGGAAAATACCCCTCCGCTTACCAGAATTCCTGCGTCGAGAGCAAGAATTCCCACCACAATCCGGCTAATCCACATCAATGGTTTTGCCCTCCCTGTTTGCAGTGTCGATCAGGGTATTCTCCACCGTATCCTCATAATCGAACATTTCCGCTTCAATAGGTGTAGGATCCTTCGTAAGACGGCGTCCTCCGATATGATTGAAAAAAACAATAATGCCTGCACAAAGTCCAATGGAATAGGCGATCTCCAATTCCGTGAACCCACTGGTTTCCCGTCCGGTAAACACCATGTAAACACTGGAAAACAGTTCCGACAGTCCGATATCGTTATGGTATGCCATAATCGTAAAAGCTGCACCGAAAAAACTGATCATCGCCACCACAACAATCTTGCAGATAACCCAGACGCCTTTATTTCGTGGTACCTTCACCCGCTCCAGCACAAACTCTGCTTCTCCCACAGTCTGTACATCCGCCGCCGGATATAGTTTCTGGATCTCCTCGATTATTTTCATAACACTGATTACGCACCGATTATCGCTGTTCTCCCGGAAACGATAAACCCGGATTGCCTTTATTCTGGCCAGTGCCGCTTTATCCGTGCAGAATACCTTTCCCACATCCGCTAAAAGTACCTCTTCCTTTTCTGTCTGTGTTTTCTTTTCCAGTTTGAGATACACAGTAAGAGAAGCCATGACAACTGCCTCCTTTTTATCAAAAGTTTTACTGTTATTATGGCTTCTTTTTCCAGTTCTATTCACATTGCTGACATTTAGACCGCATCTGCAGTAAAATCCGTTTCTCCATCCGGCTGACCTGTACCTGGCTGATCCCGAACAATCTTGCCACCTCTACCTGTGTCCTATTGTCAAAATACCGCAGATGGATCAACTGTCGTTCCTGTCTGTCCAGGCTTTCCAACAACTGATTTAACAGCAGATGATCCAGTACTGCTGCCTTTTCATCATCCCTGCCTGTTGTGCTGGCGAGCTGATCAATCAGATAGATTTCCCCGGTTCCGGAACCATTGTCCGACTGATACACAGAACGGTAAATGGATTCTACCGGGCAGCCTGCTTCCATTGCCATGACGATTTCTTCCCCGTTTAAACCCGTTTCTGCCTCAATTTCCTGCAAGGTCGGCTCACGTCCCAGCATCCCCTCCAGTTTCTCCCGTGCCTGACGGATTCGATATGCCTGCTCCTTCAGCGTCCGGCTGACCTTCAGCATCCCGTCATCCCGCAGGAACCGCCGCATTTCTCCCTGTATCATAGGGACGGCGTAGGTGCTGAAACAGACTTCGTAGGAGGTGTCAAACTTGTCGATTGCTTTCATTAACCCAATACAGCCAATCTGAAACAGATCCTCCGGATCATAGCCGCGCCCCAGAAATCGCTTGACGATGTGTCGAACCAGTCCGATATTTTCTTTAATCAGTGCTTCTCTCGCCTCTTTATCTCCGTTCTGTGCTGCCTCGATCCTTGTACTCAGTTCTGCTGCCTTTTGCTCCATGGATCATTCCTCATCTTTCACCCATGGCGTTGTGCCGCATTTCTTCTGCATCCGTACCGTCGTCCCTCTGCCGGGCACGGACTGTACCTCCAAATCATCCATAAAGGCTTCCATAAAGGCAAACCCCATACCGGACCGTTCCAGTTCCGGCTTGGTGGTAAAAAGGGGCTGCATGGCTTGTTCCAGATTCACAATCCCCACTCCATAATCCGTCACCGTCACACTTAACACATCCCCCCGGAGCGTACACTCTACACAGACCTTGCCCATTTCCCCCTCATAGCCGTGAATAATGGCATTGGTCACCGCCTCCGATACAGCCGTTTTTACATCGGAGATTTCCTCCAGAGTGGGATCCAGTTCCGCCACAAATGCTGCCACTGCCATTCTGGCAAGTCCTTCATTCTCTGATAGGGCATCAAATTCCAATCGCATGGAATTCTCCGTTCTCTCTTTTGCCTTATGTACCATTGTCTGTTGCATGACTGTTCCTCCTAATTTTCCAGAATCTCAATAATCCGATAAACTCCTGACAGATAGAGCATCCGTTTGATCTGGCGATCCACATGAATGCAGTACACCTTGCCACCAAAACAACTGATCTTACGATATCTGCCGATCAATAGTCCGATACCGGAACTGTCCATAAACTTTGTCGCTTCAAAATCGAATACCACATTGTTTACCTGATTCTGTAAAATCTGGCGGTCTGTCATCTCGCTTACCACCTCCGCATGATGATGATCGATTTCCTCCGGCAGCTTCACGCACAGGCAATGATCGATTACCTGATAATCCTGTAATTCCATTTCCATATTCTGTTTCCCTCCTGTTAAAATGGCAAAAAAAAGAGAACACGGAATTTTCGTGTTCTCTTTTGTATGTTCTGTATTGTTATTCGTTTTTATAAATGAATCAGGAATCCAATTCCTGCAGTGCCTGGTTGGCCTTGGATTTCCGATCTGAATCAGGGAATAATTCCACTAACTGACTGTACAGTTCCTTTGCCTGATCCGTATCACCGTTCTTACGATAAGAACCTGCCAGATAGTAAAGGGCATCTACGTTGGTCTGGTCATATTCCCAGGCCTGATTCAGCTTTTCGATGGCATCGGCATAGTGCCCATTACGATAAGCATCGTAGCCTTCATTGTAATATACCTGGGCAAGCTTCGGACAGACATCCTCATAGATCAGTTGGTAAACTGACTGGAATGCCGCAGAGGTACTGGTCACATCCGTCTGATCGGTAATGTTTTTGAGATGCTCTGCAATTGCCTGCATCTGCGCTACTTCACCATCCTCACCCGGTCCCTGCATATACAGTTCACTGGCAAGCAGCAGCTGGTCCATGGTCTCCATAGAGCCATCGCCTCCCAGATATGCCTGAACCTCTTCATTTAAGGAATCCCTCTCTGCCTGCAGGGCATTTAACCGGCTTTCCAAGTCATTGATGGTAGCCGTTTTGGAATCGGACTGTTCACTGACTACCCGAAGCTGTTCTGTCATTGCTGACTTTGCGGACTGAATTCGCGCCGGCAGAATTAAGAAGCATGCAACGGCTACCCCGATAGCAAGTCCCACCAAAAGGTTTACCATAGCGGAGGAACTTTTCTGTTCCTTCACATTCATCGGCTGTATGATCGTCTCATTGCCACTCCGGTATTCCACAGACTCCTTGGCGATATTTTTCTTCTTTTTGCTCTTGGCTCCGTCATCCGGTGCCAGCATCTTGTCCACTTCCTTCAGATAACGAAGGGTGGTCGTATTGTTGGTGTCGATCACCTGACACTTGGAAAGCTCCCGTCTGGCCTTTTCCCACTCCTCCATATTCATATAAAGGAGTGCAAGAAGGTGATGGGCACGGATAAATTTCGGATTTAACGCCAGCACCTTTTTCAACTGGATGACTGCCAGATCCCTGCTGTCCTGTCTGCAGTAAACCAGTGCCTGGTTGTATTTTTTACATGCCTGTTTAATGTTATCCAGCTTCGTGGCATTGGACTGTACGGCATTGATATAATCATCTGCAATGTTTTTATCCGGGCGAAGGTTTTTACTGATCACCCATTCACTGAGAGCCGCCACCACCTCACCGGTTTCAAAATAAACCAGTCCCAGAAGGTTTCTCGCTTCAATATTATTTTTATTAAATTTCAGACTCTGGCGCAGGCAGTTAATCGCCCCGGACAGATCTCTGACATTGGCTTTTTCCAGACCTTCATTATAGAATCGATTAGACATCTGCAGAATGCGCTTATAAATTGCCACATCAGCGCCGCAGCTTGTGCAGAAGTCCTTCTCAGAAAGCTGGCATCCACAATTATAACAAATCATTCCAAACTCCCTATTTCTGCATGTCTTCCTCGACGGTCACATCCTTTACCATTTTCACAAACAGATCTGCCATATCCGTCATATCCTGATTATAAATAGCCTCCTCGGCATCTTCTACCTCCAGGGAGGGATGAAATTTCTTTAATTCTTCTTCAAAGTCAATCATGTGTAATCTCTCTCCACGCATGTGAAAGCAATTCCTTAATCTGACCTGCCAGATACAAGGAACCTACAATATATACTCTGTCGTCTTCGCTTCTGTGTGTCACCGCATCAAAAAAAGCGGTCTGCAAATCCTGTGCGGCAGTGATATCTGTCTTTTCCCCTCGATGCCCCTGTGTGTAAATTAACAGCTGATCCGTCTCGATACGCCTGGTAGTCTCTAACGGAACCAGTCTGACATGGGCAAACAAATCCTCTTCCAGCAGCAGCTCCACCATCTGCCGGGCACGCTTGTCCGAAACAGCGGCAAAAAGCAACGTACGTTTTCCCTTGCATCCGTCCTGTCGAACCGTCTCCAGAAATGCCTGGATTCCATCCTCATTATGCCCTCCGTCCAAAATGACACCGGGCAGGATTTCTTCCATGCGACCCTCCCAATGGGTCTGCCACAATCCCTGTTGGATTTGTTCCTTTGTGATATGTTCTCCCTGATCCAATACGCCGATCGTTTCTATTGCCAGCGAAGCATTCTCCATCTGGTAAAAGGCCGTGGTATCAAGATGAACTTCAACATAACCATAATAGCGAGAAGTATAGGAAAAAGCAATGGTTTTGTGGTCAAAACTTAAAATTGCATAGTCCTGTTTCGACACGGAATATGCCGCTGCGCCAAGCTCCGAGGCTTTTTGACGGATGACTGTCGAAGCCTGTTGTCTGGAGTCCAGATAAACCACGGGAATTCCCGGCTTAATGATCCCTGCCTTCTCCCCGGCAATCTCCGGAATGGTATTTCCCAGATACTGCATGTGGTCAAGACCAATCTTCGTGATGACACACACGGCAGGATTGGGAATCTGGTTGGTTGCGTCTAACCTTCCTCCCAGTCCCGTCTCCAGAATCAGATAGTCCACCGGATGGTTGTGTAAAATCGGAAACAGCATGAAAAACAGGAACTCAAAATAAGCCGGGTGGTATTCCGGATCATGCTCTGCTCTCCAGGTGTCCACCAGGTTCCGGATTTTCTCATAGCCTGCCGCAAAATCTTCTTCGCTTACCAGCCGCCTGTCAATATGGAACCGCTCCCTTACTTCCACCAGATGGGGGGAAATAAACATTCCCGTCGTGCAGCCTGCTGCCATGAGAATGCCTTGCAAATAGGCACAAACGGAACCTTTTCCGTTTGTGCCTGCCACATGAATTACCTTTGTCTGCTGGGGAAGCGGCAGATGTTTTGTCACATATTTATAAAACTCTGCCGTTTTCTCCGGCGTGTTCTTTTTTGTAAAAAATGGAATCTCTTCCAAATAAGCAACTGCTTCTTTATAAGTCACCATTATCTTAACTGCGCCAGACGCTCTTTAACCTGTTCCATCATCTGGGTGTATTTTTCCAGTTTTCCGCGTTCCTCTGCCACCTTGCTTTCCGGTGCTTTGGACATGAATCGCTCATTATTTAACATGCTGTTGACGCGGGCAAGTTCACCGGTAAGACGTTTCTCCTCTTTTTCCAGACGCTCAATCTCCTGGCTGATGTCCACCAGTTCTGCGAAAGGAATATAAAGAGTTGCACCGGGAATCACTACGGATACCGCATCGTCTGCAATGCCGGTCTTGTCTGCCTGTACCAGTACTTCTGAGGCGTAAGCCAGGGAAGCAAAGAACAGCTTACCTTCCGTGAAGGTATTACGAACTGCTTCATCGGTACTTACCACATAGACCGCTGCCTTCCGGCTGGGTGCTACATTCATCTCGCTGCGGATATTACGGATACCGCGGACTGCCTCTTTGATGGTCTCGATGTCATGCTCTTCCTTCTCAAATGCAAAAGCCTCGTCATAAACAGGCCACTGGGACAGCATGATGGTTTTCTCTTCGGACTGCATATTGCAGAAAATTTCCTCGGTGATGAACGGCATGTAGGGATGGAGCAAGCGCAGGGCGTCTAACAGCACATTCTTCAATGTCCACAGAGCCGCATTCTGGCTTGCGGTATCGTCCGTATTGTACAGACGGGGTTTTACCATCTCAATGTACCAGTCACAGAACTCATCCCAGATAAAGTCGTATACTTTCTGTACGGCGATACCCAGTTCGTAGTTGTCCATATTCTCGGTCACATCTTTTTTCAGGGTGTTCAATTTGGATAAAATCCATTTATCTACCGGCTGCAGCGCATCCTTCACACCGGCGAAATCGCCGTCCCAGACTGCTGCCTGATCCTCATGGTTATCCATGTTCATCATAATGAAACGGGATGCATTCCATACTTTATTGGCAAAGTTACGGCTTGCCTCCACACGCTCATAGTAGAAACGCATATCGTTACCCGGTGCATTACCGGTAATCAAAGTCAGACGCAGGGCATCGGCACCGTACTGGTCGATAATCTCCAGAGGATCGATACCGTTACCCAGGGATTTACTCATCTTCCGTCCCTGACTATCGCGAACCAGACCGTGGAAAAGCACGGTATGGAAAGGTTTCTCTCCCATCTGCTCATAGCCGGAGAAAATCATACGGATAACCCAGAAGAAAATAATATCATAACCGGTTACCAGTACATCGGTGGGATAGAAGTAGTCCAAATCCTCGGTTTTGTCCGGCCATCCTAAGGTAGAGAAGGGCCACAGGGCAGAGGAAAACCAGGTATCCAAAGTATCCGGATCCTGAGTGAAATGGGTTTTACCACATTTCGGGCAAACCTTCGGCATTTCTTTCGCTACCACTACTTCTCCACAATCGTCACAGTAGTAAGCGGGAATCCGGTGTCCCCACCAGAGCTGACGGCTGATGCACCAGTCGCGGATGTTGTCCGTCCAGTTAAAGTAGGTTTTGTTCATGCGTTCGGGGATCAGCTTGATCTCGCCATCCTGTACGGCTTTTACCGCAGGTTTAATCAGCTCATCCATCTTGACAAACCACTGCTCTTTTACCAGAGGCTCGATGGTGGTTTTACAACGGTCATGGGTTCCTACATTATGGGAATAATCTTCAATTTTTACCAGCAGTCCCAGCTCATCCATCTCTTTGACGATAGCTTTTCTTGCTTCGTATCTGTCCATACCTTCAAATTTACCACCGTTTTTATTGATGGTGGCATCATCATTCATGATGTTGATGATAGGCAGATTATGACGTTTTCCTACCTCAAAGTCGTTAGGGTCGTGTGCCGGGGTGATTTTTACCACACCGGTACCAAATTCCATGTCCACGTAGGAATCCTCTACGATGGGAATAGGTTTATTCACGATGGGAAGCCATACCTGGCGTCCTTTTAAGTGAGTGTAACGCTCATCGTTAGGGTTGATTGCTACTGCCGTATCACCCAGCATCGTCTCGGGACGGGTGGTGGCAAAGGTGAGAAACTCGGTGGTACTGGGCTGTCCGTTCTCGTTTACCAGAGGGTATTTCATGTGCCAGAAATGTCCGGCCTGCTCCTGGTATTCTACCTCGGCATCGGAGATGGAGGTGTTACATACCGGACACCAGTTGATAATCCGGGAGCCTTTGTAAATCCAGCCTTTTTCATGCATCTTGCAGAAAACTTCGGTAACAGCTTTATTACAGCCCTCGTCCATGGTGAAACGTTCCCGATCCCAGTCGCAGGAAGAGCCTAATTTCTTCAGCTGGGAAATAATACGGCCACCGTACTCCTTTTTCCACTCCCAGGCACGCTCTAAAAATTTCTCACGACCTAAATCGTGTTTGTCGATACCCTGTTCCTTTAACTTCTCGATAATTTTTACCTCGGTTGCGATAGAGGCATGGTCGGTTCCGGGCTGCCATAACGCATTATACCCCTGCATTCTCTTATAACGGATGAGGATATCCTGCATGGTGTTGTCCAGCGCATGACCCATGTGTAACTGTCCCGTGATATTTGGGGGCGGAATGACGATGGTAAAGGGTTTTTTGGTACGGTCTACTTCCGCATGGAAGTACTTCTTGTCCAGCCAGTTCTGATAGATGCGGTCTTCAATCCCTTTGGGATCGTAAGTCTTGGCAAGTTCTCGTTTCATGTTGGTCTTCTCCTTCTTTTTATAATGGGAAGTTTGGAAGGAAATTCCTATCAAATAAAAAAGCCCTCTGCCAAACTTCGTTTAGCAAAGGGCGCTTATCTCAAACGCGGTACCACCTTCGTTTAAAAGGAATTCACATTCCTTTCCTCTGTGACTTCTCTCCTGCGGGTTCAAAGTCTGATTCGTTAACGCAAATCACGCGGGAACGCTTACTGTGTCCGGGCAGGCTTTCCATTCTTAATGTCCTGTGTCTCCGGCGGTTCGGCTTTCCGGTTCCAAAGCTACCTTCCATGTGCCTGTCACAGATTCTCTCAGCGTATTCCGAATCCTTCTCTGGGTGACGGTGGGCATGTACTCCTCTTTGTCATTACCTTTTACAAATATGCTTTAAATATAGTAAGTTTTGCGGGGTTTGTCAAGAGTGCTGTTTCCAACTGGTATGATGAAAAAAATGTAAACTGGTACTGTTCTATTCCGTTTCTTCTATTATAATAAGGCACAGTGATACAGTGAATGTTCACAACAAACAAAGCGGCACCACAATGCTTCGATTCTGGATCGCCGCTTAGAAATGAGGAAGCTTATGAAAAATGAAAAAGTTATGAAAATTGTTTATGTAGGTCTGTTCGCCGCATTATCCTATGTGGTATTCACTTTCCTGCAGATTAAAATCACCCTTCCCGGCGGCGATGCAACTTCCATCCACCTGGGAAATGCGGTCTGTGTTCTGGGTGCCCTTTTGCTAGGTGGACCTCTGGGCGGTCTCGGCGGTGCCATCGGCATGACCATCGGTGACCTTTTCGACCCGGTCTATGTGGTGTATGCTCCTAAGACTTTTATCCTGAAGCTGTGCATCGGTCTGGTTACCGGACTCATTGCTCACAAGATTGGGCATATTACTACAGAAACTGATAATAAAAAGGTATTCCTGTGGACAACCCTGGCTGCTATCGGCGGTCTGCTGTTCAATGTCATCTTTGATCCTCTGGTTGGTTACTATTACAAACTGTTAATCTTAGGTAAGCCTGCTGCAGATCTGACTTTAGCATGGAATGTGGCTGCCACCTCCATCAACGCAGTAACCTCCACCATCGTTTCGGTTGCGGTCTACATGGCACTGCGTCCGGCTCTGAAAAAGTCCGGTCTGTTCCTTACGATTGGTAAAAAGAAAGAGAACTAATATGAAACGTGTTGCATTAATCAATGATCTATCCGGGTTTGGCAGGTGTTCTTTAACAGCTGCCATTCCTGTTATCTCCACACTGGGTGTCCAGGCAGTTCCCCTTCCCACTGCTGTTCTTTCGGCGCAGACGGGTTTTGGTGATTATGCCTGCAGGGATTTAACCCCGGAGCTGACTTCTTTTGCTGAGAAATGGGGAGCCATGGATGCTCATTTTGACGGTATCTACTCCGGCTATCTCGCTAATACCGCCCAATTATCCTGCGTCAAGGATTTTCTGACGCGTTTTCACTCCGCTGATACACTGTACCTGGCAGACCCGGTAATGGGTGATCTGGGACAACGCTTTCCCATGTTCCGGGACGATTTCCTGGAAGGTATGCGGGAACTGACCAGAGAGGCCGATGTAATTACCCCAAACCTCACCGAAGCCTGTCTGTTAGCAGGTGACTCCTACGCTTCCCTCTATACCGCTTCTTCCTCTAAGGAGGAACTATTAGACAACGTCGGCAAACTGGCACAAACCTTACAAAAGCAGGCACACCGTCCCCAGACCGTGGTTATCACCGGAATTTTGTGGAAAGGAAAAGACGCCACCACCATTGGGAATCTGGCACTGGCTGATTCTGTTCCATCATATGTGGAGTCTGTCTATACCGGAACCAGCTACTCCGGCACCGGCGATTTGTTTGCTTCGGTACTCTGCGGCTGTCTGCTCCGGGGACTTTCTGTGGCGGATGCCATGAAAAAAGCAACCTCCTTTCTGGAAGCTGCCATTTCCGATGCACAGGCACAGCAGATTCCCAGAAATGAAGGAGTTCCCTTTGAATCCCATCTGGAAATGCTGCATCTGTAATTTTTGTTTAGTCATTCATTTTCCAATATTGCACGGAGTATGCCGGGAGATTACTTCCTCCGGCAAATTCGTGTACGGTATCTGTCAATAATTCTTCTGCGGTAGCACATCCTGCATCAAAATATGCCATATAATCGGCACCGTCTGCATTGATTGCCACCAGCACCCGCTCTCCCTCACAGTTTCTCTCAAAAATACACTGCTTATTGGTAAGAAGCACACTGCGGAATCCTCCGTAATTCAGTGCCCTGCTTTTCGCTTTGACCTGCGCAAGCTTACTGATGAAATCCGTCAGTTCATTCCATTCCGGCTTTTCAAAATGCACACGCAGCGCCGGATCACCCTGGGCTTTATCTGCCTTGGTTCCCCACTCACTTCCATAATAAATGCAGGGCATTCCCGGCATACCGAAAACCATACCGTAAATCAAGGGCAGATGTTCCGGATTTTGCAGCACACTGGCAATCCGGGACACATCATGATTATCCACGAAATTCCACAAGTGCTTTCCTTTATATAAAGTCCAGTTCTCCGGGCCATACTGGCGGAGAAGGGAATGGGTGATTTCAAACATATTCATGCTGTTAAAGCTGGAATGTAACCCTTTATAACACTCATAATTGGTGACGGAATGGAGTTTGTCGTCTCCCATCATCCGGTTGTAGTCACCGTGAAGCATCTCTCCTACCAGGAAAAAGTCCTGTTTCCAGCTATCACAGGCACCGCGCAGACGGCGGACAAAGTCTTCTGTGAGACAATACGCCACATCCAGACGCAGTCCATCAATATCAAATTCATCAATCCAGAATTTCACACAGTCCAACAGATAATCCACCACTTCCGGATTCCATAGATTCAGTTTCACCAGGTCGTAATTGCCTTCCCAGCCTTCGTACCATAGTCCGTCATTATAATTGGAATTGCCATCCAGGGCAATTCTGGCAAACCAATTCAGATAGGGGGAACGCTCTCTGTTTTGCAGCACATCCTGAAATGCCCAGAAACCACGCCCCACATGGTTAAACACGCCATCCAACAGCACTTTGATTCCATTTTCATGGAGGACTGCAACCAAATGTTTCAAGTCCTCGTTATCCCCCAGACGGCAATCCACCTGACGGTAGTCTCTTGTATTATAACCATGAGTGTCCGACTGGAACACCGGACTTAAATAAAGTCCACCAATCTGTAATTTTTTCATATGAGGAATCCAGTCCTCAATCTGTTTCAGCCGATGCACCATCTGACCATCGTTTTCAAAGGGTGCTCCGCAAAATCCTAAGGGATAAATCTGATAAAATACCGTTTCGTATGCCCACATTGTTCTGTCCTCCTTCGTTGATCTTGTATCATAAGGTATCATTATTCATAACAGCCTTCTGTACTCCAGGCTTCAGCGCAAAACAAACCTGCACAACCAGAATACCACTCCCCGCCCTTTTCGTAAACCAGTGACTTCTATGTTATGTAACCATAGTGCCTCGTATGGCTATATTGACTCCTTCAGTACCGTTGCAATTTGTCTTGCAAGTGTCGAACAATTCACAAGGTTATCCACATATACACAATGTGGTTTTCATGGCAAAACGCCACTTATCCACATAGATATCCACTTATACACAACTGTCACCCGCATCTAACATGCGTGTCATTCTTGCACAAACAGTCGTTATTTATTTTTTTATTATACTTTTTGTCGAAACCAGACAGGATTCTGCCTCTTTTTCCTTTCCTGTTGAAAGGATTTTATGTAACCCTAATCTATAGCCTAAAAAACGATGTGGAAACGCTTATAACGTGCCTTCCCAAAACAAAAGATTATCGAATCGTAGAAAATATGCTAAGATGATAGCAGAATGATACCTGTAAAAGCGTTCTGATAAGCGAAGAAGACAAATACACAAACGCGCCATGCACAAAAGCGTGCGCAGAAATGAGGTTAAAATGGAATTAAAAATCGGTTCCCATGTGGGAATGAGCGGAAAAGAAATGTTTGCCGGTTCGGTAAAAGAAGCTCTATCCTACGGTGCCAATACTTTTATGGTGTACACCGGAGCACCACAAAACACACGCCGGAAGGAATTAAAGGATCTGCATATTGAAGAGGCAGAGAAATTGATGCAGGAAGGCGGTATCTCTGAATTTATCGTCCATGCCCCCTATATCATCAATCTGGCAAATACCGTAAAACCGGAAATTTTTGAGTTAGCGGTCACTTTTCTGGACACAGAACTAACCAGAAGTGCAGCCATGGGCACAAATGTAATGGTTCTCCATCCCGGTTCCCATGTGGGTGCAGGAATTGATGCGGGAATTGCCCGGATCTGTGAAGGCTTAAACACGGTGTTTGAACAGGATCAGCACTGTTATGTGGCATTGGAAACCATGGCGGGAAAGGGTTCTGAACTGGGATGTACCTTCGAAGAACTGGCCAGGATCTACGATGGCGTAAAGAAAAATGACCGGCTGCGGGTCTGCATGGATACTTGCCATATCAACGATGCCGGCTATGATGTGGTACATGATTTTGATGGAATATTGGAGCATTTTGACAAGCTCATTGGTATTGACCAGATTGCGGCTGTCCATGTAAACGACAGCAAGAATCCGCTGGGCGCCCACAAAGACCGCCACGCTAACCTGGGACAGGGCGAGATTGGCTTTGAGGCACTACGCTATGTGGTATATCACCCGGCTCTCGCAGGTGTTCCCAAGATTTTGGAAACACCATGGATTCCCTCCGAAGCGGATCCTTCTGTAACAGTGCCGCCTTACAAAGAAGAAATTGCTATGCTGCGGGCTTCCGGTGCGCCTGTTTATCCCGGATAACACAAAAAGGATTGAATAACAAGAGTTATTCAATCCTTTTTACAGCCATTCATTCCAGAAACGTTCCACCCGCTTTCCAATCTGGCTGGTGGTCACGACTTCGAAATGTTCCCATTCCCGTGGGAACATTTTTTGATAGGAGCCCTGCAAAAAACGTTCATCCAACAAGGCTACCACACCTAAATCTTCCTCGGTACGAATCACTCTTCCTGCTGCCTGCAAGACTTTATTCATACCGGGATAACGATATGCATAATCGAAGCCGTTTTCTCCCTGGGCATCGAAATGTTTTTTCAGGATTTCCCGCTCATTGCACACCTGGGGCAGTCCTGTTCCCACAATGATGGCTCCGATCAGGCTGTCCTTTTTCAGGTCAATGCCTTCACTGAAGATGCCTCCCATCACGCAGAATCCTACCAGGCTTTTCTCCTCCTCGTATTCCACAGGAAATTGAATGATCTCTTCCAATGCAAGCTGGTGTTTTTCCTGTTGCATCTGCCGTTCGTCTGTCGGAGACAATGACTCGTTTTTTCCTGCCCGGAATTTCTGCAGAAAGGCTTCCCGTTCCTCTTCCCGCATGAAATCTTCCTGCAGGATGCATTCCACCTTATTTTCATCCTGAAAATGCTCTGTGTAAGCGGTATAGATCTGTTCCAAAAAAGCATGGGACGGACAGAAAACCAGATAATTTCCGGTTCTCTCCCGGATAATGGCATGGATATAGGAGGCAATATTATAATACTCCATCTCCGAACGGCGCGTATACTTACTGGTGACATCGCTGCCGATAAAAAGTCCCCGTCTGCCGGGATCGAAGATCGAATGAGCATATACCTCGTAGTCTTCCTCCGTACCTCCCAGCAGTTTCTTGTAATACTGGATTGGAAGAAAGGTGGCAGAAAACAGCACCGTGGAACGTGCCCGTGCCATGCAGGCTGCCAGATTTTTGGCAGGGTTCACGCAGAATTCCTTTATGATAAAGCTGCCATCGCTCTCCATTTGCGTATAAACCACATAATTTTCATCCATTAGCTCGTACATTTCCAGGAAATGGGACACCTGAAAATAAAAATCCAGCAATTCCTTGCGAATCGGACTTTCCTCATGCTCCTCCAGGTATTTATCCATGGAAGCTTTCAGACGGTTTAAGGAATTGACAAAAGGAGCAATCTCCTCTTCAATCCGGTAATTTTCGCAATTCTTTTTCTTCTCTAACAGGAGCTTGTTACACTTTTCCAGTTTACGCTCGATATCTGTGGAAAAGTCCTTCACCACCTTTTTCATGGCAAGGAAATCTTCCTTCCGCAGCGTAGCACTGTACATCTCCCTTCCCCTGTCCACCAGGTTATGCGCCTCGTCGATGAGAAACAGATAGTTTTGTCCCGATGCACCGGCAAAGAACCGCCGAAGATACACATGGGGGTCAAAGGCATAATTATAATCACAAATAACCGCATCGGCAAACAGGCTCATATCCAGACACATCTCAAAAGGGCAGACCCGGTGTTTCCCGGCGTACTGTTCTACCCGTTCTCTGTCAAAGCTGTCCTCATGAGTGATGAAGTCATACATGGCATCATTGATCCGGTCAAAATGCCCTTTTGCATAAGGACAGGCTTCCGGGTTGCACTCCACTTCCTCACAAAAGCAAATCTTTTCCTTTGCCGTCAGGGTTACGGTTTTAAATAACAGACCACGCTCTCTTAACAGGGCAAAGGTTTCCTCTGCCACCGTTCTGGTGATTGTTTTGGCTGTAAGATAGAAAATTTTATCCGCTTTATGTTCTCCCACTGCTTTCACGGAAGGAAAAACAGTGGACAGGGTTTTGCCTACACCAGTGGGGGCTTCAATAAACAGCTTCCGCTGATGATAGATGGTCTGGTATACATAAGTCACCAGTTCCTTCTGCCCCTCCCGATAGGGGTAAGGAAACCCAAGCTGATGAATGGACTTTGTTCTCCTTTCGTTCCATTCACAGGTATAATCTGCCCATTTCCGATACCGGGCAAGTACCTCCAGAAACCAGACTTCCAATTCCTCGAAAAAGAAGTCTTTTTCAAACAGCTTCTTTTCCTCCGTATCCAGATTGCAATAGGTAACACGGATGCGGATATTGTCCAAACCATTTTGCAGGGCATAGATATAGGCATAGCATTTTGCCTGCGCCTCATGGAGCAGGATCGGCTCTTTGATTTTCTTTAAATCCCGGTAGGTTCCCTTGATTTCATCCACCAGAACCGGCTGCTCTATGAATGACAGTGTTGTCATTTGTGTGGTGGTTTTCGCCACAGTCCAATGTTCCAGTCGTTCTGACACAAATGTCATCTTCGTATTTTTTTTGTCAGTTGCAGTCAAAATAGCTGCCTTGGATGGATATATGCAGTCATCGGATGTGCCAAAGAAACGGTCTTCAATACCGTCTGCCCTTCCTTCAATGGATAACTCATAGCACTCTGTTTCCAGTTGATAACGCAGGCTGACCTCCGCGTGGTAATAGGGTCCCATACTGTTCTGAATCATCCGATGGATCCGTCCACCCTCCAGCATGGCATTTTCCGGGGACTGGACATGACGGTTGTCAATATCACCGCTTCGCAGAATGAATTCCACCAAGCTGCGAACGGAAATACGAATCTGTGCTTTCTCCATAATGTCCCCCTGTTTCCACACATTTTTCCGGATGAACACGTTTCAATGAACTCCTCTTCCCGTAGTAGCGTTTCATCCAATATCAAGTTCTACTATACAAGAATGACTACAAAAATCAACCTGATTCAAAAAGTTTTTATGCCCACTTCGGTTCCGTCACATACTTCAGGAAGTCTGGGAAAATGGAACGGTAACCTTCCTCCGTGATGTGCATCCCCTCAACGGTGTACTCAGCCTTGAGATTTCCCTGGGCATCCTTAAGCGGTGCGTTGATGTCAATATATCTGGCATGATGCTTCTGCGCCAGCACTTTCACCGCTTCATTCGCCTCGTTGATCTTCTCGTTGGTACGGATCCGCAGACAGGGCTTTATCTCTTCAATGGCTGCCTCGTAATTGCCCGGATAATATGCCATCATGTAGATTTCCACATCCGGGAACTTTTCCTGCACCAGAGAAAGGATCCGGTCATAGTTGGCAATCATCTGTTCTATGGATTCGTCCGGATTGCTCAGGTCATTGGTTCCGATATTGATAAAAAGCCTGGAAGGCTGTAAATCCAGAATGCAGGTGTCGATATGCTCCAACAGTTCCTCGGTGACATAGCCACAGATGCCCCGGTTGTACAAAGTCACCGGGATTTTATCCTCCTGTATAAACTTCTCCACGGGGAAAAGCTCCATCAGGGAAGAACCGGCACACACAATCTGTCCCGGAATCACCTTCTGATTCAGCTCCTTGTAATACGCTACTCTTTCGTCCTTTTTCATATCTTTTTCCTTTCTTAAATTATAATTTAATTTTTGTTATCTTCATACAGAGTTCCTTCATGGAAAAGTAACTTGCATAAGCCTGAACCGCTACATCTCATTCAGGAAGTTCTGCACCTCCGCAGGCAATCGCTCCTGTCTCCATGCCAGCAGGATTTCCGTCATTAAATCTGCCCCGGTAATTTCACAGGTACAGATCTTCTGGGATAGTTCTTCCATGGAAGCCGGCAGAATCGCCACCCCCAATCCCCGTTCTGCAAAAGTCAGAGCGGTTCTGGCATCGGAACATTCGCAATATATGTCACAAGGATAATTCTCTTTTTCAAAAGCTGCCAGAATATACTGCCGGTATCGATGGGATAAAATCAACCGCTGCCCGGACAAATCCTTTAAAGCAATCGAGGTCTGTCCCGGCTTGACACGGTCGGGATGGAAAAAGGCGCGAAGCTGCTCCCGGATCAAGGGTTTCGTATCGCAGCCTTTCAGCACCACCGGTGTCCGCACGGTCGTGATATCCACCATACCGTTTTCCAGTTCGTCCTTCAACGTAAAAGTGGAACCCTCATGGACATCGAAATGAATCTCCGGGTACTTCCGGGAAAACCGTACCAGATAATCGGACATCCGGGAAACGGTAGATGGCGTCATGCCGATATGAATGGTAGCTGCCTGACTGGCTTTCACCACCTCCCGTTTGGTGATATCCGTCATGGTGAGCAGGCTGCAGGCTCTGGAATAAAGCACTTTTCCCGCATCCGTCAACGTAATTTTCTTCGTTCCCCGCAGATAAAGCTGTACCTGCAGCTCCTCCTCCAGCATCTTCATCTGATAGCTCAAAGGGGGCTGAGTCATATGCAGGATACGGGCGGCACCGCTCACCGTTCCTTCTTCCACGATTGCCTTGAAATATTCCAGTTGTTTTAGTTCCATCGTTAGCCCTTTATTCTATATAAATTTTATTATTTTTCTATATAAAACTAATCTTTTTCATATATCATAATCTGTGCTATAGTGGAAGTCAAGTAAAAGAGAACAATAGAATAAAGGAACAAAGAAAACTTATGAAAAGAATTGATTTTGAACATGGCTCCATCACCAGTCACATCGTGGCTTCCGCTTTTCCCATGATGGTTGCCCAGCTTTTGAGCCTGCTCTACAACATTGTAGACCGTATTTATATCGCCCGGATTCCCAATGCCGGAACCACTGCTTTGGGCGCCGTGGGACTTTGCTTTCCCATTATTGTCATCATCACCGCCTTCAGCAACCTCTTTGGCAGTGGCGGTGCCCCTCTTTTTTCCATCCGCCGGGGCATGGGAGATGAAAAAACAGCCTGGGAAATTATGAACACTTCCTTCTTTATGATTTGTGCCAGTGCCCTTGTACTCATGGCTGTAGGTATGTTGTTTGCACGCCCTTTGCTGACTCTGTTCGGTGCTTCCCCGGATGCCCTGCAATACGCCTATCCCTATCTGATGCTTTATCTGATTGGGACACTGCCTTCCATGCTCGTCACGGGTATGAATCCCTTCATCAATGCCCAGGGATATGCCACCACCGGCATGCTTTCTGTTGCCATCGGTGCCGTAACAAACTTCATCCTTGATCCGGTATTTATCTTTGTATTACATTTCGGTATCAAGGGAGCTGCCATTGCCACTGTCATTTCCCAGATTCTGGCAGCGGTATTCGTGCTTTGGTTTTTGGTGAAAAAGGCAGAACTGAAGGTTCGCCTTATTGGATTCAAAGAAATGAAATCTTACAAGGAGCATGCGAAAAATATTATCGGTCTGGGCTCCTCCGGGTTTATCATGCAGCTGACCAACAGCCTGGTTACGATTTGCTGCAACCAGGTACTGTCAGTGCTTGGCGGAGATTTGTATATCTCGGTAATGACCATTGTGTCCAGCGTGCGTCAGGTCATCGAAACGCCCATCCACGCCATGACCGAAGGCTCCTCTCCGGTGCTCAGCTACAACTACGGTGCCAGACGCCCCAAACGGGTTATCAAGGCAGGGATCACCATGTTTATCATGATTCTCTGCTACACTGCCGTCACCTGGAGCCTGATTATTCTGGTTCCGGATCTGCTCATCCGCATTTTCAGTTCCGATGAAACCTTAATGGCTGATTCTGTTTACGCCTTAAAGCTGTATTTTGCAGCCTTTATTTTCATGGATTTACAATACATGGGACAATCGGTGTTTAAATCCCTGAACCGGAAAAAGCATGCCATCTTTTTCTCCCTGCTGCGGAAGGTCTTTATTGTTGTACCCCTTACCTATCTGCTGCCCTATGCGTTCCACATGGGCACCAACGGGGTATTTATGGCAGAACCGGTTTCCAATGTTATCGGCGGAAGCCTGTGCTTCATCACCATGCTTTGCACCGTTTTACCGGAGCTGAAGCGGATGGAAAAGGAGCAGGCTGCTTAGTTTTCCGCTTTCACTTCCTCTTCAATATGTCTGATAAACGCCTCTGCCACATGGGACAGGGTATGATTTTTATTCCAGATCAGTGCATAAGAAGCATGGGCATCGGGATGGTCGATTTTACGGGCACACACATTCCGATCCCGGATCAGGGAGGAAATGGTTGCCGGGTAGATGGCAATTCCTACATGATGCAGACTCAGTTCATAAGCATTCAGCATGTGGGCAACCCGTCCGCGGATGGTAGGTGTCTGTCCGGTATGTGCAAACCACTTGTCGATTTCCCCTTTTCGGGACTCTCTGGAGGGAATCAGCAGATTATAAGGTAAAAGTTCCTCCGGTTTTACCGGCTCATGATCTGCATCATATAACGGATGCCCCTTGGGAATCACCGCTACCCAGGGCTCCTCATATACGGGAAGCACATGACATTCCTCCGTATTATAAGGAGCTGTAATCATAGCGACTTCACACAGCCCCTTATTGACCCGGTTATTCACATCATCTGTATTTCCATTCCACATATTGTATTGCACATGGGGATGCTCCTTCTGAAAGGAAGCAATCCATTCTGCGAACAGCCGGGGACCGCAGCCTTCCACAGATGCGATATAGATGGTTCCCTGCAGTCCTTCTTTCCGCTCCCGCACATCTTCTTCAGAACGGTTTACCAAATCCAGAATCTGCGAGGCGTACTGAAGAAATAATTCCCCCTCCGGTGTCAGTTCTACCTTATGGGGAGAACGGATAAAAAGCGGCGTGCCCAGTTCTGCTTCCAGATCCTGTATCTGCCGGCTTAAGGGTGGCTGTGCAATCGCCATCTTTTCTGCTGCTCTGGTAAAACTTTTTTCCTCTGCTACCGCCTTAAAATATCGGATATGCCGTAATTCCATAAGGGTAACCCTCCCTTTCCCTGCTTTATCATAGTATGCATTTTTAATACCTAATAAGTATTGTCATTCTTTTATTATATGTATTTCACATTATAAATGCAATATGTTACATTATAATCATCAAAAGGAAGTCAGGCCGGACCTCTTAAAAGTAGCAAAAACTCATCACAGAAAGGGTAAGGTGTGCATTATGAAAAAAATTATGATGAAAGTTAATGAATTCTTCGAGGAATACTACAAGAGCTTCGCAGATAAATTCTAATGCCGGTGCAGCATGAGAACACAATTCCATAAAGAAACCATAACATAAGCGCCACCGGATTGTGATTGTCTGGTGGCGCTTTTTTCTCTTCTTTTATGATTCTTCATTGGTTCTGGCTGTGTTATGAAGCATTTTTTCCATCAAATCCACATCCTTTTCCAAATCTTCAAAGGTGGGATAGTATTCTGTAGGCCGGAATCCCATCCGAATGATTTTCTTATTTAACTGGTCGAAATCCCGGAGGCTCACCGGCTTGGAGAAGAAATAGCCCTGGGCGATATCACAGCCGATTTCCGTGAGGAAATTCACCTGCTCCTGGGTTTCCACACCTTCTACCACTACCGTAAGATCTAATTCCTTCGCCATGGCGATCAGATAGCGCAGAATGGTTTGTCCCTCTTCATCCTTACTGTTTTCTGTGAGAAATTTTCTGTCCAGCTTCACCATCGAAAAAGGCATATCCCGCAGGAGATTGACCGGGGAATGCATTCCTCCGAAATTGTCCACAGAAAGAATAAAGCCCTTGTCCGCTAATTTCTGCACCGTTTTTTTCACGGTCTCATCACTATTGGTCAATGCTCGCTCCGGCAGTTCCAGCACCAGCATGTCTTTTTTCAACTTATAGTGTTCCAACAGCTTGGACAACTTCTCGATGAAACCTACATTTTCCAAATGAATCGGCGAAATATTAAGCATCAGAGGAAGGGGCTGCAGTTTGTTATCAATCCAACGGCGGATTGTCTTGCAGGCTTCCTCCCACATGTAGTAATCCAGCTTCAGCATCAGGTTCGTATTCTCAAAAAGAGGAAGAAAGGCATACGGGGAAAGCAATCCTTTTTCCTCATGCTCCCAACGTACCAGCGCCTCTGCGCTATGGATTTGATAAATGTGCAGGTCAACCATAGGCTGCAGATACATGACGAATTTTCTCTCGTCCAGTGCCTGTTCCATTTCCTTGCACATCTGCTTATTTTCTTCGTACTGCTTTTTCATATCCGCATCGAACCAGGCATAATTCCTGTTCTCTACGTTTATCGCATAACGCTGTGCCAGTACCATACGGCTAAGCATTTCCGAACAGCGCTATTCTCTGTCAGCAATCAGGTCACTACCACAGGAGCGTTCGATGGAAAAAATATCCGTAACATTCACGATTTGTTCCGTTATATTCCTGATTAAAGACACTACGCTTTCCTCATCCGCATCCTTTAACAGGATTGCAAACAGGTTGGTCTGCACCAACGCACAAAAGCCCTCTCCCAGATCGTAGGTTTTCAGCTGCCCCGCTACATAGCGCAGCAGCTTATCCCCTTCCTCCGGTCCATAAAGGCTGTTCACCGTGGAAAGATTGGTAATTCCAAAGCCCAACAGTGTGAGGCTCTGATCCGTATCCTCCGCCAGCAGTTCCAGTGTCCGTTTGATGAAATAGTCTCGATTGCTCATTTTGGTCGTAATATCCGTATACGCCGTCTCATTCAGACCTTCGATTTCTTCCTGCAGGTTCTGGATTTTCTGCTTTTCCATGGTATTCTGTTTTTTTGCCCTGGTCAGACTTTTTTTCGTTGTGGCATACTGCTGCTTCTCCTTCCGGAGCCGCAGCAGCAGATACAAAATAAGTATGCCTGCCAGCAATAGTAACAGTAATAAACCAGCCATCATGGTATTCCTCTCTTACATGTCTGTTTTCAGACGGGTTATCGTGTATACAAAATAATCGTAGGTGTCCACATTTCCTGTAGGCAGTGCGTCCGTTTCCTCTGTAATGCGAAGGGCGGCATTCATCCGGTAATTGGTAAGGTATTTCTCAAAATCTTCCTTACTGCTCAGCTGTCGCAGAGCTGTTCCGTTTACCAGTACCTTTCCGGTAAGGGTAATGGGCGTTCCCTTCACCGTATTCTCCAGCTGCTCTTTGGTAAAACGGTATTTCATTGCCAGTTCTCCCGTTTCTGATTCTGCCGTATTTCCTTCTGCAACCTTTGTATAGGCATTTCCATCCCATTTCCAGATATTGCTGCCACCATCCATCATAATCTTCATGGTTTCTCCAATGGTATTACCGGCAGGATCCTGAAACATGGGTCCGTCCACGAAAGGACTTGTCCCGTAGGTGCTGTCCTTCGCCTTTCCAAAGAGGTCATAGGTAATACAATAGTCCTTATCTGCCCACTGCTGTACCAGTTCATCCCCTGAGGCATAACGCAGGATATCTTCAAAATCCAACAGCACCTTAAAGGGAATTTCATAGGTCTGATCCAGGCTCTCGTAGGTATTGATGCCCAGCTTCTCCCAATCTTTCTCTTCCACGCGGACAGCAAATCCAATGTCGGGCACGATATTGGCTCCCAGACTCTTTCTGTAGGTGCCCAAAGCATCCTCATAGCCAGAAGGATAATCTGGGTCATCGGTACGAAGCAAGTCGATGCAGGCTTTATAATAAGAATCGTTAAAGCCGCTTAATTCCGTGGGCAGTTTCAGTTTCACCTGTAACGAAATGGTGGTATTTTCCTTAACTCCTATGGCATTTCCATCCGCATCCACATCACGAATCAGGAATTTAGAACCGGTCACTCCATATCGATCCCGGATTGCCTTGTAATAGTAAACACCGGATTGATCCGGTATGATCTGCAGGGCACTATAGCTTCCCTCCTGTATCCGGTACTGGAAATTGGTTCCTGCAGGCAGGGAAATCCGCTCCGTTTCCTTTTCATTCATCAGATAGCAGAATAAATCCAGGTACTTGCCATTGTTGGCACTATCGATGGTTCCTTTTTTCTGCCAATATGCCTGTTCTCCGGTAACAGAAAACTGCATGGTATAGGTCAGCTCACCATTGGCAGTCAGTTCTCCTGTGACATCGGTAGCCCCTCCCGCCGTATCCAGAGTGATCTTGATTCCCGGAATGGAGTCTACTCCAAGCTTTGCCTCCAGTTCTCCCTGCATTTTTGCCAATACATCCGGTTCCGGCTTACAGATACCGGTGTGAATATCGTATTTGGTGTTCTCCGCGCTGGCTTTCTTGGTATCGCTGAGTATGGTCTGCAACAGGAATTGCTCCGTCCCTTCAAAGTCTGCCCGGTTTATTTTCTTCTCCTCATAGGAGTTTCCCGCACTGTCTTTAAAAGCAGTAAAAGGAATTCTTTCCCCGGTGGTGGCGTCTACAGTATAGTAGTAAGCTTTATTGCCTCCTGTCACATCAATGAGCAACAGCCTGGTTCCGGGCGTATATTTTAAGGGCTTCTCGGCATCCCCACTTCCATTGGTCAGCCAAAGTTCCTTGGGCATGGTCATGTCATAGCTCTTTCTGGCATTTCCAAAGGTGTACTCCAGAAGCAGTGTGCTATCGCTATCATTTGCCATAACGACACTGTCCTGGGCATTCGTTCCTATCGTATCCACACTCTGAACTCTGCCTGCCTGAATGAACATCGACACCCCTACCTGAAGCGGTTCCTCCACAAATACAGGAAGAACGAAGACTCGCTTATGGTCTCTGCTGCCATCCCCATCCGTCCATTGATAGGTATAGGTCAGTTCTGTATAGGTCACTGTTCCTGCTGTCGCATCATACTGGTCAAACAGATTCGTCGTTGTTCCGTCCGTACCGGTCAGATAACCAAAACTATAGCCGGAGCCTTTCGTTCCGGTCACGGCGATATGTGCTTTGACACCGCTGTCTGCCGGACTTCCGTTATAATTAATATCGTCCGTTTTTGCCACCTCCCACTTTTTCGGTGTGGCGGTAACTGTCAGAATGTCAATCTTTGAGGAAGACAGACCTGACACATTTGTCATAATATCTGACAACGCTGTAATGGTTTCATTTAAGGAACAGGTTCCCGGTTTACATGCAAAAATGGGCAGCTCCTTTTCCGTACCCTCTGCTCCTACTTTCAGCGGATAAACCTCCTGCCAGATTTCTTCCGGCTTCTGGGGCATATTTGCATCGTTCCAGTCTCCCACCTGATTCAGACGATAGCAACCTAAAAGTGTGGAAACTGCGGTGCTATTCGCATACGTTGCACTGCTGTTCTCTACCTCATGTTTCATCCGGGCGATATTCCCCTGAGCCGTATCGGAATTCTCATCACCGTACAGAATATGACAACTCTGTCGGTAAGAATAAACATTCTGGCTTCCGGTTCTGCCCACATCCACTACGGGAAGATTGGTCTGGGACAAACGAGGAATTTCATAGCAATCTTTCGATGTCCACACATGCATCATATCTATCGATGCCTGGGTGGTATTCACGGTACCGATCAGGGTTCCCACAAAGGAGCCGTAGGTTTCTGCCAGATTGTTCAGCGCGTCCTGATTCGTAGCCCCGGTAGGTGCCGTCAGATCTGCCAGCTTATAGGGGGTACCATCCTTCCGGATTAACTGTACCGTTCCACCCGCTGCCTTACGCACGCCTACCTGATTAGCTGCATCCAGCACAATGTGATCTGCCAGCACCTGTCCTTGGGCATTACTCCGCACCGTGCCTATCAGTCCTCCTACAGAGATGAAGTTTTCTGTATTGGAACTGGTTTCCTTATCCTGTAGGGTGTCTGTCTCCGTCTGGTAAAGGATGGTATTTCCGGTAAGCTCCAGGTCATACAGCTTCAGGGTCTGACCGGCTGCCAGACTGCAGGAACCGAACAGACCTCCGGCAGCACTTCCTCCGGCTACTAACGTATTATTATTTTTCGGAATGGAGGCAGTGATGCTACAGTTTTTCACCTGGACATTTTCCAGACGGGCATCCTTGGCTTCCTTCACCGTTCCCACCAGTCCTCCGGCATCCATGCCGGAAATCGTCACACCGGACACTACCAGGGGTGTTGTCCCCTGTTCCGGATTCAGGTAAAGACTTCCTAGGCTCTTTTCTAACTTACCAAACAAGCCACCGGCTGCCTGTCCGCCGGTAACCGTTCCACCTTCTACCAGAGAAGTATCCGCCTTTCCCTGTAACTGGATAGGCAAAGCCGTGGTGCCATAAGAACCTACATAGCCAGCGATGCCTCCGGCATACATACCGGTCACCGTGTTATTTTTCGCCAATAGGTAATCCGTATACGCTGCCGTATTTCCCGACACACCTGTCAGTTGTCCTCGCAAGCACCCAATAAAGCCGCCTGCGGCGAAATTTCTGACCTGTTCCCTGGTTTTGTCTCCCAGTGCTGCGCGATCTGCATAAGTGGAAACAGTCACATTCTCCGTGGTAACCGCTCCTGCCAGAAGAATGGTTCCGTTGGAATATCCCACTGCACCACCGGCACTGGCGGGGAAGTTCATGTTGGAAGAAGCCGCATTTCCTTTGCCTGCAGTTACGGTCACATCCGATACGGTACAGTTTTTCAGGGTCAGCCTGCCATCTGCTTTATCTGATTTTTCAACCGCACCGACTAAGCCCCCGACTCCATGTTCTCTTCCATCTGCATCATTTCTCCTATTATCAGAAGAAGAAGTAATGGTACAGCTTTTACTGTCTGTTTTGTCAGCAGTACCAACGGTAATGTTTTCCAGGGTCAGATAGCCACGGCATTTTCCAACGACACCCCCCTGACCGTTTGCACTGTCGTAGGTAGCTGCATCTTTCGTAGATGCTTCTCGTACTGTCACATCGGTAATCTTGATGTTCTTTAGGCTGCTTTCTACTGTTGATGTGTATTTTCCATATTCACCGATAATGCCTCCTGCCGCCTTATAAGAAGATAAGACAATGTCTGATACTGTAATGTAGTCTACTACTAAACGTACATTGTTTCGCGTCTCTCCAATAATACCGCCTGCCTGCCAAGATGCTTCTATTGTACTATCCTGCATCACAAGAGGTGCATCTTGTCTGCCCTTTATCTCCAGCGTTATATTTTTTTCCGGTATAAAGCCGACCAAACCGCCTGCAACCTGTTTTTTACTCGTCAACTTCAATCCTGTCACACAGGGTGCTTCTATTATATTTTCAATTTTTAGCGTACAATTATTATCAAGATTTGCATATCCGATAAATCCACCGGCATACCCTGGTGTATCTAAACACACCGGTTTCCCAACCGTTCCTGCAATCTTGCAATTCGACATGGTTATATTCTGGCTGCCTGACGCATAGCCTATGAGACCCCCACAATAAATGTTATCGGCTTTCCGCGTTTGAGAACCGGTTGTGATTTTCGTATCCTCCAGCAGCGTAATATTCTGTATGGAGAGCCGAGCACCATTGGTATAACCGGCGAGAATGCTTGAACTTTCAAGGGCACAAACCTGAGATCCTGCCTTATCCTTAAAGTCGGCATTCACAGAGGCTTGAAGTTTCAGATTCTGAATGTTAAAACCATTGGTCTCATAACAGTTTGTATCCTGATATCCATAGATGGAATTAAACAATCCCCTACGATTCAGTGAATCTGGAGAAATCGTCGAATTACTATAATCAAGGCGTAATGTCTTCAGTGCATAACTAATGGTGCTTCCCTGGCCATCGAAATTTCCTCGTAATGTACTGCATTGCTTATCTGTGGCAGCATACAAGGCTCCGATTCCACGAAACGCCTGACCAAATGCTTTCATGTCATAAGTTCCATCAGCCGTCAGTTGCCATGTAGTATGATAGACTTTATTATCCACCTTCCCGATGGGATTCAAAATAGAAACCTTATCAATAAGGTAAGTGGTATAGTTGTCCTGATTGATTCCCAGATACGAATACAGGTACGGATATGTCACCTGATCATCGTATTTCGTAGCTGCGGTGTAATCCTCTACCTGACTGCTACACCCGATCTGGTTATAGCTTGCTTTGCGGCTTCTGGACTTTTCTGTGTAACCACAGGTGCTTTTCGTTTGATTAAGCATAGTGTTCAACGCATCGGAACTCATTGCCATACTCATCACCTGTAAAGCGGCTGCATTAGGCAAAGTAACGGTAAGTTTTCCATCTGCATCCGGTGCCGTCACCGTAACTTGGGAACCCCCAGATAGCTGCTGTTTTAAATAGGAGCCATTTACAATATCATAATCCGGAATTAATACCCAATCTCCTGTTCCTGCCTTCGTATCCTTTTCCCAAAGAGGTAAACTTTTATCTGCAGCACCTTCATACAGGACATAACCATCCTCCACTCTGCCACACAGTGCGCCTCCGTAGTATGCAATGTAGTTCTGTGAGTCTATTGAATTTCCTTGCTCTTTTTCACGCAAAGTAAAATCTTTCAAATCGTCTGACAAGGTTACATTGCGAAGAATTAATCCCCCTTTTTTCACCACGCCTACATAACCACCTACAGCTGCCATATATCGGATATTATTATTGCCTTTGTGATAGTACTCCAATGCAAGGCTGCCTGTTACCTTTACATTATCAATGATATTATCACCACCCAGAATGCAGCCGATTACACCTCCTGCTGCTCCCAGCCCTTGAATCGTAGTATAGTTATTCAAAGTTTTGCCTGGAATAGCAATCTCCATATCCTTCACTACAGCGCCTTTGGCATATTGCAGGAAGCCATAGGTAGCATAGGTCTGTGCGCTTGTTTTGGTGGGCAGTGTAATCTTGTGTATCGTACCATCGGAACCTTTTCCATACCAGACGCCGATAAAAGGACGGTCACTTGTCCCAAAGCCCACAAAACTGTCTGCGATAACCTTATAGTTTCCACTGTTAATTCCTGATAAATCAATGTCAGCGCTCAACTGGTAATATGCCCTACTCAGTTCGTCTCTGGTAGGAAATCCGTTAGTTCCATAAGTATAGGTAGCATGCGTTTTCTCCGTCTTATCGCAAAAATCCGTGCCAGCATTCCGCTTATTGACTTTCCAGTTCTTAAAAAAGTTCTCATTTTCCCCATCTTTAGTACTGAGATACCGGTACAGAGTGAGAAACTGTGGAACAGAACCAATGATATAAGGGTCTTCATAAGTACCACAGCCTTTGTTCAAGTCTCCGGTTTTGGGATTGACTTCTATCTCCTGGGTTTGGTAAACATAGGGCTTGTAATAACCATTTTTAACATTATTTTCCAGAACTGTATTTTGGACAAATATCCTTTTGTGCGGGTCATCTCCTTCATACACCCAATACTCTGTGGTAGCATCCAGTTCTTTGCCCCAGGTTACCTTAGCCTTTGCTTCTGTTTCACTAAACAGATATAAGCCTCTGCCGATGTTCTGGTCGGTATTGGTAGCAAAGCTGTAGCTATAAAGGAAGGAAGCATACGCCAGTACATCCCCATTATGTTTCGGCGATGCCTGGGAATTATCTGCATCGTCTGCGATCTGCATATTGCGAAACTGTAGGTTCAAATTCGTAGCATTGGGACCTCCAGCCTCTCCAACCAAAGCCGCTGCCGCTTTTTTTCCGATCCCCGTATAGCTGTAGCCCGTCATGGAAATTCCGTCGAAGCTGACATTAACCGTATTGTCCTGTTTTCCCGTTCCCGCAGCGATTCTGGCAATGAGCAGACCATCGCCTTCCGTCGTCTTATTGAAATCCCGTACCCACAAGTTCTCTAACGTGAGGTTTTTAAAGGTTCCACCCCCATTGAGCGTACCGCTGATCAACGCACCACTCTGATTTCCGTCCAGATTAGCAATGATTCCCTGTAAGGTAAAGTTCTCTGCGTTCACGCCGCCGGTGGGATTATATAAAAGTCCTGCGTGAAGTCCCTGATGCTGCCCCATGGTGGTGTCCATTTTGTCGGCATGGAAAATAACCGTAGCATCCTCTGCTCCGAGCAGGGATGCTCCGTTCACACCGGGCGCTGCATAGAAACTGACATCGGCTAAATCCAGCGTACCTCTTAAGCTGTAGATTTCATTTGCAGTATAATCGGTACCTGCGAAGCATTTCTGGAACACCTTGCGTAGGTCGTTATTATTATTCCGCATCGCATTATGTACAACACTCCAGATCAGCATTTTCTCCGGGCTATCCAGAACATGATCCTGAATTCTGCTCTTGGTTCCATTGGAATTAATGATATTTCCTTCCCCATCCATCTTTTGAAACACATCATAGTAATACATGCTCTGCGTATTTTTAGATGGTTGTGTACCTATATAGGTCGCCTGATTTGTATAAAAATAGTCAGGGAAATTCTTACTGCTGTTATGTAAAGAAATAATTCCCGTGTAAGGAAACGCCTTTGTAACATATACAACTTCATCAAAATATGCGCCTGATGTTATTGTTGCTCCCTTACAGCTGTAATCCACAATATTGGCTACCAAATACTGTCCGTTTAATGCCAGAAGTCCACTGGCATTTCCCACCGTCAACTTTAAGTTATCCAGATTCACTTTGTTGAACGTAAGATACTGTCCGTTTGCCGTCTGTATCGTACGACACAAGCCTCCGGTCTGCGTGCTGACATTCAGCTCTGTTCCGGTCTGAACCGTCACATTTTGAATGGTTCCTTGCATCCAATACCAATATCTCCCCAGAAAACCTCCGCACTCATTCAGCGTAGACTGCAGTTTTCCACCTAAAACAATTCCATCCAGTTCCACATCCACTTTTTCCATATGAGTGATAAAGCCACTAAAGTCACTGCTCGCATCTCCTGTGATTTCTGACGCAAGTGTCACATTCTTAGCAGTAACCACAAATGCAGCATCACTATTTTCCTGTGCCAGAACACCACCGATTCGTCCGGTGTTGCTTCTGAACGCTTTCTGTACCTTTACTTCCGATAAAGTGAAGCTGGTACCCTTCGCCTGGTAGGCAATCCCTCCGGTTCCATTGGCATTTTCCACCGTTCCGGCAATTACCAGATTGGAAAAGCTGGCAGTTCCACCCAAAGTGGAAAAAATACCGGTTCTGTCCTGCTTCACACTGCTGTTCTGGGTAATGGTAGTAGTTGTTGTTTTTCCGGACAAGCTGCCCTGAAACAGGTACTTTTTATCAGTATCATCTGTTTCCTTATCATTCCGGTTCACGGTAATAATACCCGTCGTTTCATAGGAAATATCTGCATTGCCGTCCAGCGTATAGGCAGCAGACAAAAGTGCTGAAACGCCTGCCTGATTTGTAGCAGTACTGCTGCCAAAGGCATTCATTGCAAAATTTCCCTGGGTATTTAGAGCAATGGCAAGGGTTTCCATGCCTGCCGTTCCCTTTAAAGTCCAAGTACTTCCGGCGCCGCTTACGGCATAGCCGTCCACAGTTCCGATCTGTTCCAAAGAGCCATCGCCACCGATGAGTTTCTTGTCTCCTTCTGCCTGGTTGCGGAAAATACCGCCAAATTTACCAATCTCCTCCAAATTTGCTCCGGCATTGGAAACAGACAGCTGTGAGGTACCGTTTACTTTTCCCTCTACACCTGTCAGATAAACCAAGGATTCCAGCTGACTGCCTACGATGGCTCCATTGCTTCCTCCCGTAATGGCAGCTGCAGCTACGGTAACCGTACCATCCAATGCCACTGCTGATGGTTTTGATCCATTTGCTATCGTTCCGATCATACCACCGGTAGCGGTCGTTCCTGTCAGCTTGCTGTTCTGAGCCACGGTAGGATCTTTCAGAAGAAGCTTACTGTTATTAACATAGCCGACCACGCCACCTACATGGGTGCCATTTGCCAATGTTGCAGCAACAGTCACAGCCGGGATGCCAAAATCCACCCCTTCTACCCGGCCTGCAAAGCCACCCACACCGGTGCCATATTGAATGTACCCATTTATGGTAATGGGAAGCGCACTTTCTTTTCCCTTCACACTTTCCAACACAAAGGTACTGGTGATATCTCCCACCAGTCCTCCCGCATAGCCACTGTTATGAACCGTAGCGATACTGGCATTTCCCGTATAGGAATCCAGTCTGATGGTAATCTTCTCGGAAACCTTGCCCAACAGACCACCGGCATTGCCCTGGCCTTTGCTGGAAGTCACAGTCCCGGTTACAGTAAGAGGCTTCTCCACCTCCAGTGTGGTGCCTGCCTCACAGACCCCTAACAGACCACCTACTGTCTGTCCGCCATTGACCGTCGCATTGATGGTAATGTCACCGTTTCCCGTAACCGTCAGCGTACTATTATCGCCACCCTTGCACAGCTTCCCTGCAAACTGTCCGGCATAATCTCCACCCTGCACGGTAAACCTATTGCATAATGACAGTTCTGAGGTATTCCAGGTATAGCTTCCGGTAAGCGTTCCAAAATAACCGCCTGCAGACGCTGTTCCTGTTACAGCAGCTGCCGCCCAGCTATTTTCCTCTGCTGTAATCGTAACAGCATCTCCCAGACTTCCTGCGATACCACCTGCATTATTTCCTGTGATATTATTAATTTCAGATTTAATATTTTTGATATTGACTTTTGCGTTATCACCAATGCTACCTGCAATAATTCCAGCATTTTCGTCAGTGTTTTTAATAACACCAGTTATGTTTATGTCGTGAATCCTGATTTCCGCAGTATCTTTGCCGGAAACCTGGATATTCCGGGCAATTGCTGCAGAGGTTCCATCCACACAATTGAAATCAAACTGATAGATTTCGGCTCCTTCTCCCAGATAAGCAAATAAGGGCTTGTCCAGATTAAAGGTCAGACTGCCACTGCTGTAATAGCAGGACATTTTCCCCCGGAAAGGATGATCTGCGGTTCCGAAGCCGTTAAAACCACTGATTGCAGAAAGATTCCATTCTTTTCCCGTTCCGGTATCTCCTATCTGGAAGGAAATTCCGTCAAAATCATAGGTCTGGGTCAGTTTCTCCAGAAGCAAGAAATCCTCTGCCGATGCCAGATAGTAAAAATTATCCGCAGTATAGTAACTCTGGTATTCGGCCTCATCTGTAACCTCTTTTAAAGGCTTACTTCCTGTGGGAATCGATTCTTCCCCTTCAAAGAGAGCAATTTCGTCCTCCAATGTTTCTGTTTCATCCGTTTCCGATGTTTCTGGCGTCTCTTCCGATGTCTCCGGTGTTTTCTCCGATGTCTCTGGTGTTTCCGATGTCTCTGGTATTTCCGGTGTCTCCGGCGTTTCCGGTGTCTCCGGCGTTTCCGGTGTTTCCGGCGTCTCTGGTATTTCCGGCGTTTCCGGTGTTTCCGGCGTCTCTGGTATTTCCGGCGTTTCTCCGCTCTCTCCCGTACTATCTCCATCGGAAGAATTGCTACCCTCCCGGATATCCTCTGTCGCGTATGCAGTTGTCTCCCATCCCCACAAATTGTTGTCAGATATCAACAGACACACTATCAAAAAAGCCGAAAATGTCCGTATCCATTTGTGCCGCATGCTACAACATACTCCTTTATCTCATCCTAAAATTAATTTGTCTTTAACTGGTTGCCTTTTCCTACATAAACAAACTGATTCTGTAATTCTATGCTTGTAACCTTACTGCTATATCCCGTTTCCCGGAAAAATCCTATATGGATAGAAGCGTGGGCATTTACCCTGACCGTAATTGCATGAATGGTATCGCTCCATCCCTCCCAGTTTTGATCCGGATACTTTGATTCCAGTGCAGACTTTTGGACGGTCTGTACCGTATTTCCTTCCGTTTTCTCCCAATCCAGCCAGGCATTGGAAAAACGGTCAATATCATAAACTGTAGGTTCCCAATATAAGGTTACCATCTCCGCATTACTGCCCGACTCTCCACTGATACCGCCGGTAATGATTTTATAAGAAAATTCCGACTGTTTTTCCAGGAATTTCCATTGTTCTTCTGCTGTGTTTCCTGTTGTGCTAAAACCAAAGGATTTTAAAAATTCTCCGCTATCCGTTCGGGGCTGTAGCAGCATTTTCCCTTTTAGAAGTTCTGTCAGCAATGCACCGCTTTCTGTGCCGGCTCTCACATAGACCGGGACAGTCTTCTTTCCATCTGCGGATTGAACCCGAAAGTTATATTTATCGCTGCGTGCCTCCCCACCGATGAGGATATTCGAAAAGCTTGCCTTGTTATCCTTGGTCAGGCTTCTGGTCTCTGTTGTTTCCGCAAAGGTTCCGTCCGGTTTCTGCGTTCTCACCGTTGCCGACACCTGATAGGTATCTCCTGCGGCAGCATCCTCTGCCAGCCAGAATTCCACCTTATAGGGAATCTGGGCATTGCTGTTGTTAAATAGGAGAATATTCTCGTAGTTCCGTATTTCCACTGCAAAATCATAGGACATGCCGTCCGAATCCGTGGACTGTACAACGCTCACCAGTGCATCCGACATATCCTCTCGATCTCCATCAGAGGGTGCTGCATAATTGCTGGTAAAATAAATACTGGAGGCAATGGTAATTCCCCGCTGCACACTCTGCGCCAGGTATTTGGCATAGACATAATAACCTCCGGTAAGCAGCAGGCACAGGGGCAGTAAAATCCACAGAAGTTTTACTGTCTTCTTAACGCTTCTTCTTTTCCTCCTGACATCCTGTTTTCTTTGCTTACTCATGCTCTGCCTGTTTCCTCTTTTCTCTGTCTATGGCTGCTCTGTTAATTTTGCCGGCTTTGGCTGCTCTGCTTTTACCAGCAGATAAATCATATCGGTTTCCTTCCTGTAATTATCAAAGGTAGCTGCCGTACAGGTCACTTCCAGCCGAAAGTAACGACTCATGTAGGTTTCCTTACCATTTGCATCCGTTCCTGTAGCAAGATGCAACTTCTCCCCATTCTCATCATGAATATAGGTATCATACTGACCCCGATTGACAATGTCGTCTACGGCAATAGTTCCAAACACTGCCTCATGTCTTGCAGCAGACTGTTCTGTTTCTTTTTTTAGCAGCTTTCCCCCATTGGCGATTGCTGGGTCATCAAAGCTGTCCAGTTCATAAAGCTTAAATTGCAAGGGCACATTCTGTGTGTATACCAGTTCCATGGTGTAGTCAAAATTACCTCCACCCATGGCTCCCATCGTTCCACTCTCCGCATTGGGACCATTGCTGACACAAAAATAAAGATTTTTCGTTTCCCCGGCAAACAAACTATCCAGAGCAAGTCGAACCATCTCCTTGTCTTTCTCATCCCGCAGATACAGGTAATAAGGTTCCATCACATCTGCATCCTCGCTGTCAGCGGCTCTTTCCAGCCAGGTATACCAGGCAAAGGTTGCACCGATACAAAGAAGGATTCCTGCTGCTATCACGCCCAGCTGCACCGGAAGCCGCAGAGGGCGTTTGGAATGGGATTTTTTATGTACTTTTTTTCTTCTGCCCTGCTCCTTTTCCTTCAATTCTGTCGTCCCTTCATTACTGTGTTGTCCCCGGCAAAGAAGTAAATTCGAAATGAAAATTCATCTGCTTAATCTTATTGCCGATTTCGGTATCTTCCAGATTGTACTGGTTGTTCTTCTCTACATCACTTAAGCTGCTTCCCTGATAAGAAGGCAGTTCTCTGTCTGTGGGATACTCATAATCCCAACGCCAATATAAAATAATCTTCTTCTCTATCCCTTTGTTCGCCGCTGCATCCCATTGCAGGGAAAATCTGGCACTTTCCCGCAGGGTGACACTGGTTCCATCTTCATCTGACACTGTTGTCATATTTAATAAAGTGGGTGTCGTTTCATTTTCTTTGTAATAATAAAAAACAAGATGCTCATTGGCAATCCGGTATACATTGGCTGTCTCTGTGACCAGACTGCCATCCGTATCTTTCAGTCGAACCTCCGGCTGGATGGTACATCCCCCCACCGTTGGCTTTAAGGGAGTCACATAAAAAACCACTTCACCATAGGTGCCCGGTGCCATTTTATATACCTTGATATCTTTGCCCTCTGCGTCCTTTTCGATAAATTCGATATTGGACAACTGTTCCAGACCCACATCCACATATTTGTCCTCACCTTCCAGGGTGGAAATATCTGCCCCACTTTCCTTTAAGGCGATTCGGATGTCACCCTGCTCCGATACCCGCAGCTGCATGCCCTTTGCAACGGCATCCCCCAGGTCCCCGGAAAACCATGCCACGGTGAAGCCTACCAGCACCAGAATACTGACGATACACATCACCCCAAGCTGTATGACCTTTTCTTTTTTCATGATTCTTCCTTTTCTTCTCCCCGCAAAGCACGAAACAGCTGCTTCATATAAGACAGACTGCAGAATAGCAGGGGAATGATAACCAGAACAAAATAGTGAGTCCTGTCTGTCAGAAACCGGATTGCCCGAAACAACTGTCTCCCAAAGGGAAGCTCCCCTTTGTAAATCCCGATGACATCCTGCTCATACACCGGATAAGAATCCGGCATGTCATAGGCATCTCCCTGTGTCACATAAATGCTTTCGCCATCCTGAGCCGTGTTGATTTCCACCACCCGGTGCGTATTATAATATCCTTGAATCTCCGGATCATCGGAGACAAAGGTAATGATTGTCCCCACCTGGATTTCCTCCGGGGAAGGCTTTTGGATCAGAATACAGGTATCACCGGGAATCGTTGGCTGCATGCTGCCACTGACCACCTGTAGGATCCGGTAGCCAAACACATAGGGAACTCTGCCCCTTCCCGCAGAAATAACCAACCCGCATAAAAGCAGCATCCCGATCAAAAACAAGATTTCCACCACATTTGCCAGTCGTTTCATGCTTTATTTTTCTGTCCTTCTTCTGCCTTTTTTCTTTTGGCTTTTGGGAGCCCGCCCCAGCTTCTTCTCTGCCGCCTCCGCATTCATCTTTTCCATCTTCCGCTTTAATTGTAAATCGGAAAGCTCGTTCATAATCAGCTTCCGCACATTGGCATCAGACATATCCAGTCCGCGAATGATTTCATCCAGTGACTGGCGGATATATTTCACCGTAATCTCTTTCGTACGCTTAGGACGGTCAAGATTCATAAAGTCGTTCTGGTTCGTATAATGCTTCATCATCACATAATCCCAGATGAAGGAATTGTAAATATCCTGCTCCAGTTCCCGGGTAATCATGGGCTCCTGTTTTACCATATCGATCTTATAGCCCACCCGCTCGTAGGCATGGATATAATTCCACAATTTATGGCACGCCTTGTAATACTGGTTTTTGCCGATGGCATTGGTCTTAACGATGGGATGGCGCACCAATGGATATGCCCTCATCTGTGTCATAAAAGCTCCGTTTGCCAGATCATTGATTTGCTGATGCAGCTTGGAAATCCGGGTAAAAACACCGATATTTTCCTCTTCGTTATCCATGTCCGTCTGTTTTTCCCGGACATTGATCTCCAGCTTATAATTAATGGTTTCCGTATAATTATCAATGCTGGATTCCATTTTAAAAAAGGTACCCATTTCATCCCGGCTGTTGTCAAAAATCACATCAAACCGTTTATTGATAAACTGCTGCAGGGTAAGAATCAACGTGGCTATAAAGCGGTTTTCGTAAGTATTATAACTTTCTTCCTTGTAGACATTCAGCAGGCGGTTGGGGACAACAGTACCGTCCTTGTTCACCTTATCAATCATATTGCTATGCTGTAACAGATGCTGAATGGTTTCCGGCGTAATGTTTCTCGCCATCGCCACATTGACAATCTGGCGATCCTCCTCAATGAATTTCCGGGGATTCAGTACCACATGCTGCAAGGAAGGGAGCGCCTCTTCAATGGCTCTGATCCATTCCTCATCGATATTTTTTACCATGCGGGAACTATAGTAATTACAATAGTTGCTGCCTGTTTCCAGCAGATTCATGAAATACTGGTAAAACCTGTCCTGTGCCAAATCGGGGGAAAGATTTTTCACCAGTTTTTCATATACACTTTCCATGTTATCTTTCTGTTCTTCCGACATTTTTCGTCATGCCTTTCCGCTTAGCTTACCCCTGCTTTTTTCAAACGGTTCAGATATGCCTTGCTAATCTGCATGTTTTCCTCCCCAAATACATGGTCTAAGTACTTAATCAGACCATCCAGCTCATCCCGGATAAAGCCCATACCCAGAGACTCGAATTTACGGAGAATCTTCGCAGCAAAGATAAAGTCGATTCCATCAATTTCCGTACCGCCACATGCCACATAACAGGGAACATAATCTTTAATCTGTCGCAGGATACGGTTTCCGAAGGTCAGTCTGAAATGCTTGATCAGATAATTATCCAGCTTATCCAGTTCCACCAGCATTTCCGGAGAAATCGGATATTTTTCCTTCGCCTTATCATAAAGGCTCACCAGATGCTCATAGCTTAAGTGCAAAGGCGGTTCGTCCGGTACCTCAAAGCTTTCCGCTTTTTCATCCAGATCAATGGGAATCGCACGGTCATATACTTTATCTGCCACTGCAAAGGTGGAATCATCGTTATTGATCGTTCCTACATACCAGATATTAGAAGGAATCCATACCTTACCATCCTTCATTTTTTCCGGGTCAGAATCCGCGGTGGAAGAAACCAGACTGATAAAACGTTCCTCCGGTCTGGGCAATTCCAGAATGGAAAGCATCTCTGCAAAATAATACTCAACCCGGGCAATATTCATCTCATCCAGAATAACGACACGCACGTCATCTACATATTGTGCCTCATATAAGGTCTTTAAAAAGTCCGGTTCTGTATAACGCTTGGTAAATTCATTGTAATAACCTACCAGTTCGGTACGGTCACGCCAGGAAGGCTGTACGGAACAGATGACAGCAGGATACATGAGAAACTGTCCCAGAGCATAAGGCAGGGACGTCTTACCGGTACCGGAAATACCCTGTAGAATCACCATCTTGGCTGCACCAAAGGCTGCAAACGTACGCTTCATAATCTCCAGGTCATAATAAAGACCCAGTCTGGATGCCGCGAAATTACGGAACCGCTGGCAGATTTCCTCCAAAGTGACAGTGTTGTCATATTCAGGCGGCTTATATTCTGTCTTGAAATACTGGTCTACACCGGATAGTCTGGGGAAACGAAGTTCGCTGACATCAACTTTTGACACTGCTGTCGTTTCCTCGCCTTCTCCTTCGGTTTCCAGATTTTCTATTTCTCCGGTTTCCAATAAATCCGGATTCACCTGCACTCCCATCTCCGACACCTTCATGGCAAGAATCTTGTCCTTCTCGTAGGTCATCTTCAGTACTTCCCGGTTCAGGCGAACCACTTCATCCTTCAGCTTCTCGTATTCCACCACGGGAACCTTGAACCGGAAGGCAATTCGAAGTCCACGATAAATCAGATAGATTACCAGCACAATGAGTGCCAGAATCAGCAAATGTACCAGTACCACACACACCCAGCCGGCGGGCGTCAGTTCTCCCCGGTAGGTACGAAAAATACTGATGTAATAGGGCACATCCACAATTCCCACGATGAGATCCCAGATTGCATAGACCGCAGCCATCAGCAGTTCCACAATATGCTCAATCATTGTATAGAAATAGTAAAAAAAGGCATTCATCTTTCTGTTTCTCCCAGGTTTTTGTCCTGTTATTTAATCACGGTAAACTGAATCTGTCCTTTCAGTTCATCGGTCTGAATTTCATTGACGCACTGATCATCTGTTCCTTCAATCCAGACATACATTTTAATGGCATGTGGTTGGGTGTCTGTAAGAGAAAAGATGGTCTTGGAAATATTCCCGTTTCCATAGGAATCCATAAAATTTCCATCAGCTGCCTGTTTTAATGTAGAGGTTGGCACCGTATAACTGTTCCCCGCTTTCGTTCCTCCCGTGTTTTGATCCGCATTGGGCTCATAGATAATCCAATTCCCCTCTATTTTAAATCCGACACGGATTGCATTGGCGGCCGGCTGCATCGCACTATGGGCAACGTTTCGGGCGATAAAAGAACCGGTCGGATTACTGCCGTTTCCATTTCCGCCTAATAATCCAACATTCACAGGAGAACTGGCTGACGCTCCTACCGCACGAATATAATAGTCGTAAACGGCGACATATTTTTTCAGTTCATTGGTGGTATCTGTAATCTCATTAACATTCGTTACCGTTCCATTCGTATAAACAGGACTGCCGAATTTGTCCGTACTTCCAATCGGCGATACCGGACTGAGCTCTTTTGTGGCGGAATCTACGGTAATCGTACTGTTCCAGGTATTTTTATCCAGACTCAGTTCCAATCCCCCCGTGGTAGCTGCCGTCATCTTCAGTCCCTGCACTGTAGGAGAATCTGTCATAGTAAACCATGCAAAGGTAGCCGTACTCATCATGGCGATTGTGACGCAGAGCATTACGAATGCGTTTCGGATATCCTTTCGATTTCGTTTTTTCTTCTGTTTGTTTTCCATCTTGCTTTACCCTCTCTTTTAGTATTTTATCCGCAGTATCAATTCAATCGTTCCGCCTAAAATGTCATTGACGCATTCCGGGTCTTCCCCTTCCAGCCAGATCACTACTGTATATTTGTCCATTTCTCCCGGCATGATTTCCGCTCGTTGTCCGGTTTCCACGATTTTACCGGAGACAAAGGGTGTGGTGGTGAGACGATAACCCGTTCCGTCCTTTGCCATCATGTCTGGATCTCTGGCGATGTCCATAAAAGGAAATTCCGTCTCCGACCATTGCCACTCTGCCGAGCCATCCGGTCGCGCTGCCGCGTAAATCGACTGTTCACCATTCTGCGCAAACAATACCCAGGCTGCCTTATCGATTCCCTTACCCGCACGGCGTATGGAAAGCGTCTGTGTGTAGGTAATCGGGTCAAAGCTTACATTTTTCACATAAAAGGTATACGCCACATAATCCATGCCGTTATGGTCACCGTCAATTTCCGTTACCTGAGGGTCGATATCATAAATACTGATATTATCCGCCTCATCAATTGCGGTGCCCTTTAGCAAAATCTTTTCCTCAGTAAAAGCCGGGGTATCATCGATCAACAAACGCTTTTCTCCCGGATGATCCACACGGATGACAAACTCTCCGGCTCCTGTATAAAAAGCCGCCATCACATAGCCGGTAACCAGAATGCCGCTGATGATTGCCACGCCCTGCCATGCCGCTGTAATTCGGAAAATACTCCGGGTCAGGCTTCTTCCACCCAGCCACCAGTAATGAAACCGCTGTAGCAGGTCAAACCGCAGCCCACCCTTCTTTTTTATCACAAGCTTCTCTCTAAGACTTTTCTTTACTTTCCGTTCATCGTGATGTCCAACAGTTCTATCTCTTTTCTGCATTTCACAAAACACTCCACAAGTTCCGGTTGGAACTGTTTACCGGATTCCTTCTGTAATATTTTTCTGGCATCCTCGCCACTGATCCGCTCACGGTAGGGCTTCCAACTCACCATGCCGTCATAGGTGTCTGCTACTGCACACACTCTGGCAAGGAACGGGATTTCCGTTCCTTTCCTGCCGTAAGGATAACCCATGCCATCCCACCTCTCATGATGCATGAGTGCAACCTCCCGGAAGAAGGGCATAATATGCTCCGGAAAAATAGGGAAAAAAACACTTTTCTCTGCCTCAAGTGCATACAGCGTGTGTTTTCTGATTTCCTGCATTTCCTCTTGTGTCAGTGCCTCTACCTTATTATAAAGTTCTGCCGGAATATAATGTCTGCCGATATCATGCAAACGGAAAATCTGTTCTGCATAATCCCAGATATCCTCCGGCAGCCTCTCATCCCATACCCCATCCCGTTCTGCCTGTTCCAAAAGTACCATAGCATAACAGGAAACACGATACATGTGCATCCGGATATCTCTGGGAATCATACTGTACAGACATTTGATATCCGGGAAAAATCCCTGCTTTGAACTTTTCATCTGTGAGCGGTCTGATACGATCATATACTTTCTCCGCAATTTCCTATGTAAACCTATAATTGCATAAACATGGTACAATGGTAACACATTGCGCGGTTTGAATCAATATTTGCCGAATTTTGTAACCAAAAAAAGAAGCTATGCTTCCACATAGCTTCTTTTTATTAATTTCAGATTTTATTTTTGGCTATTTCAAGAAGGTTTCCTGTCATATTAAATCGAAAAACCGGAGATTTCCGTCTTCAGGCTTTCCATATTCTCTCCCAATGCAGTGGATGTCTGGTTTAAATTCTGCACACCCTGCATAAGCTGATCAACAACTTCTCTTACCACCTCGACACTATTGGTGGTCTCTTCGATAATTCCAGAGATATTCTTTACTGCCTCCACAGTATAACTGCATTCCTGATCCGCATGTCCGGTACTGCCAGAAATATTTTTCAGACCATCCACCAGCTGATTCATACGTTCCTGCATGTCGTTAAACAAACGAATTGCCTGCTCTACCGCATCCGTCTGGGATGCAACCATATCCTGTGCCGCCTGTGCGCTTTCCACACTGTTCATGGTCTGCACAGTGATATGCCCTACATTATTGCGGATCTGTCCGGCAGCCTGTGCCGAATCCTCTGCCAGCTTACGAATCTCCTCTGCTACGACGGCGAAGCCTCTTCCTGCCTCACCGGCTCTTGCAGCTTCAATGGATGCATTCAAAGAAAGCAGATTCGTCTGTTGTGAAATAGCGGTAATCGTTGCAACGAAAGAATTGATGGTATCGGATTCTTCCTGCAGTGATTCGATACTCTCTCCTACCTGCTTCGTGATATCTGTCGTTTCCTTTGCCTTCTCACCTAATTGTCTGACGATCTCCATGCCATGGGCAATCAGTTCTTTTGTCTCACCTACGAGTTTTTCGACCTGACCTACCACCGTACTGACTTCCTGCATTTCATTGGAAAGCAGCTGTGTCTTTGCCACGCACTCCTGGGCATGTGCCGTCTGCCGGATCATTCCTTCATTGATCTCATCTACTGCATGGGTAATCTCTGTGGAGTGACTGCTGATAATACCGGAAACCTCATCCACATCTTTGGCAGAGGCTTCCAGTTCACCGGTTGCCGCGCTTACCTTCGTTACCAGTTTCTTGGTATTATGAATCATGTGGTTCGCCGAAGCCGCCAGATTCTTGAATTCATCCCGTCCTTTGACCTTAACCTCAACAGTCAGGTCACCTTTGGCAACTTCTCCAAACTTTTTGGAAATGCGGCTCATATTGGTCTGGATGCCTACGACGGTCAGTATACCGATCGTCACCACAATCATACATGCCAATACTACCAAAACAACAGTCAGGCTCCGGATGGTTTCTGCCTGTTTCACAATCGCGTGTACAGGAACCAGTGCGCATACGGTAGATCCCATTCTTACGCTGGTACTATAGAAAAACTGGTACTTCTGTCCCTGAAAATTAACCTGCTGCACACCACTCTCATCCTCTGTCATGGCTGCAACATCCGGGAAAAACTCCTGTCCGTAAAATACCTTCTCCCCCTCTGTGAGAATACTGTTGTCACCTTCCTGGATATTTTCACTGATCAGTTCTCTGCCATTTTGGGTGACAAATCCAACGATACTTCCCTCGCCCAAATCAATCTGACTGATCAGATCCTGAATGGAAGAAGGTTTAATATCTACCACTACACAGGCATTGGATTTCTGGGAAAGCAGCTGGTATGCCATAATATAGGAGTCTTTATTCAGGCCGATAGCCTCATCCAGCATCGCATGGTCATCAATCCATCTCTGAATCCCCTTACCGCTTTCATCTGCCACACTTTCCTTATACTCCGTAAAGATACCATCATGTTCCGACCCGCCGTAAGTGCTTCCGGAAGATGTGATCATGCTGATACCCGGTTTCGTTACGATATGAATATCGGAAATAAACTGGTTTGTATTTTTGGAAGTAATCGCCTGGGTTCGCATGGTTGTGATCAGATTGGATCTACCCTTGGGGTCACTATCGTACATTCCATAGAAATAATCAGTCAGGCTGCTATCGTATGCATATTTCATCCCTTCCGACTCAATGAAGGAACAAACCATGCTCACATAATCTGCAGCCATATCAACGGTCTGACCCGCCGTTTCCCTGAACTTCTCGCTCATTCCGGAAACAGCCTTCTGATAGGCACATACACCGATGATAATCATAAAAATCACAGGCACCAGGAAACATACAATAATTTTATTTCGAATGCTGAAGAGCAGCATTCCCTTAGGGGATTTCTCTTTTTGTACCTTTTCTTTTCGTACTTTCATTTTCCATTTGTCCATAGCTTTTCCTCCGGTTGTTAGGGTGGCAAGCTTTTCTCGTCACCTGATTGACTACTGCTCACTATAGATTTCCCATTCCGCTATCTGTGCCCCTTCCGCACCTGTGTTGGAATAAAAATTCAGGCGGACAGCTCGTACTGTGATCTCGTCAAATTCCAGTACTACTTCATTATTCCGATCCGGGGTGAATTCATAATCCTGTTTTGCCATAAATTCTGTGAAGTTCTCTCCGTCCGTACTGATATCCACAGAAAAACTCTGGGTACGTGCGCTCCATATCGGTTTGGGACAAAGCATCAGTTTCATGGCATGAATGGTGCGATCTTCCTCAAAGGTGGCCGTCAGCGTATTGGGATATGCATTGCTCACTCCTTCCCAATAAGACTGTCCGTTTACATTGCCGTCCTTCACTTTACGTGCATTGTATACATCGTTATAACCGTTATCCTCGATTTTGGCATCGCGGACAATATTTTCTCCGTCCGGTATCACCGGTTCATAAACTTCTTTGATAAAAAGCGGGTGTTCCTGACTCTGGGCCTGTTCCGGTGCTGCTATTACCGTCACCTCTCCCCAGCCATGCTCTGTGGGAGCATTCCGGGAGGTGAAAACCTTTCCCCATATTCCTGCAACTACCACCACTGCCACAGCCAGTACGATCCATTTTATTTTCTTCATGACTACCTCCTGCCTGAGCCTTTGTTATTCGATTACAATTTGACTCGTAGTTGCATCATCAATCTCAAACTTTCCTGTTGTTTCATCCTTTACTGCCTTTCCCAACAGGTCAAAATCCGAAATTGTCACATTGGATACCCGGTGCGCTTCATCATATCCCTGGATCCGTGAAGCCGCTTCCTTCCCGGATAAAACGTGAAAGCCATCGATTGTCACGTTAGCAATTGTTCCGCGTTCCAGTGTGGTCGACCAGTTTCCGCTCTGCATGATGTTGATATCAATCAGATACGGCATCTCATCTGCATCACCGCTTCCTACTTCCTCATGCTCTACCGTCACATTGCGGAATGTGATGCCGTTTATTGCTGCATCGTCTCCGTTGTGCACAGAAATGACCGGTTTATGGAAATTATTTAACACCGTAATATTTTCAAAGGAAACACGCTCGATCACCGCATCCGGCTGTTTTCCCTTATTCGTTTCATACCCTACTTCCATCGATTGTGCAAAATCCGTCCAGATCTGTGTGTCATGAAAAGCGATATCCGTGCTGTTCTGGTCGTAGTTTTTCACCACCAGAGAATCATCCCAGCTTCGAACGAAGCAGTTTTTCACTTCATAATTCTGACAGGACTGTAAGCTGATTCCATCTCCATTGGGACGGGAAGTAATGATCCGCACACCATCAATCACGCCGTTATTGGAGTCGTATGCCTGGCATGCCCATGCATTACTGTTCAAAACGATAATATTCTCCAGCGTGATATCATGACAATGATCAAATTTTAAGGGAATATATGCCGCTTTTCCCTGCCAGCCTTCCAACTGGGATCCATCCAGGATGCCTCTTCCACATACCTTGATGTCGTGTTCGAAGTTGGAATTTACGATACCGTGTACCACACTGCCTCCTGCCAGATACAGGGTCTGCCCGCTCTTTAACATAATGGATTCAATATTCCATTCACCGGGACCGATATAGATGACATTGGGGTCATCTACATCCGGCACTTCCGTCTCAATGGCATTAGCAAATAAATGAACGGCTCTTTCCGGACTGCCATCAAACTGTACGGTGTAGTTTCCCGGTGTGTTAATACGGAAGGTTACGGTATGTGCCTGTGCATCCACCACCGGCTCAATTCCTGCCGAAAGCGGGCTGACGGAAACGGTCTCACAAAGTCTGTCCGGTGCTGTCACGGTCACTTCTACCGTTCCCTCAAAATCAAAATAAGCCAGGGGAGTCCGTGACTGAGGCGGCAGATAATTGCTCACCCATTGTCTGGTATGATTGACATTGGTATCATATACATAGCATTCCTGCCCGTTTACCGTAACCGTTGTATCGGTGCAGTGTAAAAGAGAAAAGTCTCTTCCCTGCTCTGATGTATTTTTTAAATCTTCCCCTGTGGCATCCCGCAGAGATTTCGGTCCTTCATAAAGGACAACTTTTGCCTGTTCGATTTCCGTCCACTTCTCCTGTTCCTGTTTTCTTTCCTGAAGCTTCTGGATCCCTATGAATCCGGCAAATACCAGTGCCACCAGAAGAATCAGGCAAACAATATTACCCCATATACTTTTTTTCATCACAATACCCATATCCTTTTATGCTAATACATCATCCCAATTCGTCACTTCCCCCAGACTGGGAGCTGCAAAATCTGCCCCTAATGCATCAAAGAAGGGGCCTACACCGAGAGATCGCATTCCACCGGCTTTCGCCGCCTCAATACCGGCTGCGGAATCCTCCACCACCAGACACTGTGCCGGGTCTAACTGAAGCTTCCTTGCTGCTACCAGGAAAACCTCCGGATCAGGTTTGGATTTCGTGGTATCCAGACCGCAGCTCACCTGATTCAAAAAGGGAAGCAGCCCCGTCTTTTCCAGTATCAAAGGTGCATTCTTGCTGGCTGAACCCACAGCAAGCAACAGATTCTTCCGTTTCAAAACCTCCAGTGCATCGGTAACACCTGTCAATACCGCACTGTTATCCATATCCTTCAGCAGTTCCAGATAATACCCGTTTTTGCGCTCTGCCAGTTCTTCCTTTTCTTCCTCAGTATAGGTCTTGTCGGACTTTTCCAGAACCACCTCCAGAGAAGCCATACGGCTTACCCCCCGCTGTCTCCGGTTATCCTCCCGGTTGAAACCGGTGATTTCCAGTTCATCCGCCAGGCGTTTCCATGCCAGATAATGCATCTCATCCGTTGATACCAGTACTCCGTCCAAATCAAAAATAATTCCCTTAATCACGTTTATTTTCCTCCTGTAATTGTTTTTATCTTACACTTGTTATAAGCTTTTGTTCGTGCTACACTGGATTAGATTTAAGGTTAAACCTAACCTATCCATACTTACCGAAAAGGAGTTCCCTACTATGGTTACTATCCGCGATATTGCCAGAGAAACCAATGTCAGTCCGACCACCGTTTCCAATGTGATTCATGGACGTGATGGGCGTGTATCTGCCGAAACCATCGAACTGATCAATGACACCATCAAGCGTCTTGGCTATGTTCCCAATATGTCCGCCCGTTCCCTGGTTTCCAATTCCTCCAGGGTGATCGGCTTCGTCAATCACGTTGTTACCAGAGAAAATACCAATGTGATGGAAGATCCCTTCCACTCTACTGCGATCGGAACAATCGAAACGGCACTTCGTGAAAATAACTATTATCTGATGCTCCGCACGGTGACCACTGCAGAAGAACTGGTTACCTTCCTTCAGAACTGGAATGTGGACGGACTGTTTTTCACCGGTATTTTCAAAGATAAATTTTTCGATTCCGTCGCCGGACTCAATATTCCGGTCGTACTCATCGACAGTTACGTTAAATCCAATCAGTTTTGTAATGTTGGTCTGGAAGATTTCACCGGAAGCTATCAGGCTACCCAGTATTTGATTCAAAGAGGACACAAATGTATCGCCTTCGCTTCCCCCAACATTAAAGACGGTGGTGTGCTTCAGGAACGTTTCCTGGGCTACAAGGCTGCATTGGCAGACAACGCAATCCCCTTTGATAAGACGCTGGTGTTCCAGCAGGAAATGGATATTGAATCCTGTAAAAAGGTCAGTGCAGAAATAGCAAAGCATCCCGGAATTACGGGACTTGTCGTAACTGCAGATATTATGGCAGCCGGTATCATGACCGGGCTCCGGGAACAGGGCTTGAAAGTACCCGATGACATCTCTGTGGTTGGCTTTGATGATATTCCAATGGCGCAGCTGATTACGCCGCCTCTCACCACGATTCATCAGGATATGAACCTCAAGGGAAGACTCGCTGTTGACTTTATGCTCCAGCTTTTGCAGAAAAATCCGCTGTCCTCCCACGAAGTCATTCTCCCTATCCGCCTCGTAGAACGGGATAGTGTTAAAGTTCTGTTATAGTCGCGTTATCTCTGGTCACATGGACACTGTATTCTGTGCCCAGATAGCTTACGCGGAATTTCATATCCGTAATGGTAGCCGGGAGATGGGAATGGCAGATTAATTTGCCATTTTCAATCTCCAATCCGGCGAAGCCTTCTACCGCCGTCATATAAGCAGCTCCCGCTGCAGCCGGGTGGGTTCCTCCGATATAAACAAGTCCCGCCCATTCTTTTCCACCACCTTTTAAATCCGCCATCGCTGACTTCATAAAGAATGGATAAGCTTTGTCCGGCTGGTCGATCCGGCAGGCCAGCATTGCGTACATTCCGGCGCTCAAAGAAGAACCATGCTCTGTTCTGGGCTCATAATAATTCCAGTTTGCCTGAAGAATTTCTTTGGAATATTCCTGATGGAACAGATTCAACCAGGTCACAACATCGGCCTGCTTGATGACCTGGGTCTGGGAAGCTACTCCATGACCGCCACCCCAGTATTCCTTCGGATTGAGAAGTCTTCCCTTCACCACATCCGGCGTGGTATCCTCCAACCCAAAATATCCATCAAACTGTTCGACGATACCGTTCTTATCCGGCTTCGGAAGATACAACTTCTTTGCCCCATCTTCAAAGTACTCTAACAGCTGTTTTCCATCATATTCCGACGGAAGTGTTCCTGCCTCCACGGCTTTGCAGATCACCTCTGCCGCTTTCTCCATGGTATAGATTGCCATACGGTTGGTATAGCCGTTATTGTTGATCCGCTCATGATATTCATCCGGTCCGATGACATCATGGATTTCGTAATAGTCTTTGGTCAATCTGTGAAGCAACAGACTGTAATAGAATTTCGCACATTCAATGACTGTACGGATTCCCTGTTCATCCAGGATACTCTCGTCTCCTGTCCACTCTACATACCGCATGATGCCGTAAACAACAGCTGCAGAAATATGTACCTGTTTATCCTTAAAATAGGTACGTACAGGTCTGCCGGTAAAAACATCCGTGACATTGTAGTCTGTGCAGGCATCATAACCGCCTTCCTGGCTTTCCCATGCATAAAAAGCACCATCAAAGCCATAGTGTGCTGCTTTCTGCAAGGCTCCTCCCAGCGTGTCGATCCGATAACGCATCAGGGTTCTGGCGGTAGCCGGATCTGTCATCAGGAAGAAATCCAGCATAAACATTTCCGTATCCCAGAACACTGCTCCTTTATAGGTCTGTCCCGACAAGCCTCTTGCCGGAATGGAAAGGCTCTGTGTATGTCTGGGCGCGATACAATGAAGATGGTACAGGGAATAGTTGGTTGCCTCCATTGCGGCATCATCCCCTTCTATCAGGACCTCAGAATGCTTCCACAATTTTTCCCAGACAGCCTTGTGCTCCCCCATCATCTGCCGGTAGCCGTTTGCCCGTTTTTCTCTCACCTGCTCCAATGCCCGCGCTGCAGTCTCGTTATAATCCTGACCAGTCTGTACACTGACCCATTTTTCCACTACACAGCTTTCATCCTTACGGGTGATAAAGCAGACCCGGTGTAAGATTTTATCTTCTTTTCTGGCAATCTTAATCTCACAGGGATAATCTGTATGAATACTGTCAGCCACTGCCACACATGTATGTTTTTCATGGGTAATGGCTGTCACAAGGAGATCTCCGTCGCGATCAAGCAGTTCCATCCCTTCCAGATGGGGACCGTTCAGATCCCATACTTTGCCATCAATGCCGGTAACCAGTTCCACATCCGCATGAAAATCCGCATGAACCTCAAAACGCATGCCAATGAGTGATACATCCTGCATGCTGGCAATTCGTTGTGTCGTTAACGTAATATTTCCCCGGCTGGTATTCCATGTGGTATGTCTGCTGAAAATACCATGGCGATAATCTAATTCCATAGCGTGGGATATCGCAGCCTTTTCCGGCAGACGGAACTTTTCGCCATCCACCTTCAAGTAAGAAAAGCAGCCGTTAGGGGCATTGACCGGCTCACGCCAGCCATTGCCCACCTGGTCATAGACTCCTGCCAGATTCACGGCAGGAAGCTTATCTGCCTCGTACTCTTCCAATGTGCCACGGATTCCCAGATATCCATTTCCGATTAAAAACCGGTTCCCCAGAGAAGCTGCCTGCTCCTCATCGTAGCCCTCTGCACGGATTGTCCAATCCACCATTGTCAGTGCCTCCTAATTATTTTTCGGAATGGCAAACCATTTTTCTTCCCCGGTAACCTCAATAGGCCGATCGTAGAAAAGAATGGACAGGCTGCCACCGTTTAATGTCTGTAACGATACCCGTTCCTTTTCCACGCATACGCAGAGAATCTCTCCGCGATATACGATACGGAAACGGTAACTATTCCATTTCTCCGGAATGGTAGGACGAAGCGTCAGAACTTCCGCATCACTCCGCAGACCGCCGAAACCATATACAATATTCATCCAGGCTGCTGCAATGGATGTTGTATGTAAGCCCTCGCCACTGTTCCGGTTATAATTATCCAGATCCATACGGGTAGCAAATCCAAAGAAATCAAAGGCTTCCTTTTCTTTGCCAAGCTGTGCCGCCAAAATGGAATGTACCGAAGGAGAAAGAGAACTCTCATGGATACAGCGGGGTTCGTAAAACTCATAATTTGCCTTTAAGACATCCTGAGAGAATCTGGAATTAAACAGGAACAGGAACATTAATACATCCGGCTGCTTAATCATGTCATTTCTATAGATTCTATCGTAAGTCCAGTGATGATACAGCGGAAATTCCTCAATGGGAATCGCATCCACATCAATATGCGGAAGGTCGAAATAGCCTACATGCTGCTCAAACAGCTTGCGTTCTTCATCATAAGGAATATGCATGGCGTCTGCTTTTTCCTGCCAGTCCCTGCATTCCTCTTCTGTCAGTTCCAGCTGTTCCGAAATCCGTTGCAGCTGTTCCGGATCTTTCGCCTTCATCTCCTGCAGTACCCGAAGGGTATAGCGCAGTGTAAACTGTCCCATATAGTTGGTATAACAGTTATGGTTTACCATCATCTGAAACTCATCCGGTCCCATCACCCCGTAGAAACCGTAACGGGTGTGTTCTGCATTGTAATCACCCCTGGTTGCCAGCATCCGGCAGACTTCAATCAGGATGGGAAGACCGTATTCGCTGGTAAATGTGGTGTCACCGGTAATTTTCTCATAAAGCCAGATTCCGTAAGCTACCGCTGTGGATGCCTGGAGCTGTAAGCTTGCATGCTGCCAAAGATTGCAGCACTCACGGCCACTAATGGTTGCAATGGGATAAAAGGCACCTTTACAATCCAGCATTTGTGCCCGTTCTCTTGCCTCATCCAGTGTTTCATAGCGGAAGTACAACAGGTTCTCCGCTGCTGTCTTATCATGGAACAGGAAGAAAGGCAGACAATAGGTTTCCGTATCCCAGAAAGCATTGCCGTTGTAAGCCTCTCCGGTCAGACCCTTGGCTCCGATGTTGGTTCCCTTGACTGCACCATGATAGGTCTGGTACATCTGAAATACGCAGAAACGGATACCCTGCTGGTTTTCTTCATCGCCCTGGATTTCAATATCCGATTTCTCCCAGGTCTGTTTCCACCAGGAAGCATTTTCCTCATAAATTCTGTCAAAGGAAAAGCGCTCTTTTCCTGCATCATCCAAAGGAGACAGAGGTGTCAGATTACAGATTTCCTTTTCCAGCGTAACCTCCTGTCCGGCACTCAGTGTCAGCTCATAGCTATAAGCTGCCAGTTTTTCCTGAATGACGCGGGTGGCTTTTCCTATTTCTGTTACGCTTCCGCTGAAACGGCAGCTGCTGGTCACTTCAATGCCTGTGTTAATCGTCTGGGCACGGAGGATGCAGGACTGTTCATCCGCATCTCTGTCTGTTACCTTCCACAGTGCCATTTTTTCTCCACCATGGGTGGTATTAAAATCCAATCCCGCCTGAATCGTGACGATTCCGTGGTAATTGGTGGAACTGATTGTCACTCTTTGTGCTGCCCGCTCATTTTCCACCATGGAAATCAAACGTTCCAGCTTGATCTGGAGAGACCCTTTTTCCGTTTTCCACACAAAAGATCTGGTGAGTAAACCGGTTTTTAAATCAAGCTCCCGCTTGAAATTTTTGAAAGCACTTTTAGCAAGGTCAAGTTTTTCCTCTCCTGCCTGGATCCGCAGATAGAGCCAGTCAACGCTGTTGACCATAAACTCTGTCTCCTGCACGATTCCTTTATATCCCTGGGCTTCCGCTTTTCTACGCTCATATACACCATTGAAATAGCTTCCCAGCAATCTTTCCCCGCTGTAGCCTTCTTCAAAGTAGCCGCGGGCTCCCATATACTCGTTTGCCAGTGAAAATACGGACTCCGATACCAGTCCATAGTCTGGTGAAAATCCCTCTTCTACAACCTTCCAGGGATCTACTTTAAAATATCTGTCTGCTGCTTTTGCCATGATTTACCTAACCCTTCACAGCACCCATTGCGGCGCCGTCTGTAATCTGTTTCTGGAAAATTGCAAAAATAATGGTGGGCGGGATAATGGCAAACAGTGCTGCCCGCAGGACACTGACCGCATCCGTAGGCGTATCCTTAAAGGAGAACAATTTCACCATAACCGTCTCTTTTCCCGATCCCTGCAATACCAGATAGGGAAGAAGGAAATCTGACCATGCTGCTGTTACGGCAAAGATCGCTACCACCACAATAATGGGTTTGGACAGTGGTAAAATAATTTTGGAGAAAATTCCCCAGACACCACAGCCGTCCAATCTGGCTGCTTCCAGTAACTCACTGGGCAGTTCTTCAAAGAACTGCATAAACAAAACTACATAAAAAGCATTTGCTCCAAATGCCAGCCATAAGGGGAGAAAGCTTCCCTTTAAGCCAATTAAGTTAATATTACGGAACAATGCGACAATACTGGTCGTTGCCGGAATCATCAGACTCCACATCACCAAAGCGTAAGCAATCTTATGTCCCTTAGGTTTGAGGATTGCCAGGCCGTAGGCCAACAGTCCGTTGAAGATTACGGCACAGACCACACTACCGGCTACCGAAATCAGGGAATTCGTGTAATATTTCGTGAACTTGAATGCATTCCAGGTTTCTGCAATCCGGCTCCATTCAAAAGACTGGGGCAGAATGGTTGCATTTTTAGTAAACTCCTTGATATCCTTAAAGCTTGCAAAAAATACCCACACTGCTGGGAACAGACAGATCACCACAATCAGTAAACAGATAATCATAATAGCAATTGCCAGTGCTTTGACTCTCCCGGATCTGACATCATAACCACGGATTGCGCCGTCTTTTTTATCGGAATATTTTGAAAAGAACATCGCTTTTTCCTCCTCCCTTTACGCTTCTTTTGACTTGGTGGCTTTCATGTAAATGCCACTCAGGACAACCAGGATTGCACAGATCATAACAGACAAGGCTGCTGCCTTCGGTACATTGTAATCACGATAACCATAACGATACATTAACATCATCAGAGAGATACTTGCATTGTTGGGTCCACCGTTTTTAAATACCAGGGGCTCATACAGGATCTGGAAGACTGAGATCACCTGTAAGATCAGCATGGTCTTCGCCAGTTTTAACACACTGGGCATGGTAATATGTATAATTCGCTGCCATACGCCGGCACCATCGATGGTCGCTGCCTCATACAGATCCGGGCTGATACCGCTGATGTTTGCCATATAAATCAAGGCTGTAGAGCCTGCGCTCTTCCATGTCATCGTGATGATAATGAGGGGAATCGTCCAATGTGGATTGTTCAGCCACTCTAAAGGCTCCATTCCCAATCTGCCAAGCAGGATATTCAGTACACCGGTGTCACCAGGCAGGAAGAAGTAACTCCAAATCCAGATGGTTGCCAGACCGGGCATAATGTTGGGGAAGTATACAGCTGTTCTGAAAAGGCCTTTCAAATGCACTGTTTCCGTAATCAGAACTGCCACTACCATAGGGATAAAGAAACCAATCAGCAGTGACCAGAAGGTGTAGGAAAAGGTATTGGTAAAAGCTGCCATAAAATCCACATCACTGATTACCTTGCGGTAATTCTCCAGACCTGCAAAACCTGTGATTTCATACATTTTGGCTGTACAGAAGGACAGCCTGATATTTTCAATTAAGGGCTCCCATACAAAAAAAGCAAACAGGACTAAAGTGGGAAGCATCACCAGCCAGCCCATGAGATCCCTTTTTCTAAATTTTTCTTTTTTTGTTTTCACTGTTGTTTTCACTCCTGTCTCCTTTTTTTGCACGAAAGAATGAATTGTTCCTATGAAAAAAACTGAATGAGGCTTCCGGGAATCTCATATTCCCGATCCCGGAAGCATACTCTTTCAGTTTCCCATTAAGTAATTATTGAAATAGGATTAGTTACCGTAGGTCTCATCCAGGATCTTCTGGTAGTTATCATTTGCCTGCTGCATTAATGCTGCAACATCAGCGTCTTTGTCAGTCAGAACAGCCTGTAAAACTTTGGTTAATTCAGCGTACATATCCTGAGTAGAACCGGGCTCTTCCAGATGTAAGCCATCGGAAGAAGTTGCTTCAAAATAAGCCTCGTACAGCTTAGGATCTACATTGCCGTATTCTGCAACGATTGCTTCCTCAGCATCCAGTACATCCTGATTTACCCAGCAAGGGAATCTCTTGATAACAGGAACGCCATTGTCTACTTTGTTCTGAGCATCTGCCTTCATACCTTCAACAGCTGCATCGGTAGCTACAGGAGCTTTACCCATAACTTCCAGGTAATCTAAAGCTGCGTTAATCTCTGCAGGAGTTGCATCCTTGGAGAACATGTAAGGAGTACCACCGTATAAGGAGTACTGTCCGGCAGGGCCAGCCGGGATAGGAGCGATGGAAAGTTTGTCAACAGGCAGACCATTTACCTGTGTAGGCTGATTTACTGCATCGTTTGCTGCAATGTACATAGCTGCGTTGCCGGTACCTAACTGTGCGAAACCGGTTCCCCAGTCCTCGCTAAGAGGATCAGCGGTCAGTACATCGTAATCCCATTTCAGAGATTTTACATATTCCATAGCTGCGATAGCTTCGTCAGTTGCTAAGTTAGAAGTAAAGGTTCCATCGCCATTGTCGATACAAAGAGTTGCACCGAAGCCCCATGCGATGTTGGAGAAGTGCCAGCCGCCTGCATTATCTTTTGCCAGTAAGCAAAGGCCAGCAGAACCTGTTTTCTCTTTGATGGTAGCAGCAGTCTCTGCTAACTCATCCCAGGTCTTAGGATAAAGGGGATATCCGTCGCCATCTACCAGACCAGCTTCCTCGAACAGCTCAACGTTTAACATTAAGCCTAATGCGTAACCATCACGAGGAATACCATATACATGTCCGTTCTCATCAGATAACAGTGCTTTGATGGAAGGGTTCATGGCATCCAGCCAGCCTCTTGCATCCAGCTCATCGGTGATATCAGCGATAGCGTTTGCATTGATCAGCTTGGTAGGCTCAGTGAACCAGGACTCAAAGATTGTCGGACAGTTACCGGACTCTACCATAGGCATAAAGGTATCGGTAGAATATTTGTAATAAGCAGGTTCGCAGGTTACGTTGGGATGTAACTCTTTCATAGTAGCTACATAGCCCTCATGTACAGCGATATCATCCGTCAGGGTATCCTCCGGCCAGATACCTAAGGTAATGGTAACAGGTTCATCCTCTGATGCGGTTTCTGCAGGTGCTGCAGACTCCTCTGTGGTTGCTGCTGCGGTTGTGGTTTCTTCCTTTGTTTCTGCAGGAGCTTCCGTTGTTGTGCTGCTGTTTCCACAACCAGCCAGAACAGATGCTACCATTGCAGTGCCAAGAACGAGACTTAAAACTTTCTTTTTCATGTTGCTCTCCCTTCTCTTTTCCTTTTCGTTGGTTTTGTTTTTGTGTTTAACGTTAAACCTCCCATGCCTTAATTATATTTTACACCATTTTACATGAACCGTCATCATTTCCCTTAAATTGCGGTTTTATGCATATTGTCATGGTTTTTTAATAATCTGTCAGGTTGTTTCCGTAGGTTTTACGTTAAACTCATAATACCATATGAGTCCATTCCTGTCAATGTGTACAAGCATCGCAACATTCACAAGATTTTTTCACATAGAATGGCTTGTTTTCGTTCCGGGTTTGTTCGTTTTGCACAAAAGAGTAAGGTTTCGCGAAACCTAGCAAAAAAGTTCCAGGCAAAACGCCCCCTGTACAGACATATGTCTGTACAGGGGGCGTTTTATTCTCTGTTTTACTTGTTGTAAAAGGATCAGCAGGCTACTGCCATCTGATTCAGTATGCTTTCAAACTCAGGATTGTAGCCATCGTAGGTAACCGTCAGCACTTTGGTCAGATCCATTCCGTATACGCCCAGGAATGACTTTGCGTCTACTATATATCTGTTATATGAAATATCAATATCAAAGTCACACTTGGAAGCCACTCTGACGAAATCTGCTACCTGATCCTGCGTCATCTTAATTGCTTTTCTCATCATTTTTTCCATAAATACACACTTCCTTTAAAAAAAAATATTGCCTCGCGGGAATTTACACCGCTTTTACGTTGTATTAGATTATAACCGATTTTTTCTTTTGTACATATAGGATTCTATACAAAAAAATCGCTTAAAATGAGGATTTTTAAGAAATTTTTTCAAAACTCGACCATAAATTCGCGGTATCTTAATGGCAACATTTGCAACTGCAGCCCCGAATTTTGTCTCTGCTTTATCGCAACACAGTGACAAAATGTCTGGAACAGTTTCCGATACGCTTCTTCTTCCGGGGAACATTCCGGCAAATGCAGGCGTTCTCCCCGGTCTGCCAGCACATACCAGGGGTGTTCTTTGGGATGTACCACGAAGAGTCCCCGTTTCACATCGTGAAGAATAAAATTCTCACAGGGAAGCCGGTCTGCAAAATGGGGTGCCAGAAAAGAGATCACATTTCCCTCCGGCGCAAACTGGGTATACAGAATCTTTTCCTCCGTTCCCCGTTCCTCAAATCGCAGGAAACCTCTGAGATGATCAATCTCCCGGGCAGAGCGCTGTCCTGCCATATAAACCCGGGTCACATTGGGATCCGCCAGATCCTGCAACACATACCGTCCGGTATTGGGACCTTTTCCCAGCGCTTTTACAATCGTATGATACGCAGCATCTGCCATGCCCGTTTTCTCCTGTGCCAATGCCATGCAGATCCACTCATACACTTCCTCGCCCAGTCTTTGTAATAAGGTACGCCGTACTTTGACAAAATGTTCCTCGCTGGTCTCTACAGGGACCCCTTCCCAAAAGAGCAACGTTTCGTATTCCCAGTTTAGCTGCAGCTTGGTATCCTCATGGGGCAGTCTCCTTTCGTATGCTTCATAAATACCACTGAACACCCCTTCCAGGGAATTCTCGCATATCAAAATTGTTCCCATCAGAACTGACCTCCTACCGCCTTCTGCAGGCTATCCTTCCCAGACGGTATCTGCACGGAATAATCGTCGAAAAGCGACATCTGGCGGTAACTCATGCCATCTGTTCCAAACTGCTGTCTGGCACCGGGTTCCGTAAGCTGCCGCACCAGATAATCTTCCTCCAGCTTCGTCGGATACAGCATCCGCCCATTACAGGTAATAAAATAGACCGCCCGTTTCATGGTCACTCCGATTTTTTTCAGATCTTCAAAGCGTAAAAGGGCACTCCTTCTCGCCTTAACAATTCTCTGGGCACTTTTTACTCCGATTCCCGGCACCCGCAGCAATGTATGATAATCGGCCCGGTTCACTTCTACCGGAAAATATTGAAGATTTCGTACTGCCCAATCTTCCTTCGGATCAAGAAGGACATTTAAGTTCGGATGCGTCTCATCCAGAATCTCCGATGCCTGAAATCCGTAAAACCGCAGCAGCCAATCAGCCTGATATAAGCGGTGTTCCCGTAAAAGCGGAGGACCCGCTGTCGTAGCAGGCAGATTACGATCCTCATTGACATTGACAAACGCCGAGTAAAACACCCGCTTGAGTCCGAACTGACGGTACAGTCCTTCTGCCACCTGCAATAGCTGATTGTCCGTCTCCGGCGTTGCCCCGATAATCATCTGCGTGGACTGTCCTGCACCTACGAACCGAGGCGCATGGCGATATAACATCAACTCATTGCGGGATTGCTCGATTCCGTTCTGGATCTGGCGCATGGGAGAGAGAATCATCTTCCGGGTTTTATTCGGTGCTGCCAGACGCAGTCCCTGGGATGTGGGCAGTTCCAGATTGATACTCATACGATCCGCCAGAAACCCAATCTGCTGTACCAGTGCAGGATCCGCTCCCGGTATGGCTTTCACATGGATATAACCCTGAAAATGATATTCATTCCGCAGCTTGTACAACGTTTGGTAGAGCAGTTCCATGGTATAGGTAGGGTTCTGCAAAATACCTGAACTTAAAAATAATCCTTCAATATAATTCCTGCGATAAAACTCTATCGTAAGCCGGCAAACCTCGTCCGGTGTAAAGGAGGCTCTGGGCACATCATTACTCTTGCGATTCAGACAATATTTGCAGTCATAAATGCATTCGTTGGTAAACAGAATCTTCAGAAGGGAGATGCATCGCCCATCCGCACTGAAGGAATGACAGATTCCCGAAGCTCTGGTATTCCCCAGGCCACCCGCTTGTCCGGCGTGAATCCCGTCCCGTGTTCCCCGCCTGTCCGATCCGCTGGAGGTACATGCTACATCGTACTTCGCTGCATCCGAAAGAATCTGTAATTTTTCTGTCAAAGACATTTGCTGTGTCAGCTTCATAAAAAATACCCCGAACATGTGTTTGTATATATCGTACATCTGTTCGGGGTTTCTTGCAAGTGTTTTTTCCGTCTTATTTATCTTTCTTCTTTTTACCTTTGGAATCGGAAGCCTTACTCTTTTTCTTGGAATCTTTGTCCTTCTCCTTGGACTTTTCCCGTTCGCTATCCCGCTCCCGCTGTTTTTCTTTCTCCAGCTTGCGGTACTGCTTGTAACCGTCGATGTCATAACGCTGCTGATAAATATCATACAGTCTGCTGTACTCTCCACCATCCACTTCCCGGATGCTCTTTAAATATTTATGGGTGTCAAAATCATCGGAGGTGGTTTCAATCATGGCAACTGCCACATTGGAGCAGTGAGCGCTGATTCGTTCAAAATCAGTCAATATGTTATTGAAAGCAAAGCCCTGTTTCATTTCGCATTTGCCGGCACGGAGACGGGCAATATGGCGGCTTTTTAACTCATTGCAGAGGCTGCCGATCAGTTCCCGCAAAGGCTCGACTTTCACTGCGGTTTCCAGATTGTCCTCACAGAATCCGTTGACGGTCAAATCCAGGATTTCCCGGACTGCCCCGCCTAATACGCTCAACTCATAATACGCCTCATCCGAGAAGGAAATCTTCTTCTCATGGAGTTCATTGGCTGCATTTGCCAGATTCAGGGCATGATCACCCAGACGTTCAAAGTCGCTGATGGTATGAAGGAACACGGAAACCTCTTTGGTCTGGTTCTCCGTCAAAGGCTTTCCGGTCAGCTGCATCAGATAGGTTCCCAGCTTGTCCTCGTATTTATCAATGATATTTTCCTTTTCCTGTACCTTATGATAGTCCTCCTCGGTATAGGCACTTAGCAGTCCCATGGAGCGCATGATGCTCTTTCTCGCCATCCGTGCCATACCGTTGATGGCAGTATGGCTCTGGTTAATGGCCAGTGCAGGATAAGCCAGGAAACGTTCCTCCAACAAATCGAAATCTGCCTGCTCCGCTTTGTCCTCTGCAGTGTCTCTGACCAGAGTAAATACCAGCTTCTCGATGAGTTTGATAAAAGGGAACAGAATCATAACCGTTGCCAGACGGAATACGGAGTTCAAGATAGCGATGCCCACCGGTGTCATCACCATATCCAAAAAATCAAAATGAACGAAAGCATTCACCGTATAAAAGGCAATGGACCAGAAGATCATACCGAATAAATCATTCATCAGGTAGATCAAAGCGGTACGTTTACCATTTTTGTTGGTGCCGATGGAAGATAACAGAACGGGACAAGCCGCACCTACACCGATACCCATAGTAACAGGAAATGCGGAGGAAAAGGTGATGGCTCCGGTTACGGATAATGCCTGCAGAATACCTACGGAGGCAGATGCACTCTGCAATACGGCAGTGATGAGAATTCCCACAAGAATTCCCACAAAGGGATTACTGAAAGATGTGAGCATACTGATGAAATGCTCGTTTTCACGAAGAGGTGCCACTGCACCGCTCATGGTCTGCATTCCCATCATCAGTATGGTAAAGCCAAGTAAAATATCTCCCACGTTCCGGTGGGTGGATTTCTTTGCAAGCATGCGGAACAAAATTCCGATGATTGCCACAACAGCAGCGATGGTCGCTGTGGAAAGTAACTGTGCTATTCCACTGGAGCCGTCAATATAGGAAAGACAGAGAATCCAGCCGGTCACACTGGTACCGATGTTGGCTCCCATGATAATTCCGATTGCCTGGGATACCTTCATCATGCCGGAATTTACAAATCCCACAACCATAACAGTGGTGGCGGAGGATGACTGAATAATCGCAGTCACCACCGTTCCCAGAAGTACGCCCTTCAGGGGGATGCTTGTCAGCTTGTACAAAATCAGTTCCAGTTTCTCACCGGCAGCTTTTTTCAAGCCATCCCCCATCAGGGACATACCAAACAGGAAAAGTGCTACACCACTAAGCAAGGTCAAAATTAAGGTAATGTTGTTCACGAAAGTGTCCTCTTTATTCTCTAATCATTTTTACTCTATCAGTATTTCATTTTGATTATAATACACTTTACATGAATTTTTCCAGCACTTTACATATTTTTTACATTCCGTTATTCGATGACAAAGTTATTCACATTTTTACGCAGTTCTTCGGCGGATTGTTCTGCCTGCTTTGCGTTCTTCATCACCTCGGCGGAACCACTGGAAATGGATACGGTTTTCTGGGCAATACTAGTGGTTCCCTGGGCACTGTCGTTGGAAGCGGTGGTAATACCATCGATGGACTCGGTAATGCTGTTGATGGAGGCTACCAGTTCCTGAGAAGCTGCGCTGAAATCTGCCACCAGGTCATTAACCGCAGCCGCGTCGTTGTTGTAATCGTCAGCCATCTTTTCAAACAGATTAAAGCTGTCCACCACATCATGATCCACGAAGTCCATCATGCGATTCGAGTCTTTCGCAAGATTTTCTACCGCATGGTTTACATTTTCTGTCACCTTCTGGATATTGGCAACCGCCTCTTTGGACTGTTCTGCCAGCACACGGATTTCCTCTGCCACAACGGCAAAGCCTTTTCCTGCTTCTCCGGCACGGGCTGCCTCAATGGATGCATTTAACGCAAGGAGATTGGTCTGACCGGTAATGGAAAGAATGGAATCCGCCAAAACGCTGATTTGCTCCACAACCTTTGCCTCCTCCAGAGCCTGTTCCAGACTGCCACGGATTTCTTTACGCATCTGTGCCATCTTCTGGCGGTTTGCCACGGCTGCTGTCTTGGTCTCGGAGGCACGTTTATGGATGGAATCAGACTCTTCCGCGCCGTCCTGTGCACGCACAGCAATTTCTCTGGCTGCCCCGTCAATCTGCTGGGTCATGGTATTGATCTGCTCCGCAGAAGCTGCGGTTTCTTCGGTGCTTGCTGCCAGTTCCTCGGTGGTGGCAGACACATCCTCGATTTCTCCGTTCAATGCATAGACATTTTTGTCAATGCTCTCTACGACAACATCAATATTGGCAGCCTCGTCTTTTACCTTCGCCAGCAGTCCACGCACGGAATCCCGCATGGTTTCCAGTTCCTGTGCCAGTTTTCCGAAATCATCGCGACGCTTATGTAACTGTTCCGGAACAGGTTGTGCAAAGTTTCCTCCCGCAATCACATCAATGCTTGCAGAAACCTTCTTTAAGGATTTGGTAATATCCGTTGCGATCAGCACAATCAGAACGGTTAAAAGAAGCAGTAAAAGAATACATGCGATAAAAATAGTCGTCGTGGTCGTGGTTACAAAGGAAGCAAGTTCCCCATCCCTTGCAGCTACCTCCTGATCGATATAATCTGTATAATTGCCGGTTCCTACCACCCAGTCAAAGGGTGCGAAATATTCACTGTAGGAACGTTTGGGGGAGGATTCGGTTTCTCCTTCTTTCGGGAATACATAGTCTACATATCCGCCGCCTTCTTCCACTGCCACGCGGATGATTTCCTTTACCATCTTATAGCCGTTGGCATCTTCTGTTTCCATACGGTTGGTTCCTTCCGTATCATTTCCCAAAAGAACCACATTCGTTCCGTCTGCCTGGTCAATCCAGAAGTACCCGGCATCTCCATAACGCATCTGGCGTACCTCATCCGCAGCAACCTCTTTTGCCTCCTGCAGGGTGTACTTGCCATTTTCATATTCACCATTAATCTCATTCAGCAGCGAAATTACAACACCCACCTGCTGTTTGATTGTCTGGTCATAATTCTCCCGAATCGTTGATTCTGTCGTCGCTATCGCTTTGTTTTTTATCAGAATCATACTCTGCAGCGATATGACACAGGTAAATGCCTCGGTGAAAATCACAATGAGCAGAATCAGAATCAATTTTGTTCTTACTTTCAAATTTTTCATGTGTCCTCCCTCTGTCAAAATATTTTCATAAAAATATTCCGGCATTTTTTCTATATAAACATTGTAGCATTCTTCCATCCTTTGGTCAATGTAACGAAACGGGAAAGCGAAACGGGAAAGAGCCGCGTACGGCTCTTTCCCGTTTTCAAAGCGCTCCCCATTCCTGCGCACATTTTATTTTTCAATCTCACCCATCTAATTCGTTCTACAGGTACCCTTCACCATCATTTCCATGAAGAGACGCAGAGTGGTACAGCATTCTGCTCTGGTGACCTCTTCCTTAGGTGCAAAGTTCTGATTTTCCTTTGCTTCCAGTACCTCTGCCTGCTGTAAACGCTGCACCGCAGACAAGGCTTCGGTCTGGATCCGGTTCTGATCCGCAAAGGTGCTGGCTGTCTGGACTTTGGGAAGAACAATACCCAGCGTATCTGCATATTTTACCAGAAGGACTGCCATGTCTTCCCGTGTAATACTCTGAGTCGGTACAAAATTGCCCAGCACTACATCGCTCACCTTCTTGCCGGTCATCCGGTCAAGGGCGTTGGCGAATTCCTCCATGGTAACGGCTTTCTCCGGGTTAAAGGCTTGTCCTTTGGCATCCCCTGTCAGCAGTCCACGGCTCACCGCAAAGGCAATGTCCGCCTGCTTGTCTGTGCCGATGGTGTCTTGGTAAATCTGCATTGGAATGGAGGCTACGCCGTAGTCTGCGCCCTGCAGGGTACGGAAACGCAGCACCTGTTTCTCACTGTCATAGACAGAATTCAAAATCCACTGCACGTTGCCCTCTGCATCGGTAGAAACAGCGCAGAGGTTTCCGGAATTTTCTCCGTTCTGCAATACATAGGGGATTTCCACCAGTACGCTGCCTGCTCCCAGGTCGGTAATGGCTTTGCCTGCGGCATCCTGTACCCGTACGGTCACAACAGGGCGTGTGCCGATGACTGCTGCCGCATTACCTTTCAGTGCGGTGTTGTCCAGTTTCTGTACCACCACGCTGGCGTCTCCCTGCGCCTGTCCGCTGATGGCGCGCACGGCCTCAATATCCAGTCCCACTTTTACGCCGGTTTCCGCAGAGCTGAGAACGGTGTGAGAAATCTTCTGGCTCAACACTCTCTGCTGGAGGTTGGTGGGAAGATTTCCGGTTTCCAGGGTGGATTCCTGGGTGTCAGCCTGTAAGGGAACGGTGATGGTGGTTTCCTTCGGTGTCGTAGTGGCAGAGGTAGCTGCCGCTGTACCTGCACTGCTGCCGCCGGAGGTGCCTGTGGAGGTTCCGGTGGTACTTCCGCTTGTGTTGCCACCATTATTGCCGCCTGTGGTTCCACCGCTTTCGCTGCCACCGGTGTTGCCTCCGGTATTGCCTCCGGTGTTACCACTGCCGCTGCCCGTCTTTTTCAGGCTAACCTGGTACTTTCCATTGCTCTCCACGTTAATGATTTCATAATTGGAATCATCGCTGATGAAATATTTGGAGTAATCGGCGTCATTGACCGCCTGGGTGATGTTCAAATCCTTGTCAGGATTTATATTCACTCCAATCTGACTGCCACTGCTTAAGCCGGGAGATATGATTGTCACATAACGGTTGGGTTCTGTTTCATTGTAGGTTTTATAGTCGAGGAATACATTGGATGTTTTCCCCCCACTTTCCGTATTTCCGGTTATACGAACTGTTCCACTCACCTGAAAATCTTTGTATTGGTAGATACCTCCCCCCTCTTCCTTTGCCTTGTTTCCAGTAACGGAACCGCCAGTCATTATCAGCGTCTTATAATTTACAATGCCACCGCCAGAACCTTCTTTACTCGTGTTGCCGGAAATCTCACCACCATTTATGGTGACAATACTTGCATTACTACTCCACTGGTTGTAGATTCCACCGCCATAGACACCTGTGTTGTTGGTAATTTTCCCATCATTCATGGTGATGGTTCCATCGCTATAAATTCCACCGCCGTCTCTCTCTGCCGTATTGTCGCTAATGATTGCTCCCTTGTTCAAGGTCAATTCTGCACCGTCCAGATAAACACCGCCGCCATCTCCCCAACTGTAACGCTCCATTTGTTTCGCAGCATTGCCTGTGATACTGCCGCCGTCCATGACCACACCAGCAGCATTGCCATTTGTCGTTAACACGCTTATTCCACCACCATGGGTAGCCGTGTTTCCTGTAATGGCTGCTGCTTTTATGTGAACCTGGCATCGGGCAAAAATGCCACCTCCGGTACCTGTGGCTGTATTTCCCTTAATGGTTCCACCGGTAATCTCTGCAGTTTGTGAACAATCCAGCAACATTCCTCCGGAATATCCGGTATTGCCAGAAATCTCGCCACCTTCCATCCGGAAGGTAGCCTCAGAACCCACATAAATGCCTCCGCCATTATCTTTCGCTTTATTATTACAGATGGTTCCTCCATTCTTCAAAACAAAACTTCCTTTATATATGTAAATACCACCGCCCTCTTGGGATGTCTCATTATTCTGAATGGTTCCTCCTTCCATAATTAAGAAACCATCAAAAACCCGAATGGCACCACCGTATGAATTTGTGTGATTGTTCTGAAATACTGCACCATCCTGCAGTGTGAGGGAACCACCATTTTCTACTTGAAGTAAAGAACGGTCCCACCGATAAGTTTCTCCTCGCCCATCCAGCACAACATTTTTTAACGTTAAGCCACCATTCCCTCCGACTGCAATTAAACAAATGTCGCTAGCAGCTCGAACAAGAGTTCCTCCAGATATAGTCACAATTCGATTCACGGTGAGGGTTTCCGTTACAGGAATTTCCCCACTTATCTGAATTTCACTGTAAGTTTTATTTGCCAGGGCAGTCTTTAACTCATCAAAAGTGGTTACCGGCTGGCTTGCAGAGAAGGCAGCAATCTGATATTCCTCCCCTAACTCTTGCAGAGCCTGCTCGTCTTCCGGCACTTCTGCCACTTCGTCAGACTTTTCTTTCTCAACAGCATTTTCGCCGCTGTTTTCGGTGTCCTTGCCTTCACCGGAATTCACGCCACCGTTCTCCGGTTCTTTCTCCCCACCAGAATTCACGCCACCGTTCTCCGGTTCTTTCTCCCCACCAGAATTCACGCCGCTGTTCTCCGGGGCTTTTTCTTCACCGGAATTCACGCCGCTGTTCTCCGGGGCTTTTTCTTCACCGGAATTTTCCTCGCCAGAGTTCTCCCCGTTGTTTTCCGATGTTTTTTCCTCCACCGTGCCCTGCTCTGCCACAGGCTCCACCGCATAGACCGGGGTTGCTGTGCCGGCTGTCACACACATTGCTAAGAGCCACATATAAACCTTTTTCTTCATTTCGTATCCTCCTATGTCTGTTTTTCCGTTTTCTGTCATGAAGTACTTCTTTACTATCTATTGTACTAAATTTTTCCTATAGCGGATGTTTCACTACATGAATGACACTTTTTTCGACATGAACGATAGCAACGATAGCAGCCGGTCATCCCAGTTTGCTGTTTCGATTCCACGATGATATCGCAAGTAACAAAATGCTTGCATTCCGCCTGGAAAAGCGGTTAAATAGAAATAGTGATTTTTATTCAGAAAGGATGAAGATATGTCTTCGATTACCATACCTAAACATTATGAATCTGCCTTGAATCTGCACGACACGCAGATTGCCATCAAGGCTGTAAAAGATTGTTTCCAGCAGCTTTTGGCGGAGCGCCTGCACCTGTACCGCGTTTCCGCTCCTCTTTTCGTTGATCCGGCATCGGGACTCAACGACAACTTAAACGGCGTGGAGCGCCCGGTCACCTTCACGATTCGTGAACAGAATGAGGCTCCTGCTGAGATTGTACATTCCCTTGCAAAATGGAAACGTTACGCTTTGAAAAAATACGGTTTTGAAGTAGGCGAGGGTATTTATACCGATATGAACGCCATCCGCCGGGATGAAGAGACCGATAATATCCACTCCATCTATGTAGACCAGTGGGACTGGGAAAAAATCATTCCCAAGGAGGACCGCACCCTGGAGACTTTCCAGAAGGTAGTAAAGGATGTGTACAAAACCTTGGTGAAAACCGAGAAATTCATGTCCATTCATTATGATTATATTGAAGAAATTTTGCCCCACGATATTTTCTTCATTACTTCCCAGGAACTGGAGGATATGTTTCCGGAATGCCCTCCCAAGCAGAGGGAATATTACATTGCCAAGGCAAAGGGGGCTGTCTGCATTATGCAGATCGGCGATAAGCTGGAAAGCGGCGTGCCCCATGACCTGCGTGCCCCGGACTATGATGACTGGGCATTGAACGGCGATATTATTGTGTACTATCCGGTTCTGGACATTGCCCTGGAGCTTTCCTCCATGGGTATCCGCGTGGATGATGTTTCCTTAAAGAGCCAGCTGGAAAAAGCAGGCTGTATGGAACGTGCCGAACTGCCTTTTCAGAAAGCCATCCTCATGGATGAACTTCCCTACACCATCGGTGGTGGTATCGGTCAGTCCCGTATCTGTATGTTCTTATTAAGAAAAGCCCACATCGGTGAGGTGCAGGCTTCCTTGTGGCCGGAGGATGTCCGGGAGGCTGCCGAAAAGAACGGCATCCAGCTATTATGATGAAAACAAAAGTAAAACCCACTCCCCAGCGCAATGCTTTCGCCATCGGCAGCATTGCGCTGCTATTACTGGTACTGTTTTCCCTGCGGTATTTTTATCTGGACACCCACGGTGCCCCTAAGGAGATTACCAATTATGTCACCGCATCTACCGTATTGGTAGAAGATAAACAAGCGGCGGCTGATACTCTGGTTCCCATGAAAAATACTTACCCGGAATTGAGTGTTCCTACTTATGTAAACGAACAGGACGGTGTTTATTTTCTGGTAGACTGTTATCACAACCAGATTATCTATCATGACAATCTCACGGATCCTCTCACAGACTGGTCTGTCCTGACCAATGATATGGAGAAAGGACATGTGATTGTCAGTGACGGCATCGTTTATCTGGCAGATGATACGGAAAATAACCGGGTTCTTGTTTTTGAAAAGGCAGGGGACAAATTTGTGGAGACGCAGGTTTTTGAAAATATCGGAAACCGTCCCCACTATATTCAATATGAAGAAAGCAGTGGCACTTTTTATGTATGGAGTTCCATGAGCGGCGAACTGTACTGTTTCCAGCATACCAGAACGGATTCCCGGATGTACCTGACGGAGATCCGCAGGATTGATGCGCTGGACGGTGTCTATGTGCGTTCCTTCACCATCAGTGGCAATTCCATTTATTTTGTGTCCGGTCAATCCCAGATTATCCAGGCGGATTTAAAGACGCTGGAAATCAAAAAGACCTATCCGGTTCCTGATGCGATTGCCGGAATGGTACAGCTGCTGCCGGTTCCCGGCGGCTATCTGATCACGGTGTCCACGGACAATACCGGTGACCAGTCCTATGCTACGATGATTTACTGTGAAAAGTTATCGGATTTGGGCGAAACAGATGATACTGGAAAAGTTGTAGGCAAATACGATGATGTTTACTCCTATTTCGTAGGTGGGGGTACACCCTACTACATCACCCGCCTGGGTGACACCTATTATATGACGGAGCATCGCATCCCCGGTCATTCGGTGTGGAGTTTCCAGTTCAACAATAAGCAGATTACGAATGTGCAGGCGGTGTATTAGACACCGCCTCTTTTTTATTAAACTCTCTTTGTATCTCTCCCAATATTCTATTAGCCAAACTAGCGTCATACTCTGTATTTCTTCTTTTGTTTGTATGAATAGCTTCTTGATTATTAAAATCCCAAAATACATCATCAGAAAATTTATGTACAACTATTCGGCTACCCTTGTATGCAATTTTATTTTTATGACAATTAAATATCGTATAATTATCTTTCATTGTAAAGAAACTACGATATAAAATTCCATCATATCCCATTTTTCTAATGTAATCAGATATAATTTGCGTTACTCTATAATCATCCTTTTTTGATACTGGTTGGCAATACTGCATCATTAACAGAGTGATAAATTTTGCTAAGCTTATTTTATATTCCTCATTTTGTTCAGCGGGCATTCAATAGAGTTTTTTTCATTAAATCCCTCTGTTATATATGTACCATTTTCAACTTTTATATTTAAGCCATTCCCCTTTTTAGAACATTCTTCTACATTTATCTCTCTGGCACGATACAAAATAGTATCGATTGGTAACGTTTTTATAAATTGTTGTTGTTCCGTTCCTGTAACAATTTCATCAATTATCCTAAAAATTTCGCTGGAATAATCAGCTCCATTTTTCATCAAATCATCACGAATTGCATAATATTTTTTGCTTGCTTCTATTCGGTATCCAATCTGTTGAAACACGTTATACGTTTGTTCTTGCATATTCATTACGTCCATACAAGCTCCTTACAATCATATATCCCTGACCTATATTTACTCTGATGGTACTTCCCAATAACCACTATGGCTATTACCTACACGCTTAATCAATTCCTGTGCTTTCATTTTTCTTAAATAATACTTCACACGATCCACAGTCCAGCCTAATTCCAATGCATACTCCCTTTGAGACATAGACGGATACTTATTTACCAGTGCCAATATCGTTTTATCATCTTCCGACAATTCTGATTTATTCTTTTGGGTAGTTTGGTGCGTTTGGGTAGTCACCCCATTGACACCAAACTCACTTTCTACTCTACGAAACATATTTACTCTGAAATCCCCATCAAAATCAATCAGTTCCGGTTTCGGTAATCCATACTCCTCGCAAGCCTTAAATAACCTTGGAATTCCAGTTCCCCATTTCTCAATGATTTTCATATATGCAAAAGCACTGGCGATTGCAGAGTTTCTTGGCTTTGAATAACCTTCCATCATTTTTGCAATCGTCACATTATTCCAAAGCATTCCCGGAGAAGTTACTTCCAGTCTGTCATCAAACAAAGCCACCTGTATATTTCCCGGTTCCAGATAACTACGGTGTGCCACAGCATTTGCAATCAGTTCACGAATACTATCTGGAGGCAACTCATATACATCCTGCCTATACATTCCTTTTATCGTCATACCCATATTGATTTTTTCAAGGACATACTGGTATGCAGCCTCCATCTGTTCCTGTATAGAACCTTCAAATTCCCTCCGATCTACAAAATATGCCCGACTAGTTCCCTTGAATACACCACATTGAATAACTGGCTGCTGAAACATTCGTCCGGTCAGAAGTGCATAAGCATTGGTTGGATATACATTTCCATCTTTTTCTTTCAAAATCCCCCACGAAATCAGGACATTCTTGGTAACATCTTTAATCTTTTCCTTTTCACTATCCTGCCATGTATTTCTTATGGCAGTTTCTTTCATACTCTTGCAAAACTCATCAATCTCACTGTCAGTTATTTGCACGTCCTGACATATTTCACTGTCAAAATAGCGATTCTTGCCCTCCAGTATCAGTTCCCTTAGCATATAATCTTCCACATGTCTGGTTGTGCCTGCCACACGCACATAAGTGCCTTCTATCATTCCCAGTGATTTAATGTAATACGGACGCTCTGCTCCCGGAAAAATTTCCACGACAATCACAGTCTTATCCTTAACTGTCTGCATGGCAACATCCGGTCTGATAGTCGGTTCACATGCATCAGAAATAGCATTGGTAATAGCATCCATGGTTTTATAGATATTATCTACATCCATTCCAACAATATCTAAAGTCTTATCATCTATTCCAAAAACAATCCTGCCACCTCTGCCATTAGCAAAAGCTACCACCGTTTTCATATATTTTTCGCTTTTCTCTGGTACAGTAACCTTGTACTCAACATTTTTTGATTCGCCAAAAAACAGCGTATCTTCTACCATAGTACTACCTCCCGTATATTCTACTAACGCTTCCGGATACTTTTTGTCCTTAATCTGGTTCAAAGCGGTTTGAACGGATACATTCTAATATGTCTTTCTAAAATTCTATATTTACAACTCTAATTAAAAATTCACAGAAATATTATACCTTAGACATCTTTCAATAACTATGAGAACTCCTAAATTTTATTGAAAAGTGCAAATGATGTAAAGTCAATGATCGAAAAGTGAATGTAACCGAATTTTGGCCGCGAACCACCACATAAAGTAACCGGGAACTATCAAATTTTTGACAGTTCCCAGGTTTTCATTTTCTACTTAAATACTTATCCAAGATATCCAATATGTTACTTGTACATGTACGTTTCTCTTTACTGGAAAGGTTCTTGCTGGAAATTTCCGTAATTCTTTTCTTTTTTCTAAAGGAAAAAGCCTCCTGCACCTTTTGAGAATCGGAAACCTTATGTCCCCAAAATACTTCTTCTACATCACGGCACATCTCGATTACTCCCCAAAAATTCCCACAAAATCTGTAGCATCAATGTTAAAAGGTAAGTCCTCAATCATTCCATTTTTATAACTGTTTTCGGGAGAGGCATTTCCTCTCGCTGTCCATGAGGTCAGATGGTTGTCACTGGACAGAAAGTCAATGGAATTTTTATTCTCTTTCAGTACCGACATCGGGTCGATATTATGTGTCGTAAAACAAAGCTGTCCTTTTCCATAGTACATAAAATATTCGATTAGTTTACATAAATAAACATCATTCAAATTTGAGTCCATTTCGTCCACAAAAACAATTCCCATTGCATTTGCAGCCACCAGGCAGTCAAACAGACCGATTAGTTTCTTAATTCCTGTACTCTCAAACTCTTTATTGATTACATAGTCACCATAGTTTAGGTTTAATTCACATTGATACTGGTTTCCATTTTCCTTTGCATCAATATCGATGGAGACTAATTGTGGCTTGAAGATTTTTATAAATTCTGTTAATTGTCCAACTTTTTGTTTATACCCTTCAAAATACGCCTTTTCCACGGTTTTATCATTGACACTGTAAAAAGCATTTGCAGCTTTTGCATAACCAAGCCATGCCTCCTGTATTTCCTGATTATCGAAGGAACTTTCCTCCATCCTTTTTCGCAAAAAATACAGTTCGTGCTGGTCTTCATCCGCAAGGTACACCCGGATGCTAAGCACTAACGTAGAGCAAAGCATCATGTGGATATATAAATCACGTTCTATGGATTCTTGATTCGGTATTTCCAATGCTTTTGCATTAAAAATGTAAATCCATAGAAAGGACTGGCTGGTTAAAAGATTAATGGATTTATTCTTTAATGTTTCCTTTTGCTTTTCATTAGTATAAACATCCAACAATTCACCATTATTACAGTGAAACACTACAACATAATTATCGTTTGGATAATTTCCATTTTTCACTTCCAGCATTTCTGACTGGATTTCATACATGCCCGTATCGCCTTTTCCTAATTTTACTGAGTAGCGATAAACCATTCTTTTAGGTGGCAAATTCAAGAGGAACTCACAACTAAATGAAAACTGATGCGTTGTCTTATTGATAATTTCCTCCAGAAATATCTGATTCTTCGATTCATTGAGATAGTTATGATTTAGAATGAGTTCGCGAAAAATTTTAACCGCTGTAATAATTGCTGATTTTCCAGAACCGTTTTCTCCATAAATTGCCTTAATCCTGTATTTTCCCGGGTTAAAATTTTTATCAACGGTTTTTTTATAAAAGTCCAGGCGTACTTCCTGCTTTATATTTTTTATCCCGGAAACCGTCATGTTTAATAAATAAATCATATTTTCCATACGCATACCTCTTTATCAATAGAATATGGAATTTTTATAAAAATATTACAAAATGTACTTTTTACAGATTATTATAGCTTGTCCTGACCAAAAATGCAATCTGAAATTGGGGTTCCTTCGTTTGGAATTAATGCAAAATGTAAAAAATCCAGGGACTGGCACTCCCTGGATTTTTCTTATTTTCGCTCTTTCTTCATCCTCCGCTTCATTTCATACATGCGTTCATCGGCGTGGCGGTATACCTCGCGGATGGTTTCGCCGGGGTATTCCTCGCCGTAAGCTGTACCATATGCCGTGTCCATTTTCAACTCCGTGTTTTTCTCATTTTCACGGGCGAGGGCATGTTCAAATTCCTGTATCTTCTGCTCCACTTTTTCCCGGCGGGTCCGGCGCAGGATCACGATAAACTCATCTCCGCCCATGCGGCCCACGATGCCCAGATCCTTCCAGAACTCCCGCAGGAGGGTGGAAAACTGCACCAGATACTGATCTCCGTAGGCGTGTCCCATAGTGTCGTTGTAATATTTCAGGGAATTGAGATCCATGCTGATCACCGCGAAGTCCCGCTCTCCGGTCTGTTCAATTTCATCTGCAAATACTGTGATTCTGGCACGGTTATAAAGCCCGGTAAGGGAGTCCTCGTAAGCCAGGCGTTCCAACAGTTCCTCCGTATTTTTCAGTTTTATCCGAGTGAAAAGATAAATCAGGGAACTGGCAATCATACAAAGAATCATTGCCATCACGCCATACGCCATGTTCCAGGAGCTCATCATTTTGTCACCGATTCCGAAAAACTGCTGAATCCGGTAAATGCACACATCCCATAACGCGGTAACTAACACCACCAGAAATCCTGCAAGGAGATACTGATACTCCAGTTCTTTGTCCTTAAAATTCCGCAACAGCAGAAAAACATCTGCACAAAGTTCCACTACAATCAGCAGATGGAACCAGCCCAGGGAATCCCAGAATGCCATGGCATTGGTAAGCTGCAGCACCAGCGCGGCGATGGCGAAAACAAAGGTTCCCCCCGCCATACCTCCAAAGAATCGCTTTTTTCCTTTTTCCTCCACAACTTCCCGGAAAAATAAGTGCAGGGGAACGGGAATCAGGTAGAAACAGATGTACTCGATGTAGGTATTTGCCATGTAATTCCGTATAAAAATATCCAACGCGTAATCATAGGCAAGCACCCACACGCCGGTCAGGACGCAGAAAACGCCGATATACAGGAAACGGCGGAGTTCCTTGTATTTATAGCAAAAGGGAAGGGCTGCCGCCTGCATCAGAATTCCCAGCAGCATAAAGAACAGGCAGAGCCAAATCTGGACGGCAGAGCTTCCATAGGAGTCCCACATCACCGACAAGCTGTCTCCTAGCCGTGGCACCCACACACTGCTGAACGACTTGTTCCGCAAATTATGATAAACCACCGTCACCTTTTGCCCGGAGGCAGATTCCGGCAGGGGAATCCACATATACCCGGAGGCAATCATTCTGCCTGCCTCGTAATGTTCCTTTCCAAAGGAAAAAACAGGCTCGGTGTCATCCCCCAGAAAAACCTCCAGCCACGCCCGGTTGTTTTTCATGGTGAGACATTTTCCTTCCTCAAATTCCGGGAGCGTTGTGGTCATGGTCAGCACATCGCCCCGGCTTAAAATATTAAAAGAAAAATCCGACAAGTCCACATTCTCATACTGCTTTTCGTTAATCCGGACTGTCCAGCCCTCATTCAAAAACTGTAGTTCCTCTGACACCAGGTGGTTCTGTACCCCCGCTGAAAAGAGTCCTATCGCCAACACAACCAGCAGACAGTGAAGCACCACTGTCAGAATTCCTTTTTTCTTTTTCATTACCGAATTTCAACCTCAAACACAGGAACCCGGACAGTGAAGGAATCTCCCGCTCTGGAGAAATCCACCGCCATTTTTCCTTTTCATGTATTGTATCATATACCGGCACAATGAACAAGGCGGGATGAACCTCATCCCGCCCTGACTTTTCTTTTTTTGTTTTGTCTACTGCACCACCAGGTTGGAATAACCCATGAGGCTGTTGTCCACCTCTCTTGCACATTCCCTGCCCTGCCGGATGGCTTTCACCACCAGAGACTGTCCCGTGTGCATGTCCCCAGCCGTGTATACACGATCCACGTTGGTCTTAAAGCTGCCGGGGGCTGTCGCTACGTTAGTGCGTCCGTCCACATCCACCTTGAAGGCATCGGTGACATACTTCTGGCTGCCCAGAAAGCCTGCGGCGATGATGAGCACTTCGCAGGGAAGCTCTTTTTCACTTCCGGCGATTTCCTCCATCTTCATCCGTCCGTTTTCTGCGTCTTTCGTCCATTTCAGCCTGACCACCTTGACAGCTTTCAGACTGCCGTTTTTATCTTTGATAAACTCTTTCACTGTGGACTCATAGATCCGCGGGTCGTGACCGAATACAGCGATTGCCTCCTCCTGACCGTAATCGGTCTTGCAGATTTTCGGCCATTCGGGCCAGGGATTGTTCTCCGCTCTGGTGTCCGGTGCCTTGGGCATCATCTCAATCTGGGTGACCGATTTGCAGCCGTGGCGGATTGCTGTTCCCACACAGTCATTTCCCGTGTCACCGCCGCCGATGATGACCACGTTTTTATCCTTGGTCTCCACATACGCCTTGTCCTCAAAGTTGGAGTCCAACAGGCTCTTGGTGTTGGCTTTCAGAAAATCCACTGCAAAATAGATGCCCTTTGCATCCCGTCCCGGTGCCTTGATGTCACGGGGATTGGAGGAGCCACAGGCAAGCACCACCCTGTCGAAATCCTTCAACAGTTTCTCTGCCTTGATGTCCCGTCCGATATCTGCATTGGTGACAAAAATGACACCTTCCTCTTTCATCACATCAATCTTACGGTCGATAATACGTTTCTCCAGTTTCATGTTGGGGATGCCGTACATCAACAGACCGCCAATCCTGTCGGAGCGCTCAAAGACGGTAACCAGATGTCCTCTGCGGTTCAACTGGTCTGCCACCGCCAGACCAGAGGGTCCACTGCCGATAACCGCCACGGTTTTGCCGGTGCGTACCTTGGGCGGTCTGGCTGCCGCATAGCCCTCTTTATAGGCATTTTCAATAATGGCATACTCATTTTCCTTCGTTGCCACCGGGTCGCCGTTTAAGCCACAGGTGCAGGCATTTTCGCACAGGGCGGGGCAGACTCTGGAAGTAAACTCCGGGAAGTTGTTGGTTTTGTGGAGGCGGTTGTATGCCTCATGGAGATTTCCGGTGTAAACCAGGTCGTTCCACTCCGGCACCAGGTTGTGAAGGGGACAGCCACTGGTCATGCCGCAAAGGGTCATGCCGGACTGACAAAACGGTACACCGCAATCCATACATCTTGCTCCCTGGAGCCGCTGCCTCTCCATGGGAAGATGTTCGTGAAATTCATTAAAATTTTTAATGCGCTTTAAGGGTTTCACCGCCGTGGAAACCTCACGCTCGTAATCTAAAAATCCTGTCGGTTTTCCCATATTCGTAACCTTACCTTTCCAAGCTAATGCCCTTTATTGGCGTAAAAAGCCTCGATTTGTGCCTGCTCCGCACTCAAGCCCTTCTCCTCCATCTGTACAATCAACCGCAGCATCCGCTCATAGTCATGGGGGATAATCTTTTTGAATTTAGGCAGATACTCTCCGAAGTTATCCAGGATTTCCTTACCCTTTTCGGAGTTAGTGAGTGCCACATGCTCTTTAATCATATCCTTTAACTCCAGCACATCGTACTTGGAGGTAATCTCATAGGAAGAAACCATTTCCTTGTTGAGTCTGGTATACAAATCGTTATCCTCGTCCAGCACATAGGCGATACCGCCGCTCATGCCTGCCGCAAAGTTTTTACCGGTCTGACCGAGAACGACTACACGTCCTCCGGTCATGTACTCACAGCCATGGTCGCCCACGCCCTCTACTACCGCGATGGCACCGGAGTTTCTCACGCAGAACCGCTCTCCTGCCACGCCGTTGATAAAGGCTTTTCCGCTGGTGGCTCCGTAGAGTGCCACGTTGCCGATGATGATGTTTTCATCCTGTTTAAACTTGCTGCCCTTGGGAGGGTACACAATCAGCTTACCGCCGGAAAGTCCTTTTCCGAAGTAGTCGTTGCTGTCGCCCACCAGTTCCAGGGTCAGGCCTTTCGGGATGAAGGCTCCGAAGGACTGACCGCCGGCACCGTTACACAGGACGCGGTAGGTATCCTCTTCCACATCATCTCCCAGTCTCTTAGTGATTTCAGAACCGAGAATTGTGCCAAAGGCACGGTCGGTGTTGCTTACATCCACCTCGATACTGCGTTTCTGTTTCGTACTGATTGCCTTATCCAGCTGTTTCAACAGTACCTTTTCATCCAGGGTGTTTTCCAGCTTGAAGTCGTAAACCTGTTTCGGATCAAAGGTAAACTTCTGTTTGGTTCCCTCGTAAGGATTATCCAGAATCTGGTGTAAGTCCATTTCCTTCTGTCTATCGTTCAGATTGTCCTTCATCTTCAGAAGTTCCGTATGGCCTACCAGTTCATCTACGGTACGCACGCCCAGGGCTGCCATATATTCCCGCAGTTCCTGTGCGATGAATTTCATAAAGTTTTCCACATATTCCGGTCTGCCGCGGAACCGCTTACGAAGCTCCGGGTTCTGGGTGGCAATACCAACTGGACAGGTATCCAGATTGCAGACACGCATCATCACACAGCCCATGGTTACCAGGGGAGCAGTAGCAAAGCCAAATTCCTCGGCTCCCAGGATAGCGGCGATTGCCACATCCCGTCCACTCATCAGCTTACCATCGGTCTCGATGCGGACTTTGTTTCGCAGTCCATTCTGAATCAGTGTCTGGTGGGTTTCTGCCAGTCCCAGCTCCCAGGGAAGTCCTGCATTGTGGATGGAGTTTCTGGGTGCTGCACCGGTACCTCCATCGTAACCGGAAACAAGAATGACCTGTGCTCCCGCTTTGGCTACACCGGCGGCAACGGTTCCAACCCCGGCCTCGGATACCAGTTTTACAGAAATATCTGCTGCTTTATTGGCATTTTTCAAATCGAAGATCAGCTGTGCCAGATCCTCGATGGAATAAATATCATGGTGAGGCGGGGGAGAAATCAAACCGACACCAGGCGTGGAGTGACGGGTCTTTGCCACCCAGGGATAAACTTTTCCGCTGGGAAGATGACCACCCTCACCGGGTTTCGCTCCCTGTGCCATTTTAATCTGGATTTCCTGGGCGCTTACCAGATAGCGGCTGGTAACGCCGAAACGCCCGGACGCCACCTGCTTGATGGCAGAGCATTTGTTAAGTCCGTCAGGTCCGATGGTGAGACGCTCGATATCCTCACCGCCTTCACCGGTATTGGATTTTCCGTGAAGGTTGTTCATGGCGATGGCCAGTGTCTCATGGGCTTCCTTGGAGATGGAGCCGTAAGACATGGCTCCGGTCTTAAACCGGCGCACAATCTTGTCCACGCTCTCCACTTCTTCAATGGGCACACCTTTTTTCGGATAGTTAAAGTCTAACAGACCCCGGAGATTCTTGATGGAATCCTCATCGTTTACCAGTGCCGTGTATTCCTTAAACATCTGGTAGTCTCCACGCTTGGTGGATTCCTGGAGCAGATGGATAGTCGCCGGATTATAAAGGTGCTCATCCGCACCGCTTCGCATCTGGTGATGTCCTACACTGTCCAGTGTCAGATCCACATCCAGTCCCAGAGGATCAAAAGCATGGGTATGGAGTTCCTCCACCTGTTTGGAAATATCCTTTAAGGTGATGCCACCTACACGGCTTACCGTGCCGGTGAAATATTTGTCAATCACTTCGGAACTGATGCCGATAGCCTCGAAAATCTTCGCACCCTCATAGGACTGGATGGTGGAAATACCCATCTTGGAGGCAATCTTTACAATGCCGTGAAGGACAGCACTGTTATAATCATCCACAGCTGCATAGTAGTCCTTGTCCAGCATGTGGTTATCAATCAGTTCCTTGATGGTGTCCAGTGCCAGGTAAGGGTTTACTGCACAGGCACCATAGCCCAGAAGCGTTGCAAAATCGTGAACCTCTCTGGGTTCGCCGGACTCTACAATCATTGCCACACTGGTACGCTTTTTGGTGGTAACCAGATGCTGCTGCAGAGCAGACACGGCCAACAGGGAAGGGATTGCCACGTGGTTCTCATCCACGCCCCGGTCAGAAAGAATGATAATGTTCACGCCGTCACGATACGCCCGGTCTACTTCCACAAAGAGGCGGTCGATGGCTTTTTCCATGCTGGTTCCGGTGTAGTAAATGATGGGAATCACTTCTACCTTAAAGCCTTCTGCCTTCATATTTTTTATCTTCATCAAATCCGTATTGGTGAGAATCGGATTGTTAACCTTCAAAACGTTACAGTTCTTCGGCATCTCCTCCAACAGGTTTCCATCGGTTCCGATGTAAACAGTGGTACTGGTAACCACTTCCTCACGGATGGCATCAATAGGCGGGTTGGTTACCTGGGCAAAAAGCTGTTTGAAATAGTGGAACAAGGGATGATAGCTTTTGCTCAGCACGGGAATGGGCGTATCCACACCCATGGCGGCAATGGCTTCGGTTCCGTTCTTTGCCATAGGGAGAATGCTGGTTTTCATTTCCTCGTAGGTGTAACCAAAGGCTTTCTGAAGACGCTGCCGTTCCTCGTAGGTCAGCTCCGGTACCCGCTGGTTGGGAATCTTTAAATCTTTCAGATTGACCATGTTGCTGTCAATCCACTCACCGTAGGGCTGTCTGCTGGCATAGCGCTCTTTTAACTCATCATCGCCGATGACTCTGCCCTGTACCGTATCCACCAGAAGCATTTTACCGGGACGAAGTCTTTCTTTTACCACAATCTTCGTGGGGTCAATGGGAAGGACGCCCACCTCGGAGGAAAGAATCAGGGTATCGTCATCGGTAATCATGTAGCGGGAAGGGCGCAGACCGTTACGGTCAAGCACGGCGCCCATCACATCGCCATCGGAGAAAAGAATGGAGGCGGGTCCGTCCCAGGGCTCCATCATGGTTGCATAATATTGGTAGAAATCCTTTTTCTTCTGGGACATGGTCTTGTTGTTTGCCCAGGGTTCGGGAATGGTAATCATCACCGCCAGGGGCAGATCCATGCCACTCATTACCAAAAATTCCAGGGTGTTATCCAGCATCGCAGAGTCGGAGCCGGAGGTGTTGACCACCGGAAGCACTCTGGAAAGCTCGCCCTTTAAATGCTCGGATTCCATGTTTTCCTCACGGGCTAACATCTTATCGGCGTTGCCACGGATGGTGTTAATCTCACCGTTGTGTACGATGAAACGGTTGGGATGGGCACGCTCCCAGCTGGGATTGGTATTGGTAGAGAAACGGGAATGCACGATGGCAATCGCCGATTCATAATCTTTATCCTGTAAGTCAGAGAAGAAGGTGCGAAGCTGTCCTACCAGGAACATTCCTTTGTATACAATGGTACGGCTGGAAAGGGAAACCACATAGGTATCCTCGGAAGACTGTTCAAAGACTCTCCGCACAATGTACAGCATTCTATCGAAATCCAGACCTTTTGCGACCTTAGCAGGCTTTCTCACGAAGCCCTGCATAATGCAAGGCATACACTCTACAGCTTTATGTCCCAGTACCGAAGGAATGGTAGGCACTTCACGCCACCCCAGGAAATCCAGACCTTCCTTCTGTACGATGATCTCAAACATTTTCTTCGCCTGATTGCGTTTCAATTCATCCTGGGGGAAGAAAAACATGCCTACACCGTATTCTCTCTCACCACCCAGTTCGATTTCCAAAGGCTTTGTCACCTTCTGAAAAAATTTATGGGGAATCTGCGTCAGAATACCCACGCCATCACCGGTTTTTCCTTCCGCATCCTTACCGGCACGATGCTCCAGGTTTTCCACAATTTTCAGAGCATTTTCCACTGTCTCACGGCTTTTTCTGCCCTTGATATTGACGCAGGCACCGATACCGCAGTTATCATGTTCAAAGGATTCCCGATATAAGGGTGCCTGGGGAACTTCTCTCTTTACATCAAACATAATATTCTCCATTCCGCAGACGCTTTTTGCGTCGGAGGAATCGCGAATCAGATTTCAGATTTGATTCTGCGATAAGGGCTATTTTGTGGCGCCCGCGACACAAATAGCTGTGTGAAAAGCAAGCGATCGAGCTTATTTTTCACACGGTCCTCCTATCCGAAAACAATAGAATCCTGCTTGCAGGATTCTCCGCCTGCGGCGGGTCGTTTTAACGACATCATTCTTTTCCGCCGCAGTGCGCTCCACGCGGAGCGTTCTTTTATTTCATAGGAGGAAGTTTCCTATGAAATAAAAGAAGGTCACAAAGGACATGCGAACGCACGCCTTTGTGACCTTCGTGTATACTATACACCTGTTTTTATTCCTTTGTAAATAGGTTTTTTCCTGTGAGTTGTCTAATAATTTGACTTCTATTTATTTTCTTTGCATTTTTCAGTTTTCTTTTTATTATTGCATCCTTATAAGCCGGTTGTCTTACGCAACTTATCCCTGTTTTTCTTTCAACTTTTTACGGATTTTTTCTTTGTCCACCTGCCACCAGAGGATGATGAGACAAATTGTGGCGAAAAGCACACAATTTAACCCTCCTTTCCAGCCCTCCGGGAACCCGAAAACGCCTCCGGCAATCAGAGTGGTCACATTGGCGCAGACATGAAAGACAATGGGTGCATAAATGGACAACAGCCGGACATAGGATAAGCCAATCAGCACTCCCATGGGAAAGGCAAACATCGCCTGCGCCAGATTGCCGTGATAGATGGCAAAGAGCAGTGCGGTCACCAGAACAGAAAGATAGGTGCCCTGCCGTATTCTGGCAAACAGGCGGTTCATCCCCCGCTGTACCAGTCCACGGAAAATCAGTTCCTCCACAATGGGAGAACATACGCCGTACAAAAACAGGCCCAGTCCCAGAGGAACGCTGAACGGCTTGCTTGCCACCGCTGTGTATTTGGGGGAAAGCTCCGTCAGATGTCCCAGGACAAAAAGCTGGTTTAAGAAGATGCTGAACGCCACGGCAAAGAGTGCCGTTCCCATATAATTTTTCCTGCGCCACTTCGCCAGAGTCTGCTGTTCCTCAGACAAGGCGGGGCGCTCTTTCTTTTTTCCTGTAAATTTCATGGTAAAACCTTTCTGTAACACATGTTTGCCACTCTTACCAGTTGTACAAACTGACCTATGTGTCATAAATCACAACGCTCTGCGGAGTGCCTCCACTTCCTCCCGGCTCACCACCTCATAGTCCGAGGCATGTTCCCCCGGACAGTAGGCAAAGGTCACACTTTCCGTCACGCCGGTATTGTCCCGTTTCCAGCCACGGCAGGAGCTGTGGATCTGATGTACCCCTGTCTGTCTCACGAATTCTACGGCATTTTCCTTCCGCAGTCCGCTTCCCGGAAGTATCTGGATTTCTTCTCCGTACTGTTTCTGGAGCTTTGCCAGCAGTTCCCGGCCTTCCCAGGCAGTGGCTTTTCCTCCGCTGGTGAGCACTCTGTCCACGCCGCAGCCAATCAGGTTTTCCAATGCCTGCTCCATATCCGGCACGCAGTCGATGGCTCGATGGAATACTGCCTCTTTTCCCTGAGAATGAATGAGTTCCACGAAGGCTTTCGTCCGTTCCACATCCAGGTTTCTGTCCTCCTGCAAAAAGCCGAAGGCAAGTCCATCCGCCCCGTTTTGCAATAACAGCTCTGCCTCTTTTAACATCAGTTTATATTCCGTCTCCCCGTAGCAGAAACCGCCCCCTCTGTGGCGCACCATTGCCACCACCGGGAGGAAACAGCCTTCCTTGACTGCCTGCAGAGTTGCCATGGAAGGGGTCAGCCCTCCCAGATACAAAGCGCTGTTTAATTCAATCCTGTCTGCCCCTGTCTCGTCTGCCACCAGTGCATCCTCCAGACAGCCACAGCAGATTTCCAGTAAGGTTGTCGATTCGTTTTTCATACCCTCTCCTACTTTCCCTTCGTCAGATAATCCTGCAGCTGCTCCATGGTGTCGGCGATAAAGTCCGCGCCCTCTGCCTCCAGTTCTCCCTGTGGTGCATAGCCGAAGGAAACGCCCACTGCCACGATGCCGTTTTCTTTCGCTCCCTGGATGTCAAACTTCCGGTCGCCCACCATCGCCGTATTTTCTCTGGTGAGTTTCTCTCCCCGCAGTTCGTGGAGCTGGCGCAGAGCCTCCTCCACCACTTCCTCTTTTTTACCGCGGGTTCCATCTAACTCACTTCCCACCACCACATCAAAGTAGCTGTCAATGTGGAAATGCTCCAGAATCCGTCTCACAAAGACGCCGGGTTTGCTGGAGGCAATCGCCAGTGCCGCTCCCGCCTCCTTGCAGGCGGCAAGCATCTGTTCCGCTCCCGGATAAATCTCATTTTCAAAAATGCCGGTGTCCTTGAACCGCTCCCGGTAATACTGGATTGCCAAAAGTCCCTGCTCCTCGGTCATCCCGTGAAATTCCATAAAGCTGTCCAAAAGCGGCGGTCCGATATAAGGCTCCAGCTTGTCCAGATCCGGCTCCTCCATTCCCATTTTGTGAAGGGCGTACTGGACACAGGTGCAGATTCCCTTTTTCGGGTCGGTGAGGGTGCCGTCCAAATCAAATAAAATATAGGAAAACATCATTCTCTGCCCTTTCTCTTTCTTTCAATATAAATCAAATATACCATACACAGCACGATTTGTACAAAGGAAGAACAGGGCGTGTCGAGTCCGATTTTAAACAAGGGCTGAATAATTTTTCCCTTTGAAAAGTTCATTGCATGTGCCTCCTAAACTAACAGTGTAGAATCAAAAAGCCGGATAAGGCACAGGCATCTCAGCCTGCATCTTATCCGGCTACATTTCTTAAATATGAATGATTGCCTCCGATGACAATGCTATTTTAACGGAGTGGATTTACTTTGTCAAATCCTATGTGTTATTCTGTCGCCATCTGTTTGATTCGATCCATTGCTTTTCTTACTGCAGGGATTGCCAGCAGAATCAGAGTCAGCACCATCTCCGGCACAATATAACTCATATTGTATACAGTGGAACCCCAGATTGCTACCAGGTTTCCATGGGCATCTCCTACATACTCGGTGTAAAAAATCAGACCGGAAATCATGTGCATCACGAAACGTCCGCATACACCTACGATGTAGCCGATAACCAGACCGTTTTTCTTTTTATAGAAGAAACCGGACAGTCCCAGTGCGCCGAATGCCAGAGGATAGTCCAACAGTACCTGGAGCGGATGTACCACATAGGGGCCTGTGATAAACTGTAACACACCATAAGCCACTGCGGCAATGATGCCGGTTACGGGTCCGTACCAGTAGCCTACCAGACAGATAATCAACATACTGAACAGAGTTACAGAACCACCATTGGGCAGGCTGGGCAGTTTGATAACCGTAGCGATTACGGTTGCCAGTGCGATAGCCATGGCGGAAAATACGATTGGTTTGGTTTTGATCTTTTGCATAAAAAAATCCTCCTGGAATATGATTATTGAACATCATACCGGAGGAGTGCAGGCTGCTGTATGTCAGCAGCTCTGGAGAATCTGCAATGCAAATTCTCTGTAGGCTTTCTATACGCATAGTGACATCTTTATTACACCCTGTCACTATACAGTAATTTGAGACTGCTTCTCTACGCCGGTATTATCCGGGTCAGATGATAAGGGTAAAATCTCAGCCGTAGCACCCCCAGCAAGTATTGGTTCTTCCCTACTATACAAAACATAGGTGGAACTGTCAAGCTATTCCGGTGTATCAGAAAAATGACATTTTATTTGACGATCATCAAATAAAACATCATTTTTAGGCCGTAGAAAAAGCTTATAATTTTCTTTGAAACCCATAAGCCATGATAAAGATCGTATCTTATGGGTGTTTTTCTGGAAGAATTGCGCAGCCTCTACCTATAAGTACCAGGTAGTGCTTATCCTTATGAGTCAAATTTGCAAAAAAATCCGCTATTTCCAGCCCAAATGTCCTTTTGCAGACCTATAAAAGTCACCATAAATCTGTCCTTATGGGTAAGGCATCGTTTCATTGGACTCCAAACAGCCCATAAGAGTTCGAGCAAGTCCACGCTTATAGGTTTACCCTGCATTTTAAAGGAATCCCAGAAGGTGGAGATGCTAAGATTCGTCCGTTACAGCAAAATCTCCTTCTCAAAATGAAAGGAATAAATAATCTGCTCTGCCACTTCCATTCCCATCAGGCGTTGTAATGCCTCCGCATAGTAAGCCAGCTGGGTACGGTAGCGTTCCACCAGTTCCACCGGTTTCTCCACCACATCCGTCTTGTAATCGGCCAGAATCATCTTTCCCTCTTCCTCAAAGCACACATCGATGATTCCCTGTACCAGTACCATCTCCTCATGGGGAAATTCTGCCCCCAGGCGGTCTGCCGGAACCCCCAGTACGAAAGGCTGCTCCCGGTAGAGCTGTCCCCGTTTCTGTGCCTGTGCCATGCGAAGTGCCAGTCTGCTTTGCAGAAAATGAGCAATCTTTCCGGGATTTACTGCCTCCCGGAATTCTCTGGTCAGCTTGCCATCCGTCGCCAACGCATCCATCGTCTGTACCACCGCTGCCTGCAGTTTCTGTAAATCCCCCTGCTCCATCAGTTCCAGAAAATCCGTAAGAGGCAGCAGCTCCAGCACCTTATGGAAGGCACTTCCTCTGGTGGTGCCGCTTACCTTCTCCTCTTGCCGCATAAATCCGGGCACATAGGGAACGACTTCTTCCTCTTTGAAGGCATGGAAGGACTCGTCATCCTTTTCTGCCAATGCAGACATGGCTGCTTTTTTCAACTCCGATACCGTGGTTTTCGTATAAAGATTAGCCAGATTGGCATGGGGATAACTCCAGGTAAATCGGGTACGCAGCTGCTCTAAGAGCTGCTGTTCCTGCCCGGATAATTCCGTTTTCCCACGGACCACATCCTGCAAGGCTGTCCGTTCTTCCAGCCGGGTCAGTTCCCGGTTCACTTCCCGAGCGGCAAGCTCCGGCATATCCATCACTTTCACGGTAAGTTTGGGAAATGCTCCATCCTCCGTGACAGCACCACCGGGCAGTTCCAGCTCTGCCTCCTGCAAAATTCCTGCAAACGCCGGATGGGTGCAAAGCACCGGCAGCAGATAGTCCAAAAAACAGGATGCCTTTGTCAAGGTCTGGAAATTTAATTTTCCTTCCGTTTCTGCTCCCTGTACTGCTTTGGCAAGCTGCTTTTTCCACTTGTCCTGCCCCTCCACGATTCCGGTGAGGATCAGCTTTTCTTTGGCACGGGTCATGGCTACATACAGCACCCGGAGTTCCTCCCCCAGGGAATCTATCTGCATTTTCGCCGCCATTACCGATTTCCGCATAGTTTTCTGGAAGGTGCGCCGCTCCAAATCCACCGCGTCCGTTCCCACTCCCATGTCCGGGTCGGTAAGAAGCATTTTGGTGGTATCCCGCATATTGAACCGCTTGGAAAGTCCCGCCACGAAGCAGATGGGAAATTCCAGTCCCTTACTTTTATGGATGGTCATAATGCGAACCAAGTCCGCGTTCTCATCCAATGTCTCCGCCTCGCCGTAATCAACCTGGTACTTCTCGATTTTTTCCAGATAGCGGATGAAGTGGAACAATCCGTAAAAGCTGGTTTTCTCAAAGGCGTTGGCTTTCTCCATGAGAAGTTCCACATTGGCACGGCGTTTCTCCCCCGCAGGCAAGGCCGTCACATATTGGAGATAATGGCTTTCCCGGAACAGGGTCTGCAGCAGTTCATGGATAGGCATGTAGGTGGTGCGCTCCCGCCACAGTGCCAGCCAGTTTAAGAACTCTGTCACTTTTTCTGCCAGTTCTGGATTCCATGCCGCATCCATCTGCTCTCCACTTACCGCTCCGGTATCTGCTGATTCACTGTCCCCTTTTTCCTTCTCTGCCGCAGGTTCCCCATACCGTTTCAGACTTTCATACAAAGCTACCTTCCGTCGTCCATCCGGTGATGTGGTAACACCACGAATCTGGGCAATTTCTTCCTCCGAGAAACCTCCAAACACAGAGGTTAACACACCGTACAAGGGGATATCCTGTAACGGATTATCCCATACCCGCAGTACCTGCAAAATGGTACGGATTTCCGTGGTCATGAAATAGCCGGTCTTGCTGGTGATATAGGCGGGAATTCCCTCCTGCTCCAAAATGGTACGCAGGGCATCTTCATAGCCGGTACCGCTGCGCAGCAAAATGACCACATCCCGATACCTGGCAGGGCGCAGTTCTCCCGTCTCTTTGTCCGTCACCGGGAAATGTCCCACCATCTCCCGGATTTTTCCGGCAATCACAGCTGCCTCCTTTTCCTGACTGCTTAAGTCCTCCTGCTCTTCCCCGGTAGCTTTCGGAATCAGTAACACCTCTGTAGCATACGTTCCGAACTGTGGCTCCTCCGGATAGTCTGCTCCCAGATACAGTGCCTCTGCTTCGGTATAATTGATCCCCCCCACGGCAGGTGCCATGATTTTGTCAAAAAAGAAATTCACGCTGTCCAACACCTGGGCTCTGCTTCGGAAATTCTTATGTAAACTAATCATCCGGTTGGAGCTTTCTTCCTCCTTGCCATACCGCTCCATTTTTTCCAGAAACAGTTCCGGTCTTGCCTGACGGAATTTGTAAATGCTCTGCTTCACATCCCCCACCATAAACCGGTTATCTTCCTTTGCAATACTGCTTAGCAGATATTCCTGTACCAGGTTGGAGTCCTGGTACTCGTCAATCATAATTTCCTCATAGAAATCCCGGTAGTCCTCCGCAGTTTTGGAAGGGTGGATTTCCACACTGCCATTCTCTGTCACCTTCCGTTCCACCAGGATTTCCAGTGCCAGATGCTCCATATCACTGAAATCCAGAATGCCCCGTTCCCGCTTTCCGGCATCCATGGCGGTTTTGAATTTCAGAGTCAAATCCAGCAGTTCACTCACTGCCGGACTGCACAGTTCACACTGCTCCACCACCTGTTCCGGCTCTTTGGCAAAGTATTTGTCCCGCAAATCCTGTAAGGATGCCTTGCACTGGTTTCGCAATTCCTTCGCCTGTTCCCGTAGTCCCTGATTGACGGAGGTATCCTTTTTCGCAGAAAGGGTTTTAAATGCCATGCCCCCCAATGCCGCATGCCATTCTGCCAGAGAATTACAGCCGGACAGTCTCTCCAAAAGCTCCAGATCCTGCTCCAAGGCCTCGCCGTACATATAGGGGCCATCCGGGCGGTTACAAAGTGCCAGCGCTGCCTGTATCTGCTCCCGACATCCTGCTACGGTCAACGTACCAAATTCTTTTGCCAGACCGGCAAAGCTGCTCTGCTCCAAGGCCTCCACGGTATGAATCCCATAATCTGTCTTGCACTTTTCCAGCCATACCTCCGGAAAAGGGTCACTGAGAGCATAGTGATAGAGTCCGGTGATACATTCTTCCAATGCCTGTTCCCGGCCATTGGTACTGTAAGTCTCTACGCAGTTTAGAAATGCATCCCGTCCTTCGGCAAATTCCTTCTCCAGAAGCCGCGCCATGATATCCTCTTCCAGCAGGCGTACTTCCCCCTCGTCTGCCACGCGGAAAGCCGGATCCAGACCGATATCATTGAAATTATTGCGGATGATAAACAGGCAGAAGCTGTCAATGGTCATAATCTGTGCGCTGTGTACCAACGTGGACTGGCGCTGCAGGTGGACACTGTCGGGATGCTCCTCCAGTGCTTTGCTGATGGCGAGGCTGATTCGCTCCCGCATTTCTGCCGCCGCCGCGTTAGTGAAGGTCACAATCAGCATCCGGTCGATGTCCACCGGTTCCGTTTCATCCAGAATGCGCTGCAAAATCCGCTCTACCAGAACCGCCGTCTTACCACTGCCCGCCGCCGCTGACACCAGCAGATTTTCCCCGCGGGAATCAATTACCTGTTGCTGTTCCTCTGTAAACTGCATTACGCCTCTCCTTTTCCTTCTGCCTCTGCCATTTTTTCATACACCTGTTCCTCGGTGAGTTCTTCCAACTGCCGCATCGCCATTCCCGGCATCTGTTTGTCAAAGCCGCACACATTTTTGTAGCTGCAATAGGTACAGGAGGACTGCTGCCCCTTCTCATAAGGATTTAACGCCATCTCTCCCTTTAAAATATCAGCTCCGATATGCTTAATCTTTTGGTTTACATAACTTGAAATCTGTTGGAATTGTTCCTTGCTTGCCACCTGGGAGCGGGCACTGAGGGAGCCATCCTTTTTCCATTCCACCGGAATGACATCGGACTTGGAGGTGCTGTCCTTATCCATCAGCCGGAGAACCTCCTCCGACTCGTTTAAAAGTCCCACGGTGCGTAACTGCCCGAAAATCTCGTTGCGGATTTGCTCCTCGCTCTCGCCGCTTTCCTCCACCAGCGGGTCTGCCATGCGGTAGTACAGAATTCCGGCAGGCACCACCTTCTGTCCCGGATGACTGGTTTTCTCCTTCTCAAGGGCGGCATTGAGATACACCACCAGCTGGAGCTGCAAGCCATAGTAGACGGAAACCAAATCCAACTGCCTGCGCCCGGATTTGTAGTCCAGTACCTTCACATAAATTTTGTCCGAGGTTTCAAAGGTATCCACCCGGTCAATCCGTCCGGTGAGTTCCATTTTTTCCTGAGCAGAAAGGCTCACATCCACATCGGCAAGGGTGTCCGTCCGGGTAAATTTCATCTCAAACTGGCTGGGAGTAAAGACGCCCTTCTGCAGCTGGTGCTGCAGAGTCCGCACGGTTCTGCCCATCACCCGCTCCATCCGGGTCAGCACATATTCCCTCCGGGCGCTGCTGTAGAGGATGCTCTCCCCGTAATTGACCGCGAATTCCTCCATCGCCTCATGCACCCACAATGCCGCCTCCTCCGGGGTAAAGGTGAGCCAGGTGCTGCCGTGTTCCTCCACTTTATGCCCGAAAATCTCCAGAATTCCATGGAAAATCGTTCCCAGATCCGATGCCTCAAACTCGTATTCCTCCCGCTCCGAAAGTTGCAGACCATATTGAAGAAAATGGGCATACTCACAGGAGGCAAACTGCTCTAACCGGCTCACGCTGTTTTGCAGAAGCTTCCCGTACAAAAGCTTCGCCGTGGCTCTGGCAAGTTTTCTGTCCCGGTGGGTAAAAAATGCCGCCTCTTCCAGACAGTCATACAATCCCCCCATGGAGTCTTCTCCACCGCCATACAGACTTCCCAGCAACGGCATCTCACCCTCGCCTCTGCCATCCGCATATTTCCGCAGGCTGGATGCCAGAAGATCCAGCCCATCCTCATAATTGTACAGCTGAGCCTCCCAGCTCTGCTCCTCCGGGTGCTCCACCGTAAGGGTGGGAAAAAGGCGCTTCATCGTGGCAATCAGATAAGCAGGGCGCAGGGATTTTCCCTCCCCGCTTACTTTGGCATAGGACAAAAACAGCCGGTCTGTCGGCTTCGTCATGTTCATATATAAGTAAAGCTTCTGAATGTACATCTGCTTGCGGGGTGTGGGTGCCAGTTCCAGATCCGGTGCCACCTGTTCCAGAAATTCCCGGTCAATATCTGATAAAATTCCCCCGCTTGCCGTGTTCTTCGGAATGTTACCATCGTTGACTCCCAGGAAAAACAGGGTGCGGATCTGGTTCAGACGGGTTCGCTCCATGTCCCCCACAACCACACGGTCTACATTCTGAGGAATGGTTCCCACCTCAATCTCACCAAAGCCTGCATCCAGAATCTCATAAAACTCCTGCAGTGTCATGGACTCTGTCCCCAGAAGTCCCACAATCTGGTCAAGTAAATCCATCACCAGACGGTAAATCTGCCCGTATTCCATGGCGCGCACCGGATCTTCCTCCCGGAAACGTTCTTCATACCCTGCTAACCGTTGCTGCACCTGGTTCTGCTCCAGAAAGCGATAGAGTGCTGTGCCATAGTCCTGAGCGTTTTCTCCCGGTGTCAGTAAAGGAGCCATCTCCGCTAACAGCCGTTCCCGCAGGGCATTGACCTGTTCCAGTTCTTTCACAATTTCCTCACTTGCTGCATTTCTACGGACAAACTGCTTTTCGTAAGCCCGCTTTCCACGGATGCCAAAGGCAAGAATATACTGCTCCAGGACATCCACCTCCTCCGGCGTAAATCCGGTGAGGCCACACCGCAGATAGTGAAAAACTGTCTCATAGGAAAAATCCTTGATCAGCATCTGCAAGGCAGCGCGTATCAGTTCGATAAAAGGATTTAACAAAATTCCTCTGGTCTGATCTACAAACACCGGAATTCCAAACCGGGCAAACTGCTCCCGTACTTCCTGGGCATAAGTCTCCAGATTGCCCGTCACCACTGCAATCTGGCGGTACTCATAGCCATCTTCCCGCACAAGACGATGAATTTTCAAACAGGTCTGGTGTACCTCTTCCTTCGGCGTCGATGCCTCATACATCTGAATCCGTTCGACTTCTTTTTCGTAAGGTTTCATGGGAAAACGAAACAGATAACGCTCCAGATGTGCAAGCTCCGGGTTCTCCCCAAAACGCGCCACACTGCCGTTTCGCCGCTCCAGGAAAACATCCTTTTCCCGTTGAAGTCCCTGCTCCGTCACAAGACGTTCCAACGATGTCACGGCCTTGGAACTGAGATAAAAGAGCTTCTGCTCTCCGGTCACGTGATAGGGATCATCCCCCTCATCCATATCCAGCGTCACAATGACTCTCTCTGCCAGCTGGGTCAGTGTGGCGATCACATGATTCTGAATCGGTGTGAAGCCGGTAAATCCATCAAAAACGATCACACTGCCCTGTACCATTCCGGATTTGGGCAGCACTCTGCAGAGACGCTCCAGTGTCTCCTCCGTGGTCATATATTTTTCCCGGATGTAACCGGAAAACCGTTCATATAAAACAGACAAATCCTGCAATTTACTCTGCAGTGCCCCTCTGCGCCCCGTCTGTCCGATCATCTTCTGCAGCTGCTCCACAGACACGCCGTACTGCATAAATTCGGAAATCGCCGACTTTACCTCATGGATGTAACCGATTTTATTCAGATTTTTCCCAATCACCGGTAAATCCTGCGCCACATCCGCTGCTACCTTGCGAAGTACCAAGCTTTTACCGGTATCGTCTAAGACCGGCAAATCATCTCCGCCCACCTCGTCAAAAATACGGTAGGTCAGCCGTCCGAAGCTTAATACATCAATATTTAAGATTCCATGCCCCGCAGATTTTAACACCATATCCTTCTGGGTCTGCATGGTAAACTGATCCGGTACAATCAACAGAAAATTTTTCCGGGGACAAAGTGCCGCCTGCTCCAGCAATTCCCTACAAACCTGTTCACTTTTTCCGGAACCACCGGCTCCAAAATAAAATTGCAGTCCCATGCGCTTCTCCTCACCTCCCGGTTCTTCATCCGGGCTAAAGTCACTTTCTCGTTACAGTATACCAGAGCAGCCGCGGATTCGCACAAGAAAATCCATTTTTTCTTGAGAAATCCTACATTTTCCAGTATGATAACATTATAGGTTTAAATTTCCGGTGTGCGCCCATCGCACACTTTATGATTAAATGGCAGGTACAAAGGATTATGGCAAACCGCAATAACAGAAACCGTCACCGCTCCCACAGAGGTAAAAACCCTAACTATTCCCAGGAAGAACGGCGGATTCCCGACCGGAAAGACTCGCCCTTCACGATTTCCGTCATCACAGCATACAAAAAAATTTACGCCGCCATCCCCGCAAATAAACGGCATCTGGGGGGAGGCAAATATATCACCGGTGAAAAACTCACCGCGCTGATTGCAGAAATAGAGAAAAAACTGATGGATGGTTCTTACAGCGAGGCTGAACTGGGTTCCCTTCATAAAACCATCAGCAACGCCCGCATCTGTGCCAGTGTATCCGGCGACACTGCCAGTTATTTCCAGGTCAATGAGACGCTGATTCCCTGGCTTGCCCGGTGGGATGCACAATATCTCACAGAGAAAAACCGGGACACGGTATATGCCCTTCTGGATTCTTTTCGTGCTTCTCCTTCCCAGCTGACCCGTGGCGCTTCCATTCAGGAAAAATATAAAGAATTTGAGAGTCGTCTCATCCGCGATCAGGTACTAAAACTGATCCAGCGAGACCCAGAGCATGAATTTCCGGAAGTTTTGGCGATGAAACGCCGCTTTATCCTCCACATGGGACCTACGAATTCCGGTAAGACCCACGATGCCCTGGAACGGTTAAAGACGGCAGAAAATGGCGTCTATCTGGGACCCTTACGTCTTCTTGCACTGGAAATCTATGATCGCATGAATAAAGACGACATTCCCTGTTCCCTCCTTACCGGGGAAGAACAGATTGATGAGCCGGGCAGCAGCATCTATGCCGCTACCGTGGAAATGCTGGATTTTGAAGCCCATTATGATATTGCTGTCATTGACGAAGCACAGTTTGTGGAGGACTCTGCCCGGGGAGACTCCTGGGTAAAAGCCATCATGGGCATCAAGGCCGAAGAAATCCACCTCTGTTTCAGTCCCGAAGCACTGCCGATCCTGGAAAAAATCATCAAACGATGCCGGGATACCTATGAGATTGTGGAGCATCACCGTCATACCGATTTAGTCTTCGAGGATAAACCTTTTACCTTTCCTGACGATTTGCAAAAAGGTGATGCCCTTATCGTTTTCTCCAAAAAATCCGTACTGGGTCTGGCAGGAAGAATCGAACAGGGCGGGGGACGCCGTCTCCATGCCAGCGTGATTTACGGTAATCTCCCTCCGGAGGTTCGCCGTCGCCAGGTAGAGCTTTTTACCGCCGGTGAAACCGATGTGGTGGTTTCCACCGATGCCATCGGACTGGGTGTGAATCTTCCGATTCGCCGTGTCATCTTTATGGATGATCAGAAATTTGACGGTGTATGCCGCCGTCCATTAAACGGCAAAGAAGTGCGCCAGATCGCCGGGCGTGCCGGACGCTATCTGCTATACCCCACCGGCTATGTCAATGCACACGGGGAAGAAATGTTAGCCTATATCCGGAAAACCTTTACCGCTGATACCGAACCCATTACCCAGGCGCGTCTGGGATTTCCTTCCGAGCTGCTCGACCTCAGTGAACCCCTTGACCGTATCATTGAGGAATGGGGCAATATCGAGCCCTCCGAGCCTTTTGTCAAAGTGGATACCACAGATGTACTCTTTCTCTACCGCCTGTTGGAAAAGCACAAGGCGCAGATTGCCGGTTTTGAGGACAAGCATACCATCTATCGGATGATTACCTGCAATATTGATGTGAAAAATAATGAGGTGATTGACCAATGGCTGGAATATTGCAAAACCTATGCTGCGGATGTATGTCTGGAAAGACCGGAGCAGATTTACGGTCATGATGAATTGATTTCCTTAGAGAATTATTATAAGAAATTAGATCTGTACTTCCAGTTTTCCAACCGTCTTGGAAAAGAATTGGATCTGGATTTTGTCCTGTCAGAAAAGGCAGATACGGAGGCACGTATTACTGAACTTCTGAAGAATAATAAACGCCGCTACATACCCAAATGCCGGGTATGCGGCCGAACACTCACCATCGCGGAAACTACCTATGGTCTGTGCAACAAGTGTCACGCGAAGAGAATGATGGTGTAACTTCTTTCCATTGCAGAAATGGTAAATCAAATGCGCGTTGGAAATCATACTTGCAATTTGGCAATGAGAGCATCTTTCAGAACTTTTGAATAATTGATACCATAGTTCTCGCATGCAGTATTGAGCCACGCAGGGATGCTCAGCGTTTTTTTGACTGCTTTATCATCATACGCCCGCGCATACTCATCCAGATTCACACACACCAGATTGACGAAAGCTGCATCGTCATCCTTTTTAACCGCATCAAGCGGTGTGGCAGAGGGAATTGGTTCACCATCGCGCAATGCAGTAAATAAATATTGACCACAAGCCTCCTGTGCCATTGCAAATGCATCGGCAAGATTATCTCCATATGTGGCTAAATCATTAAGATCGGGAAAAATAACAGAAAAACGATTGTCATCCTCAAGATAAAACACGGCAGGATAAATATAATTCATATAGCCCTCCTTCTTTCTTCTCCGGGTGGCAGGTTTCATTTAAGCCCTGCCTGCTTTAATATAGAATTGACAACTCTTTGCGGAATATCACCTGGATGATTCGGGATTGTCACTTTTCCCGATTTGATGGGGTGCTTATATTGATGATGAGAACCTCTTACATCGACAAGCATCCATCCGTCGTCAAGGATTACTCTCTCAAGTTCACGAAATCTCATTCGTAGTATTCCTCCTTGCATGATAACACGTAAAATACGTAGTTTCAATAGGTAGCAAATAAAACACGCAAAAACGTAACATATCTATTACCAAAAACAAATGGGATTGAACGACTGAATAGTCCTTTGAAAAAACAGATAGGAATCCCAAATATGTGATTTGAAAATATCAGAAACTTAGAAAGTCGTCAAGTCCTTTTTTAGACTTGACGACTTTCTTTACGACTTTCTTTACGGTTTTCTTATTAGCATACACACATCCCTTGAAGTATGCAAAATAGAACTACGTTTTCTCCCCACTGGGCACATGGTTTGAAAAACTGAAATTTTGCCCTCGTCTACTTGCTAATTTTATGGTTTTTTTGTATTATGTAAACTTCTTTGGGCAAATTGATTCAAAATAAAGCTTTTTGCCCGGATTTCAGGCTCCTAGCAGGGCAAAATGTTCCTTTCCTGACTTCGGTTGCCCATCGTGACTGCTTTTCTATACAAAATGCTTGTATTTCAACGGATTTTAATGGTTGCTTGGGCAAAATCAAGAATTTAAGAACCATATGCCCGCAGAAGGATTCAAGCCCTTGCAGAAAACAGAAAGAGCCACTTACAGCCCTTTCTCCAATACCATTCTTTACTTCGAACATATTTCTCAACCCTAATCAAATCCTTACATTAGAAAAAGCCACCGGAAAGTGTGTCTCCACACTTTTCCAGTGGCTTTTTTTGCAAATCAATAGCTATATAATTACTCTTTAAATCTCAAAATTAACACCGGTATCCTTCGGCTCATCATCAGCAAAGACATAGTCCTTGCCGGGAAGGATTGCATTTAAGAGGATACCTACTAAGGAACCGACTGCCAGTCCGCTTAAGGATACCTGGGCACCAGCTACATGGAAGCTGATTGCACCTGCTGCACTGTAGGTGATACCGATGGACAGTACCAGAATCAATGCTGCAATGATAACGTTACGGCTCTTGCTGAAATCAACCTGGTTCTCAACTACATTGCGGACACCGACTGCGGAAATCATACCGTACAGTACCAGGGAAACACCACCGGTGGTTGCGCCGGGCATACAGCCGATGATGGCTGCAATCTTCGGAGAGAAAGAGAAGATCATGGAAAACAGAGCTGCCAGACGGATTACACGGGGATCATATACCTTGGTTAAGGACAATACACCGGTGTTCTCACCATAGGTGGTGTTGGCAGGTGCACCAAACAGAGCAGCTACCATAGTTGCCAGACCATCACCTAACAGGGTGCGGTGTAAGCCGGGATCTTTGATATAGTTTCTGTCAACCGTGGAAGAAATTGCGGACACATCACCGATATGTTCTACAATTGTAGCAAGAGAAATCGGGATGATGGTAATTGCTGCAGTTGCCAGAAGCGCCCAGTCAGGATTCTGGAAAACAGAAAATACAGTGTCACTGAATTTTACAGGCAGACCAATCCATGCTGCATCATGAATTTTCTGGAAATCCACACCGCCATTTTCTACGGTAATCAGTCCTGCTGCCGTGCAGATCGCAGCTACCACATAAGAAGAAATGACACCCAGGATAATCGGGATAATCTTCACCATGCCTTTACCCCAGATATTGCAGACAACAATCACCACAATGGCAACCAATGCAATCCACCAGTTTGCGGAACAGCTGTTAATAGCTGACTGGGAAAGGGAAAGACCGATAGCGATGATGATAGGACCGGTTACAATCGGAGGGAAATATTTCATAACCTTACTGGAACCAAAGACTTTGATAAGACCGGCAAGAATCAGATAGATAAGACCTGCACAGGCAACACCGAAACATGCGTAAGGAAGCATTTCCTTATTCGGCTGCCCGTCAATCATGGGAGCAATGGCTGCATAGCCGCCGATAAAAGCGAAAGAGGAACCTAAAAATGCGGGAACCTTTCTCTTGGTAATTAAGTGGAATAACAATGTTCCAAGACCTGCAAATAACAGGGTTGCGGAAACACTAAGTCCGGTCAGTGCCGGTACGAGAATCGTCGCACCAAACATGGCGAACATGTGCTGGATGCCGAGCACAATCATTTTGGAAGTGCCCAGTTTCGTGGCATCGTAGATCGGCTCATTGCCAATCGTAACTTTTTCTTTACTCATTTCTCTCCTCCATCATTTGAATGTTATTTTTGCTGTTGGTATTTTACCACGCTTCCTCTGTTCCTACAAGGAAATCCCACCACTTTTTTATACAATTTTTCCTTCAAAAAAGTTGTGAAAGAAGTACCCTTCCGATATACTGGTCTTATATACTGACAGAAAGAGGAAAAGACGGATGAAAGAGAAACTTTATACCATTCCTTTAAACGATGCGATCCAGGCACAGGATGAGTGTCCCTTCTGCTATGTGGAACGAAATGTGGAGCAGGATCTGTTGGACTTCGTCCTGGGAAGCGGCTCTTCCTATATGGAAAGTGATGTCCGTGGCATGACCGATGAAGCCGGCTTTTGCCGCGCTCATTTCAAGAAAATGTTCGACTACGGCAATACCCTGGGCAATGCCTGGATTTTAAAGACCCATTATATGAAGACCCGTTCCGATATGCACAAGCTTTTCGCTGCTTACACCCCCGGCAAAACTTCTCTGAAAGATAAGTTCAAAAAAAATGCCGCATCAGAACATCCCATCGGCATCTGGACGAAGAAGCGTCAAAACTCCTGCTATATCTGTAAGCAATTTGAGGAAACCTATGCCCGTTACTTGGACACTTTCTTTGTGTTATACAAAAAAGACGAGGAATTCCGGGAAAAAGTAAAGAACAGCAAAGGGTTCTGCATCCCCCATTTCGGCGATTTATGCAGGGAGGCAGATCGTCAGCTTTCTGACAAAGAAAAAGAAGACTTTTACCCTGCCATGTTTGCCCTGATGGAATCCAATATGGAACGAATCCAGGAGGATGTCAACTGGCTGGTAGAAAAATTTGACTACCGCAACAAAGACGCAGACTGGAAAACTTCCAAAGATGCCATCCAGCGCGGTATGCAAAAACTCCAGGGCGGTTATCCCGCAGATGCGCCCTACAAGATGGACAAGTAAGGCTAGACACGCTTTCCCAGCAGTGTCTCACAGGTTGCCAGATATTCCATAATTTCCTCATAGAGCATCTCCGGGTTATAGGAGCCCTCTACCATGTGTTCTGTCATCAGACCATCAATGGTATACTTAATCATTTTCGCTACCCTGTACCCGGACTGCTCATCAGGAAACTGCTTATAATCTGCCTGGGCGTAAATCCGCTCAATGGTCTCCCGATAAGCATCCCGCTTCATCTCCGTGGCCAGCAATGCCTCATTCACATTTTCCGATACAGCTGTATTGAGGAACTGCTGCATATAAGGATAGCCACGCAGCACCTGGAGTTTCGCGTTTTCCACTCCTCTTGCAATAGCAAATAGATCCGTCTCTGCAGGACTCACCGAAGCTGTCAGTTCCATCGTCATATAACGTACACTGTAATCATAGAGAAAAGAATACAATCCGATTTTATTTTCAAAATAGTGAAACAAGAGTCCTTTACTGATTCCTGCTTCCGCTACGATTTCGTCTGTACTGGCCTTTTTATAGCCATAGGTGGCAAATACCTTCAGTCCGGCATTCATCATCCTATCCTGTTTTTCTTTTTTTATATCAAAAAATTTTGCATTCATATTCAAACATCCATTATCCGATTTTAATATAACGGCTCAATTATAGCACATCTTCCTAAAATTTGTATAGAATCCCTTGATGGGAAACAAAAATAGTATTAGAATACTGCTATATCTATTTCGAAAGGAGTAACTATTATGGCAAAAAAACTTGGGAAGCTTTTCCTGTTCAGCGCAGCAGTCGGTGCCGTAGCCGGAAGCGCATACTACTACCTCCAGCACCGTGATTCTATCGTAAAGAACGATAATCCCGCTGAAGAAGATGATGATTTCGATGATTTCAGTGAAGACCTGGACGAGGAGTCTGATCGTAACTACGTAGATCTGGATTTTGATGCTAAGAAAGCAGAGTTTACCCAGAAGGCAAGTGGTGTCGCAGAAAAGGTTCTGGAGAAGACTGCTGACTGTCTGTCCGCTGCTGCCGGAAAAATTTCCGAAACCGCAAAAGCACTGGACAATGCAATCAATGCTCCGGAAGCTCCTTCTACCGAGGAATTCTTCGATGATGAAGATCCCGAAGAGCCTGCAGAAGCAAAAGCGGAAGAAAAACCGGAAGCTGCAGAGACTGCAAAGGAAGAAGACGCAGAATAAATTAATAAAATACACCAACAAACGTGCATAAAGAAAGGGCAATCTCTGGAAGGGACTGCCCTTTTTTATGCATATTCTTTTCTCCGTTGTCTTTTCCTAATTTTCTTTTCCTAGTTTTCTTCCTGTTCCTTATGTCTGCGGGCTAGTTCTTCCTTCAGATCATAAGCCTTGTCCTTGATACGGGAGCTTGCTGTGGAAGAACCCATAATCTCTGAAATCATGTGGGATGCCGTATCTAACTGATCACATTCGATTGCCAATGCCGCTGTCAGATAGTCTGCCGTATCCTCATCCATGCCTGCCATGGGATAGTCTTCTTCCATTCTCGCCTTGATGAAACCATCCAACGCTTTCTGCAGGAAGTTCTGTTCCTCCTGATGGATGTTTTCTGTCTGCTGCTCCAGATCTGGTTTTTCACTCTCCGGCTCTTTCTCCAGCTCCTCACGCATTCCCCGGTACAACCAGGCAATCTTTAAACAGGTATATGCCAGTTCACTGGCCTTTGCACCCTTTACCATATTGTTTAGCAGAACCATCTTAAAATGCTCTACCGCCACCGGGTAAGAATATTCCGTGAGATTTTCCTCATGACGTTCTTTAAAAGAAGCACTGATTGCCTCACGGATTTTTTTCTTATGAATGGGCAGCAACGTATCGAAATACCTTGCCATGGCGGCATAGCCACAATGGGGACACATGATCGCTTCGTATTTGATACTGTCTACCTGTACCTGGCGAGGTCTTAAATCAAAATCCATTCCATTGCTTCGGACTCTGCCGTAACGCACTGTCTTTGCGGTAAACTTTGCCTCACAGACCGGGCACTGGTAAGTCTTATCAAATAAAAATTCAGCGTCTCCCATTGTTAACCTCATTTCTGCGCACGCTTTTGGCGCATGACGAGTTTGTGTCAAGTGTGTACCGACACAAATCTCGCGATTGAAAAATTTTATGATCTACTGGTTGTCTTTAGGTAACACGAAAGAGCTCTTCAGCGATACGATCCGGTTAAACACCAGTGCATCCGGTGTGGAATCCTTACTGTCCACACAGAAGAATCCTTGTCTTACAAACTGGAAGCTGTCATAAGCCTTTGCATCTTTTACGGCAGGCTCAATATAACAGTTCTTTAATATGGTGAGGGAATTCGGATTCAGATTCAGGCTGCCGTCCTCATTGTATACACCCTTTTCCTCATCAATAATGTTTTCGTACAGACGAACCTCTGCCTTCACTGCATGCGGTGCACTTACCCAATGAATGGTGCCCTTTACCTTACGGCCATCCGGGCTGTTACCTCCCTTACTTGCAGGGTCATAGGTTACATGTACTACGGTTACTTTTCCGTTCTCATCCACTTCATAGCCTACACATTTCACAAAATAGGCATGCATCAGGCGTACCTCATTGCCGGGGAAAAGACGGAAATATTTCTTCGGAGGCTCCTCCATGAAGTCATCTCTGTCGATGTAAAGTTCTCTGCAGAAAGGAACCATTCTCTTTCCCAGTTCCGGATTCTCCAGGTTATTGTCTACCTCCAGGAATTCCTCCTGTCCTTCCGGATAGTTATCAATCACCAGCTTAATGGGATCAAGTGCTGCCATGATTCTGGGTTTCTTTAATTTCAGATCTTCGCGGATGCAGTACTCCAACATAGGATACTCTGCGGTAGACTGTGCTTTGGACACACCGCATAACTCTACAAATCTGCGGATGGATTCCGGTGTGAAGCCTCTCCGTCGAAGCGCTGCAATGGATACCAGACGGGGATCATCCCATCCATCCACAATGCCTTCCTCTACCAGTTTTTTGATATAACGCTTACCGGTTACCACATTTTTCAGATACAGCTTGGCAAACTCGATCTGTTTCGGAGGATGGGGATATTCCAGTTCCCGTACCACCCAGTCATAAAGAGGTCTGTGATCCTCAAACTCCAGGGTACAGATGGAATGGGTAATCCCTTCGATGGCATCCTCTATGGGATGGGCAAAGTCATACATCGGGTAAATACACCACTTATCCCCGGTGTTGTGATGGGTCATGTGTGCCACACGATAAATAATCGGATCACGCATGTTGATATTGGGAGATGCCATATCAATCTTTGCACGCAGGGTTTTCTCACCGTCTGCATACTTTCCTTCTTTCATGGCCAGAAACAGCTCCATGTTTTCTTCCACACTGCGGTTACGGTTGGGATCCTCTTTACCGGGCTCCGTTAAAGTTCCGCGGTACTCTCTCATTTCCTCTGCCGTCAGATCCGATACATAAGCCTTTCCCTTCTGAATCAGTTTCACTGCTGCTTCATACATCTGATCAAAATAGCTGGAAGCAAAAAACAGGCGGTCCTCATAGTCAGCACCCAGCCACTCCACATCAGCCTTGATGGAATCCACGAATTCTGATTTTTCCTTGGTGGGATTGGTATCATCAAAACGCATGTTGAACTTTCCGCCGTACTCCTGTGCCAGTCCATAATTCAACAGAATACTCTTGGCATGTCCGATATGCAGATAGCCGTTGGGTTCGGGAGGGAAACGAGTGTGTACAGTATCATAGACACCCTCTGCCAGATCCTTGTCGATAATCATTTCAATGAAATTCTTACTCTCGCTCATAACTTCTCCTCAAATTTTTTATATCTTTATACTATGAAACGTACTTCGCCTCAAAATCTTTGCGTGGCATGGGTTTTCCAAAGTAATATCCCTGCACCATCAGTACATTCATATTTTCTAATACACGCAGCTGGGATTCGGTCTCGATTCCTTCCACACAGATGCTCTTGTCCAGCGTTTCCGCCAGCTCACCCACCATTTTTACAAATGCCTGGGAATAAGCATCCTCTGCCAGATCCTTGACAAAGCCCTGATCCACTTTGATGACATCAAAGGGAATCTCCCGGATATGATTCAGGGAAGAATAACCGGTTCCGAAATCATCCAGTGCCAGTCGCGCCCCTAAGTCCTTAATGGCTCCCAGGATTTTCTGCATCCGGGGCATATCATTGATGGCAAGACTCTCCGTCACCTCCAAAGTCAGGTGATGGGGATCTATTCCAGTCTGGCGGATGGTCTGTGCAATCACGCTTACAATATCTGTCTGCAGCAGCTGAACAACGGAAAGGTTCACATTGACTTTATAATTCGGTTTGCCATGGTCATTCCACCATTTGCATGCCTTGCAGGCCTCATAAAGCACATGATTGCCGATGGGAGTAATCAAGCCCAGATACTCTGCCAGAGGAATAAAATCCGTGGGAGAAATAAATCCCATTTTATCGCTGTTCCAACGGATCAGTGCCTCCGCTCCCACGCAGGGATTTCCTTTTTCATGAATGTTCATGATCGGCTGGAAATAAACCTCAAACTGATCAAACCCATCTTTGGTGGCATCACGCATATTCTTTTCCATATCCAGCCGTTTCATGGAAGAAGAGTTAATGCTGTCGGAGTAATAAGCTACCTGGTTCTTACCGGCACGCTTTGCCTCGTACATGGCGATGTCCGCTTTCTTGATCATCTCCTGCACATCATCTCCGTATTCCGGGAAGTATACCACACCCATACTCATGGTGCAGTAAAAATCTGTATTTTTCAAAAACCAGGGCTTGGAGAAAATCCCCTGTACATTGTTTAAGATCTGTTCCAGCTTATCCTCTTCCGTAGAAGGAACAATAATGACAAATTCATCTCCGCCCATTCGATAACAGGTGTTGTGAATGCCATTGATGCTGCTCAGGCTTTCGGATATGGATTTCAGCAGCACATCCCCGTACTGGTGTCCCAGTCCATCGTTGATATGCTTGAAGTCATCCAGATCCAGATAAAGAAGTGCACCCTTGCCGCCATTTTTCTTTGCTTCATCGATAAAGCGCGCAAGATCACGCTCACAGCACATTCTGTTATAAAGTCCTGTGAGGAAGTCCGTGTAGGCCTGCTGTTCAATTTTGTACTGGTAATTCTTCTTGTCCGTGATGTCATAAAGGACATACAGGCTGACATCTCTTCCATCCACCCATTTAATCTTATGGTGGAGCAGATCGTACCAGTGACCGGTTTCTTCATGGAAAAGCTCGTTGCGTTCCTTTTTCAGAATATCTTCTAATTTATGCTCATGAAGTTCTTTATGAAAAGTATTTCGCAAAATACGGTTTTCAAACAAGACCTCATTATTGATCTCATCCTTGACATAAATAGCGCTTCCCACATTGTCCAATACCGCTGCCAGGGAATTGTAGGAACTGGTGAGGGAATTTTTCTGGATCCGCCTGGTGAGAATGCTCTGCAGCACCTTCAACGAATCGTTGATAAACTTGATTTCTTCCACCTGCCAGCGTCTGGTAGGTGTCTTATCCTGAAAGCAGACATACATATCTGCCACATCATCAAAGAAAACCGGGAAGCTGATCAATGCGGAAATCTGCATCCGCTTCAGTTCTTCCTTCACTGCAACGGGCATATCCGAATCATAGGAAAGAACCAGAGGTTTATCTGTATGTAAAAATTGAAAGGTAGGCTGATTTTTCGTGCGGTCAAAATAAGATATGACACCGGTATTGCGCCACTCGGCAATGACATCCATCTCTGACCGGTCATCATGAAGCTTAAACACCTGTGCACTGGAAATATGCAGATACCCGCCGATAATGGCAAGCATCTTTTCCATCACCACTTCAATAGCCTCTTCATGATCAAGCAGCTGCACCACCTGGGTCATGGATTCATTCTGATGCAGTAATTCCTCTGTGGCCTGCTGGGAATACCTGCTGCGGAGACTCTCTGCACGGACACTTTCCAGTCTGGCCTTATTCCGCAGGATACTGTAGGAAACATCATGTAATAGATCCAGTGCCCGGTAAAGTTGTTTTTCTCTGATGACACCGTGCCATTTGCTGCGGAGCTCTGTTTCATCTGCTCCTGGCACATCATAAACAATCCCATATATAATCCAGGTCAGCTGTACCTGGGAAGTTACCTTTACGGATGCTGCTGCCAGCTTTAACCAGGGATATTCGGTATCCTCCACAGCCTGATCCTCTATAGAGTTGCCGCTCACTCTCTGTACCAGGGAGCGAACCTGCTGTGCCGTTACCAGTTCACTGAGCCTGTTGATGTCCTCCTGGTTGCCGCTGATCTTTGTGACGGGCTGATCCCACTCCTGTACACAATAAACATTTGTTTTTACTACTTCACAAAACTTATTCTGTAACTTTTGTACGCGATCGATGTCTATAAGTTCCTGCAATGTCATGGAAATTTTCTCCGGTAAGTATGTGATATAAAATTCTAACATATTTTGAGGGAAAATACAAACTTTAAAAGAGACAGATTTCTTTGCAAAATCTGTCTCTTTCCTATAACTTCTGCTATGATTATCCTTTATGCATCAATACTGTAGTTCGGTGCTTCCTTCGTGATATGGATGTCATGAGGATGGCTCTCTTTCAGAGATGCAGCGGAAATCTTCACGAATCTGCCATTCTCCTTCAGTTCCTCAATGGTTCCGCATCCGCAGTAACCCATACCGGAACGGAGACCGCCCATCAGCTGGAATACGGTATCTTCCACATTTCCCTTGTATGCCACACGTCCCTCGACACCTTCCGGTACCAGTTTCTTGGCATTTTCCTGGAAATAACGATCCTTGGAACCATTCTCCATAGCTGCGATGGAACCCATGCCACGGTATACCTTGTATTTACGTCCCTGGAACAGTTCGATTTCTCCCGGGCTCTCCTCACAGCCTGCAAACATGGAACCCATCATGCAGACGCTTCCGCCTGCTGCAATTGCTTTGGTCATGTCGCCGGAATACTTGATACCACCATCTGCAATAATGGGGATTCCGTATTCTTTTGCTACTGCATAAGCATCCATAATGGCAGTGATCTGGGGAACACCGATACCTGCTACCACACGGGTGGTACAGATGGAACCGGGTCCGATACCAATCTTCACTGCATCTGCACCGGCCTCAATGAGGGCTCTGGTTCCCTCTCCCGTTGCCACGTTACCGGCGATAACCTGTACCTCCGGATATTTTTCCTTGATCATACGGATACATCTTAATACATTCTCGGAATGACCATGGGCACTGTCCAGTACCACAACATCTACCTTGGCATCTACCAGTGCTGCTACACGGTCCAGCACATTGGCAGTGATACCTACTGCGGCTCCGCAAAGCAGACGTCCCTGCGCATCCTTGGCTGCCAAAGGATATTTCACTGTCTTCTCAATGTCCTTGATGGTGATCAAGCCTTTTAAGTTAAAGTCCTTATCTACGATAGGAAGCTTCTCCTTGCGGGCTGCTGCCAGAATTTTCTTTGCTTCTTCCAGAGTGGTTCCTTCCGGAGCGGTGATCAGACCTTCACTGGTCATGGACTCTTTGATCTTCTTGGTAAAATCTGTTTCAAACTTCAAATCACGGTTGGTGATAATGCCAACCAGCTTGCGTCCCTCTGTAATGGGTACGCCGGAAATACGGAACTTCGCCATCAATGCATCTGCGTCAGCCAGTGTGTGATCGGGACTTAAAGAAAACGGATCGGTAATAACACCGTTCTCAGAACGTTTTACCTTGTCCACTTCCTCTGCCTGTGCTTCGATTGACATGTTCTTGTGGATGATTCCGATACCACCCTGTCTTGCCATGGCAATCGCCATGCGATGCTCAGTAACTGTGTCCATCCCCGCACTCATCATCGGGATGTTCAGTTTGATTTTCTTTGTCAGATGTGTGGTCAAATCCACCTGATTCGGTACTACCTGCGAATATGCCGGTACCAACAATACGTCGTCGAAAGTAATGCCTTCGCCAATAATCTGTCCCATATTTCCTCCTAAAAAAATTGTTATTTTAATCCATGAATACCTTACGAGGTGCTACATTTCTAATGGCCTTGACCATCGCCTCGTTCGGCTCCAGGATCAGTTTCTTTTCTCCATTGTAAAACATGCAATACCGGGTTTCCGGCTTTTTCTCCACACCACAGCTATAATCCTGGGTTTTCACCTGACGGTTTTTGTAATCGTCCAGATGATAGGAATTGATGGGTGCCAGTATTTCCATTTTTTCCACGGAAAAAACACCCACTCTTTTACGTTTCGTCTTGTTCAGGACCTTATCAATGGTGATTTCCTTGTCCAGATACAGATATTCGTACTCTACATTGGCATTCATTCCGGCAAAATAAGCACCCACGCCACAGGCAATCGCCAGCGGAAGTGCCAGCAGTCCCAGGATATTGACCATCAGACACATGACAAACAGTACGGTCATAATCGTCAGGAAAATTTGCAGGAACTTCATCAATATAGAGTTCTTACCTTTTACAAGGCATTCCACATATGTTTCGTTCACAGACATATCCACCTTTCTGTATATTATTTTTATAATCATATTACAAAAAAAAGTAACTTTCAAGTCCGTATCATTTCTGTTTATAATAACTTTATTTTCTGTTCGTTGACATTCCATTTCTTTGCGCTTAGAATGAAAGGAACGTACAATCGGAGGAAATTGCCATGCCCGTTATGGATGATATCAAACAAGAAACAAGCAAAATGAAGGATAAATCCTTCAAGGAAAAACTTTCCTATTTCTGGGGATATTATAAATTTCACACTCTGGCGGTCGTTGCTCTGTTGATTATGGTGATCTGGTTTGTCCATGATCTGGTAAGCCAGAAGGAAAATGCTTTCTATGCCCTGCTTGTCAATGCAGGCGGTTACCATATGGCAGAGGATGCCTGTAACGAATTTGCAGAAAATGCCGGAATTGACCTGAAACAATACGATATAAAAATTGACACCTCCGTCATTTATGACCCCGGTGATTTTTCCCAGGATTCCTATTACGGTGCCATGAAGCTCTCCGCTTTACTGGCTGCCGGTGAAGTAGACGCCTTTGTCAGTACGGAAAATACGTTTTCCAATTATGCGCTGACTGACTCCTTTTTCCATCTGGATGAGGTATTGACCGATGAGCAGATTGCTGCCTATGAAGGCAATCTCTACTATATCGATCAGGATGAAATCGATGCCAAGGAAACCGAGGAAGTCACCATTTCCGAAACCGCAGAAACAATGGAAGCTGTCCCGGTCGACACCGTCGATCACAGAGATCCCAGTCAGATGGGAAACCCTGTTGCTGTAGGAATCTATCTGAATGTGGAGGATATTCCTTTCTTCATGAACAACAACTGTTACCTGTCCGGTGAAGTGGTATACGGTTTCATGTGCAATGGTTCCCATACGGATCAGGCAGTGAAATTCTTATCCTATCTCACCGGTAAATAATAAAGATCCGCAAGCGACTCTTTTGTGCCCGCAAGGCGCACTGTTAAAAGAACTCCTGCCCTACTGGGACAGGAGTTCTTTTAACATCTTATTGACCATGCCGGGATCTGCTTTTCCGTGCATTGCCTTCATCGTCTGTCCTACCAGGAAGCCGATGGCTTTTTCTTTTCCACCCCGATAGTCTTCCACCGACTGCGGGTTGTCTTTTAAGACCTGTTCTACCGTGGTTCGAAGCGCGCCTTCATCATTCACTGTCTTCAAGCCTTTTTCTTCCACATAGGCTTTCGGATCCACATCCTCAAGAAAGACCTGTTCAAACACCTCTTTTGCCACATTTCCGTTGATTTCTTTTTTCTCAACCATGTCAATGATGGCTGCCAGATGAGCCGGACTGAAATGAATATCCTCCGCATCCATTTCGTGTTCCTTTAACAGACGCATGGTTTCCACCATGATCCAGTTGGATACTTTTTTCGGTGCTGCACCCAGTGCTACCGTCTTTTCAAAAAGATCTGC
>OGJJ01000028.1_pt1 | contig 114307 bp, 101 predicted proteins | sample 1572081 | NCBI WGS metagenome assembly OGJJ01 (sample SAMEA2582122, study PRJEB24529) | metagenome | biome: Human gut stool | place: China | collected 2011
CAATACGGTTACATACGCTGTCCAGAAAATACCGGTCATGGGTTACCATGACTAAGGTTCCCCGATAATTTTTCAGGGTTTCTTCCAGCCAGTCAGACATCTCATGGTCGAGATGGTTGGTAGGCTCGTCCAATACCAGTACATCTGTCTTTGTCAAAAGGGCAGACACCAGTGCCAGCCGCTTTTTCTGTCCACCGGAAAGCTGCTCCACCGGTTCTTCAAAATCGGATACTCCCAGTTTGGTCAGCATGCTTTTGGCCTGCGCCTCAAAGGTGGGATCCGCCGCCTGTTCTCCGTGGTCTTTTAATACTGTCTGAATCACATTCTGTCCCGGTATGATTTCCGGGTGCTGGGGAAGGAAACGGATCACAATATGCCCGGCTCTGGTAACTTTGCCGGAATCCGCTTCCTCCAATCCCGCAAGAATACGCAGAAGGGTGGATTTACCAGTTCCGTTAATGCCGATAACTCCTACTTTTTCCCCTTCCTGCAGGAAAAAATCCGCCTCATCAAACAGCTTCCGCTGTGTATATACTTTTGAAATCTGTTCCAGTGCAATCAGATTCATTGCTCCTTTTCCTCCTTCGGCATCTTCCGTTTCACATGACCATAGTAGAAAATAAAGCCCAGGGATGCCACTACCCAGGTAAGGGGATAACTGAACATCAGGGTGTGAAGCTCATGGTGTACCGGTACAACCGTAAACAGCCACAGCAGACGCAATCCACACACCCCTACCAGGGTCATAATCGTAGGTACGATTACATTCCCCATACCACGTAAGGCACCGGACAGCACCTCCACACTGATATAGGTTACATAAACCGGAACCAGATAATGCATCATATCCAATCCGATGGTGATTACATCCCCATCGGAGGTAAACACTCTGTAAACCGGGCTTGCTCCGTAATACAGCACCAGACTTAAGAGCACGGTTGCGCCGAATGTCATCGCCATACACTGCCTGGTTGCCTTTCTCACACGGCTCATCTTGCCCGCGCCGTAATTCTGACCGTTAAAGGTAGTGATCGCAGTACCAAAGGCTGCCACTGTTACCCAGAAGAAGGCGTCAATTTTGCCATAAACAGTCCATGCGGCAATGGTATCCGTTCCGAAGGAATTGATCTGTGCCTGAATAATGATATTGGACAGGGTATACATCACGGACTGGAAGCCACCGGGCAGTCCGATCTTAATCATCTTATGCAAATGGTATTTATGAAAGCGCACCATTTTCCAGGAAAGATGATAGCACTCTTTGCTACGCATCAAAGCTGCACAGACCAGAATGGCACTGACTAACTGGGAAATCACCGTAGCCACTGCCACACCGATAATCTCCAGATGAAGTCCCACCACGAATACCAGATCCAACACAATGTTTAACAGACAGCTGACAATCAGGTAATACAATGGGCGTCTGGAATCCCCCACAGCCCTTAGAATTCCCGCCCCCATATTGTAAACCAGGTTGGGAATAATTCCTGCAAAATAAATCAACATATACTGTCTGGAGTAATTGAAGATTTCCTCCGGCACTCCCATCCAGATAAGCGCCTGATTGGTGAAAAGCAGTCCTACCACCATCAATACAGCGCCTCCCACAATGGCCATCGCCATTGCCGTATGGACACTGTCTGCTACTTCCTGCTCTTTCCTCGCTCCGTAATATTGGGAAATACACACGCTGGAGCCTGCAGAAAGCCCCAGGAAAAAGCCAATGAGCAGATTGATCAGTGTTCCTGTGGAACCACCCACAGAAGACAACGCTTCTTTTCCTACAAACCGGCCTACCACAATCGCATCCACTGCATTATAAAACTGTTGGAACAAGGAGCCCAGCAATATGGGAAAGAAAAACAGCAATAGCTGTTTCCAGATCACACCTTCCGTAATTCCATTAATTTTCGTTACTTTTTCGTCGTTCATCTTCTGATTCCTTTTGGATAATGATTCTTTAGTGTTCCGTTTACCGCTTTGCCCCATCCGATAGAAAAACCTTCCACTGCCACCAATGTCCAGCCATTGTCCACGGTACAGGGCAGTGTCTCTCCGTGTATATAGTGGGCTGCCTCTTCCACAGACAGTTCCACCACTCTCCTGCACTGCTTCGGCAAAAGTGCCAACGCCAGGGCATGTGACGGTTCGAAGCGGTTCTTTTTCATGGTACCCAGTTCCAGTCCCGCACGTTCTACTTTAATTCCTTTGAGATCAATCATCCTGGCGGGCACTGCATACAAAACCTCACCGAATTTCCGATACACGCCCTCCATCTCAGGCAATTCCAACTCTCTTGCAAATGCCTGCCACTGACTGACATCGCATTTTTTATCGTTTTGAATACAGATCGGGCTTCTCCGCAGCACCTTCCCCTCTGCATCCTCTCCCTGTCGTTTCAGTTTCGCCAGGAAATGACCTTCTCCTTCTGTGAGATGAGGAAAAATCCGCAAAGTTCTGTCCAACTGCTCCCGAATAGAATCCGGTATCCGGGGATCACACCACCGAGGGCGTCCTGAGGAAAAGCCCCTCCTGCGAAATTCCTCTCCTGGTTCCAGCAGAACAAAACCAGCGTGTTCCTGTAAAAACCGTCCGATGACACTCTCGTTTTCCTCCGGGGAAAAGGTACAGGTAGAATACACCATTTCTCCACCGGGGGCACACATTTGCGCTGCATGTCCCAGGATTTCCAACTGTCTGTCCGCACAGATCTGCACCTGTTCCGGTGACCATTCTTCTTTTGTTTCCTCATCCTTCCGGAACATTCCTTCTCCGGAGCAGGGCGCATCCACCATGATCTTGTCAAAAAAGCCGGGAAACAACGCCGCCATGTGTGCCGTGTTTTCGTTCAATACTACGCCGTTTTGAATACCCATCCGCTCAAAATTCTGGGATAATACCCTGGCTCTCGCCGGATACAGTTCATTGGATACTAAAACTCCCCTTCCTTGAAGCTGTGCCGCAATCTGGGTACTCTTTCCTCCCGGTGCTGCACAGAGATCGCAAACGATATCCCCCGGTTTTGCATCCAATAGCTGTGCCGGACTCATGGCACTGGGTTCCTGGATATAGTAGGCTCCTGCCTCGTGAAAAGGGTGCTTTCCCGGTGCCTGCTCCGGCTCATAATAATAACCATTGTCTGCCCAGGGCACCGGCTGCAAAGTAAAAGGCATACGTGCTGTAAATTCCGCTGGTGCACATTTTAAGGTATTGCACCGCAGTCCATAATTCCGCGGCTTCTCATAGGAAGAAAAAAAGGCTTCCGCCTCTTCTCCCAACAGGTTCCTCATTTTATTGATAAATGCTTCCGGTAATCCGTTCATTGCTTTCTCCCAAATAAAATGTTCAAAAAAGAGGGTATGTATCTACCCTCTTAATTAATCATATTCGTTTGTGCTGAAAATGCAAGTCCTATTTATGCTGCCGGGAAGAAAATCCGGATCGTGGTGCCTTTTCCTACTCCACTGTTCAGTTCCAGTCTGGCTCCGTGCTTCGCCACAATATGCTTTACAATAGCAAGCCCCAGCCCCGTTCCGCCTGTAGATTTGGAACGGCTCTTGTCTACCCGGTAAAACCGTTCAAAAATCCGCTCCTGATGCTCTTTCGGAATACCGATTCCTGTATCCTTTACCTGCAGACATATCTCTCCTTCTGCCTCCCTGGTAACCCGCACCCATACCTTTCCGCCTTTATTGTTATAGCGGATGGCATTATCACACAGATTGTACAAAAGCTCCTCCATCATTTGCTTATCTCCCCGGATCTCACAGGGTTCTCCTTCCAGATATAGACTTACCTGATGCTTCTCCGCATTGATTTGAAGCATATCCACGCTGGTCGTTGCAATATCATATAAATTTAAGGCTTCAAAAGGAACCTCCGAAGTCGCATCCAGTTCGGAAAGCCGGATGGTATCATTAATCAGGGTGAGCAGCCGTTTCGCATTCTTATGGATACCTGCCGCGAAACGGGTAATATCCTGCGCATTTGCCATTCCATTTTCAATTAACTCTGAGTAACCGGAAATAGCAGTCAGCGGTGTTTTTAATTCGTGGGAAACATTGGCGGTGAACTCCTGACGCATTTGCGCACTCTCCATGATTGCCTCATGCTGGCTTCGTATGGTCTCCACAAAAGGTTTCAGTTCTTCATAGGTCTCCACATCATCCATATCATCCATGTGCTTTCCCAGTTTCTCAATGGGTGCCACCAGGCTTCGGGTCAGATAATGGGAAAGAAGCACACACAATGCCACTGCAGCTGCTACCAGTAAGATGAAATAAGGCATGGCTGTAACGAAAAGGCTCCAGACACTGTGGGATAACTGGGACACCCTGAGCACATCCCCATTTTGCAGTAAGATTGCATAATTAAAGGTATTCTGTCCTACCGTGGAAGATCGCCGTATAGACTCTCCAGATCCGCAAGTCCACGCTCCCATTACCTCCGGTCTGGCAGCATGGTTATCCAGTGTCTGGGCATCTACCCGGTTATCATAGTGTACATTTCCCTCCGGATCAATCAAGGTGATTCGGAATTTCTCATCTGCCAGCACATCCTCGAACTTTTCCTCCGTAAGCAGTCCGCTCTCAGACAGAATCTTGGTATACGCCTTTAAATCCGTCATCACCTGTTCCTGAAACAGATTATAAAATACCAGCACGGTCAGCACCAGAGTGATAAACACCCCTCCCAGTGCCACAGCGCACAATTGTCGATTAATCTTCTCTTTCATACCACTACTCCAAAATATAGCCTACATTACGCACGGTGCGGATATGGTTGCCTTCCTCTCCCAGTTTCTGGCGCAGTGTCTTAATATGCATGTCCAATGTCCGGGATTCGCCTTCAAAATCCACCCCCCAGACTTTATTCAGTATCTTGTCCCTGCTGGTGACGATTCCCGCATTCTGCAGAAGCAGCTTTAACAATTCAAATTCTTTATAGGTCAGGTCACAGGGTTCTTCCTTTACATACACGGCATGTTTTTCATTATCTAGAAAGATTTTTCCCAGGGATAGAAACTTTTCTTCTCCCACACCTTCGCTGCGGCGAAGCAACGCTTTCACTCGGGAAATCAACTCCATGACACCGAAAGGTTTCGTCAGATAGTCATCCGCTCCCTGATCCAGTCCCTTTACCTTATCCATCTCCGTTGTCTTGGCAGTCACCAGAATCACCGGCAGTCTCCGGGTAGCAACACCTTCCCGTAGCTTCTTTAAAATGCTCATGCCATCCTCATCCGGCAACATGATATCCAGCAAAACCAGCTGGGGAATCTGTGTCTCCAGTGCTGCATAAAAGCTGGCCGCATTTTCAAATACAGCCACATCATAGCCGCTGTTTTTCAAAGAATAGCTTTCAATCTCACTGATGCTTCGGTCATCCTCCACAATATAAATCATGGTAATTCTCCTCCACTATATTACTTGTTGTTTCTTTTTTTCTGGCAGTGAATACTGCTCATGGAATTTTCTATACTGCTGTTCAAAAATATCTTTATAGTCTTCTCTTAGCTGGTCTTTGTATTCGTGTACCTCAAAGCTGTCGTCCTTGCTCTGCAATACACTGATTGCTACGTTTTCGCAATGATCTGAGATACGTTCCAGACTGGTAATGATATCCGACAGGCAGAAGCCCAGTTCTACCGTACACTTGCCCTTACGCAGACGCTTGATATGCCGTTTCTTGATCTCTGCATTAAGGCTGTCAATGACATCTTCCAGTGGCTCTACCTGCAGTGCCAGCATCAAATCTTCTTTCTCTAATACCTTGACGGTAATCTCTACGATATGACAGGTCGCTTTCACATAAATCTGTAATTCATCCAACGCTTTCTGGGAGAACTTCTGCTCCTTGGATTGCATTGCCTCCACATATTCGCAGATATTGACCGCATGATCGGCAATCCGTTCAAAATCTCCGATACAATGCAAAAGAATGGAAAGGGTCTGGGAATCCAGCTCTGACAAATGTCTGGAACTGAGTTTCACCATATAATCTCCCAATGCATCCTCATAGCGATCCACATTTGTCTCTAATGTTATCACATTTTCCGCCGTATTGCTATCGTAGGAAAAGAGAAGCCCCGCAGAAAGCTCCACCGCTTTCTTTGCCTGCTCTGCCATCTTATAGGTGACAGTTTTGCAATGCTCCAGTGCCAGGGACGGCTGATCCAGGAAACGAATATCCAGTGCTTTGACATCCTGTGCCACCTCATCCAGTGTTTCTTCTTCCTTGTCATCCCGTACCGTAAGGCAGGCAAGTTTTTCCAAAACATTGGCAAAGGGCAGAAGCAATGCTGTCGCTACAATATTAAAGGTAGTATGAATCAATGCGATTCCCGCTGCATTGGCCGAATCCGACAAAAAGGAAAAGTGGACAAAGGCATTGATCAGATAAAATACCGTCATGAACACTACCGTTCCAATGATATTAAAATACAAATGAACCAGAGCTGCACGTTTTGCATTCTTGGATGTTCCAATGGAAGAGATCATGGCAGTGACACAGGTTCCGATATTCTGTCCCATGATAATTGGTAATGCCGCACCATAAGAAACTGCTCCTGTCATACACAATGCCTGCAAAATACCCACGGATGCGGAGGAGGACTGAATCACGGCAGTAAGAAAAGTTCCTGCCAGCAGTCCCAGAATCGGGTTTGTAAAATGCATGAACAAACTGGTAAATTCCGGTACATCTGCCAACGGCTTCACCGCACCGGACATGGTTTCCATACCGGTCATCAATACCGCAAATCCAATAAGAATCTGGGCAATAGCTCTCTTTTTATCCTTCTTGGCAGACATGAGAATGATGACGCCGATAAGTGCTAATACCGGTGAAAAAGAAGAAGGCTTTAAAAGCTTCAGGAAGAAATTACTCCCTTCAATACCTGCCAGACTTAAAATCCAGCTGGTCATGGTCGTCCCGATATTGGCACCCATGATGATTCCGATTGCCTGGGATAATTTCATAATTCCCGAATTTACGAAGCCCACGACCATAACCGTGGTGGCTGAAGAGGATTGTATCACAGCCGTTACGCCGGCTCCCAGAAGTACCGCCTTAAACCGGTTGGAAGTCAGACTTTCCAGTATATGCTCCAGTCTTCCGCCGGAAAGCTTGGAAAGCCCGTCTCCCAACACCTGCATTCCATACAGGAACAGAGCCAGACCACCTAACATTGTCAATAATCCAAAAAAGTCCATGTTGTTTTCTCCTTGTCTTTACTTAGAGTAAACATAACATGAACTTTTTTACACAACTATCATAAGAAGTAAATTCCATGTAAAATTAATGTAAAATCATTAGTCAAAATGGCGTCCTGTCTCCTTAAAGATTGCCCATTCTCCGATATTGACCGCATGATCTCCGATTTTTTCCAAATATTTGGCAAGCATCAGCACATCTACGCAGGAATCACCATCCTTGCTGTCTTTTTTCAGATGATCAATGAGATCCTCCTTTACCTGGTTAAAAAGATCGTCAATCACATCATCTCCATCAATTGCTTTTTTTGCCTCTTCCAGATCACTGTCGATATAAGCATCCACGGACTGACGAAGCAGGCTCCGTGTTTCCTTAATCATGGGCTCCAGGTGACTGCTGAAACCGTCCAGTTCCGCTGCCTGTAAGCGTTCTATCAGTTCTGCCATATCTACGACATGATCTCCTACCCGTTCCAGATCCGTAACGACCTTGATAGCTGCTGAAATTCTATGCAGATCGCCGGCTACCGGCTGCTGTCTGGTAATCAGATTCAAGCACTGGGATTCAATTTCCCGCTCCATGTCCTTTACTACTCTGTCATTCCGAATAATCCGCGTGATGGTTTCCTGGTCTTTTTGCTTCAGGGCATCGAAAAGGCTGTCATAAACACATTCTACCTGGGAACCCATGATCTCCAGCGACTGGCTTAATTTTTTTAGCTGTAATTCATAAACTGTTCTTGGTGACATTTTTTCCTCTCCTTTTCGTTAATTTAACCGAACCTTCCTGTAATATAATCCTCTGTCTTTTTCTCCTGTGGATGAGAAAAGATCGTATCCGTATCTCCATATTCGATTAATTCTCCCAACAGGAAAAAGGCGGTATCATCAGATACTCTGGCAGCCTGCTGCATGTTGTGTGTCACCACAACCACCGCCAGCCGCTGTTTTAATTCCATCATCAGATCCTCTATTTTCAAGGTGGAGATCGGATCTAAGGCAGATGTAGGCTCATCCATGAGCAAAACTTCAGGCTCTACGGCCAAAGCTCTTGCAATACAAAGCCGCTGCTGCTGTCCACCGGAAAGTCCCAGTGCGGATTTTTTCAGGCGATCCTTGACCTCATCAAAAATAGCAGCTCCCTGCAGACTTTTTTCCACAATTTCGTCTAATTTGGCTTTATTCTTGATTCCATGCACCCTGGGACCGTATGCCACATTGTCGTAAATACTCATGGGGAAAGGATTAGGCTGCTGAAAAACCATCCCCACCTTTTTGCGGAGCAGCGTGGTATCCACCCCCGGTGCATAAATATCCTCACCGTCCAATTCAATTCCACCTGTAATTTTCACATTGGGAATCAAATCATTCATCCGGTTTAAGCTTTTTAAAAACGTAGATTTTCCGCAACCGGAGGGTCCGATCAGAGCGGTGATATTTTTATCCTGAATATCGATATTGATATTTTTCAGTGCATGATTTTCTCCGTAGTATAAATTCATATCGGATACTTTAATTTTGGTCTGTTCCATAATCTATCCTCTATTCTTTCCTGGTCACATCGTATTTCCGAGCCAGTATCTTGGTCAGGGCATTGATACAAAGCACAATCACCAGAAGCACCAGCGCGATACCAAAGGCTTTATCATACTCTGCCTTGGACATACACAGATACAGCTGAATGGTCAGGGTTCCTCCGGGCTCCAGTATTTTATCCAGATATCCCATGGCACTCTTGGGAAGCAAATAACCACTGCCTGCCGTAAACAAAAGTGCTGCCGATTCTCCCACGATACGGCCGATGGATAAAATAACACCAGTAATGATTCCCGGCATTGCCGAAGGAAGAAGCACGGTACGTATCATGTACCACTTGGTTGCTCCGATTCCCATTGCCCCGGTACGATAGCTTTCCGGTACGGTTTTTAATGCCTCCTGGGTATTTCTGGTGATAAGGGGCAATACCATAAGAGTCAAAGTCAGGGCACCTGTGAGAATAGAGTATCCCAAATGAAAGAGATTTCCAAAAAATACCATTCCAAACAATCCAAAGATGATGGAAGGGATACCGGACAAGGTTTCTGTGGTGAATTCAATAAAACGTACCAGTTTGCCGGGACGGGCATATTCATTGAGGTAAATAGCCGAACCGACACCAATGGGAGTTGCCAGTAAAAGGGTAATCAAAATAATATACAACGTATTAAGCAGGTTGCCCGCAATACCAAAGGTTCCTTTTAAGCTGCTGGGAACGGTAGTTAAAAATTCCCAACTGATGGTTCCGGCTCCCTTTCCCAGTACATAGAACAGGATTCCCAATAAAAGAGCTACGGAAATCCCTGCGGAAAGTCCGATGAGGACATACACCGCTCCATCCAGAATTTTTCGTTTTGCCATGGATCAGCCCTCCTTTCTGGCTGCTTTTTTCATAATACCGTTAAGTGCCAGATTGATCAGCATGATAAAGGCAAACAGCACCAGTCCAATGGTAAACAGAACCTGTCTGTGCAATCCACTGGCATATCCCATCTCGGAAACAATGGCAGTCGTCAGGAATCGTACGGAGGCAAAAGGAAGAGGGAAATTTACACTGCTTCCCGATACCAGGGTAATTGCCATCGCCTCACCGATTGCACGTCCGATTCCCAAAACAACCGCTGTCATAATACCGGATTTGGCTGTAGGTATTGTCACCTTGAAAATCGTCTGGATCCTGGTAGCTCCCAGTGCATAAGAGGAAGCCCGCAGGGATGCCGGCACTGCCTTTAAAGCTGACTCACTGATATTGATGACGGTAGGCAGAATCATAATTGCCAGTACAATCACTGCAGAAATCAGATTTGCACCACCGGTGTACTGATGCGTGGTGGAACCTGCAAAAATTGCCCGTTCCCATTTGTACATCAGTGGATTTAAAATCATCAGTCCCAGTAATCCATAGATAACCGAAGGGATACCAGCCAGCAGTTCTACTGCAGGCTTTACCACAGCTGCTACTTTGGCCGGTGCCACCTCTGCCAGGAATACTGCCGTGAGAAGTCCGATGGGCACTCCCAGAAGGATAGCGGCTGCCGTACCCACGATGGAAGTTAATATGACATAGAGAATTCCAAAGCTTGGATTCTCTGCGCTTGGCTTCCATACGGTTTCGAAAAGCAGTTCCCTGACCCCTACTTTCAAAAGTGCCGGAAGACCATTTTGAATCATATAAACGGTGATGGATAATACTGCAAAAACTGCCATAAGCGCGCACAGGGTCATAATCCCCTGGGCGCACTTTTCAGATGCAGATTTACTTCTATGTGTTGCGTAAATCGTTTTCATTCTTTTTCCCTTGCACTTCGCAATTAGTCAACAGTTACCAGTCCTACGCTCTCTACAATCTGCTTTCCTGCATCACTCTTTAAGTAGGTAAAGATTGCCTGTACTGCATCACTCTGCTCACCGATTTCTCCCATGGTAGCCATAACGAAAGGTCTCTGTAAGATATAGGAGCCGTCTTTGATGGTCTCGATGGAAGGCATTACTTCATCCAGTGCCAGTGTTTTTACAGAATCGTTCAAATCGCCGAAAGATGCATAGCCGATAGCACCGGGAGTGGAAGCAACCTTTGCGATAACTGCACCGGTAGAATCCAGTTCATTTGCATAAGCGCATGCGTCTTTTACATCCAGGATGCTTTCAAAACCATCTCTTGTACCGGATCCGGACTCACGACCTACGACTACGATAGGCTCATCCGTGCCGCCTAACTCACTCCAGTTAGAAACAACTCCTGTATAAATATCTACTAACTGTTCTTTGGTTAAACCATCCAGTCCGTTCTCCGGATCAACAATAACTCCGATTCCGTCGATTGCCACAATATTTTCGACTGCTCCCTGGCTCTTTTCCTCGTCTTTTAAATTACGGGAAGAGTTGCCGATATCCACACTGCCTGCAATAAGAGACTCGATACCTGCGCCGGAACCTGTAAATTCTGCATTTACGGTAACGCCGGGATATTCTGCCATGAAACTCTCGCTCAGTGCGTTAGCAAGCTTCTCCATGGAAGTGGAACCTGCCATAGTAACGGATCCGGTAAGGTCGGCTGCAGCAGTCGTAGAGGTTTGTGTGTTTCCTGCTGCATTTCCGCATCCTGCGACACTGGCTGCCAGGAGAATAGCGGTTCCGATTGTTGCGGTTACTTTACATGTTGTTTTTTTCATAATATTTTCCTCATTCTTTCTTTTTCTTATTTCGTTCTTACAATCAGGAGTGTATCATGTCCCCGAAAACCCAACTATCAAAGCCGCGTAAAAGTAAAGTAAGATTTGTGTAAAACTTTCCAACCTCTTTCAATTGCCAAAAAGGTATGTTAAAAATTCTGTCGATATATTGTTTTTCCTTAAAATCTTCTTTATAATAGGCTTAATTGGGTTATATTGGAGGGGAACTATGCGCTACGTAAAAACAAGTGATATGGAAATCGGCAACAAAATTGCAAAGCCCATTTATAACAAAGACGGTGTTCTGCTTTATAATGCTGGCGTCAAAATTGATTCTCACATGCTTACCATATTCAATGAATTAAATCTTTACGGCACCTACGTGCTGGACTCTGCGGAACCCGTGCCCCCTATCACTCCCGAGGAATTGGATTTTGAACGTTTTCAGTGTGTACAGACTTATGTTGTAGATGAAATCCTCTTAAGTGTAATCAATGATGAGGAACCAAAGAAACTGAACGAACTGGTGGATCTGCTTTATCATCGTTTCGGATTCTGTACCAAAAAAATGACCTTCAACCAATGTTTACGGGGAGAGAATGATTTTATCAGTAAGCACACCTTAAATGTAGCGATTCTGACCGCTTTGCTCGCAGGCAAAATGCAGCTGGATAATAAGGAAAAGAAATATCTCATCGAAGCTGCCATCTTTCATGATCTGGGTAAGTTTCTGGTTCCCCCTGAAATTTTGCAGAAGCAGGGAACTCTTACGGATGGGGAAATGGCTGTTATGTATCGGTGTCTCTTAGACGGCTTTCATATTCTGAGTACCAACTATGAATATCCGGCCGGTGTACGCCGCTATATCATCCAACTTTCCAGAGATTTATCCAACCGCCTGCCTTCCTATTCTAATTATGATCAGGTACTTCTGCCCGGCACAAGGATTATCCAGGTGGCTGATATTTACGATACGTTAACGGCTATCCGCAGTTATAAATCTCCTATGTCCCCTTTTTCCGCAATAAAGATTATGCGTAGTGAATCACAGCGGTATGATTCCTCTGTGGTGGATGCCCTGGAGCAGTGTATTCACATTCTTCCTGCCGGTTCCTATGTGGAACTGAGCAACGGGGAACAGGGTATTATCGTCCGGGAAAATCCCACGGTATTATCCCGCCCGGTTGTTCTTGGATTGAAATCCAACACCTTGTACGATCTTGGCATGAAAGCAACCTTTTCGCAGATTCAGATTGTGGATACTGTATTTACTCCGGACAACCGCCAGCAGGTGCAATCCGATGTGTCCAAACTGGTGGATAGTCTCCGCCCCTAAGCGGCAGCTTTCCTATTGAAAATGAATCCTTTCGTTCAAATGGAGGTCTCTATGACAAAAAAAGATGTTCTGGAATTAAAACGCAGACTGAAAAAAAATGAATGCACTTTCACTCGTATGAGCGGGTGCTATGTCAATGCACATAAAGAAGTGGTATTATCTTTTGCTCAAAACTTTTTAAATTTGGAGGATGAAGAATTTTATAAATATCTGGAGATTGCAAAGAAAGTTCTGTCCGGTACCCTGGGAAATAACCTGTTGGAATACGAATTTCCCCTGGAGGAAGAAGCCCCCGGCGGAAAACAGCAATTTCTCATGGGATTACGTGCAGATGGATTAAATAATGAGGAATTGTTAAACAGACTTTATGAACGAATCATAGAGTCCTATGACTATGTGGGAAATTACCTCATTCTGGTTTTCCATGATGCCTATGATGTCATCGTAAAAACCAACGATAATATCAAAAATGATGAATCGGATGAAGTCTACGAATACCTGTTGTGCGCTATTTGTCCGGTGGAATTGACAAAACCGGGTCTTGGTTACCGGGAAGATGAAAATCGAATCGGTGTGCGTATTCGCGACTGGGTAGTCAACGTACCGGAAAACGGCTTCCTGTTTCCTGCTTTTACCGACCGCAGCACCGATATTCATTCGGTACTGTTTTATGCGAAAAATCCGAAAGATCCTCACCCGGAGCTTTCCGAACAGGCATTTGGCTGTACTTCCAGACGTACTGCTGCTGAGAAGAAACAATCCTTTCAGGCAATCATCAAACAGGCTATTCCCGATGACGAAGACCGCAGCAAGAAACTCTTTGAGGATGTACAGAATGGTCTGCAGGAGCTGATCGAGGAACAGGAAGAAGGATTTGAGGAAGAACCGGCTCCCGTTGTTCTGACGAAGGAAGCCGTACAGGGACTAATGAACAACATACGGATCCCGGAAGAGGTTTCTGCCAAGATTACCAAATCCTATGAAGAGGAATTTGAAGAAGATACCCCCACTGTGGATCAGCTGTTGGATACCAAAGCCGTCGCCGCAGGTGCAGCCCGTAAAAAGGAGCAGGAACTGGTGCTTGAGGTTGCTGCCCTCAAGGAAGAGTTATCCCAGGAAAAAGCGGAAAATCAGCCTGGTCCGGAAAAAGATGTGATTTTGAAGGTTTCTCCCGATAAAGTACCGGAAATCCGATCCGATTACGTGGAAGGACGAAAGTGCATTATCATTCCTCTGGAAGAAAATGAACATGCAAATATCAATGGCACGCGTTTTGAGTAACGCGTGCCATTTCTTTTTACTTATGTATTTTCTTCATATATATTGAAAGCATTCTTTCCGCCTCTCTTCACATGATACATCGCCTTATCTGCACAGACTACCAATTGCTCTGCATCTTTGGCATCTCTCGGATAGCTTGCCACTCCGATGCTACCTGTCACCTTCCGTTTCTCACCACGTACCTCCATAGGCATTTCAAACACGCTTCTGCATTTCGCTGCGGCTACTTCTACCACCGAACGTTCTGTGTGTCGGAAAATAATGGTAAATTCATCTCCTGCAAACCGATATGCCGTAAAGCTCCCTGACTCCAGTTCTTTCAGTCTTCTGGAAATTTCCTGTAGGACTTCGTCACCGGCAGAATGTCCCATGGTATCATTAATGCTCTTAAAATCATCAATATCCAACATAAAAACCGTACAAGGTATCTGGGCATTCACACAATTCGTGATGTCCTGGGTAAATTTGTTTCGATTAGGAAGCTGAGTCAGGAAATCATGCTGAGAGGATTCCATTAGCTTCTGGTTCATCTCTTCCATCTGTTCCATCAGCAGCTTCTTACGATGATTTTCATATAAGAAGACAAGAACAAGCATTAATAAAATAATGCACGGAAAGCTTGCCCCTCGAATTGTACTGCCGTTTCTCTCCCAAAAGGTAGGCTGATGATTAATGATATGGGCATTTTCCGGAATTAATGACAGGTTCACTGCAAAATCCCGCAGAACACTTTCATCCAGGTAAACCTCCATTGGACTCGGCAATAACCGTTCCTTTGGAATTCCTCCCCTTATAAGAGACAAGGCTAATTGGGATGCCTCTTTCCCTGACAGATACATGCATACCACATTTCCGCCCGCTGCTCCGTGTCCAACCCATGCTTCCGTTGGACACAAAACCGGCAGCTTGGCAATCTCAGTAATCGCATTGATTCCCTGAGTTAACGTATACTGATCTCCATCCTTATTTTCTGTCATGGATAAATAAATCAGTGCTGTATCGCTTGCTTTCAAGTGCCAGATTTTACGTTTCACACCAATAGCTGTCAGCTCTGTGGTATTAATCTCGGAGAATTCCAATTCCGGATAGTCCTCCCGGCATGCCATAAACAGCTGACTCTGTATCTTACCATAATCGCTCTCATCCACGACTGCCACCACTTTTTCCAAATCAGGATTCAGCTGCTTCGCAAGTTCAATATTACCACGAACGGAGGGAGCATATTCCACACCGTATACCAAGGGGCTTTGGAAAGCCTCCTGAATCAATTCTTCATCGTCCACGCCGATAAAGATTAGCGGAATATCCTTAAAAAAGATATCCTGGTACTCCAGTGAAAACTCCAGTGCTGCATTTCCCGAAACAATCACTGCATCATAGGTTTTTTTCTGGGACATCCAGTATTCCATCCTGTTATAGAACATTTGATGTGCCGTCAGTACATCCGCAGATTGGGACTCCATGAACTCATATTGCAGTTCACAATTCTCCCCCACATTCTCACGGATGCCATCAATCTGTGATTGTACGCCATCCCATCCATAGGAATAAGAACTAATATAAAGAATCTGCCAAGCATCATCCTTTGCTTTGGCTGTAAATTCAAAAAATCCTATTGCTGTCAATCCTGCGATTGTCAGAAAAATCCACAGTCGTCCGCAAAAAGAAACCCATTTTTTCACGTCACGATCCGCCCCCTTATTGCCTCTGCTTTCTTACTCTATTTAATACTGCATGCCCTGATGCATCATGCCTTTCACGACAACTTTAGTTAGCATCCGCGATCTTCTTAATGGCCTCTGCTAATCTCTCATACTCTGTCTGCACCTGTACAAACAACGCAAGTCTTCCGAGAACTTCCGAATAGTCCAATCCCAACTGTTCATAGAATTCTTCCATTCTAATTCTCCTCGTTCAATATATCTAATAAAGAATTATAAAGTTTCTGTTGCGAAATGTCCACTGTTTTCGTAGCGTTTTTTAGTACTTATTTGCCATTTATCCGTTTTTGCGTTGCAATGCTCCCTGAACTGCTTTGCCTAGTTTGGTCAGATCCAATGGTTTCATCAATAGATAAGCCAAGACCGGTGCCCGTATTGGTAGACAACGAATCACCATCACCAGGAGGAAAAAATGACCGCAGAGTACTGTATACTTGGAGAGTGCCTTCAGGTTATCCTTTGCCAGGGATACTTTCCGCCACGCAAAGCTTTCCGTATCCCACCCGTGCATTGGGCAGATTTCTCTCTCCCCGCAGTGGTCTGGCTCCTCTTCGCAAATATGCTTTTACCTTTTCTCCATACAGATAAGGATCATTTCCCTGCAAAATTCCCCATTCCATGAGAAGCGCTGCTGCCGCCGTGACGAAAGGCGTGGCAAAGGAAGTTCCGCTCACATATTCCACACCCCCGCCGGCACGTAAAGTACGGATTCCTACTCCCGGTGCCACCAGATCCGGCTTCACGGTCTGCCCGGCTTCATAAAAAGAGATCCCGTCCCGGCTCCCATTCAATACGCCCTCGTCCGGATAACCTCTGCCTGAAAAATCCGCATAACCATCATACACGCTGTTATAAGCACCTACCGTAATCACCTTGGATGCTGTGGAGGGAATCGTCAGCGTAGTCAGAGGCACCGGCGCATAAAATCTTGTGTCCCCGCTTAGCACCTGCTCACTGGGCAGATAATAGAGAAAATTGCCACTGACAATCTCCACCCCCCTCATTTCAAAACGCCAGACTCCGGTTCTGACATAGTTTGCCTCTTTAGGAAGTATCTCAAAATAAAGTTCCTGATTCACAGAGTACGGACTGGGCTCTCCGATATAAAGCAAAATCTCTGTCCGTTCCATTACAAATTGCTGTTTTCCAGGAATTGTAAGAGAGATTTGTCGTCTCTCGCCCCCCGGCGACACCAGATAAAGTTCCATCGTATCTACATAATTTTTCCAAAGCTGTACGCCAAAGGATGGCTGGTAATTACCCACTGCCAGTTCCACCTGCGTTGTTCTATCTTCCTGTAACACTCCTGCAGTATGTCCTGCAGCCGCCCCTTCATTGCCGCTGCCTACACAGATTACTGTTCTTCCCATCTCCGCAGCGTTGTCCAGAAAGCGTTCCAATATGGAGGTTCCGTCATGAGCGCCATAAGTATTTCCAAAACTTAAATTCAATGCCATTGGCATATTTAATTCCATGGCTTTTTTTACCGCATAAGTAACTGCACGCATCAATTCCGTTGTCCGGGGAAAAGAAAGCTTATCCGCATTTCCCAGCTTCACAATCAAAAGTTCACTTTCCGCTGCTCCACCCACCAGCGCCTGTGCCTCATCCTTTCCAGCCGCGATGGCAGTCACTGCCGTTCCGTGTCCCGTAATATCCACTGTGGGAAGGGGAACATCTTGGGAAAGAGCTTCGTTGATCTGCTCTTCACTATATTCCACTCCCTGTAAGAAGCCCTCCGGCGGCTGCCCTTCTTCTCCCGGCTGCAGGGATTGATCCCAGAGGAAACGGATACGGGTGCTTCCATCCGCTTTCCGGAACGCATTGCTTCGATAATCGATTCCGGAATCAACAACTGCCACAAGAACTCCCTTCCCGCTTAAACCTCTCACCGTTGCCGAACTGTTAAAACAGGAAAACGCTTTTCCTTCTGCCACAGAATAAAACAACCGTTTCGGCATCTCTACATATTCGACTTCCGGCTTTCCTACAAAATCACGAATCAGATTTTCCCGAATTGTCACAATAGCATATCCGGCAATCAGGAGTTCCACTTTTAGCCCCTCCTGTTCATACCGGAGAAGATTTCCGTTATATTTTACGATCAGTTCCCAGGTACTTGTGCTTTGATCAAATCCGACCTCCAGTTCTGCTGCCCTTTCCCTCTGGGTTTCTTCCAGAGAAAGACTCAACCTTAACATGTTTTCAATCTTTTGGGAAGATGGTGTATACAGATCCATTTTCGTTCCTGCATTTCTTTTTTCTTACTTTATTTTATGCAAAACCATGGAAGTTGCACTTGACTCACGGGAATAGGCGCAATACAATAGAATTTGATAAAAATTGGTTAAAAGAACCCAGGAGGAAAATCCTCTGGCTCCAAAGGAGACATTGCTCCTGCATGAGCAGTCGCATTTTCTTCGAAAACAAGGAGGATTTAATATGGAGAAAAAAGATATTGACTGGGGTAACCTGAATTTCGGTTATCATCAGACAGACAAACGTTTTGTAGCCAATTACAAAGACGGAGCATGGGACGATGGTTCACTTGTCTCCGATTCCAATATTGTCATGAACGAATGTGCAGGCGTGTTGCAGTATGCGCAGACCTGTTTCGAGGGTCTGAAGGCCTACACCACCGAGGATGGTCATATCGTAACGTTCCGTCCTGACTTAAATGCAAGCCGTATGGCAGATTCCTGTAAGAGACTGGAAATGCCCGTATTACCGGAGGGTATGTTCATGAAGGCTCTGGATGAAGTTGTTTCTTCCAATGCCGCCTACGTACCGCCTTATGGTTCCGGTGCAACTCTTTATGTTCGTCCTTATATGTTCGGTATCGGACCTGTTATCGGTGTAAAACCTTCTACCGAATACCAGTTCCGTATGTTCTGTACCCCTGTTGGTCCTTACTTCAAGGGTGGCGTTAAGCCTATTACCATCCGCGTATCTGATTTCGACCGTGCAGCACCGCATGGTACCGGACACATCAAAGCCGGATTGAACTACGCAATGAGCTTACATGCGATCGTAGATGCTCATGAGCAGGGTTACGATGAGAATATGTATCTGGATGCAGCTACCCGTACTTATGTAGAGGAAACCGGTGGTGCAAACTTCCTGTTTGTAACCAAGGATAATAAAGTGGTAACACCGAAGTCCAACAGCATCCTGCCTTCCATCACCCGTCGTTCCCTGATGATTGTAGCAAAAGATTATCTGGGTCTTGAGGTTGAGGAACGCCCGGTTGCCTTCGAAGAAGTAAAGGATTTCGCTGAATGTGGTCTGTGCGGCACCGCTGCTGTTATCTCTCCTGTAGGAAAGATTGTAGATCATGGTAAAGAAATCTGCATGCCTAGCGGTATGAATGATATGGGTCCTATCACGAAGAAGTTGTATGATACCCTGACCGGTATCCAGATGGGTCGTATCGAAGCTCCCGAAGGCTGGATTCACACCATTGTTTAATTGGAAAAGTCAAATCCGGCAGGTTTTGCCTATGCAAAGCCTGCCGGATTTTTTTATTTGATAGGAAATTCCTATCAACCAAAATGCTCCGCAAGGATGCGCATCCTTGCCCTATTATGCTTTATAAAATTCTTTCAGAGCTTCCACCAGATACCAGGTATCCTTCGTTCCCGCTGTCTCATAAGCAGAATGCATGGCAAGCTGTGGCAGTCCGATGTCCACCGTTTGTGCCGGAATCTGGGCGGTGGAAAGATTTCCCAGCGTAGAGCCTCCCAAAATATCGGAACGGTTGTGATAATGCTGTACCGGCACATCCACTTTCCCGCACAAATCCGTAAAATAAGCCTCTGACCAGGCATCCGTAGTATATTTCTGTCCACCGTGATGCTTGATAACAATTCCGCCATTGAGCAGAGGGCGGTTGGTGGGGTCTGCTTTTTCCGGATGGTTGGGATGTACCGCATGGGCATTATCCGCAGAGATGAAGAAGCTTCCCGCAACCAATCTCTTATAATCTGTCCCGGACAGCTGCAGGTTGTCACAAATTCTCTCCAGGGTATCCCGCAGGAAGGTGGAACATGCACCCTGTCTGGTTCCGCTTCCCACTTCCTCGTTATCAAAAACCGCCAGCAAATCGATATAATCGCAGGGTTTTGCTCCGCAGATAGCTGCCAAACCGGCGAAAACACACTGCAAATCATCCAGTCTGGGAGAGCCGATATATTCCTGTCCCAGACCCAGGAAGGTTCCTGGATCCCTTGCCACCAGATATAGTTCACTTCCCAGAATTTCTGCAGGTTCTACGCCCGCTTTTTCTGCAATCTGCTTTTCCAGTTCTCCTGCCCGCTTTGCATCTGCGAATAAGGGAAGCATATCCACCTGGGGATTATATTCCACGCCTTTGTTCATATCCCGATTCATGTGAATTGCCACATTGGGAATTACGCAGAGATCCTGATCAAACTGGATCAGCCGGTTTTCCAGTTCTCCCGTTTTCTTATCCTTCACCACTACACGGCCTGCAACGGTCAAAGGTCTGTCCAACCAGGTAGAAAGGATCATTCCACCATATTTTTCCACATTCAGTTTCAGATAATAGTCCTCTGCTTTTTGCTCCGGATTCGTCTTTAACTTAAAGCAGGGCGAGTCACTGTGAGCTGCCATCGCATGCACACCCTTGATCATCAGCATTTCTTCCTTCCGGGGACAGGAAGGCAGTACAAAGGCCATCAAGGCAGAATCATTTCTGGTCACATAATATCTGCCCCCCAGTTCCAGCTTCCACTCCTGCTGCTCCTTAAGCTCCTGAAAACCAGCTTTTTCCAACTGTTTTTTACATGTATCCACGGCGTGAAACGCAGTGGGCGATTTTTCAATAAACTGCAGTAGTTCTTTGGATGTCTCCAAATATTTTTTATTCATCTGCTTTCTCCATTTCTATATCCGCATTCTGTTTGCTCTCTTTAAAGTCCTAATAAATATCATGCATCTTTTTCAGTCTGTCCAGCAGCCGGTCAATCTGGTGGAGCTGTACTTCATTGCAAGGTATCCCGGAGAAAAAGTATTCCACCGACTGGGGAAGCTTCTCCTGCAAATCCCGCTCCTGTAATTTCCGTCCAAGCTGTGCCACGGTTCCTGCATTTCCATCTACAAATTTTACATGCTCCGGCAGAACCTGTCGGAAGGAATCCTTAAAATAATTAAAATGGGTACACCCCAGCACCAGAGAAGAATAGTCCTCCCACTTTCGTTCTCCCAATGCTTCTTTTAAATAAGCAGACACCGTCTGGGGAGCAAATTCTTCTTTTTCCGCAAAACGTACCAGTCCCGGAAGTGCCACCAGATCCGCCAGATGATGCTTGTCTACCTTTTCCACTAAAAGCTTCATCTTCGCACCCTTCACGGTAATAGGGGTTGCAGTCACCAGTACCCGCTTCTCTCCGTAAAGGTCAATGGCCTTTTTTACTGCCGGCTCCATGCCGATAATCGGAATATCGTAACGTTCCCGCAAAGCCTTCACCGATACGCTGGTAGCCGTATTACAGGCGATAACAATGGCTTTTACATGCCGCTCCAGCATAAACTCCACCACAGCTTCCACATAGCCCTGAATCTCTTCCTGGGTCTTCTCTCCGTAAGGCACATGTACTTCATCCGCATAGTAGATAAATTGTTCCGTGGGGAAAGTCTTCATTGCTTCATACAGTACAGACAACCCGCCAATTCCTGAATCAAAAATTCCGATCTTCATTTCCTGCATATCCAATCTGATCATAAAAATCCTGTGAAAAATAAAGAGTCACTTGCGACTCTTTCGCGCCCAAGCGGTATGCGCAGCATAAACTTCTTCTCCGCGAGGTGCGCATCCTTGCGGAGCATTTTGTTTCATAGGAATAAAATTCCTATGAAACAAAAAAAGCACCGATTACACGGTACTTTTTTTATTTCACGGTACTTTATCAATAGCGGAAGGGAGATTCGAACTCTCGACACCACGGGTATGAACCGTGTGCTCTAGCCAACTGAGCTATTCCGCCAGGTATATGGGGCCTATAGGGCTCGAACCTATGACCCTCTGCTTGTAAGGCAGATGCTCTCCCAGCTGAGCTAAGACCCCATAACAAAGTCAGTTTCACAACCGACTTTGCTAGTATACTATTAACTTGTCCCTTTTGTCAATGGCTTTTTACAAATTTTTGTAAAAATTTCTTCAATTTTTTATTACATCCGTTCCGGTGCGGAAAAGCCCAATACATCAATACAGGTTTCCATCACATCGCGGGTGATTTTTAATAAAGCGATCCAGCCGGCCTTACGCTCTGCATTCTCCTCGGTGAGAATTTTCGTCTCGTGATAGAAATGATTAAAGGCATTTGCCAAATCATAGATATAGGCACAAATCTTGTGAGGTGCCAGCTCCACGCCTGCGTTTTCCATGACGGCATTGAACTTGGCAATTTCCATCATGAGTTCTTTTTCGGATTGGCTGACGGGCGCCTGGAGCTGTACCGTCTCCACGCTGCCACCCTGCTCTTTATATTTATTCAGAATGGATTTGATACGAACGATGGTGTACAGCAGATACGGGCCGGTATCTCCTTCAAAGGAGGTAAAGCGGTCAATATCAAAAATATAGTCCTTGGATGCCTGGTTGGACAAATCTCCATACTTAATCGCAGCGAGTCCCACAATTTTAGAGGTATTGACTGCTTCTTCCTCATCAATGGTGTAGCCCTTTTCCTGGGCATTGGTCTTAATCTTGCGAAGCATCTCCTCATCAATGTCCGCAATCAGGCTTTCCAGTCTGGGCACTCCACCGGAACGGGTCTTATAGGGCTGTCCGTCCTTTCCATTCATCGTACCGAAACCGATATGCACCAGTTCTGTCTCCGGGTCTACCAGCTTTGTCTTTCTCGCACAGCGGAATACCTGTTCAAAATACAGGTTCTGCCGTTTATCCGTAAGATAAATCAGCTTATCCGGGTGATAATTTGCCATACGATCCTGGATGGTGGCCAGATCGGTGGTATTGTAAAGGGAGGCTCCGTCCGATTTCAAAATCATGCAGGGAGGAATTTCCTTGGTGTCGGTATCTTCTTTCACATCCACAACCAGGGCTCCGTCACTTACATAAGCATAACCGCCGTCCTTCATATACTGCACCATGCCGGGGATGATGTCGTGTACATCCGACTCCCCCTTCCACAGGTCAAAGTCTACGTTTAATTTTGCATAATTCTTCTTCAAGTCTGCTACCGAGACATTGACAATGTGTTTCCACAAGGCTCTGTAACCGGGTACACCACTTTGCAGCTTAAAGGTTGCCTGCATGGCTTTTTCCTTATAAGCCGGGTCTTCCTTGGACTTCCCGCTGGCGGTGGGGTAAATCTCCTCCAGTTCCGACACGGTAAAGGGAGCCTCTGCAGGGTACTCTCCGGTATAGCTTTCATCAAAATAGGGAAGGTCAGGCTGACGCTCCTGTACCTCGGTGATAACCAGTCCCATCTGTAACCCCCAGTCTCCCAGATGGATATCACCAATCACCTCATGTCCACAGTAACGCTCGATACGCTTTACACTCTCTCCAATGACAGCAGAACGCAGATGTCCCACATGCAAGGGCTTCGCCACGTTGGGTCCCCCGTAATCGATAATAATTTTCTGGGGGTGTTCCGGGCATTCCAGACCGAACTTTTCTGCCCCTGCCATCTCCTTCACATAGTCAGCAACAAAGCTGTCCTTGACCTTACAGTTCAAAAATCCCGGTGCTACGGCAGTAACCTCTGCGAACACATCGCTGTCCTGGCATTTGGCTGCCACATCGTTGGCGATCATAATCGGAGCCTTGTGGTACTGTTTCGCCCCTGCCATCGCGCCGTTACACTGATATTCGCATAAATCAGGACGGTTGGAAAGGGTCACGCGTCCCAGTGCCGGATCATAACCGGCCGCTTCAAACGCATGCTGCATTTCTTCCGTAATCAAATCCAAAATCTTCTTCATGATGATTGTTCTCCTCTTGCCCGTAACATGCCTTTACGGGCGTTCTGTTTTTTATCTTAACGTTTTTATATCCATCTGACAAGTGGTTTTCTGTCTTTCCCTCTCCAACCTGGAATAAATACAGCCACAATAGTCCTGTCGATACAGTCCATATTCTGCCGACAGTTCCACCGACTGGCGATAGCCATTCTTTTTCTTAAAGTCCGAAGGCAGCCAGGATACACCATATTCTTTTTCTAACTGCTCCCCAATCTCATTTAATTTTCCGGCATTTTTTAAAGGACTGATGGTAAGAGTCGTGGCAAAATAAGTGAATTTTCCCTGCTTTGCCAGTTCTGCCGTTTTCCGCAGCCGCAAATCAAAGCATTGAGAGCAGCGTTCTCCGCCCTCCGGCACATCCTTTAAAGCTGTGGCAAAAGCAAAGAATTTTTCCGGTTCGTAATCTCCCTCCACAACTTCAATAGGATAGCCCGGCTGTCCGCTTGCAAGCTGCTCATTATAAATCCCTATCAGTCGCTTCTGCTCCTCCACCCGGTGCCGGTATTCCTCCTGTTGGGAGATATTGGGATTGTAATAAAAAACCGTAATATGAAAATATTCCCGGAGATATTTCAGCACATAGCTGCTGCAGGGAGCGCAGCAGCTATGTAAAAGAAGGGTGGGGGCTGTGCCCGTCTGCTCCTTTTCCCGTGAGAGCTTTTCCAGGATTTTTTCCAGTTCTTTCTGATAATTTCGTTGATTCATTCCTGTTTCCCCTGTCTGTTCTGCCCAAAGCCGTCCACGGCTTTTCCACATCCAAGCCTTCTGAACAGCAGATACGACAAACGGCGTCCCGAAGGCCGCCGCTGTCATATTGATTCTTTCTCGATTCGATTATTTCACATTGCCTTTTTGCGCAATGGTCGCGATATCAATCAGACTCATTTCATTCTGGTTTCCTGCGTTTTCCAGACTGGTTACCAACGCTCTGGCGGTATCCAGTGAGGTGATACAGTTTACACCGGTCTCGATTGCGGTACGGCGAATCATGAAGCCATCTCTGGACTTGTCACGTCCCTGGGTCGGTGTATCGATAACCAGATCAATCTTATGACCCAGAATCAAATCCATAACGGTAGGAGATTCCTGATGAATCTTATTAACCTTACGGGCTTTTACTCCGGCTTCATTTAATGCGGCTGCCGTGGAACGGGTTGCATAAATGGTGTAACCCAGTTTTTCGAAGCGGCGTGCAATTCCGATTGCTTCGCCTTTGTCTGCATCCTTGACGGTAATAATCATCTGCTTGTACTTGGGCAGATTCACACCTGCGCCCAGGAAAGCTTTGTACAAGGCTTCATGGAAGGTAGGTGCCACACCCAGGCACTCACCGGTGGATTTCATTTCCGGTCCTAAGCTTATCTCTGCACCACGGATCTTCTCGAAGGAGAATACCGGCATCTTGATGGCATAGTAGTCTGCCTCCGGCTGTAATCCGGGCTTAAAGCCCAGCTCACGGATGGTTTTGCCCAAAATAACCTCTGTAGCCAGATCCACAATGGGAATACCTGTTACCTTACTGATATAAGGCACGGTACGAGAGGAACGAGGATTAACCTCAATTACATAGACATCCTCACCGATGGCGATAAACTGAATGTTAATCAGTCCCTTTACATGTAACGCCTTTGCAAGACGACGGGTGTACTCTGCAATCTTGTCTTTGACCAGTTTTCCGATGGTAGGTGCCGGATAAACGGAAATGGAGTCACCGGAATGAACACCGGTACGCTCAATATGCTCCATAATACCGGGAATCAGAATGTCGGTTCCATCGCAGACTGCATCGACCTCGATTTCCTTACCCTGTAAGTATTTATCCACCAGAATCGGATGATCCTGGGCAATCCGGTTGATGATTTCCATAAATTCTTCGATTTCCTGATCGGACAGGGCAATCTGCATGCCCTGTCCGCCTAATACATAGGACGGACGAACCAGAACCGGATAGCCTAAGCGGTTCGCAACCGCTTTTGCTTCTTCTGCCGTATAAACTGTACCGCCTGCTGCACGGGGAATCTGAGTCTGCTCCAGAATCTCATCAAACAATTCTCGGTCCTCTGCAGCATCCACATCTTCTGCCTGGGTTCCCAGAATCGGTACACCCATTTTCATAAGTGCCTGGGTCAACTTAATCGCCGTCTGTCCACCGAACTGTACCACCGCTCCATCGGGTTTCTCAATGTTCACGATGGATTCCACATCTTCGGGAGTCAGAGGTTCAAAGTACAATTTATCAGCAATATCGAAGTCCGTACTTACGGTCTCCGGGTTGTTGTTAATAATAATGGTTTCGTAGCCAGCCTTGGAAAAAGCCCAGGTAGCGTGTACGGAGCAGTAGTCAAACTCCACACCCTGTCCAATACGGATAGGACCGGAACCCAGAACCAGCACCTTCTTGCGGTCATTGCCGCCCAATGCTTCGTTCTCGCAGCCAAACACGGAGTAGTAGTAGGGAGTCTCTGCTGCGAACTCTGCCGCACAGGTATCTACCATCTTATAAGCTGCTACGATGCCATTGTCGTAACGCAGCTTTTTGATTTCTTCTTCCTTACGGCCGGAAAGTCTGGCAATGACATTGTCCGGGAACTCAATGCGTTTCGCTTCACGGAGTAGATCGACCGTCAGTTCCTCGGTTTCCAGACGATGCTCCATCTCAGTAAGGATGGCAATCTTGTCAATGAACCAGTGGTCAATCATGGTAATCTCATGGATTCGGTCATAGTCGCCGCCCTTACGCAGAGCTTCTGCAATGACAAAAATCCGCTGGTCATCCACGATTGCCATACGCTCATACAGCTCTTCCAGAGTTAAATCCGTAAAGTCATAGCTGCGCAGGCAGTCCACATGCTGCTCCAGGGAACGAAGGGCTTTCATCAAGCCACCCTCGAAGCTGTTGCAGATACTCATAACCTCACCGGTTGCCTTCATCTGGGTGGTAAGGGTACGTTTCGCGGTAATGAACTTATCGAAGGGCAGACGGGGGATTTTTACTACACAGTAGTCCAGTGTCGGTTCAAAGCTTGCGTAGGTCTTGCCTGTGATGGCATTCTTAATCTCGTCCAAAGTGTAGCCTAACGCAATCTTCGCAGCTACCTTCGCAATGGGATAACCGGTTGCTTTGGAAGCCAGTGCGGAGGAACGGCTCACACGGGGGTTTACTTCGATAACGCAATATTCAAAGCTGGTGGGATGCAGGGCAAACTGCACATTACATCCACCGGTAATTTTCAGTTCGTTAATGATATTTAAGGCGGAGGTACGCAGCATCTGGTATTCTTTATCGCTGAGGGTCTGGGAAGGAGCCACTACGATACTGTCTCCGGTGTGAACGCCAACCGGGTCGATGTTCTCCATATTGCAGACGGTAATGCAGTTTCCTGCACTATCCCGCATAACCTCATACTCAATCTCTTTCCATCCTGCGATGCAGCGCTCTACCAGTACCTGGCCTACACGGGAGAGACGCAGACCATTCTCCAGAATCTCTTCAATTTCGGTCTGGTTATGGGCAATACCACCGCCGGAGCCGCCCAGGGTATAGGCAGGACGCAGCACTACCGGGTATCCGATCTTTTTCGCAAATTCCACACCGTCTTCTACGTTTTCTACCAGAAGGGAAGGGGCACAGGGCTCACCGATGCGCTCCATCAAATCTTTAAACTCCTGACGACCTTCCGCATTACGAATGGTTTCTGCGGTGGTTCCCAGCAGTTGTACGCCATGGCTTTCCAAAAAGCCGGACTCAGCCAGTTCCATCCCTAAGTTTAAGCCGGCCTGACCACCCATGTTAGGCAGTAAACTGTCGGGTTTTTCTTTTTCAATAATCTGCTGTAAAACAGGTACGGTCAAAGGCTCAATGTAAACCTTATCGGCAATGTCACCGTCTGTCATGATGGTAGCAGGATTGGAATTGACCAGAATAACCTCCATGCCCTCTTCCTTCAGGGAACGGCATGCCTGGGTTCCTGCATAGTCAAACTCTGCTGCCTGGCCAATGATAATCGGACCGGAACCAATCACCAGGACTTTGTGTACATTCGGATTCTTAGGCATTTTCTTTCCCCTCCTTCATCATCTTGATAAAACGATCAAACAGATATGCAGAGTCCTGGGGACCTGCACATGCTTCGGGATGATACTGTACCGTGAAGATGTTCTTTCCGGTATATTTCAAGCCCTCATTGGTGCCATCGTTGACATTGATAAATGCCGGTACTGCCACCTTCGGGTCAAGCTTATCCATATCCACTACATAACCGTGGTTCTGGGAGGAAATGTAGACGCGTCCGGTCTCCAAATCCTTCACCGGATGGTTTCCGCCACGATGTCCGTATTTCATCTTATAGGTGTCTGCACCCGTTGCAAGAGCCATGAGCTGATGTCCCAGACAGATACCGAAAATCGGAATATCGGTGTCATATAATTTTTTGATCTCTGCAATGATACCGGTACACTCCTTGGGATCGCCAGGGCCATTACTTAACATGATGCCATCGGGCGCATCTGCAATAATCTCCGCTGCAGGCGTTCCTGCAGGATAAACCGTCACATCACAGCCTCTCTGTGCCAGAGAATGGGCAATATTGGCTTTCGCACCTAAATCTAACAGGGCAACCTTCATACCCGCGCCGTTTAATTCATGGACAATGGACGGTCTGGGCTCCCGGATTCCCTTCTCGTATGCTTCCTTATTAAAGAAAGCACTTCCGGAAATGGGGCCGTTTTCCTCTAAAGAGGTTACACCCTTCACAATATATTTTTCTTTGCAGGTCACTTTTTCTACCACTTTTCCGGTGGTATATGCTTTTAATTTCGGAAGAATCTCATCCAGAGAATAATTGGCATTGGTGGTAATCATGCCATTCATGGTTCCCTTCTCACGAAGGATTTTTACCAGAGCACGGGTATCAATTCCGGCGATACCGGGTACACCATGTTCCTCCAAAAACTGCTGGATGGTATAATCACAGCGGAAGTTGCTGGCCGTACGGGATAATTCCCGTACAATAAATCCATCGGGCCATGGTTTTGCAGATTCCATATCATCCTTACAGATTCCATAGTTTCCGATAAGGGGATAGGTCATACATACAGCCTGTCCTGCATAGGAGGGATCCGTAAGCACTTCCAGATAACCTGCCATGGAGGTGTTGAATACAATCTCGCTGATCACTTCTTTGTCCGCACCGATATGGAGTCCTTCCATTACAGTGCCGTCTTCCAAAATTAAAAATGCCTGCATTCGTTTCTTCCTTTCTTCTGAGCGATTCCCAAATGGTAACGGTTCCTGCTGTTCTGAATCATTACCCAAATCTTCAAAATTCTATCATAGTCAACTACTCTTGTAAACACTTTTCCACGGTATTTTTTAAATCCGCAAGGCTTGGCACACAGTCATAAAGATACGGTTCCAGTTCCGGTGTGGCTTCCGTCAGATCCGGCACCAGAACCGGTTTGCATCCGGCACGGTAAGCCGACAAAATTCCGTTGGGAGAATCCTCTACAGCCAGACAGTCTTCCGGTGCTTCCCCTATCTGTTCACAAGCATATAAATATACATCCGGCTGGGGTTTTCCCCATTCTACCGTCTTGGCAGAAATGATGGCATCAAACTCCCCTGCAATCCCCAGTGCGGTTAGTCTCTCTTTTGTCAGATCCAGTGCTGTAGCGGTTGCCACTGCACACTTCAAGCCCTTTTCTTTAATATAGGAAAGAATTTCCTTCGTACCGGGTTTTAATTGAATCCCCTGGGTTTCCAGCAGTTCCTCAACCAATTGTCTGCGTCTTTCCCGCACTGCAAAATAATCCACATGCTCTCCGAATTTTTCCCGAATATGTGCTGCCGCAAGTCTTGCATCAAAGCTTCGCAGTTCCAGGGCATCCGCTGCCCCAAATTCCATCACACCGAATTCATGGAATGCCTGCTGCCAGGCAGTGAAATAATATTTTTCCGTATCGGTAATCGTGCCATCCATGTCAAAAATCACTGCATGTAACATATTCTATCCTCAAAAACATTTCTTTTTTTCATAACAAGCGCAGCCGCCCCGGACAGGGCTGCTGCGCCATAAAAACCTTTTATTTAAAATAGTTCACACCGGACTCGAATATCCTGATATCCTGCTCGCCATAGATATTGATTGCCACTGCATCATCACGACGCTCTACATGTGCCATCTTACCCAGGCAACGTCCATCCGGAGAGGTGATACCTTCAATGGAGGCATAGGAACCATTGACATTCCACTCCTCATCCATGGAAGTATTTCCGGATAAGTCACAATACTGGGTTGCTACCTGTCCATTGGCAAAGAGCTTGTCAATCCACTCTGTGGGCGCAACGAAACGTCCCTCTCCGTGGGATGCAGGTGTTACATAAACACCGCCCAGCTTAGCCTGCTGCAACCAGGGTGACTTGTTGGAAACCACTTTGGTATAAACCATTTTAGAGATATGGCGGTTGATGGTATTGAAAGTCAGTGTAGGAGAATCCTCTTTCTGTCCTACGATTTCGCCGTAAGGAACCAAGCCCAGTTTAATCAGTGCCTGGAAACCGTTACAGATACCAAGAGCCAGTCCGTCTCTCTCATTTAATAACTTCATCACTGCTTCTTTGATTTTCGCATTCTGAAATGCGGTTGCAAAGAATTTCGCACTTCCATCCGGCTCATCACCAGCGGAGAATCCACCGGGGAACATAATAATCTGTGCCTGGGAAATTGCCTTTTCAAACTCGTCCACAGAGGAACGGATATCCTCCGCGGTGAGATTCTTAAACACTTTGGTGGTAACCTCTGCTCCTGCACGTTCAAAAGCCTTCGCAGAATCATATTCACAGTTTGTACCGGGGAATACCGGAATGAATACGTTGGGCTTCGCCACCTTATTCTTACATACATAAACAGTAGAAGCCTGGTACAGTTTTTCTTCTACCGGAGTTGCTTCCTTCACCGCCTTGGTAGGGAATACTTTCTCCAGCTTACTGGTCCAGCTCTTCAACGCTTCCTCCATGGAAACGGTCACATCTCCTACCACAAAGGCAGGCTCCTCGGTAACGGTTCCCATGACACGGTAATCCAGATCTCTCTCTTCTAGCAGGGAAAGCTTGTCTGCGGGAATCTCCAACAGGAAAGCTCCAATCTGGTTCTCGAACAGTTCCTCGACATCCACATCACTCTCGACTTTTACGCCCAGCTTATTACCAAATGCCATCTTGGACATGGCTGCTGCCACACCCTTCGCATCGGTCACATAAGCTGCCACCGCGGTCTTCTCCCAGATGAGTTTCTGAATCTGCTCATATAAAGCCATGACATCCTCATAAACCGGGATATCGAAATCATCTTTTTCCAGTTCAAACAGAACCAGTTTATCGCCGGGCTGTTTTAATTCCGGTGTCATCACCTGGCCGCTCTTCGCCACATCCACAGCGAAGGAAACCAGTGTCGGGGGAACATCAATCTCATTGAAGGTTCCGGACATGGAATCCTTACCGCCAATGGAAGGAAGTCCAAAGCCTAACTGTGCATCGTAAGCACCCAGTAAAGCAGCAAAAGGCTGACTCCAACGGGAAGGTTCCTCGCTCATACGGCGGAAATATTCCTGGAAGGTAAAACGTACCTTACTGTAATCACCGCCATTGGCCACGATACGGGACAGGGATTCCACAACTGCATAAATCGCACCATGGTAGGGGCTCCAGGAGGAAAGATAGGGATCAAAGCCATAACTCATCATGGTTACGGTATCGGTCTTTCCTTTTAATACAGGAAGCTTCGCTACCATTGCCTGGGTTTCGGTAAGCTGGTATTTACCACCATAAGGCATCAATACACTGCCTGCGCCGATGGAAGAATCGAACATTTCCACCAGTCCCTTCTGGGAGCAGACATTTAAATCATTTAACAGAGCTAGCCATGCGCCTTTGACATCGTTCTTTTCCAATGCCTGGGCAACGGCAGGCGTTGCAATCTTTTCGAAGTAGTTGTCCGCCTGGGAAGGCATCTCTACTTTCACATCGGTCTCCTGATGTGCGCCATTGGTATCCAGGAAGGCTCTCGCAATATTTACGATATCCTTTCCTCTCCATTTCAGCACCAGTCTGGGTTCTTTGGTGACTGTAGCAACAACCACTGCTTCAATATTCTCTTCCGCAATATAACCCATGAACTCGTCCAGATCCTTGGGATCGATAACAACAGCCATACGCTCCTGGGATTCGGAGATTGCAAGCTCCGTACCATCCAGACCTGCGTATTTTTTCGGTACTTTATCCAGATCAACGATCAGACCATCTGCCAGTTCTCCGATGGCAACAGACACACCGCCTGCACCAAAGTCATTACACTTCTTGATCAGATGGCTCACCTCCGCACGGCGGAACAGTCTCTGAATCTTACGTTCGGTAGGCGCATTACCTTTCTGCACCTCGGCACCACAGGTAGAGAGAGAACTCTCGGTATGCTTCTTGGAAGAACCGGTAGCACCGCCACAGCCGTCACGTCCGGTACGGCCGCCTAACAATACGATAATATCGCCGGGGTCGGAATTTTCACGAATCACATTCCGTCTGGGAGCTGCACCCATAACGGCGCCAATCTCCATACGTTTTGCCACATAATCGGGATGATAAACTTCCTTCACATAGCCGGTTGCCAGACCGATCTGGTTACCGTAAGAAGAATATCCGCTGGCTGCACCGCGCACCAGTTTCTTCTGGGGAAGCTTACCCTTTAAGGTATCTGCTACAGGAACGGTAGGGTCTGCTGCTCCGGTAACACGCATTGCCTGATAAACATAACCACGGCCGGAAAGAGGATCACGGATGGCACCACCCAGACAGGTAGCCGCGCCACCGAAGGGCTCAATCTCGGTAGGATGATTGTGGGTTTCATTTTTGAAAAATACAAGCCATTCCTCTGTGACAGGTCCTCTTCCATCCTCATAATCCATTTCCACAGGAACAACGATGGAGCAGGCATTGATCTCATCGGATTTCTCCATATCTTCCAGCTTGCCGTCCGCTTTCAGCTTACGCATCGCCATAAGAGCCAGATCCATGAGGCAGACAAACTTGTCATCACGTCCCTCAAAAATCTCGCTTCTTGTATCCAGATAGCTGCGATAGGTGGTCTCGATGGGATCACGATAATAGCCATCTTCAAATTCTACATTTTTTAATTCGGTGGAAAAAGTGGTGTGACGGCAATGATCCGACCAATAGGTATCAAGCACACGAATCTCTGTCATGGACGGATCTCTGTGCTCTTCGTCACGGAAATAATTCTGAATATGAAGAAAATCTTTGAACGTCATCGCAAGGTTCAGACTCTGATACAGCTCGCGAAGCGGTTCACTGGACATCTGGGTAAATCCCTCAAAATAAGATACATCAGCAGGATCATCATAATGCATCACCAAAGTCTTCGGTTTCTCCATACCGGTTTCTCTGGAATCTACCGGGTTGATGCAATATGCTTTGATACTTGCCAGCTGCTCATCGCTGACATCTCCCTGTATCATATAGGTAACAGCAGTACGGATGATAGGCTCCTCATCCTCTTTTAAGAAACGTACGCACTGTACGGCAGAATCCGCTCTCTGATCGAACTGACCAGGCAGGTACTCCACGCTGAAAACCTTTGCATCTGCAGGGATCTCAATGTTTTCCTGATATAGAATATCTACGGGTGGCTCAGAAAAAACAGTGTGACAGGCTCTCTCGAAAACCTCATCGGAGAGATTTTCCACATCATAGCGGATAAAAATACGCACACGTTTCACTGTGCTAATGCCCAGGAAGCTTTCAATTTCCTCATGCAGTTCCTTTGCTTTGACCGCATAGGGCTCCTTCTTCTCGACGTAGATACGTTTGACGACGGAAACTTGATTTACGTTGTCCATAGATAAAATCATTTCCTCCATTTGTATTAGTGTGTGATAAACATACTGTTTTCATTATACAGGGAATCTGTATTTTTGCAATCGTGAAGATGAATAAATTACTCATGTAATCTGTGTATAATACGGAAAATAATGTCGCCTTCTCCCACCAAAGGCTCCGTGTGCGAGAAAAAGAGGATCCCATCGGTAGGTGCCTTGATGATTTCCTTGACTTCCCCCTCCAGGGGATCAATGATATAGGCAATCTGCATGCCATAACGCACTTCTTCCCCATTTGCCACTTCTCTGACCAAAATACCGCCACAGGAAGCATGAACGTTCATCAGATCCTCTTCCTTGATCACATGACTGATATAGCCACTGTGGCTTTCATACCGGATAATCCCCATACGGGTCAGGAAACGCAGAATCGCAGCTACGGCCTGGCGGGCGCTTTTTTCATCAATTTCCTGGTTTTTATTCGTATAAATGGAAAACGCAGCGGTCATCTCATCCTGCCAGTTGTAATTCAGGGTCTTGGTATCAATGGGGCGGGGTTTACGCACCACCACATAGGGAAGTCCAAACAAATTGGCAAGAGAAGCATTCTGGTATCCGGTCTCCATCATGCGTACATGAGGCACGAACTCTCCTGTCATATAAAAAGAAGCCAGCTGGATGCCAAAGCTGTAGTCCTTGATCTGCTCCAGAATTCCATCTGCAATCCGCTCTGCCGTATCCAAATAGGCATTGCCCGGAAACATCCGGTTAATGTCTGTCCCTTCCATCCCCCAGAACCTTCTGCCCACATTCATGGAATAAACATTTCCGGAGGGTACTACCAAAATCCGTTTTCCTGCACTGATACAGCCGTTTGTCTCCAGTTCCTTCAGGCGCCGGATCAATTGGGAGCAGATATAAAGCTGCTGAATTTCATTGCCTCGCATGGGGCCTACGATGCAGGCGGCTTTTTCTCCCTTGCCAAACTGATAGCCCCGTATCACCATATCCTCCCGAAAGGGGGATTCTAGTCGATATAATTCCAGTTTATGCACGCTCCTCACCTCCGATATCTGTCAGAATACGGGCCAGCAACGCACCTTTGTATACGATCGGGTACTCCCGCAGGGTAAACACCAGTCCCGGTTTGTCTGCCACGATTTCCTGCAACCGTTCTCCTGCCAGGGCGTCCACAATCTCTCCGATTTTTTCTCCCTGGTTTACATAATGATTATGGGCAATATAAGGGATAAAGACTCCTGTTTCTTCTGCCCGTAAAAACTCCACAGAGCCGTCGGTGGAAACCACCGGCATCTGTGTGGCATCGATTTCTTTTTCCCAGATTCCCATGTGATGCATCAGATTAAAAATACCGTCCACCACCTGGTTCCCATAAAGGGGATTAATCCGCATGCCCAGCCCCATTTCCACCACCAGTGTGGGAATCTGCAGCATATTCATGGCATGTGCCAGGGTGGATTCGTGTACCGTAGCCGTTGCGTTCATCCAGATCATGTCCACATTCATCAGTCGGGCATAGGGAAGCAGCTGTTGGGCAAACTCTTCACTGAGGCGCACCTGGGGAATTTCCCGCACCAGCTTATCACTGGCGTGGACATCAATACACATATCAGACCCCACCAGTTCCTGTACCATGGCTGCGGCGACCCTGTCCATCCCGTCTCCATCCTCACTTCCGGGGAATGTACGGTTCATATCCATTCCATATTGCGGAATGGTTCGCTCTGCCATTTCCAGACCCAACGGATTAAGTGCCGGATAAATATCCACCGTTCCATGGAGATATTCCGGATGTTCCTTGATTCTTCTGGCAATCTCATAGCAGACATACTGTCCTTCCAGTTCGTCTCCATGAATGCCGGAAAGTATGCTGAAACGCCCGATCTGTTCTCCTTCTACGGGCTGCAGTCGATTTTTCTTAAGTACTAATTTTTCTCCCACCGGAAGTTCCATTTCCAGCACTGTTTCTATCATGTTCCTATCCTTCCTGTTTTTCCGTTTTACCGCAAAAATGCCCAAGGATATCGAATCATCCTTGAAGCATCTCTTTGCGTCTTTCTTTATTCTTCTATGCAAAGCTGTTCGACGAAGCTTCCAAACTGCCTGTCAATCATGCTTTCCGAGATTTCTCCCGTGTGCGCCACGATTTTCATCCCCTCGATGACCAGCATAATGGTACGTGCCATCACCGCACTGTCTACCTCATAGAACTCCCCGTTCTCTATTCCCTTTTCAATCAGCTTTTGCAAAATCCATACCGCCGCCTCATGCTGGCTGCGCCAGAGATTCTCGTTCTGCTGCTTTCCATGGGCAAAATAATATTCATAGGTTGCCACTGCCAGATCGTCATTTTTGCGAAGCAGTTCCTTTTTCTGCTCTTTAAAAAACACAAGCAGAATGTCGACTGCTGTAGCATCTCCGGTAATCGTTGCAGAGAAGACATCATCATCCTGCTCCGCTTCTCTTTTCAGTACCTCCAGGAAGATCTCTTCCGTTCCTGAAAAATACAAATACAGACCACCACGGCTGATTTCACAGGCTTCTACAATGTCCTTCATGGTGACACTGCGAAATCCCTTCTCTATAAAAACCTTTCTCGCGCAATCCAGAATATACTGTCGCTTCTGCTCTGACTTTTCTCCCATGGTACCCCTCATCTCCGGGTGTGCACCCTTTACCTCACACCGGTTCTTTCACCTTCGTTCTCTCTTATGCAAGAGGTTTATCCCAAAAATCCAATAATGTTTTCATTTTTTGCAGCAGTTCCAGATAGATTCCCTGCTCCATACCGGTTGACCACAACGCAGTTTTGGTCATTCCTCCCAGAATGTAATGCGAAAAAATACCGCACAGAACATCCAGATCCCTTATGGTCGCATTGGCAATGATCCGTTTCTCATCATCCACTGTCCGAATCCTGTTCCAGGAATAAATATAGGGATAATTGCGATTCATCATGGAAAGCCTGGATGCCTCTTTTACGAAAGCCATCAAAGTTCCGTCATATACAGGAAACGCCAAGGAATGTTCTGCAATTCCTTCTCCCTTAAATGTCGTGTGCATGCTGATTCCGGATTTTTCTTTTAACCATGGCAAATAGCGCAGCAGCTGCTCTACTTCCGGCTTTATCTGTTTGATTTGCTCATCCACTCCAATCTTCGGTTCCATATCAATCCTCTTTTCTGCATGTGCTGCTTACTCTCTGCATTTTATATTATCATAAAACTTTAAAAAGTGCACTCTAAACTCTAAAAAATACCGCATTCTCTTCCATATTTTTGTATTTTAAGCTATAATAATTTTATTCTTTTTTTAAGGAGAAACGGTATGGCTTCCATGAATGTTTCCAAACACACTACCCTGTATGCAATCGGACAGGCTGTCAATAAGCTTTATCTGGTCGTATCAGGAACCGTAGAAATTCAATGTTCCTGCATTAGCTATACGCTGGGCAAGGGCGATGTTATAGGATTGCTGGAATCCTGTGGTGAAACGCATTTCTGCAATTGTGTCACCCAGGAAGACTGTGTACTGCTTCCGATTCCCTATTCCCACAAGAAGGGCATCGTTCCCATCACCCGGGATAATCGGGACATGACCAATCTGTTCTCCATTTCCCTGTTTCGCCAGATTATGTATGTCTTTGAAGAATACCGTAAAATGCTGGCACAAAACAAGCGCAGCCTGCGTTTTATAAAGGATACCTATGCCTATTATCTGGATTTCTGCAACAGTCACTCCTTCGCACCCCAAAGACTGGATGCCCTGACGGAATTACCGGAGCTGACCTTTACCAGACCCATTGAACCCTGGGAATATTCCTATTATGTAGGATTGCAGGATTTGTTCGGACATCAGGTTGCAGACACCATGGTATCTAACCCGGATGTGTTAAATGGTTTCACCCTGAAAGCCTATTTCGATATCCGCCGTCTTGTCAGCTGCTGTACCGAGATCTCCGAAATGGATTTAAAGTTAGCCGATATCATTGTCAATGAAGACAAAAAAGACCTGCTAGAATGCTTTTCCAGTCTGGTTCACCATACCCCACAGGATGATCCTTCTTATGCAGCCATTCATGCATATACAGAAAAAATGTCACAGGCGGTTGAACGGCTCCCCCGCATCAATCGTACGCTTCTGGCTGTACGCTTTCAGGAGCATAATGAAAAGGTCTCCGATCTGGAGTCCGGAAAGACTACCGGCATTGCGGCATTACATAACTCTTGTGAAACCATTCTGCAATACAGTGGCTGTACCTCGCAGATGCGGGAATCTTTTAACACTGCCCTTAATGCATACAAGTCCTTAAAAGATAAGAATTCCACAGACGAGGAAGCGCACCATATCCGTAAGGATTTAACTGCTCTTTTTTATAAAATCTATACCAATGCATTTATGCAGAGCCTCTACGGCGGAGAAATTCCCACCGTTGTGAAAATGTTTTTCCAATTCGGATACATGGATGAAGAACTGGCCGGTTCCGAAAACGCTGCTTATTTATACACGCTGTGCGAGCAGCTTCCCACCGATCCTTCCTCCGGTATCTACAGTATCTACGAATGGCTCATTGCTATCCATAACGGTGAAAAATCACCTTCCCGAAATGAGTTTGACCAGGATTATCAGACCTATCTGCGGGAACAGCGCGCCCAGGGACACATTACCGCCCAAGAGGAAGAAGAAGCCTTAAACAATGCCGAGCAGAGGGTTTTATTTGAATTAAATAATCTCTTTCCCACTGCCAATAAAATGACCTGTGGGCATATTACCACTTTCTGCCCCATTTTCTGTAAAGATCAGATTATCAAACCGTTACCGGACTGTCTCGTCAGCGCCGCGTCCATTCATAAGGTTTTAGACAATATCCGCGGCATTGATTTCAGTGCCTTTTATCGGGATACGATTTTTACCGCTCCGGAGGCCGGAGTAAACCGGGAATTTGTCCAGATTGAAATTCTTCCTGACTTTATTCTCACCCCCAACATCGGTACCCGGGCCGTTATGTGGCAGGAAATTGAAGGACGGAAACGTACCACGCCTGCCAGAATGTTACTTTCCATTTTCTCTCTGGAAGACCTGCAGTCCCAGATTACTCACCTGGTAGGGGAATTCCGTTGGGAAATGTGCCGCCGTATCCAGGGCGCACGTTGGAACGATTTGTCAGAACGTTCTCTGACCAGCGAATATTTTGATTATGTACAGTTCTATCGGAAAAATCATGAATTGTCCACAGAGACAAAAGAGAAAATCAAGACCAATCTGCAGAAAGCGAGAAACAGCTATAAAGAGCTTTTTGTACAGGATTATATGATTTGGATTCTCTACGAGAGCAACGGCTCTCCCAGATTAAATAAGGTGGCTAGAAATATTCTTTTCACCTATTGCCCGTTCTCCCATGCTTATCGGGAATCGTTGCATTCCAATCCGCTTTACACGGATATGTTTGACCGCTATAACATCCGTATGGCCGGTCAGATCCATAAACTGGAAAATGTATTTGCAAAATTCTCCGACCACGTACCGGAAAAACTGCAGCAACAGATGAACTACTTACATATGTGATTTTACCTGATTTACTTTGTCCAGTCTTTCCGGTAAATCAGGTATGCCATCACACCGACACAAACGGCTCCGCCTACGAAGTTCCCCAGGGTTACCGGAATCAGATTCCGGATCATACCGGTCACGCTTAAGGCGGAGAGTTTTTCGTCTGTGAGATTATAAATCTCCCGTGCCTTATCCACATACTGGGGATTTAACTTGGCAAGCAGTCCTGCCGGGATATAATACATATTGGCAACACAGTGCTCAAAGCCTGCCGTCACAAAAGCAAAAATCGGGAAAAAGCAGGCGAAGATCTTACCGATAATATCTTTTGCTGTGGCAGCCAGAAGAATGGCAAAACATACCAGCACATTACAAAGGATGCCGGATGCAAACGCAGCACCGGGTCTGATGGAAGCCTTGCTTACTGCCACATTGATGGTATAGGCACCCAGCGCACCGCCGGAGTAATTAAACTGTCCACTGAAATATCCAAGCACGGCAACTACCAGACTGCCTGCCAGGTTGGCGAAGTAAACCACCACCAGGTTGCGGAACATTTTTCCCCAGGTGATTTTTTTCTCCAAAGCACTCATGGTCATCAGACAGTTTCCTGTGAAAAGTTCGCCTCCAATGAGAATAATCATTAAAAGCCCTACCGGGAAAATGGTTCCTGCCAACGCTCTTGCCACTCCCACACTTTGTACGGAATGTGCAGCTACACTGCTGCTGTTTGCACCAATTGCCACGAAAGCGCCTGCCCAGATGGCAAGCAGAATCATTTTGCCCAAAGGCAGATTCGCTTTGGTCACTGCACCGTTAATATTCCCTTCTACCACCTGTGCAGGGGTATTGAATTGATTGTCCATTTTTAACCTCATTTCTGCGCACGCTTTTTGCGCATGACGAATTTGTGTCAAGTGCGCGCAGACACAAATCTCGAGATTGAAAAATTTTATTTTTCAATCTTTGACCTTTTTCTACTAGATTTTTAGATTGTTTTTTCTTTCACAATATGCATAGAATGATAACACTATCAAAAACGAAAAGCAAGAAGCAGGTTTCAGAAAGGTTTTATAATTTATGGAAAAAGCTTATTTAGTGGGCGTCTGTATAGATGACGATCCCCATTTTGAACATGCATTGCAGGAACTGAAAGGTCTTGCGGGTGCCTGCGGTTTTGAAGTCGTCGGAGAGATGACGCAGAATCTTCCGGCAGCCCACAATGCTCTCTATATCGGAACCGGGAAATTGGCACAGCTGCGTCAGGAAATTGCTCTGGTGCAGCCGGATATGCTGATTTTTGATAACGCCCTGTCTCCCACCCAGCTTCGTAATTTGCAACAGGAACTGGACATGCCCATACTCGATCGCACCTCACTGATTCTGGAAATTTTTTCTTCCAGAGCCAGAACAAAAGAAGCTAAATTGCAGGTGGAACTTGCCAGACTCCAGTACACCCTGCCCCGTCTGGTGGGACTTCACGCCGCTCTTGGACGTCAGGGCGGTGCCAGCGGTGCCATGAGTAATAAAGGCGCCGGTGAGAAAAAGCTGGAATTGGACCGCCGTTACATTGAGCATCGCATCAATGAATGCCGGCGCAGCCTGAAGGATGTGGCAAAGGATCGGGACACGCAACGGAAGCTTCGCAATTCCTCTGCACTCCCCCAGGTAGCTTTAGTAGGATATACCAATGCAGGAAAATCTACGGTGATGAATTCTCTGCTGACCTATTTTGATCAGGACGAAGACCGGAAAGTTTTGGAGCAGGACATGCTGTTTGCCACGTTGGATACTACAGTGCGTCGCATCATGCCCGCTGATCATCGGGGATTCTTTCTGTCTGACACCGTTGGATTTATCGACCGCCTCCCCCATCATCTGGTGCAAGCGTTCCGTTCTACGCTGGAGGAAGCCGTGACCGCTGATTTATTGTTGCAGGTAGTAGATTTCTCCGATCCGGCTTACAAGGAGCATATCCAGGTAACCACACAGACGCTGGATGAGCTGGGAGCCGGGGATATCCCTATGCTGACTCTCTATAATAAAGTAGATCTGGCAGAGAATGCGCCGGAAACACCGGCTGCCACTGACCGTGCCTTTTATTTTTCCGCAAAAAATCCTGACCATATCCAGTCTCTTCTCGCCTTTATCTGTGATCATTTATATCAGAAACAGGTATTGGCTGATTTCCTGTTTCCTTATACGGAAGGCGGACGGGTCTCCTATCTTCAGGAAAATGCAGATGTACGCTCCCAGGAATATCTCCCGGAAGGAATCCGGGTCACTGCATCCTGCACCAAAGAAATTGCTGAACGGTTAAGGAACTGGATGCAATAGTGCTGTCATAACAGCATGGCTTTGAATACCCGAAAATCTTGGTTTTGAAAAAAATGACATTCCCTCCAGAATCCTCCTATTGTTTAAATGTTACGAAATTGTTACAATTTGTTTGTGCTTAGCTGAGACACACGAAACAAGATAGAAACAAACAAGGAGGATTTGACTATGTGTTTTACTTTCAATAGCTGTTCCGAGTTATTTAATGCTATCTGCAAATATTTTAACTTCGGTTGTTAATGAGTGCTTACACTCGAGTGTATAGAACAAGGCGGGCTGATGCCCGCCTTGTTTGTTGTCATTTCATTTTTTCTTGTCCTCATTCGGCTCTGATTGGCGAAATTCATTCTGCCCACCAGCATAGAGTCTGCGTATCTGCATTTCATTTTTACATATTATGTAAACCGTTGGGCAAGATGTCTGTATCTTGACAAATCTTACCCATCCTGTCTGTCCATTACACGCTTTTTCTACTCTTTTTCTTTTGTTATGTAAACCGCACGGGCAAAATGACGTTATTCAATTATTCTTGCCCTATTTTTAGAATCATATCACGGCAAAATCTTTTGCTTTATTTCAATTTGCCCGTGAGCACCTCATTTTCTCCTGAAAGTGCTTGGATTTCCATGGATGCCTGGGCAAAATTGAAAATAGTGGAGCTATATGCCCATGGCGCGCAAACTGATGAAATTCTGCGTCACAGGATTCTTTGCCTGCGGAGGGTCACGCTCCGTGGCATCATCCTTTCCGCTACAGTGCAATTCCCGCGAAGCGTTTTTTTGATTGTATGGAAGCTTCCGTTTCCATACAATCAAAAAAGAGTCTGGCAAAAACCAGACTCTTCGCAGAGGAAGAGGGAATCGAACCCCCGTTAACGGTTTTGGAGACCGCCGCACTACCGCTGTACTATTCCTCTATTGATTGAAACAGTATTGCTTCAACAGATGATATTATAGCACATCTCTATCAGGATAAGCAAGCACAACAATTTGTCATTATTTTTCGATTTGTCAGACTATTTGTCATCCATTCAGCATACTATGCCCTTTTAATCATAATGTCACCTTGTAAACCAATATCAACCTACGCTTCATACATCTGTAAAAAGTATAATACCCAGTCCTGGTCATTGGCATAGGGGTCGGTGAACTGCTCCGGTCTGCCATCCACCGCATAGGGATATAAATAGGTACACCCCGCACTTCCATCTTCGAAAAACAGGGATAAAGCACTCCGCAGCGCTGCATAGGCTTTCCGTTTAAACTGTTTTTGTACCAGATCCAGCTCCGGATCCCCCTCATGCTCCAGAATACGGGCATATTTCAAATAAACCATTCCGGTCAGCACACTGCAAGGATTGGGCAACGTATCGCCATAAATCTGGTATTTGCCCTTATTTCGGTTCTCTCCATAACGCAGGGCTGTTTCATAAAGCCGATGATCCGGTGCTCTGCCTCCAAACAGTTCCAGAATCGTCAGCTGGTCTTCCGCTGCCTCCAGGCATTTCTTTTCCCCGATAATCGCATAAAGCTCCAACAGGTCATTGGCTGCTGCCGCCACCATTTTCTGGTCAAAATGCTTCTCGGTCTCGTATTTCACGCCATTTTCCATCAGCCAGGCAGCATGCTCTTTAAACCGTCCAAGCAGATACAGGCTGTCCTGCCGCATGCCTTCCTTTTCCAGACACTCAATGAGCTCTGACATGGGAACTGCCACTGCATAGCGTTCCACACCTCCCTGGTCGTAGAACCAACGCATAATGCGTATCGCCATTTTAAGGAATTCCTTATTGCAGGAAAAGCGGTAAACTTCCATGAAAAATCTTGCTGCCCATGGTGCAGTGTCCACACTATCCCGGGTATCATCACAGCCGGCATCTCCGTAAACCTCTCCGGTGGAGGTATTTACCAGTTCATGGGTAACGAAATGGAGATAGGCAGACAGACTGGCTGCCACTTCCTCATTCACATGCTCTTGCAGATATCTTGCCAGCAGAATGCCCATTCCCAGGCGCTCCCGACCGGCATTGTATTCCTTACTGTTCTGATAGAAAATCTGCTGCTCTTCATTATCATAAAGCAAATATGCCCCGCTCAGGTGGCTGCCCTTTTTCTCATATTGCTGATGTTTTATAATAAAGGCACAGCGCTTCGCCGTCAGTTCTTCCAATGCCGGACTGACATAGACTCTGCACAATGTATGCACTTCTCCTACCCGAATCCGGTACTCATACTCACCGCATCTGCCCAGCTCCTGATCCAGACAGGCAATGCCTCTTGCCATAGTAAAAACCGCAGGTCCCTCATCCACCCAGGCAGCTTTTCCGCAGACGGAGGTATGTTCCTTATAAAAGCGCTCTATATAAATCTCATTTTCCATAACCGGGGTCATGCTCTTGATGCGTAAATGCAGGGTTTCCCCTTCATAAAGCACGTATTTGTCTGCCTCTACCCGCACATAATTGGTGAAATTCTCCAGCTTCTTATAAAAATCATGTTTTCCTTTATGCCAGAAAATGACCCATTCAATGTCAATGCTCTCCCCTGGTTTTACTACTCTGGGAGTAACATTTAACAATAAATCTCCCCGGTCATGCGGTCCTCTTTTTCCTTCTCGGTCAAAGCTGTAGGAGCAAAGGCTTCCGGATGTCAGACATAAGCCCATGTGGGGCTCCACATCTCCCATGCGGAGGGCACAGACATAGCTTACCTCACCACCGCACCACACATGGGTATGACACCGTGCCTCCAGACAGGTCTGCACATCCTCATAGCTGTCACGAAAGGGGGTATAAATAGCCAGATCCCCTTCTCTTAAAAAAATTTCCCGGTTCGTATCATTGCGGAACACATACTGCTCTTTAATGATATTGTTACCCAGTTTTCTTCCTTTGGACACCGTGATACCGTCCACGGTACGCACCGTGCCCCACTCTGTATGTTCACCCAGCCAGTTCATTTCAAAGGGATCCTGGGGATTCACTAATGATTTCATCGTTTACTCCGTTTCTGCGCACGCTTTTTTCAATCTTCTTCCGTATGTTCCGCCACAGGAATGGAATTCAGCCATTCCTCCACATCTCCCGATGCCTGGGAAGGTTTCTCTGCCTGATAAACCGTTTCGGGAACTACCGGTTCCGGCTCTTTTTCCTCGGTCACCTTTGTATCGGCGACAGTTTCCACCGGCACTTCCACGGAAGCAGCCACGGAAGTTTCCTCGTCTTCCTGCTCCGGCTTCTGCGCCTCGATTTCACCCTGTTCTTTCTGTTTCCGCTCCTTGCGGGCATAAAGCTTCACACGGATAAACAGATAAATATTGCTGATAATTCCTACCACACCATCCACTAAAAGGAGATAATAGGTCACTAATTTATGTAATTCCGGGTCATTAAAAGGATTGATAATCACACACACAGCACCGGCGATCAATAGTGCCGCCAGAATAATGGCAGCAATCCATACCGGATCTTTCATGCTCTTTAAATCCATGGCATACTGCAGCTTGATAATAGCGGTCAGAAGCAGGAAAATTCCTAATACCAGAAGGAAGCTGCCGGCAATTGCCTGCACCCGCACCAGGGCACACATCCCTAAAATGACTCCCAGTACTCCGACGGCAAAGCCATATTCATTCATATTCCGGTAACTTTCTGCCAGAAAATAATGTACAATCTGAATGATGCCCACAAACACCAGCACCCCGCTAAGCCCATAACAGATATGGATGATCTGGATCTGCGGCACAAATAGCAGCACTGCCCCAATAAGCAGGAAAATACATTCAGCGGCAATGACATACCCGGTGTTAAACACGCTTCCACCGGAACTTTTCCTTTTCGCCTTCTCCAGCTCCTTTTCCATTTTCTCTTGCTTTTTCTCCATCGCACGGAGTTCTTTTTTCTTAATAAATGCCATCGTTACCCCCATTCCCGGTTTCACACACCCGGCTCATTTCTTCCCTGACATGAAACATCAGCTTATTGTGCTGCCCGCATACGCTCTTCCAGAAGATCTGCACACTGCCAAATCTCATAGAAGGGCTGTTCCAGTAGATTTCCTACCGGGCTTGCATCCTCCTGACGCAGCACATTGCCTTTTTCATCCACCAGCAAATCATACAGGGGAGAAAGCTGTGTCTCTCTGTCTGCCATCACGCATACCGTATTTTTTTCAAAATGGAGTAAATCCTCCACATCTTTCCGGGGAATTTCCGTCTCGCCGGCACAGCCAAACAGTAATTTCGTCACACCGGCTTCCACCAGTCTGTCCATGATCCGTTTCCAGGTGCCGTTGGAAAGACTCTCATCCAGAAGCAGATAGGCACGGTAAGGAGCGCGGTAATAAGGCAGATAGGATAAGTAATCCAGGGTTTCCTTCGGTTCTTTCTCTCCATCCGCCACCGCTTTCACGGCTTTACATATCGTAACTAACTGCTCCCCTAACGCCTCCGGTTTGTTATGTAACAGCTTACTGCTCCTCACCGCTGCCAGAAAAACTGCATCTTCCAGCTGATTTGCTCCCAGGAGTAAGGCTCCGTCCTCGTCCCGGTTCTTCACACCCGGCATGGAAAAAAGCCCGCGCAGTAACTCCGTCACCAGGACTGCATGGGACTCCGACAAAGGAATCCGCTTCTCTCCGTTTACTACGAGCACCGCCGGAATTCCTTTTTTGAGGGAAAAGAGCGGCGGCACAAAGTGTACGAATAAATCAGCATCCGTTCTTTTCTCTTCCTGCCAGACCAGGTGAAGCGGTATCGCCTCCTGCCAGTTTTTACGTTCATAGTTTTTCAGAAAAATTCCCATCCTATTGCACCCTTTATTTTAAGAAGCCATTGATAATCTGTTCCTCAGCTTCACTTTCTGTCAATCCCAATGTCATCAGTTTTATTAACTGCTCGCCTGCAATCTTTCCGATTGCTGCCTCATGAATCAGGCTGGCATCCAGATGGTTGGCAGTCAGAGCCGGCATTGCCGTTACACAGCCATGCTCCATGATAATGCCATCACACTCCGAGTGACCGGCACAACGATTATTTCCGTTGATGACCGAGACGAATTCCTGCTTGGACTCATCCCGGGCAACCGAACGGGACACCAGATTGACACTGGAACCTTCCCCGTCCATTTCCACTGCAAAATCAGTTTTCGCATACTGCTTGCCGTGGGTCATGATTTTCTCATGAATCACCAGTGTGGCATCTTTATCCAGCTTGGCGCGGGTTTTCCGCACAGTAGAGTCCACTCCGCGGATTTGAACTGTTTCCATCTCCATATAAGCGCCTTCGCCCAGTTCCACAATGGTTTCCGGGTTTAAAATCCGCTCACCGGTTCCTTCGCCTTCTCCGTAGTGTTTCTCCACATATTTCAGTTTTGCATTTTTTCCTACATAAAAGCTGTGAATTCCGTCATGCTGGCTTTTCTGGTCACCGCCATTGTGGATACCGCAGCCTGCCACGATCGTCACATCACAGTCTTCTCCGATATAAAAATCGTTATAAACCAAATCCGTCAATCCCGTCTGCGTCAGTACCACGGGAATATGAACACTTTCCTTTTTCGTTCCCGGCTTGATAATAATGTCAATTCCGGGTTTATCCGTCTTGGTGACAATATTAATGTGTTCCGTCGTTTGCCGGGAATCCAGTTTGCCGTTTGCCCGAATATTATATGCACCGGCAGGCATTTCATGCAGACCTGAAATTTCTTCTAACAGCGTCTTTTGAATCGCATCCATTCTGTCCTACCTCCTACATTTTCTTGGTGAGTACACTACACGTACCCTGTCCGTTCAAAAGTCCCGGCAAAATCTCTTCTTTGGTACCCTGCTTCTGAATCTGACCATCTGCAATGACAATAATCTTGTCTGCAATATTCAAAATCCGTTCCTGGTGGGAAATAATGAGAATCGTTCCATTGATCTGCTTGTACATCTTCTCGAAAACCTGAATCAGGTTCTGGAAGCTCCAAAGATCAATGCCTGCCTCCGGCTCGTCAAAGATGGAAAGCTTGGTTCCTCTTGCCATGACCATGGCAATTTCGATACGCTTCAACTCACCTCCGGACAAAGAATCATTCAGTTCCCGGTTGACATAATCTCTGGCACACAGACCAACCTCCGACAAGATATCGCAGATTTCACTGATGGATGCCTGTTTTCCCGATGCAAGACTCAATAAATCCTTGACCGTCAAGCCTTTAAACGTTACCGGCTTCTGAAAGGCATAGCTGATTCCTTTATTGGCACGCTCTGTCACGGAAGCCTCTGTGATATCCTCTCCATCCAGATATATTTTCCCAGAAGTGGGTAGCAGTATACCGGAAATAATTTTGGCCAGGGTGGATTTTCCTCCCCCGTTGGGACCGGTCAGCGCCACAAAACGCTCGTCAATTTTGAGATTAATATTCTTCAGAATTTCTTTTCCTGCAGAAGACTTGTCATCCTCTGCACTCACATCAAAGCAGATGTCTTTTAATTCCAACATGATTGCTTCCTCAATTCTACTTTTTTTAAATCAGATCCATAGCATCCCGGATGGATCTTACGCCCAACAGGCGGATTCCATCAACCTTTTTCGCCGTTTCCAGATTCGCCGCAGGCAGGATACAGGTGGTAAAGCCAAGTTTTTTTGCTTCCTTGACTCTGCCCTCCACCATACTGACAGCACGAACCTCACCACTTAAGCCTATCTCTCCAAAGCAGAGCGTATGTTCGTCAATGGCACGGTTTTTAAAGCTGGATACCACGGCCAGTGCAATGCCCAGATCCATCGCCGGCTCTGTAATTTTCATACCGCCTGCCAGATTCACATAGGCATCACAGTCCGACATCTGTAATCCCACTCGTTTTTCCAGTACCGCCATCAGCAGGTTCAGACGATTAAAGTCGGTACCTGCTGCCTGTCTCCGGGGGATTCCGAAATTACTGTGGCACACCAATGCCTGAATTTCCAGAAGAATGGGTCTTGTCCCTTCCATGGAGCAGGACACGATGGAGCCTGCCGCCCCTTCCGGACGCCCATTCAACATATATTCAGAAGGGTTGCTTACCTGGGTAAGTCCCTGCTCTGTCATTTCAAAAACACCGATTTCATCCGTTGCGCCAAAACGGTTTTTTACCCCTCGCAGCAGTCGGTAGGAGGCATGTCTGTCTCCTTCAAAATACAGCACGGTATCTACCATGTGTTCCAGCACGCGGGGACCAGCCACCGTTCCATCCTTGGTCACATGACCTACAATGAAGATCGCAACCCCCAGCCCTTTTGCCAGCTGCAGCAGAAGTCCGGTTGCTTCTCGAACCTGGGATACACTGCCCGGTGCTGCCGTAACCGTCTCCCGGTACATCGTCTGTACGGAATCAATTACCACCACTGCAGGTTCTTCCCGTTCTATCATTTCCCGAATCAAATCCAGATTGGTCTCACACAGTACTTTCAGATCGTCCGTAAACTCTCCGATCCGCTCTGCCCGCATTTTTATCTGTTTCTGGGATTCCTCTCCGGAAATATACAACACCTTCGTTCCGGCATCGGAAAGCTGGTGACACACCTGCAACAACAGCGTGGACTTGCCGATTCCCGGATCACCCCCTACCAGTATCAGGGAGCCTGGAACGATGCCTCCTCCCAGAACGCGATCCAGTTCACCGATTCCCGTCAACATTTTATCCTCTTCCCGCAGGTCGATTTCCTTCATGGTGAGAGGCTTGGGCGCTTTGCCATTCGCAATTCCGCCAATTCCTCTGGTGGTCTGCGGACGGATTTTTGCAATGGGTTCTTCTACAAAGCTGTTCCAGCTTTTACAGCCGGGGCACTGTCCCATCCATTTGGAAGACTCGTAACCACATTCCTGGCAGAAGAATACCGTTGTCTTTTTTGCATTTGCCATAAATTATTCGTTCACCTTAACGGATACTACATCCGCTTCTGCTAATTCAACGCTTAAAGAAAGCTTTCCGCCCAGATTGGTAGTCATCTTACCAATACTGTTTCCATTTATGAAAACTTCATACTCAGTATCTTCTTTTAAGCCCAATGTGATTTCTGCATCTGCATCGCCGGTTACCTGAAACTCTACGCCTGTTTCGGTCTCTTTAAAATGAGAAACTGTGGTTCCCGGTACGGATTCATATGCGAACAGACCGTTTTTCTCCAGTTTCGTCATGGTAGCATAGGTTTTTACCTTGTAGATGTCTCCACCATGCTCGAAATCCTCCTGTTTTGCTTTCTGCTCCAGTTTGTGATTTCCAAAGCTTAAAGTTCCATCCTGTTCTGTGCAAAGTAATTGTGCTGCCATTGTTTCATCCTCCTGTATCTACCTTTATACTTTATGTCGTTTTTATTTTCTTCCGGTTATTTCACTGTGAAAGTGATTTCCTTATTTTTGATTCCGGCTACTACTTTATCTCCGGATTTGATTCTGCCGCTGAGAATTTCCTCCGCCAATTGATCCTCAATCGTGTTCTGGATCGCACGTTTCAAGGGTCTTGCTCCCATTTTGTAATCGGCATATTTGTCTACAATATACTCCTTACACTGAGGCGAAAGCGTGAGATGAATCTGCATCTGCGCCTCACAGCGGGCACTGAGATGCTTCGCTAAGAGGGTCACGATTTCCTTCATATTTTCCTTATTCAAAGGATGGAACACCATGATTTCATCAATACGATTAATGAATTCCGGCTTGAAGATCCGTTTGACCTCTTCCATCACACCACTCTTCATTTTCTCATAATCCTGTTTTTCGGAGGGCTTTGCATTAAAACCTAAATTCTTCGGCTCTATAATACGATTTGCTCCCGCATTGGAGGTCATGATCAAAATGGTGTTCTTAAAGCTGACCTTTCGTCCTTTGGAGTCGGTGATATGTCCGTCATCCAAGACCTGAAGTAGTACATTAAACACATCGGGATGTGCTTTCTCTATCTCATCAAAGAGAACAACGGAATAGGGGTTCCGGCGAATTTTCTCAGAAAGCTGTCCCCCTTCTTCAAATCCCACGTATCCCGGCGGTGAACCAATCATCTTGGACACAGAATGCCCTTCCATATACTCAGACATATCCACACGGATCAGTGCGTTTTCCGAACCAAACATTGCCTCTGCCAATGCTTTGGAAAGTTCGGTCTTACCTACACCGGTAGGTCCCAAAAACAAGAACGAAGCGATGGGTCTGTTGGGATCCTGTAAGCCTACTCTGCCACGGCGCATCGCCTTCGCCACGGCAGTAACTGCCTCCTCCTGTCCAATCACGCGTTTGTGCAGGATGGATTCCAGTTTTAAAAGACGCTCACTTTCCTTCTCTGCAATCTTTTTCACCGGAATTTTCGTCCACATGGCAACGACTTCCGCAATATCGGCTTCTGTCACCTCATAACGCTTTTCTTCGTTATCTTTGTGGATCTTCTCTTCCATACGGTTGTATTTCCGAATCAGCTGATCCTGTTCCTGTTTCAGTTCACTGGCCTTGGTAAATGCTTCCGTTTTTAAAGCATTTTCGATCTGCAGATCCAGTTCCTTGATCTGTGCTGCCATCTCATTGAGTTTTTCCGGTGTCTTCATTGTACGCAGGCGCACGGCAGAAGCTGCTTCATCTATGAGATCAATGGCTTTATCCGGAAGATTACGATCATTGATATAGCGATTGGAAAGGCGGACGGCTGCTTCAATCGCTTCCTCTGTAATTTTCACCCGGTGATGATCCTCGTAGCGACCTGCCACGCCCTTCAGGATGGCAATACTTTCCTCCACATTAGGTTCTTCCACCGTAACTGGCTGGAAACGCCGTTCCAGTGCCGCATCCTTTTCGATATATTTGCGATACTCGGCGATGGTAGTGGCTCCGATCAACTGGATTTCGCCCCGCGCCAGGGAAGGTTTCAGGATATTGGAAGCGTCAATGGCTCCCTCCGCTCCGCCGGCACCGATGATGGTATGCACTTCATCCAGGAATAGAATAATGTTTCCATCCTCAATGACCTCTCCGATGACCCTTTTGATTCGTTCCTCAAATTCGCCACGGTATTTGCTTCCCGCTACCATACCGGATAAATCCAGCGTCAAAAGTCGTTTGTTCTGCACGGTCGCAGGAACATTGCCAGACACGATCCGCAGTGCCAGTCCCTCTACCACGGCGGTTTTCCCTACTCCCGGTTCGCCTACCAGACAGGGATTGTTCTTGGTTCTTCTGCTTAAGATCTGGATAACCCGCTGAATTTCCGCATCTCTTCCTATGACAGGGTCAAGCTTTCCGTCTCTCGCCTGCGCCGTAAGGTCACGACTGTACTGCTCCAGTACAGAACCACCCTTTTTCCGTCTGGCTGCCTTTCTGGACAAGTCTTCTTTATATAAATTAGGGTCTTCTCCTATCGCGCTCAACACATCTGCATACACTTTCTGGATCGGTATTCCCAATGTGTTTAACAAACGAACCGCAACGTTTTCTCCCTCTTTGATCAGTGCAAGCAGCAGGTGCTCCGTGCCTGTCTGTTCCTGATGGAAACGCTGCGCCTGTCCGTGAGCTTCCTCGATGACCTTATTGGCACGTGGAGAGTATTGCTCACGATCTTTAACCATAATCGATTGCTCGGGAGTCAGCAATTCCTCGATCATATTCTCAATCTGTTCTGCGGTTACGCCATTGCTGTTTAATACTCTGGCTGCCACTCCGCTTCCTTCCAGTAAAAGTCCAAGGAGAATATGTTCTGTCCCTATATATCCGTTATGCATCCTGCGTGCGGCTTTTTCTGCCAGCGTCAGCGCATTCCGGGCTTTTTCCGTAAACCTGGACTGCATCAATCCATTCCTCCATAATTCCCATAAATTTCATCAATAAGAGCATGCACTTCTTCTCTGGAAATATTCTTGCAGCTTGCCTTTGCCAATACAACCTTCAATTCTTTTTCCATTTCATCAAGGGCACGCACCTTATCAAAATCTACTGCCACAACGGCTCCCCGGCGTCTGTCCACTTTCACAAAGCCTTCCTGTTTCAATACCGTGTAGGCTTTATTTACGGTATGCATATTGATACCAATGGTGTCTGCCAGCTGCCGCACGGATGGCAGGGAATCCCCCTCATGGAAATGATCCATCGCAATTCCCTGTATGATCTGATTGCACAGCTGCAAATATAACGCCTCTTCACTGTTAAAATCCATTTCTATGATCATTGTGGAATCCTCCTTTCCATCCTGTCGCATACACAGCCTTCCATCCCGCAGACTGCCGCCATCTTTCTGAGAAAGCGCTTTCCCGGCGGGAAATAAATCACCCGTGTTATATTGATATTATAACACGGGCGACTATCTGTCAATCATCTGTATGCCTGCGGCATACCCTCACCTGTTTTATTTTTTGTCATTTAAATTCAGAAATTCAAACTCAAATTCATCATCATCCATCAGGAAATTTCTGGATTTACGAGGCGCATTGTCCTGGCTGACAACCTTCTTACCGGGCATCTCTTCCTCCGGATCATAGCTTACTTCCGGTGTATGTCTTACAGGCTGTTTTGTCCTTACGGGCTGCTGTTTTGCCGGCTGCTGTTTCGGTCTGGCGGGCTGCTGTCTTACCGGTTGCTGTCTGGTTCTGCGGACGGGGCGTCTTTCTTCTTCGTCCTCATCCTCATCTTCATCGTCTTCCTCGTCGTCATCGTCATCTTCATCCTCGTCGTCGGCTCTTAAAAATTTACGCCGTTTAAAGGTGAAGCGCTCCGGTGTTTCGTCTTCGTCGTCCTCATCCTCGTCGTCTTCTTCGTCATCCTCATCTTCATCGTACTCATATCCGCCTTCATGCAGTTTAAAGCCGAGAATCGTGGAAAGAACAGCGAGAAGTACAATAACAACTGCCAGAACAATAAGAATCACCTTCTGTTTCGCAATGGTGGCTTCTAAGGAATCCATTCCGGCATTCCCCTGTTCCTGTGCAGACAGCAGGTCGTTCAGTTTCTGTCTGCGGCTGTTGGTATAATCGTTTAAATACCACTCATATTCTCCATCCGGGTTGGTGGTATACTCCAGTGCATAATCCACATCCGGTGTGGGAACATCAGCCTGCTCGGTTTCTGCTTCTTCCGTAGGTGCTTCCTCCGGTGTCTCCTCATCTGTGGCAATGATCTCGCCCAGTTCAATAAAGTCGTAGCGGATAAAACCGGTAACCTCAGAACCGTTGGAAATAAAGCTTACCTGATACCATACCTTACCGGAAGAATCCGTGGTCTGTCCGGTTACTGTCACGGCTGTACCGTTTGCTACGGTAGTGACAACACTTCCCGATGTGCTGGCATTGGAACGCACCCGTACATCATTGGTGGTGACGGTTGCTCCCTGTGCGGGCATGGAAGTCACATCTGTTGTGGCTGCCGTATCTGTCGCGGTATTGGTATCGGTTGCTGTATTGGAAGCCGAAGCACCGCTGGTATTTACCAAATCCGAACGGATATAGCCGGTTGCTCCATCTACCGTCACCTGATACCATACCATGCCGGAACCGTCCGTCGCTTCCGACTGAATATTTAATACCTGATCCTTCTTTACAGAACCCACCACCGTACTGGTGGAATCTGCGTTCTGGCGCACATTGGCACTATTGGCAATAACGGTTGCTGTCCCTTCTGCAAAGACAGTCAGTTCCGGTGTTCCTATAAACAGTACTGCTGCCAGTGCCAGAGACACTGCCGTTTTTATCCATAATTTTCTCATGGAAAATTTCCTCCTGTGTTACCTACTTTTATGCCTCATCAATGGCTTTTCCAATATCATGACGCATGTATTTGTTTTCAAACTGTACCCATTCCGTAGCCTCGTACGCCTTGGCACGAGCCTCTTTTAAATCTTTTCCGGTTGCGGTGATTCCTAAAACACGTCCACCGTTGGTAACAATGCCTTTTTCCGTCTGTTTGGTTCCTGCATGGAAACAGAAATAATCATCTTTTCCTTCAAATTTTTCCAGACCGGAAATAACGAAGCCTTTTTCATAAGAAACAGGATAGCCATCGGAAGCAAGTACCACACAGACTGCTGCGTTATCCTCAAACTGCAAATCTACCTGATCTAAGGTGCCATCAATGCAGGCATCTACCACATCCATGATATCATTTTTCATACGGGGCAGTACCACCTGTGCCTCCGGATCACCGAAACGTGCATTATATTCCAACACTCTGGGACCCTTGGGGGTAAGCATCAGGCCGAAAAAGATTACGCCTTTAAAAGGGCGTCCTTCTGCAGCCATGGCATCTACCGTTGCCTGATAAATATATTTCTGGCAGAATGCATCCACTTCTTCGGTATAAAAAGGACTGGGAGAGAAATTTCCCATGCCGCCGGTATTGAGTCCCTGGTCTCCATCCTTTGCCCGCTTATGATCCTGGGCAGAGGACATGATACGGATGGTTTTTCCATCTACGAAAGAAAGCACGGAAACCTCCCGTCCGGTCATAAACTCTTCAATAACCATGCGGTTTCCTGCAGAGCCGAAATGCTTATCCTGCATGATTTCCTTCACTCCGGCTTTGGCTTCTTCCAGGGTGTTGCAAATCAAAACCCCTTTTCCCAGAGCCAGACCATCTGCCTTTAAGACGATGGGCATTTCTGCGGTCTCCAGGTATTCCAGTGCCTTTTGTGGGTCATCAAAGGTTTCATAAGCTGCTGTGGGAATGTTGTATTTCTTCATTAAATCCTTGGAGAACGCTTTGCTTCCTTCCAGAATCGCTGCTTTTTGGTTTGGTCCAAAAGCCCGGATTCCGGCTTCGGTCAAGGCATCTACCAGACCACCTACCAGGGGATCGTCCGGTGCAACAAATACCAGATCTACTGCCTTTTCTTTGGCATAGGCAATAATCTTGTCGAATTCCATGACCCCGATGGACGAATCACACTCTGCAATCTGGGCAATTCCTGCGTTACCGGGTACACAGTATAGCTTATCCACGCGTTTACTCTTTTTCATGCTGGTGGCAATGGCATGTTCTCTGCCACCGCTTCCCACGATCAGTACCTTCATAGTTTAATCCTTTCGTTTGCGATATCATCAATTGCCTGGGGCAGAATCACCCATTCTGCCTGTTCCATGATGCGTTTCTGTAAAATCTCCGGCGTATCTCCCGGCTCCACCATGACAGGCTTCTGTGCAATGATCTCCCCTGTGTCAATTCCACAATCTACAAAATGAACGGTCGCTCCGCTGACCTTCACCCCTCTTGCCAACGCTTTCTCATGGACATGGAGTCCATAACAGCCCACACCGCAAAAGGACGGAATCAGGGAAGGATGAATGTTAATAATCCGATGAGGGAATGCTGCCACCATCGCCTCCGGAATCGCCACCAGAAAACCTGCCAGAACGATAAGATCCGGATTGAGTTCCTTCATCTTCTCTGTAAAGGCTTCATTAAACGCTGCCCGGTCCGAATAGCTTTTGGGAGACATACAGATTGCTTCAATCCCTTTGTTCCGGGCACGTTCCAGTGCGTACGCTCCCGCATTGTTACTGATAACTGCCATGATCTGGGTATTGGTAATGGTTCCATGATCAATGGCATCCAGAATCGCCTGGAGATTCGTGCCGCCACCGGATACACATACAACCGTCTTTAGCATAATTCTACGCCCTTCTCGCCAGCTACGCATTTGCCTACCACATAAGGGGTATCTCCGGCTGTTTTGATTGCTTCCATGGTCTTGTCCACATCAGCAGGATCTACTGCCAGAATCATGCCCAGTCCCATATTGTAGGTGTTGTACATCATCTTCTCCTCGATACCACCTTTTTTCTGCATCAGGGTGAAAATCGGAGGAATGGGATAGCTGTTCTTTTCTACGCATGCCTTGATTCCATCCGGAAGCATACGGGGAATATTTTCATAAAATCCACCACCGGTAATATGGCTGCAGGCTTTCACACGCACACCACTGTCCTTGATGGCTTTCAGTGCTTTCACATAAATGCGGGTAGGCGCTAACAGTGCCTCGCCCAGAGTGGTTCCCAGTTCATCGTAATAGGTTTCCAGACTTTCTTTGGTCATCTCAAATACCTTACGAACCAGAGAGAAACCGTTACTATGTACGCCGGTACTTGCCATACCGATGAGTACATCGCCGTCCTTTAAATCTGCACCTGTAATCAGATCCTTCTCATCGACCACACCTACTGCAAAACCTGCCAGATCATACTCATCCTCCGGCATCAGTCCGGGATGTTCTGCCGTTTCTCCGCCAATCAATGCTGCACCGGACTGCTTGCATCCCTCTGCCACACCTTTTACAATCGTTGCAATCTTTTCAGGATAGTTCTTACCACATGCAATATAATCCAGGAAAAACAAGGGTTCACCGCCTGCGCATGCTACATCATTCACGCACATTGCCACGCAGTCAATTCCAATCGTGTCGTGCTTGTCCAATAAAAAGGCAAGTTTGATTTTGGTTCCCACGCCATCTGTTCCTGACAGTAATACGGGTTTCTCCATCTTCTTGATGTTTTCCAGAGAAAAGGCTCCGGAAAAGCCTCCCAGTCCACCAAGCACTTCCGGTCTCATGGTTCCCTTGACAAATTTTTTCATCAGTTCTACGGATTCGTATCCAGCTTCGATATCCACACCTGCGTTTTTGTAATCCATGTTTTATCTCCATTTCTGTGCATGCTTTTTGTGCATAGCAAGTTTTTGTTATTTATAGTTCTTATATCCAAGTTCCTGCAATCGTGCATCCTTGGCAATAACCTGTTCTTTCTGTGCAGCAGTGTAATCCACCAGTTTCTGTAACATTTCGGAATCCGATGCCGCCAGAATTCTGGCTGCCAGAATTGCCGCATTCTTCGCGCCGTCAATCGCTACGGTAGCTACCGGTACTCCGGGAGGCATCTGCATAATGGAGAACACAGCATCCATGCCATCCAATTTCTTTCCGGAAAGGGGTACTCCGATCACAGGCAATGGAAATAATGCCGCACACATACCGGGCAGTGCTGCTGCCATTCCGGCACCGGCGATCATCACCTTCATACCCCTTTCCTGGGCGCTTCCCGCCCAATCCATCAAAAGTTCCGGCTCTCTGTGTGCAGAGATAATCCGTATCTCATAAGAAATGCCCAGTTCATCCAGCATTTCAGCAGCTTTACTCATAACCGGCAGATCTGAATCACTGCCCATGACAATTCCAACCTGTGCCATAGTTACTTCCTTTCCCTCGTTTTCGTAGTCGTGCATGGCTGTCCGCATTACCTGTGGAGCTATCGATTCTGCCCCAACTACACACCACGTTTAGTGTACTAAACTTTCTTCTTCCACGCAAGGCTTTATTATTTAAGAAAATTATAAGATTGTGCTTTCCTACGCCTCATCCAACGGCTTATTTAACTCTTCTGCTCCGGCTGCCACAAAACGACCTTCTTTAATAATCGGATATTCTTTTCCGTCAGCCGCTACTGCTGTCAGTTCTCCCAGTTCATCATAGGGAATGGTAATATCCGTATGGCAGTTAAAGTATGCCTTGGACGGATCTTCCTTCCGGTAACGGACGGTTACCTCGTTGTCACGGGCTACGATCTTTTTACCATCAGGATTACAGGTCACCATATCCTCCTCATGGGAGTAGCAGGTATCGCCTACGGCAAAGTGCGGTCCTGTTTTCTCTGCAATGAGAATCGGCATCTTGGCTCCTATGCCGTATTTTCTGGCAACCATATAAGCAGTGGTATTGGTTCCGATTGCAAATTCGCCCATGGGAAGAGTGTCATGATGAAACAGTACGTTTTCTTTAATATACTGCTTGTTTTCTTCCGGGGTGTCGAAATTGGCACAGTCATAATCCGCGATCATGCCGTCCTTGAAGGTCACACTCAAATCCTTGTATTCCAGTTCGTTTAAAAATACATGGGTCACATGAAGTACCCCGTTGGTACCGGTGAGTTTCGGAGAGGTAAACACTTCCCCCACGGGAATATTTACATCTGCCACGCAATTTTCAAAAATGCTTTCTTTCTCCGGATCCTGCAATTTCCAAAGATTTACCGTCAGGTCTGTATGGTTGCCGTTCATTCCTTTGATCCGCACATGATCCGCTTTATCCAACAGATCAATAAGAGATGCCTGAATCCGGCTGTACAATTCGTAGTCCAGGGTATTGATTTTTACGATTTCATCAAAGATTTCCTCGTATTTATCACCGATTTCCGGTGTAGGGAACGCGATAATGGTAAAACTTCTCTCTTCCTGGTTAATATATTCATTGACAAGGCGGCCGGTATCCGAAGCAAATTTCACCTGCAATTTCTGTTGTTCCTCATTTAACTTATAAGCAGCCTCGCATTTGGCCGGTGCAAAGGGAGTCTCTCCAAAAATTTCCACCACTGCCGGTCCGGCGAATTCTGCTGCCAGTTGTTTCCGTTCCTCGTAAGCGCTGCGGAGTACCTCCAGACGGCGGTTGCAGTATTTGGCATCAAAAAACAGTGCCTTGTCCTCTTTGTGGTCGTAATCAAACTGTTTGTTGGGGTTGGCTCCAAAGAAGCCACGCTTATTGACGGAACGGGTTTCAAAAGCACTTACCGCATTTCGCGCCAGAGCGGGCTTTAATCCCATCTTTTCAAAATTTTCAAAGGCTTTTTTCATCATCCGCTCAAAGCCTAAGGGATAATGAATCCCAACGGTTTTCTTCTTATATAAAGGCTTTCCTGCCAATTCAAACCCTTTGCGGTATCCCTCTGTGTAAGTGCCTGCCATCAGGTCAATCTGTTCCTGGGGAAGTTCCGCCAGGTGTCGGGCAGTCCGTAATTCACTCTCTGTAATATATTCACCAAAGTAATACAGATAGCGCACATCATTTAAGTCACTGTCCATAATCAGTTGTACCGCAAAATTCCCGTCCGGATCTACCTGTGCAGCCACCTGTTCTTCTGCTGCGTCCTCCGAATAATCACTGAAGAACCAGTAAATGGTTCTGCGCAAGGATTCTCCCGCCGGGAGAAGTCCCGTTTCTTCTTTTTCGCAGGTAAACATTCCGTAGATTTCCAGGAACAGTTCCATACGAATCACACAGTCAAAAATTTTATCCTCATAGACATAACCAATCAGAGCCCGCAGCTCTGTATACAAAAAGCAGAGAAGCTTCCCATGCTCCTTGCCAAGGATTTCTTCCGCATAGGCAGGATTTCCATAGCTTGTCCCGTAATTTTCCGGCAGGATATCTTCGTATAACTGATGGTTGCGTTTTTGCAATTCTGAAAGTGTAGCTTTCTTTAATTCTCCGCTTTTTACAAACTGATAGGTTTCATCCATCAGGCAGAGAAATGCTGCCACTTTATCAAAGTATTCCTGGAATTTTTCTTCCAGAATATGTTCCTCCCGGATTTCCTGTACACGCTCCATTGCCAAAGCATAGCGTTCCTTCATCTCTTCCGGATCATAATTTATTTCCATTTTCATATTCCTTTATTGCCTTTCTGTCTCTGTCAATTCTATCGTCCGTTTCATCGCCTATGGCGCAAAAAAGGACATGCTGGGGGCGTATAGCAGCAGACTGATTCCGCCCAACGCCAGTGCGTTGAAGATAATGCCTGCCCAGGAGAAAAAATAAAACATGTCTTTTTCTGTTCTGGACCAAATCCCCAAAATCAATCCTGCAAAAGCAAACAAAGTGATCAACAGTCCTGTCATCCCATAAGATTCTGCTGCCTGTCCTCCCCGCTGAAAGGAAAGATAAATCACCAGTACGTAGGACACCAGTGATATTGTCCCCAGAATCGTAGAGGCGATTGCTTTTTGCGGATGTTTTTTCTTTGTAAATATATAGCGTCTCTTACCGAACATACTCTGCCTACAATCGAAACAAGGATGCCTTGCGACATCCCTTTTGTTTCTACTCCTGATTCAACTTTAAAACATAATTTTTGACTTGCCGGCCAGCAGCTTGGAGCCGCTGATAATTAAAAGCACCCCACTGCCTACACCAACAGCAATTGAAACAATTCCCAAAATAATATTGGTCACGCCGGTTCCACGCATGGTACGATATGTCTTTTCTTCCATCCTTTAAAACCTCCCTTTACTTCGCGCCGTATTCTTTGTAATAAGCGTCAATCGCAGCCTTTAAGGTATCATCAATATAAACTTTACCATTATATGGCTTATTATACAAGTGCTCAATCACATCAGCCATGGATACAATGGCTGCGGTAGGGAAGCCGTAACGCTCCTTGATTTCGTCCAGGGCGCTCTTATCAGACTGGATGCCCCGCTCCATACGGTTTAAGGAAACCATCAATCCTACGATTTCCACATCGGCTGCTCCCCGTACCTTGGGTACGGTTTCTTCCATGGATTTGCCGGAAGTGGTCACATCCTCAATCATAATCACTCTGTCACCATCCTGCAGGGGGCTGCCTAAGAAGCTTCCCTTATCTGCACCATGATCTTTTTCCTCTTTTCGGTCAGAGCAGTAACGAACCTCTTTGCCATACAATTTGCTGTATGCTACTGCAGTCACCACGCTGATAGGAATTCCTTTATAAGCCGGTCCAAAGAGAACATCGAAATCATCCCCGTATGTCTCATGGATGGCCTTCGCATAATACTCACCCAGTTTCATCAGCTGGCTGCCGGTCACATAAGAACCTGCATTCATAAAGAACGGGGACTTGCGTCCGCTCTTCAGTGTAAACTCTCCAAATTTCAGGACATTACAGTCCACCATAAATTCAACAAACTCGCTCTTGTAGCTTTCCATAATGAGTAAACCTCCGTTTCGCTTTTTCCATACTACCATAAAACCGTGGAATCAGCAACGGCTATCGGGGGAAATTTGCGTTGTGAAATTTGCGTTGCGTTGCATTTGGTTACACAGAGGAACTTCACGTAGACTGCTTTTCTGGTGTTTTCGTTCGCATTATGTAAATCTTTAGGCAAATCCATCGTGTTTTGCAATTCCTGCCCAAGAAGGCTGGCAAGATCCGGGCAAGCGGAACTATTTGAGTTGTATTTGCCCAAAGCATCCTTATTTTCCCCCTAAACTGTCAAAATTTCTTTATATTTCCATCTTCTGGAGCTGTGCGGGAATATCATCAAATATCTGTTCCACCCGCATCTCATATCCTTCTGCATGTTTCACGATATCAGAACGGTAGAGTTCCAAAATATCTCTTTTTACCCGGTCAACCCGTTCAAAATCTCTGGTTTCCACATAAGCGTTGACTGCCTGCGGCATCCCTCCCACAATCAGATACTGTCTGAAATAGTCCATCGCCTTTCTGTGAAGCGCCTGCCCCAATGGTTTTCTTTCCGTAAAACACTTACGAATCAAATCCATCAGCAGGTCATTTCCCATCGCCCAGAGAAATTCTTCAAAATCCAGCGGAACCATTTGTACATGATGCTCTTCCGAGGGAATGACAATGTCCTTTACATTTTTTTTGATGGACATCAGCGAACCGGTTTCCACATAGTCATACCGCCCATCCGCCACCAGATATTTCAGTGCTGCCCTGGCTCTTGGAAACAACTGTACTTCATCAAAAATAATCAGTGATTCACGGGGATATAATTTCACGTTATAAAAGTTGGAAAGATAGAGAAACAACGTGTCCAGGTCATTCAGATAATGAAGAAACAACTCTGTGATTTCCTCAGATGCACGGTTGAAATCTACCAGAATATAACTTCTGTACTCTGCCTTTGCAAATTTTTCAGCAATGAAGCTCTTTCCCACACGTTCAAGATTTTATCAACCTGGTTTTTACACGTTTTCAAGGTTTTTATTTTGACGATTTCACACGTTTTCAAGAATTTTATTTTGCTGATTCTACATGTTTTCAAGATTTTGGGTCGCACAAAAAAATGGTATAATCCCTGTTATGGGAATTACACCATTTTTCTAAGATACTTTCTTATAACCCTTCACAAAATGGAAGGGCTTTTTCTTTTATCATACTATTCGTTTGCGGTTTTCCTATACCCGCAGCTACACACAAGAATACCATCACCCCAATCCTTACAGTCGTGGGCTTCCTGCTTTTCCAGTTTACATCTCTTGCAATACCATATATGGTAGTCCGTGTATTCATTTACTTGTTTTCTACCAATGTCATCATGCGGACATTGATAGCGACATATCTCGCATATTCCGTCAGACCAGCTATGATTCTCTTCATCAAAGACCTTACCACAGTCATCACAAACCCACCAATGCTGAGTGTATGAAGTTTTTGCCACGCTCGTACTTGTACAAGCAGTCTTTTGACCTTGATAACCGCAAAGAGTACATACAGATGTATGAGCATCTTCTCCCGAAACCTTTACATACTTCCAAGTATGAGACTCTATGCCGGTCAATTCCTTACCGCACTTCTTACAAACCTGTTGATGTCCTGTGTCGTCTGATTTGTATTCAACTTCATGTGTACATTCTTCCGGGTTAGACGGGTTCTGTCCTGGTTCAGGATTTTCGGACGGCGCAGACGCCTCACTGCTGCCAGATGCCGATACACTGCTTGATGCAGCAGATACAGCAGTGGTGGTCTGTACTGCGGGTACAGGCTCTGCCAGAATCTGTCCCTGCAAACCGGTTACTGCAATTCCTGCCTTGGTTACCTTTTCGATTGTGGTGAGGGGTCTTCCCTCCTCCATGCCATTGCTGGCATAATGGGCATAGTAGGCAGCCAGATCCGTTCCAAATACATCCTGCAAATCCTTCCTTGTAAGCAAAGACATTGAAATCCTTGCGCAATGCCCTTCCTTCTGCCAAACCAAAGTTTACAAAGTGACTCCAAAGTGCCTCCTCATTGTCCCCGTATACAACGGCAACATCAGGGTACATGGCTGCGTATTCCTTCGCGTTAAAGAGTTTCTTAATCGCCGCCAGTTCGCTCTCCGATGCTTTTGTGGTGTACTCCACCTCGCTCTGTATCTGGGTGTCCTGGGGTGCTGCGGAAACAGTCATGGTTGACATCACTAAAGATGCCGTCAATGCTGTCACCATCATAAGTTTCTTTACTCTCATCCTTTATCCCTCTCTATACACCTTGGTATTTACGGTCGAATATAGATGTACGGAAAATTCAACCGTTGTATTATCAATTCATTCAATAATGTAAGTGTATCAGGGGAAAAAAAAAATAGCAAGCGTAAATGCACAATTTTTATTGTTGTCTAAAAATTAAGAAAAATACTTTAAATCATAAAAACAGCACCCCAAACTTCCTTTCTCAAGGTTTGAGATGCTGTTTATCCTATTAGAATTCCATGCTATTGTAATCTGCCCTATTGCAATGCGCCCTGGATATCTGCAATCATGTCCAGCACTGCCTGGCGGGAGGCATCTGCGAAATGCTCTGCGCCAAATTTTGCGTAAACTTCCTGTTTATATGCGGCGATAATGCCACGGGAGGAGTTGACGATGGCACCCAGTCCATCCTCGTTGAAGAAGTGTACCAGGTCTTTGCCCTTGCCGCCCTGTGCGCCATAGCCGGGTACCAGGATGTAGGTTCTAGGCATGATGGCACGGAGGATTTTACCCTGCTCCGGGTAAGTCGCACCTACTACTGCGCCCACTTCACTGTAGCCGCTCTCGCCGATGCAATCACTTCCCCACTCGTCTACCATTTTTCCTACCAGTTCATACAGGGGCTTGCCATCCACCAGCTTATCCTGTAACTCGCCACTGCTGGGGTTGGAGGTCTTTACCAGAACGAAAATACCACGGTTATTCGCTTTGCAGATCTTTATGAACGGATTGACACTATCAGAGCCCATGTACGGATTGAGGGTAGCAAAATCCTCATCAAAGCCGGCATAGGTTTGGGAACCTACCTGAACTTTTCCCAGATGTCCTACCGCATAAGCTTCGGAAGTGGAACCAATATCACCACGTTTGATATCCCCGATGACTACCAGTCCTTTTTCTTTACAATAGTCTACGGTTTTTTTGAAGGCAATGACACCTGCTACGCCAAACTGCTCATACATGGCGATCTGGGGTTTCACTGCGGGAATCAGATCATAGGTCGCATCTACGATAGCTTTGTTGAACTGCCAGATGGCTTCTGCGGCACCTTCCAGTGTCTCACCTTTTTCTTCAAAGGCTTTCTTCTGCACCTGCTCCGGGATGTAGTTTAACATGGGATCCAGTCCCACAACAATGGGAGCCTGGGTTTTCTTAATATTTGCAACTAACTGATCAATCATGGATTTTTTCTCCTTATCTTGTCTTTAAAAATATATTTTCTCTCTGTGCCTGTTCGTCATCCGGATATGCTTTCAGATAGCTTTGCATGAGGGATGCTGCCTGTTTGAAATTCTCCAGCTGTTCATAGGCTACGATTTCATTGTACTGAAGGGTCTGCAGAATCGGACAGTCCTCCACTGTCTGTCCCGCCTGGAAGGCCTCAAGGGCTGCCTGGGGATCGTTCATCTTTAACCGGCACATACCCAGCTGGTTATAGATTTCCGCATCCGGGGTATTCGCCACATAGGCTTCATACACACTGGAAGCGTAGTTATAGTCTCCCAGGATTTCCCAGGTGCGTCCCAGATAAAGCACGGCGCCACCGCCTGCAGTGTCCTTGGCACGTTCCAGATAATCTCTGGCATCCTCATAGTTTTCCAGATAAAAGCAGATTCTTCCTTTATTATAATCCGACATGTCTTTGGCATTATTTGCCATGGCATTTTCCAGATATTCTCTGCCGGCATCCTGATAGCCGCACTCCTTCAACACCTGATAAATGTTTAACAGCTGGTCAAAATCGGAGGGTGCCAGTTCAATGGCACGGTCAAAATCTGCCTTGGCACTCTCGTAATTGTCGGAACTCTGGCGCAGGAGGATGCTCCCCCGCAGGTACAGAGCGTCCTTCTCTTTGGGGGAAAGGCTTAAAATCGTATTATAAATGCGGATTGCTTCCTCGGCATTTCCCTGTTTGTAATAGGCAGTGGCCAGATAGTAATTCATATCGTAATCCATATTCTGCACCCTGCCATCACTTCTCTTCAGCGCCATTTCAAAGGCATCTGACGCCTCCGTATACTGGGTCAGCCCCATATAGGCAAGTCCTCTGGCACGATAAAGCAGGCGGGTATCCTCTCCCGCAGTTTCCGCTTCCTCCAGACTGGTCAACGCCTGCTCGTAATTTTGCGCTGCAATCGCCTGCATGCCTTCGTCAATGTGCTGTCGGCTTACTCTTCCGCAACCGGTGAGCATCAAAACACATACACTCATGACAGCCAGGCGCATGACTGCTTTTTTCTTCATTGGTTTCCTCATTTCCACGCCTAGCTGCGCAGGGGACTGCAATCCAGACTTTCAAACCGTGTAAAGAAAGGCAGAAGCCATTCCTTTACCTTTGCCACACCGCCGGACTGTCTGGTTTCAATATTTAAAGGTAAAATAGGATCATGGAGAGACATACGGAGAAGCAGCCAGCCCTGTACGCCATCCTTATCCACATTGACGCGGATTCCCTCATGGTTTACCGGCACTTTGGAAAAGCCCACTTCCTTCTGTACAAACGCATCAAACTGCTTCAAAACTTCCGCGCCGTATTCTTTAAACTCTTCCAGGTTAATCTTAAAACGGCACTCTGCAGCTTCCGCAGGATGTCCCAGCTTTGCAATGGAAGCCGCAATGGATTTGCCCTGCTTCTTGCATCTGGCCAGTTCACAGATAATCTTGACGCTCATATAAGCGCCATCATCCAGGAAGTAATTTTCCTTCAGTGCGCCGTGACCGGAAGTCTCGATGGCAAGCTGACTGTCGATCCCCTCGTTATTTAAACGGATGGACTCATTGATAACATTGCGGTAGCCACGTCTGAAACGGTGATGCTTCAGTCCCAGTTCCTGCTCTAAGAATACGGCCAGTTCATCACTGGTCACGGAGTCCGTAACAATGGTCGTACCGGGATGCTCTCTTGCCACAATCACACCCATCAGGGCGATAATGGCATTCCGGTTGATTCCCTCCCCATCATCGAATACGGCTGCCGCACGATCCACATCGGTGTCAAAAATCACACCCAGATCTGCATGGGACTCCACAGCCGCCTTGCGGATTGCTTCCATTGCCTGGGGATTTTCCGGGTTGGGAATGTGATTGGGGAAATGTCCATCCGGGTCAAGGAATACACTTCCGGTGGTGTCCGCACCCAAAGGCTGCAGTACCTGGCTTGCGAAGAAACCCCCCGCACCGTTTCCGGCATCCACTACGATATGTAAGCCTTGGAGCGGCTTGTCCCCGCCATCCGGCAAAGCCTTGCAGATGATCTTCCGAAGATGCTCGCTATAATGCTCCAGCAAAGGACAAACCTCTACTGCCTGGCGTTTTTCTTCCGGTACATATTCCGTGTAGACTTCCTCTACAGCATCTTTAATAATTTCGTGAATATCCTCATGTTCCAATCCGCCCTCTTTGGTGAAAAATTTCAAACCATTGCGGTTGAAAGGAAGATGACTGGCTGTAATCATTACAGAGCCGTCATACTCCAGCCCCGGAAGCACCGTTGCCATAAACATGGAAGGAGTGGAGGACAAACCACAATCCACTGCAGCTGCACCAGTCTCTGTCATTCCATCAATAACAGCTGTTTTTAATTGTTCTGCAGACAGACGGGAATCGTGTCCCACCGCCAGCTTGAGATCCTCGGGCTTTTTACCGGTTCTCTTTGCTACGAAATGAACAAAGCTTTTCGCAAAATCTTTGGCAGCCTCACTGGTGAGATTCACATGCTCTCCCTCGATACCCTCCAGAGCTACGCCGCGGATATCGCTTCCATTCTGTAACTTATAATACGCTTCTCGATTCATTGTTGTTCTCCTGACTTATTTCTTTTCCTTATTTCTTATCTTATCATACTTTTCCGTACTTCGGGGCTTTTGACTGTTGATTTCTGTTATTTCAGTAATTTCTGTTGTCTCCCTAGCCGTCGCTTTCTGGTTCTGATCCGCCGGTCTTCTGGTCATCCAGCAGGTCCTGCAGTGTCGTATGATCGACTACCTCATTGATTGCCTGATTCAATCTTCGCCAGAGTCCTACCGTGACGCAGGCCGCCTCTCTTTCGCAGGGAGTGTCCTCCTCCACACAGCCTACCGGAGCCAGAGAGCCTTCCGTCAGACGAAGGATCATTCCTACGGTAATCTCCTGCGGCGTTTTCCGCAATATGTAGCCCCCTTGAGGACCACGGACGCTGCGTACCAGACCGGCCGTATTTAATACCGACACAATCTGCTCCAGATATTTATCGGAAATACTCTGACGCCTCGCAATCTCCTTGATGCTTAAAGGGGTTCCCTCCGGTTCTCCGGCAAGCTCCAGCATCAGCCGCAGCGCATAGCGTCCTTTCGTTGAAATTCTCATGATACCTGATTCTCCTTTTTAATTGTGCCGTTTTTGAAATCCATGGCATTTTGTAAGGTCGTATGGGCGATGGCTTCCAAAGCCTCCTCCGTAAGGAATCCCTGGTGGGAGGTCACAATCACGTTAGGGAAAGACAAAAGTCTTGCGGTAACGGAATGCTCCAGAATGTCATCTTCTCTGTTTTCAAAGACATTGTCGGTTTCTTCCTCATAAACATCCAGTCCCACACCGAAGAATTTCCGTTCCCGGATACCGGCAATCAGATCCTCTGTCTTGATCAGCGCTCCTCTGGAAGTATTGACCAATACCACATTGTCCTTCATTTTTTCGATGGTTTCTTTGTTGATCAGGTGATAGGTATCATCCATCAGCGGGCAATGGAGGGAAATCAAGTCACTCTGGGACAGCACTTCGTCCAAAGTTTTGTACTCCAGAAAATCCAGACCGGCATTGGGAAATTTATCATATGCAATAACCTTCATGCCAAATCCGTAACAGATTCTTGCCATGGCAGCTCCGATTTTTCCGGTGCCGATAATACCGGCGGTCTTTCCGTAAAAATTGATACCGGTCAGTCCCTGTAAGCTGAAATTATTCTCTCTTACTTTAATATAGCCCTTGTGGATATGGCGGTTTACTGCCAGTGCCAGTGCCATGGCATGTTCCGCAACGGCTTCCGGTGAATAAGCAGGGACGCGCAGAACCGTCAGGTTTCTTTCTTTTGCAGCCTTTAAATCCACATTATTAAATCCGGCGCAGCGCATAAGAATACATTTCACCTTCCTGTCCGCCAGTGCATGCACCACTTCCGTTCCTACATCCGAGCTTACGAAAGCACAGACTGCATCTGCGCCTTCTGCCAGACTGACTGTGTGCATGGACAAATCCGTATCCAGATACTCAATTTCCAGTTCCGGGTAATGATCCGCAATTCTCTCAAAGGAATCCTGATCGTACTTCTTTGTATCAAAAAAAACAATTTTCATCGTTAACCTCATTTCTGCGCACGTTTTTTCGCATAACGAGTTTGTGTCAAGTGCGCACAGCCACAAATCTCGAGATTGAAGAACTTTATTTTAGTATGTATATTCTCCCTTATTAAAATACCATAAAAATAAAAACTTCACAATTCCTCTTGACAGATCCTGTTGTTCGTACTATTGTTGTATTGTATTAAGTTAATAATACAGATTTTCAAAAGAAAGGAAGGAACCACATGGCATGGAATTTAGATTCTGACAGACCAATCTATGCACAAATCGTCGAAATCATCCAAATGCAAATCGTATCCGGCTATTACCAGCCGGGAGATAAGCTGCCCAGTGTGCGGGAGCTCGCAGCACAGGCCAGTGTAAATCCCAATACCATGCAGAAGGCTTTTGCGGAACTGGAACGCAGTGGGTTGATTCTGACACAACGCACAGCAGGTCGCACGGTCACAGAGGATAAAGAAATGATTGCATCGATTAAATTGAATCTTGCCAAAGAACAGGTTGAAAATTTTGTAACCCAGATGAAGAAGCTGGGCTTCACCAGAGAGGAAATCATCGGGCTGGTGGAGAAACTGACATTAAAATAGAAAGTGAGGAACGATTACTATGGAAGCTCTTGTCGAGGTGAGGGGACTCACCAAGAACTACCACAAAGGGGCTGCAGCCCTGGACAACTTAACATTAACTATTCCACGTGGAAAAATTATCGGACTATTAGGTCCTAACGGCAGTGGTAAAACCACATTGATTAAACTGATTAACGGTCTGCTGACACCCACTGCAGGAGAAGTACTGATCAACGGCTTAAAGCCCGGCGTGGAGAGTAAGGCAGTGATTTCCTATCTGCCGGAACGTACTTATTTTGAAAATAAAATGAAGGTATCAGAACTCATCTCCTTCTTTGAAGACTTCTACGCCGACTTTTCCAGAGAGCGTGCAGAGGAAATGCTACAGAATCTCCAGATTGATTCCCATGCTTCTCTGAAAACGCTGTCCAAAGGAACGAAGGAAAAGGTTCAGTTAATCCTGGTGATGAGCCGTAATGCACAGCTCTACATCCTGGATGAACCCATCGCCGGTGTAGACCCGGCTGCCAGAGATTACATTCTGCGCACGATTCTCACCAACTACAACCAGGATTCTACCATACTGATATCCACCCATCTCATCGCCGATATTGAAAACATTCTGGATGAGGTTATTTTCATCCGCAATGGCAAGCTGCTTTTGCAGTCCAGTGTGGAAGATATCCGGGAACAGCAGGGTAAATCCGTTGATTCTTATTTCAGGGAGGTGTTCTCATGTTAAAAAAATTATTTATACACGAATGGCGCTCTTTCTGGAAGCTGCCGGCTTTCATGTGTCTCTTTGCATTGGTCTATGCTCTGATCGGAGCCCTGACCTTTCAAACCGAATTATGGAACACCGAAAACCCCGTGATCCAGTTCTTTCTGGTTTTCGGAAGCATCGGCTACTTTATCGTTTTAATAGCACCTGCTATTGTATTGCTGATTTACACTGCACTGCGATTTTATCGAAATTTCTACACCGATGAGGGTTATCTCATGCACACTCTTCCGGTGAAAAAGTGGCAGCTCATCACTGCCAAGGGACTGGTGGCTGTCATTTGGCAATTCATTACCATTCTTGCTACCTGCCTTGCCGTGATTCTGGTTGTACTTTTAATTTCCATCAGTTCCGAATATGGCGGAATCACCTGGAAAGATTTCAGTGAGGGCTTCTCACTCTTTTGTCAGGAAGCGGTGCCCCTTATCAAAGAAATGTTTGCGATGCCCTTCGCTCTGGTCGTACTACTGTTTCTCGGTAACTCTATCGTCAGTTCCTTTTACAGTATACTCATGGTGTATGCCGCCGTGTCCATCGGACACCTTTGGAAGAAGCATCCCATGGCAGGTACCGTATTCAGTTACATCGGTTTTTATGTAGCAGCTTCCTTAATATCCGGTGCCTTTAGCGCAGACAGTCTCAGTAAATTCATGGGAAGCAACCTCTTTATCGCCTCCTACGATCTTGAGACGACCGCCATCTACAACTCTATGGGAGAATATTTCCTGCAGATTCTGGGCAATAGCTATCTGGTTTCTGCCATTGGTATTCTTATATTCTACGCCATTACTGAATGGATTATGAGCCATAAATTAAATCTGGATTAATTTTTTGATTTTAACTTTAAAAGCCGCTTTCTCTGTAAAACCCAGATGAAAACGGCTTTTTCTATCTTTCCTTACGATATGAAATCTTTCAATAATCTCTTTGCATTTCCAGCAAAAATCTGTTCTCTTTCTTCCGGCGTAAACGGAAGACTTTCTATCCATTCCACGCTTTCCTTTTGTCCACTCCAGGGGGAATCGGTTCCGAACACAATCTTATCGATTCCATGTCCGCGGACAATTCTCATAAACTGCTCCTGGGTCATAAAATCCTGCACGAAAGCAGTGTCAAAATACACTTCCCGATCAAGCAACAGCTCTTCTACCTGATCCCAGCATTTCCAGCCCCCTAAATGCGCCAGAATGATGTTGCCGTCTCCGGTATCCCGGAGTAAATTCAGTGTTCGTTCCGGGTCTGTATACACCGGCTCCGGCAGACCGATATCCACCCCTGCATGGAATACCACAAGTAAATCCCGCTCCAGTGCATAGGACACAATGTGTTTATAGCGGATATCATCCATATAGGTTCCCTGGTAGGCAGGATGCAGCTTAATCCCCGGTAGACCCATTCTTTTGATTTCCTTTAATTTTTCCCGGTAATTGTCATTCTCCGGATGGATTCCACCGAAAGAGCGGATGGCTCCCTGTTTCTCATTCAATTCCGCAGCCACCCGGTTCACCGTATCAAACTGGGGAGGTTTCGTCACCACGGGAAGGAGAATGGAAACATCGATTCCACCCTGCTCCATGGAATGCATAAGTCCCTGGAATGTTCCGTCGGTATAGGGCGTCGTGCCGGAACGCTGCTGTAATAAAGCAATGCTTTTCGCCGCGATCCCATCGGGGAAATCGTGGGTGTGAAAATCGATGATCATCCGATTTCCACGCCGGCTTTCTCCAGAATCTGCTCCGCTTTTTCCGGTTCAGAAGTCTTGATAATCAGCTGAGCATCATCTCCCGCTGCGGAGACAGTGTACATATATTCAATGTTGATGCCTGCCGCACAGATTTTTTCCAGCAATTCCTGAAGACAGCCTGCCCGATGCGACAGCTTCACGCTCAGCACATCGGTAAGCATGGCTGACATTTCCCGCTGTTTTAATGCCTCTTTTCCAGCCTCCGGATCAGAAACTATCATCCGCAGCATCCCATAATCGCTGGTATCTGCCAGACTTAAGGACATAATGTTGATGGACTTTTCCTTTAATGCTTCCAGCACTTCTTCCAGGCGTCCTTCTCTGTTTTCCAGAAAAACCGATAACTGTTTTGTAAACATAGTCACCCCTCCTTATACCAGCTTGCGCTTGTCGATTACATGTACAGCTTTCCCCATGGAGCGTTCAATGCTCTTAGGTTCAACCAGTTTCACCTTCACTGCCAGTCCGATAGCATTCTGGATGGCATGACCGATTTGTCTGCTCAACTTCTCCAGTTCTCTGATTTCATCGGAGAAGAAACGTTCTTCTACTTCCACCTGTACTTCCAGAGTATCCAGCGTTCCTTCCCGATCCACAATCATCATATAGTGGGGGGTGGTTCCGGACAGTTCCAGAAGTGCGGCTTCGATCTGACCAGGGAATACATTAACACCACGGATGATCAGCATATCATCAGAGCGTCCTTTGAAACGGCTGATTCTCGCCATGGTTCGTCCACATTCACAGGGTGCATAATTGATGCTGGTGAGATCCTTTGTCCGATATCGGATCAGTGGAAGTCCTTCCTTTGTCAGCGTGGTAAATACTAATTCGCCCGTCTGATCTTCCCCTAAGGGTTCTAAGGTTTCCGGATCAATGATCTCTGGCAGGAAATGATCTTCAAACACATGAAGTCCTTTGTGGAAAGTGCAGTCACATGCCACACCGGGTCCCATAACCTCGGAAAGTCCATAGATATCGTGAGCGTGGATATGCAGCTTCTTTTCCATCTGCGACCGCATATTCTCCGTCCATGGCTCTGCACCGCAGATCGCTGTTTTTAATTTAATTTCGTCCAGCCATCCCATTTCTTCCAGGGTTTCTGCAATATGTAACAGATAGGAAGGGGTGCAGGCAATGGCTGTCACGCCAAAATCCCGCATCATGGTTACCAGCTTTTTCGTGTTACCGGTGGACTGAGGTACAACCCGGGCTCCCAGATGCTCAGCACCATAATGCGCTCCCAGACCTCCGGTAAATAAACCATAGCCATAGGCAACCTGGATGGTATCTTCCTTGGTGATGCCTGCCATGGTCATGGCTCTTGCCACACATTCGCTCCAGATTTCAATATCTCGCCGGGTATAGCCCACTACAGTAGCCTTTCCCGTCGTTCCACTGCTGGCATGAACGCGCACAATCTCCGACTTAGGCTTTGCAAACATGCCAAAGGGGTAGGTTTTCCGCAAGTCATCCTTGGTGGTAAAGGGCAGCTTATGTAAGTCTTCGATTCCCCGGATATCTCCCGGCTCCAGACCAATCTGCTGCATCTTCCTGCGGTAATGCTCTACATTGTGGTAGACCATATCCACGGTTTTTACCAATCGCTTGCTCTGCAGCGTCTGCAGTTCATCCCGACTCATACATTCTTTGGTTTCATTCCAAATCATTCTTTGCAATCCCCCATTTATTATATTTTGTTTTAATTTTCGTAACCCAACAAAAATGCCTTCTTGTTGATTTCCACAGTCTTAGGCGGTACAGTCTTCTCAATTACCCTTAACCACTCTTCTCTGTCGAAATCCATGTGTCTGGCAGCCATACCAAGCACAATAATATTAAACACACGGGAATTTCCCAATTCCAACGCTTTTTCCTGTGCATTGATAGAATACACGGTATATTCTTTCTCCAGCTGCTCCAGGATATGCTCCGGATACTGTGCTGCTCCCGTCACTACGGTAATCGGATCAATCCGCTGGTCATTGACAATCAGTACACCGTCTTTTTTCAGGAAATGTGCATAACGCAAGGCTTCTAATCGTTCAAAAGCAATCAGTACATCTGCCTGCCCTTCTTCCACAATGGGCTCTGCCACAGTATCGCCATAGCGCACGAAGGTAACTACACTTCCGCCGCGCTGTGCCATTCCGTGTACCTCAGAAAGCTTTACCTCATATCCGGCATCCACCATGATGCCACCCAAAATACGGCTGGTAAGCAGCGTTCCCTGTCCGCCTACACCTACGATCATAATATTTTTGGTCATGCCTTTGCCACCTCCTGAATTGCTTCAAACTTACACAACTGTCTGCACAATCCGCAGCCGTTACACATGGTCTCATCAATGGAAATCGTGCCGTCTGCATTCTTTGTCAGTGCCGGACAGCCAGGTTTCAGGCAGGCACCACATTTCTTACATTTCTCAGGCAGTGCCACACACTTGTTGGGGAATACCTGTCCCTTTAACAGTGCACAGGGTGCGCAGACAATCACAACGGAAACTGCATCCCTTGCCACTTCTTCTTTGATGGTCTTTTCCAATGCTGCGGTATCAAATGCATTCACTTCTACCACATGTTCAATTCCCATGGCTTTACAAAGCTTGTAAATACTGATAGCGGGAACAATGTCTCCCTGGAGTGTTTTTCCGGTAGCTGCATGATCCTGATGTCCTGTCATACCGGTAGTGGAATTGTCCAGAATCAGGACGGTGCCGGTTGCCTGGTTATAAACCATATTCATCAGAGAGTTCACACCGGTATGCATAAAGGTGGAATCTCCAATGACTGCTACCCAGTTCTTTATGTAATCCTTTCCTTTTGCCTTCTCCATGCCGTGCAGAGTGGAAATACTTGCTCCCATACAAACGGTGGTATCTACTACATTTAAGGGTGCCACAGCGCCCAGAGTATAGCATCCAATATCTCCGGCTGCATGAATTCCCAGCTTTTTCAGCACATAATAGGTACTGCGGTGCGGACAGCCGGGGCAGAGGATCGGCGGTCTGGCAGGAACCTGGGCAGGTGTCTTTGTCTCCACTTTTTCCTTTAAGAGAACTTCCCGCAGCATATTGGCACTGTACTCGCCCTGCAGGGTGAACAGTTCTTTCCCTTCACATTGAATACCCCAGGATTTAATCTGCTCCTCATAAACCGGCTCCAGCTCCTCGAAAACAATGAGGCGGTCAACCTTGGAGGCAAATTCTTCAATCAGCTTCCGGGGCAGGGGGTGAACCAGTCCCAGCTTCAAAACGGAAGCATTGGGGAATACTTCCTTCACATACTGATAAGCAATACCGCTGGCGATGAAGCCAATGGAGGTATCGCCATATTCTGCACGGTTGATGGACATGGTGCAGGCATCCTCTGCCATCTGCTTCAACCGTTTCTCTACATAAACATGTCTGCCCTTGGCATTACCGGGCATCATGACAAATTTCGCCGGATTGCGCTCATAAGGCTTATCCTCGATCTCCACGCGCTCTTCCAAGGTAACCGGTCCCTGGGAATGGGACAGACGGGTGGTTGTGCGGAGAATCATGGGGGTATCGTATTTTTCACTCAATTCAAACGCCAGTTTCATCATATCCTTGGCTTCCTGGGAATCGGACGGCTCCAGAACCGGAACCTGGGCTGCTCTCGCCACGCACCGGGTATCCTGCTCATTCTGGGAACTGTAAAGTCCCGGATCATCCGCTGCTACCAGAACCAGACCACCGTTTACACCACCATAGGAAATGGTATAAAGAGGGTCGCTTGCCACATTGACGCCCACATGCTTCATGGAGCACATCGCCCGGACACCGCTGATGGATGCCCCGATTGCCACTTCCGTTGCCACCTTTTCATTGGGTGACCATTCGGCATAAATCACATCCTTATACTTTACAATACTCTCACTGATTTCCGTACTGGGTGTGCCGGGATAGGCAGCAGACACTTTCACGCCTGCCTCATAGGCACCCCGGGCAATCGCTTCATTGCCCAACATGATTTTCTTTTCTGACATAATATTCTCCATTCTTGGGAAAACTCCCCTTTTTAAACGCCCACCTTTTTGCACACATCTGCCACACAGCATCTGTCACAATAGGGCTTGGTCCGTGCTGTACATACGGCTCTGCCATGCTCCACCAGACGATGGCAGAAATCACTGCCCTCCTCCGGAGGAATCAGTTTCCAGAGTTCCATTTCTACTTTTTTCGGCTCCTTAATGCCGTCCACCAGCCCCATACGGTTGGTGAGGCGGATACAATGGGTATCCGTCACAATCGCCGGTTTACCAAAGACATCTCCCATGATGAGGTTGGCGCTTTTTCTTCCTACACCGGGAAGTTCCAGCAACTGTTCAAAATTATCCGGCACGTTTCCATTGTATTTCTCCTGAAGCATTTTCATACAGGCACTGATGTCCCGTGCTTTGGAATGTCCCAGACCGCAGGGTTTTACAATCGCCTCGATTTCCTCTACCGGAGCATTAGCCAAAGCCTCTACATTTGGAAACTTCGCATACAAATCCTGTACCACCACATTCACTCTGGCATCGGTGCACTGTGCCGCCAGACGCACGCTGACCAAAAGCTTCCAGGCTTCATTGTAGTCCAGGGTACAGGATGCATCCGGGTATTCTTTTTTCAGCCTTTCGATGATTTCGAGGGCACGTTGTTTCTTAGTCATGTTCTATCGCTCTTCTCTAAAGTACGCCAGTCCCAGACTTGCCGGAGGTTGATTCTCTCTCTTACTTCGCATACTGGTCACAACCAGAACCACCAGGGTTACGACATAGGGAATCATTTTATAAAGTTCCTGATATTCCATGTGATCCATACCTGTGGGGATATACAGATAAAGAATATACAATCCGCCGAACAGGAAGGAAGCAAGAACGCTTAAATTCGGACGCCATATTGTAAAAATAACAAGTGCAATTGCAAGCCAGCCGCGATCGCCAAAGGCATCATTGGACCATACTCCGCAAGCATAATCCATGACATAGTACAGACCGCCCAGTCCGGCAATCATACAGCCCACGCAGGTTGCCACGTATTTGTATGCTGTGACACTGATACCGGCTGCATCTGCAGTATTGGGGCTTTCGCCAACGGCTCTCAGATGCAGACCCACACGGGTATGATTCAGTACATAAGAAGCTACCAGCGCAATGACCACTGCCAGGTATGCCAAAAATCCATAGGATAAAAACAGCTTGCCAAACCATCCCAGTTTTCCTGCGAAAGGAAGGGATTTACTGAAATAGCTGCTGGTGGCAGATAACGCAATGGAAGGAACATCGGAGGCTACCAGCTTGATCAGAGAGCCGCCGAAGAAGTTACCAAAGCCCACGCCAAAGGTGGTCATGGCCAGACCGGTCACATTCTGATTGGCACGAAGGGTTACGGTAAGGAAACAATACAACAGTCCCATCAGCAAAGAGCCCACCAGGCAGCAAAGCATGGGAATCAAAATTGCCAGAAACGGATTCATTGCCGCAGCGTTTCCTGCTGCCCGCTCATAAAAGAAGGATCCGATGACGCCACTGATGGCACCTACATACATGACCCCGGGAATACCCAGGTTTAGGTTACCGGATTTTTCCGTTATAATTTCACCGGTACTTCCGTATAAAAGAGGAATTCCCTGTACGATTGCTCTTGGGATAAATGCAAGTAAAAAATTCCACATGATTACTGTTCCTCCTTTTCTGTCTTTTTACGGAATTGCAAACGATATCGAATGAAGAATTCACAACCGATAATGAAAAACAGGATAATTCCCGTGAGAATATCGGAATAAGAATGATTTAAACCAAAGCTGGTGGAAATCTCACTGGCTCCACGATCCATAAAAATAATGAGGAAGCTGGAGAATACCATGGTCAAAGGATTAAATTTGGACATCCAGGATACCAGCACTGCGGTAAAGCCCTGTCCGCCTGCAATAGTGGTGGTAACGGTATGGTTGATACCGCCTACCAGAAGAAGTCCTACCAGACCACAGACAGCACCGGACAGCACCATGGTGCGGATGATGACCCGCTCTACCTTGATTCCAACGTATTTGGCGGTATTTTCACTTTCGCCTACTACGCTGATCTCGTAACCGTGCTTGCTATAATTCAGATAAATATACATAAAGATGGTGATAACAACTGCCACCAGAATGCTCAGCAGATATTTGGAACCAAATACCTGGGGAAGCCATCCTATATGGGAATCCTGATTAATGATTCCGATTTTACCGGAACCCTTAGGTACCTCCCAGACAATCGTGTAAAAGGCTACCAGCTGGGTTGCTATGTAGTTCATCATCAACGTGGACAACGTCTCATTGGTGTTCCACTTTGCCTTGAAAAAGGCAGGAATCAATCCCCAGACTGCACCGGCTGCAATACTGGCAACGATCATACACAGAATTACCACTGCATTGGGAAGCTTATTTCCCAGACAAATCATGCAGGCTGCCGCTGCAAGACCACCGATCAGCACCTGTCCTTCCCCGCCGATATTCCAGAATTTCATCTTGAAAGCCGGTGTCAAAGCAAGGGCGATCAACAGTAAAATAGCAATATTCTGGAAGGTAACCCAGGTCTTTCGCACAGATCCAAAAGCACCCAGAAGGATGGATTCATACACCTGAATCGGGTTGATACCGGTGGTGAGTGTCGTCACGATTCCGCATAAAAGCAATGCCAGTATAATGGCGATTGCCCGAATTCCCGTGGATTTATACCAGGGAAGGGTATCCCGTTTCACGATATGGAAAAACGGTTCTTTCTTTTTCTCATTCATGGTTCTCACTGCCTCTCATTCTGGTCATCATCATTCCGACCTCGTTTTTATCCGTCTTTCTCGCATCCACAATGCCGCTGACCTGACCACCGCACAGCACCAGGATCCGATCGGAAAGTTCCAACAGAACATCCAGATCTTCGCCTACAAAGATGACTGCCACGCCCTTTTTCTTCTGCTTATTGAGCAGGTCATAGATGGTATAGGATGAATTAATATCCAATCCCCGTACTGCGTAAGCCGTAAGGAGTACGGTGGGTGCCGATGCAATTTCACGTCCCACCAACACCTTCTGTACATTACCACCGGAGAGGCGACGAATGGGTGTGGTAATTCCCGGTGTCACCACCTCCAGATTTTCCACCACATCGGTAGCAAGCTGTTTGGAGGGCTTACGATTGGTAAAGGGACTGCGTCCATGGCGGAAGGAACGGAGCATCATATTGTCAGTCAGATCCATGTTTCCTACCAGTCCCATGCCCAGACGGTCCTCCGGCACGAAGGAGAGAGAGACACCCATCTCCGCAATCTTCCGGGGGTCTTTTCCGATCAGCATTTCCTTACTGCCGTCATCCTCCACATAATGGATGGTTCCGGCTTCGGTTACCTGTAATCCTGCAATGGCCTCTAGCAGCTCCTTCTGACCACATCCGGAAATACCTGCAATACCCAGAATTTCTCCACTATTCGCAGTAAAGGAAACATCCTCCAGTTTCAGTATTCCTTCCTCATTTCGCACCGTCAATCCCTGTACCTCGATACGGGGCTTGGGGTTCACCGGTTCCGGACGTTCAATATTTAAGGTTACGGCATGACCAACCATCATATTGGTCATCTCCGTCACATTGGTGTCTTTGGTTGCCATACTGCCGATATATTGACCGTTTCTGAGTACAGCTACACGGTCTGACAAAGACTCCACCTCATGCATTTTATGGGTGATAATGACAATGGCCTTCCCGTCATCCCGCATCTTGCGAAGCACACGGAAAAGCTTCTCCGTCTCCTGAGGTGTCAGTACCGCCGTAGGCTCGTCCAGGATAAGAATGTCAGCCCCACGGTAAAGTACCTTTACGATTTCCACCGTCTGCTTCTGGGAAACAGACATATCATAAATCTTCTGCTTCGGATCTACTTCAAAGCCGTATTTATCGCAGATATCCTGAATTTTTCCGGATGCCTCTTTGATATTCAGCTTTCCCTCCAGACCCAGAATGATATTCTCTGTTGCCGTAAGCACATCAATCAGCTTAAAGTGCTGGTGCACCATACCTATCCCTAAGTTAAATGCATCCCTGGGAGACTTGATTACCTCTTCTTTTCCATTAATGAAAATCTGTCCCTCGTCAGGGAAATAGATACCGGAAAGCATGTTCATCAGTGTGGTCTTTCCGCTTCCGTTCTCTCCCAGTAAAGATAAGATTTCTCCCTTATAGATATCCAGATTGACTTTATCATTGGCAATCACGGTTCCAAAGGTCTTCGTCACATTTCTCATAGAAACTGCTGCCGTTTTCGTTTCCATTTTTTCCTCCATTCCGAAGTGTTTTCTGTTGTATTGATCGGTATTTCCGCCCTTTTTCTATGCTGTCCAATTTTTCGACAAAATAGAAAAAGGGCGGCGCGGCGAAAATCGCTGTGCCGCCCTCTGCAATTATTCTATACCAAATTGCAAGGCTTTCACATCGTCATTAAAATGCTGTATCCAACAGGTTGATGCCATCGATCTGTACATTGAAGTAAGGTGCAGAGCGGAACTGGATATCAGACTCATGGAAATAACCATCCAGAACAACCTCATGGTCAGGGGTATAATCAGGATCGGTATCAATATCTGCCTCGTAGCTGTCAAGAGGTGCACCGCCTACAGTGAAAGTAGTGGTATCAAATACATGAACATTACCGGCAATCAGATCAGCTTTTGCTGCATCAATTGCTTCCTGGGTTCCTTCAGCTGCAGCAGAACCAAGCTCTGTCAGTTCAACAGCGCCGTTCTCAAGGTTTCCGCACCAGTCGGTATCAATCGGAGTACCGTTTGCTACACAGCTGATGGCATATTTGAAGTAAGGTGCCCAGTTAATTCTGGAAGATACAATAAAGGTATTCGGGCATGCTGCTGCGGTGCTTCCGTTGTAGGAAACATCAGGTACACCAGCGGTCTCACATGCGGTAGGAGCTCCCATGGAGTCTGCATGCTGACTGATCAGCACACAACCATCCTGGATCAGCTTATTTGCTCCCTCTTTCTCAGCAGTCTCATCATACCAGGAACCGGTGAAGGTTACTTCCATGGTAGCAGAAGGACATACAGAACGAGCACCCAGGAAGAAAGAGGTGTAACCGGAAATAACCTCAGCGTAGGTATATGCGCCAACGTAACCGATTTTTGCCTGATCCTCGGTGATGTCACCGTTATTGATCATCTCATTGAGTTTCATACCTGCAGCGATACCTGCAAGATAACGTCCATCATAGATAGATGCGAATGCATTGTGGAAATTGGAAAGTTGCTCGGTATGAGCCTTGGTTCCGGTTGCATGGCTGAACTGTACATCCGGATATTCCTGAGCGGCCTCGATGATATAATCCTCGTGACCAAAACTATCTGCAAAAATAAAATCGCAGCCTGCATCTGCAAGCTCACAAGCTGCCTCGTAGCACTCCTGACCTTCCGGAATGTTGGTCTTGAACATGTACTCTACACCCAACTCCTCGCAGGCTTCTTTTGCTGCGTTTAAGAAGTTTAAGTCATAGGTAGAGTTCTCATCATGCAGGAAGATGAATCCGACTTTAAGATCAGATGCATCTACTGCCGCTGCATCAGCGTCAGCTGTGGTTTCTGCAGCTGTCTCAACAGTTGCCTCAGTGTCTGCAGTGTTGTCTGTAGTAGTCTCTGCAGCTGTGTTAGCAGCAGTAGAGCCACAACCAGCCAGTGTGCTGACAGACAAAGCCATAACTGCAAGTAAACTTACGACTTTCTTTTTCATAATACTTGTCTCCTCCATTCTTACGCGGGTTACGCGTAGCTAAATCGGCATTTTTCACCAACATTAGTCAGTATAAGCATCTGGGATAAAGCTTGTCAAGAGCCTCTTTTGTACTATTTCAACTATTTTTGCCGTGTCTTAGCGAAATGTGATTTCACCCGTCTGGTCATCCATGCTTTCGACGATTGCCAGTGACTCCACGCGAATCCCCTTGGAACGGATCAGATCGCCGCCCTTCTGGAAGCCCTTCTCGACCGCGATACCGATTCCCTCAACCGTTGCCCCTGCCTTATTCACAATATCAATCAAACCTTCCAGCGCACATCCGTTTGCCAGGAAGTCATCAATAATCAGGATATGGTCATCCGGATTTAAAAATTTCTTGGACACAATGACATCGTACACTCTCTTATGGGTAAAGGATTCAATTTTGGTAGAGTAGACTTCTCCGTCAATATTCAGAGACTGTGTCTTCTTTGCAAAAACAACCGGCACATGAAAATGCTGGGCCGCCACGCAGGCAATTCCGATTCCGGATGCCTCCACTGTCAGGATTTTGTTAATGGGACGATCCGCAAATAAACGTGCCCACTCTTTTCCCATTTCGTTAAACAGATCAATGTCCATCTGATGATTCAGGAAAGAATCCACCTTCAGCACATTTCCAGCCTTGACCGTTCCATCCTTCCGGATGCGCTCCTCAAGTAATTTCATTGCCGTAATTTCCTCTCTTTTGTTTTCTGTGATAAATGAACAAGTCACTTTCCTATTATAGATAGGTTGTACTATATTTTTCAAGAGACTGTTCACAAAAAAATCACGAATTCCACTTAGTACTTCTCTATATGCCTGATGATTGATGTGCAACAAAACCCGGATCTTCTTCCACCATTTCAATAAATGCCTGTGCAGCCTCCGGATCGAACTGTGTTCCCTTTCCGCGCTCTAATTCTCCCACGGCATACTCCACACTTAACGCCTCTTTATAGGCTCTTCTGGAGATCATGGCATCAAAGCTGTCACACACAGCAAGAATTCTTCCCAGAAAGGGGATGTCCTTTCCCTTGATCCCATTGGGATATCCTTTTCCATCATACCGTTCATGATGGGACACCACCGCAGGAATCACATAGTCCATATCGGGCAGGAAACGGATCATTTCCACGGATTTTTCCACATGGGTCTTCATCATCTCATATTCCTCATCGGTGAGTTTTCCCTTCTTCTTTAAGATCTTTTCCGGGATTCCGATCTTACCGATGTCATGAAGCAGCCCCGCCACTTTCACCGTCTGAATATCTTTCTCGGGAAGCCGCAGTTTTTCTGCCAGTTTTACCGCATACTCCGATACATTTTCCGAATGTTCAAAGGTAAAAGAATCCTTTGCATCTACCGCTGCCATCAGTGCAAAAATCGTAGGGGATATCTGGTTATATCCTTTTTCGTTATTCTGATCCTTTACCTCTATATTCTTTTCATAAATTTCAATGCGGTTTTTACCATTTTCCTTGGCATAAAACGCGGCACGCCTTGCCTGGTGAAACAATTCTTTGGCATTCTCTGCCATTGTCCTGTCCCATGAAATGCCAATGCTAAAAGTCATCAGCTGAATTACTTTGGGCTTGTCTTCCGCTGTCTTTAAGATTGTGGTCTGAATCCGTTTTGCCAGGGAAACCAGTTTCTTTTTGTCATTTTCCGCCCCGATAATCAGAAATTCATTGGAGCCCACACGGAATATCTGCGTGGTACTTTCAGCCAGTTTCTGCATCTGTTTGGCACACCATTGCAAAACCCGGTCTCCCGTCTTTTCTCCGTATAATTCGTTATACAGCTTAAAGTTATCCATATCCAGATAAATCATTCCGGCAGGACTTGCTGTGATATCCCATTTTTCCAGACATTCCAGGCAATAATTCCGATTATATAAGCCTGTCAGTTCATCGTGGATGGACACCTGATACAGTTCTTCGTAGGCATTGATGCCCTTTAGCACCCCGGACACACTATTCCCAATCTGCCGGATGCAGTCTGCCTCATCATAAATCAGTCGTTTTTTTCGTTTCAGTTCTACGTACAGACAGCCCACGATTTTATTGTCGTATTTAAAAGCTGCGGCTTCCGGTGCCTTGCCATCCTCCACTTTACCGTAAAGTTGTCTTATCTGAATTTCCTCTTCCTCCGTCAATATCCGTTTTCCATTGGCAGTGTATTCCACAATCTTTCCATCTTTTTCCTCAAAAATATGGGTGCAGGAACCCAATACAGCCTTGCCCACCGTCTCCTGAATCATCTGATAAAGTCTCTTTTTATTCATGGCGGAGGTAACGGTATCCTGGAATTCCACCAGACTGTCCACGATGTATTTTCTTCTCCGGAACAGGAGATACTCCACCCGTTTCCGGGTAAAAGCCAGTATCAGAATACACCACAGGCACTCCGACAGCATAAATACAAAGAGGGACTGCCTGGTATAACGGCTTACTTCTTTCACTGTCTGTTTCAGGAAAAAATCCAGAAGGATTATCGGTGAAAAAGCCACCACAGCTGCCGTAAAATAGGAAATTCCGGCAATAACCCGCGATTTTAGGGAAAAGAGGTACTGCTTATAAATGGTATAGACAAAGCATACCGCCATGCAGACACCACCCAACTCCTCAAAAGGAACCTCTACTCCCCAGGATGTGAGACATAAACCGGTTCCCCCCAAAAGGCATATGGTTCCCAGCAGTAAGGGAGCCAGTCTGCGCCGATACCCATAATTGATTCCGATTTTTTTATGGGCAAGAACGGTTACATAAATCAGAAAAATAATTTCCGCCGCTGCCCATATCAGGATTCCCGGTTTTGCCTGATAGACATAGGAAACTCTTCCATCTGCCATATACCACACGGTTGGTGCAGGAAGAAGACAGCCGGTAAAAATGTTAAGAACTTCCATTGCTGCAGACAAAAGCAACCAGAATACCAGCAGTCTTTTTTTTCCTGTAATCTCCAGAACGCAAAACAGAAAGCCATAAATTCCTACCGGAATGAGAAACAGACTCAACATGGAAAAATGATGCCAGAACCACATGCCGGGACTGATCTGCAGCCGCATGAGCATGATACCGCCTGTCCAGCATAAAAGTGCTGTCAGAATTCTCCGCAGATAATGGACGATGGGTTCATCCCTTGTAACGCTGATAAAGCAGGAAGACAAAAACAAATAACAGGCAAAGGTTCCTATGGAAATTACAATATGAAAATCTCTGTCCAGAAGCAAATTCATTCCGTCGCACTCTCCCTCTCCCACGGTAGTGATATCTTTTTCTGATATTTATACCATAAGATTACTAAAAGTAAATATACAAAAAATACAAAAAACTTCCGAATTCAAAGTAAAATCTTCCAGTTCTCCTTTGTAGCGGATTGTTTTTCCCATAGACACCTTCTCTTTTCTTTTTATTTCATGGTCTTTGCCACGATATGAAGTACATTCTTTGCACAGAACTGTAAATCTGCCAGCGTAATCTTGTAACCATCCTTTTCTTCGCCACTCTTAACTGCCTGGATGATATCCTCCACATTTTCCTTACATCCGGGCATCTGGATGTCGTTTCCTGCATGGATACAGCCGGTGGATGCGGAAATGGGATACTTCGCCGGGTATTTTCCGGTAAAGGCAGGGATATTCACAGAGGTATACCAGTCGGTCATAATGACGCCGTCAAAGCCCCACTCGTCTCTCGCCATTTTCTGAATCAGGCCGTAATTGTTGGCAGTGTGGGTTCCATTCAACAGGTTGTAGGAGGTCATAATGGACATGGGCTGGGATTCCTTCACGGCGATTTCAAAGCCCTTTAAGTAAATCTCACGGATGGCGCGCTCACCGATGTGGGCGTTGGTAAAGTAGCGGTTCTCCTCCTGGTTGTTGGCAGCAAAGTGTTTGATAGTGGTACCTTTGCCCGGATTCTTCTGGACGCCGTTGGTCATGGCTGCAGAAATTTTTCCGGTGAGGAAGGGGTCTTCGGAATAATACTCGAAGTTTCTTCCGCAGAGGGGATTCCGGTGGATATTCATGGCGGGAGCCAGCCACAGGTCTACATTGAACTGTTTCATCTCTGCGCCAATTACCTGACCGATTTTCTCCACCAGGTCGGTGTTCCAGGACTGGGCCAATGCCCATCCGATGGGAATGGCGGTGCAGTACTGGTAGTAGTCAATAGCGCCCTCCGGCACATCCTTGAAGGGAAGGAAGGTTCCGTTAAAGCCTTCGCCGCCGGGTAAAATATTGCCGTCCTTGTCGGTTTTGAAGTGAGGCTGTAACCGTAAACCGGCAGGGCCATCTGCCAGAATCATGTTCTTAGCTCTACGGCTCTCTTTGATAACGGAAGAGGTATCTCCTGCGGCGCCGGGTACACAGTAGGATGCAGAACCGATGACGGAATTCTCGTCTCTCCGCTCCGTGCCCACGCAAAGCTCTGCCAGTTCCTCCACGGTAAGCTGTGCAACTAATTCGTCTAAGGTGTATTTGTCATCCAGCACATCCTGCATGGTAATTTTTTCGTCAACGGCATTGACCAGCTGGGCATGCTCTCTGGTATAGAAAATTTTTGTTTCAGAAACCTTATCCAAATCCAGTGTCAGATTCCACCGGGTTTCTTCTTTTGCAGAAGTCAAGGAAGGCTTGATTTCTTCCAACTCGCAATCTAAGGGGAATACATTTTCACACTGGGAAACTGTCTTTTCGACTGCAGCAGTCAATGTAGCTGCCGGCTGGGTGTCTGCGGCATTTTGACCTACCCGGACAAGATAATCGCCGGTGTCAATGACATAAGCTGCCCGGTCTGTGTGGTAGCTTGCCAGGGAAGTGATGGGGAAACTCAACTCCAGCACCGCATCCTCTCCTGGCTTTAAGTCCAGGGTTTTCTTAAACGCCACTAGCTCCTGGTAAGGGTTGTCCAGACTGCTCTGTGGCTTGGAAAGGTAAACCTGTACCACTTCTTTTCCGGCATACTGGCTGCCGTTGTTTTTCACTTTGGCAGAAACCAGAATTTTGTCCCCCTTCTGCTCTACCTTCAAGGGTTCTACACTGAAATTGGTATAGGACAAGCCGTAACCGAAGGGATATAAAGGTTTCACGCCAAAGCTGTCAAAGTAGCGGTAACCCACATAAATGCCTTCGTTGTAATATTCATCATCCACATTGCCATTGTTGTGGCTGAAAGTTGCTGCTGAAGGATAATCCTGATAGTCCCTTGCCCAGGTATCAGACAGTTTACCGGAAGGATTAACCTCTCCGGTCAAAAGGTCTACCAGCGCATTGCCGCCCAGATTTCCCAACTGGCTCATGAGCACAATTGCGTCTACGCCGGACACCGCTTTCAGCTCGGTAAGCTGCATCACACCGCCTATGTTTAAAACAACCACCAGCTTTTTGTCGCTGGCAGCCAGACGCCTGATGCTCTCCAGCTCGCTATCATAGAGAAGAAAATCGCCCTCCTTACACTTGCGGTCTGCGCCCTCACCGGAATTTCTGGAAATCACATAGACTGCCACTTCTGCGTCACAGGCTGTGATTTCTTCCTCGGTAATTTCATAGGGTGCCGGCTCTGCAAAGGGATGGTTAAATCCTACGATAAAGGGAGGTACATGGGTGCGCTCCCCTTCCTCCACCAACCATTTCTGGTAGGCGTCCTGCATCTCCACATAGTGTTTGTCATTGGCATCCAGCCAGTCCTTGGTCACAACGGTAAAGCCAGCCTCCTCAAAGCCCTGCTCCACGTTGGTGGCTCTCCGGGTGTTGACACTGCCGGAACCGGTACCGCCCTGGATGGTCTTTCTCACGCCGTTTCCATATAAAGCAATCTTTCCTTTTCCCTGTAAAGGAAGTACCCCGTCATTCTCCAGAAGTACCATGCACTCTCCTGCCAGCTTTCTGGCAAGCTCCGCATGGGCAGTCTCCTGGGGAGTAATCTTGTCATCTCTGGATGCAAAAAATTTCTGTTCGTTCACTATAAATCCTCCTTGTTTTTTCGTAGGAAAATGTAATTTCACAAAGTGAAATTTGTCCTCTGGCAAGCAATGTCTCCTCCGGAGCCATCGGATTTTCCTCCTATTTCATGTATTTTCTAAAGAAGTTACATTCATCGTCGTTACATTCCTTCGCCTCGTCCAGGCGGACATTCAACTGGAATACATGTCCCAGCACCCGGTCCTTACTCTGATAAAAGCGGTATACCATGGGCACGTTATACTCGGTGAGTTTTGCCGCCATCACAGGCGCCTGGTCACGTAAGAAGTCTCCTTCCGCCGTCATAATATAGGTGGGCGGATAATCGCCAGTCACGAAATGTTTCATGGAAATCTGGTGCAGCTCCTCCGGCGTTCCTTTGCCTGGCAGGAAAACTTCCATCAGCTTGGGGGTATCCCCCGGCTGGTCTTTCTTAATGACAATTTCCGCCAAGCCACAGTTTAACACGATGGCATTGGGCACAAAGCCCTGGGGCACGGTAAAGGGATAGGTTTTCGCATATTCCGGATTGGTGCAGATTGCCCCGTAAAGGGATAAAATATGGGCGCCTGCTGAGTCTCCCACCATGAAAATATTCTTCGTGTCAAAGCCGTACTCTGCGGCATGGGCAAGTGTCCATTCCACCGCCAGATTGGTGTCCTCAAAGGGTGCGGGATACTGGAATTCCGGTGCCAGGCGGTAGGTGAAATTCACCACGGCAAAGCCTCTCGTTGCCAAATCCAGGCAGTACCACTGGTAGCGGTCTTTGTCCCCATAAACCCAGCCACCGCCATGGACGCTGATAATCACGGGAAGAATTTTCCCTTCCTCATTCTTGGGGCGGTACACATCCAGTACCTGCCATTTAGCGTCCTCGCCGTATTGGATGTTGTCATAGCGCACCACATTTTCGGGCGCGGTAATTCCTGCATCTCTCTTGTCGTCAGCCTCCCCGAAGGTACGACGTATCTTTTCGCTGATTGTTTCTTCCATTTGGTGTCTCCTTCCTGTTGTATTAAAACGTTTTGATTTTTATATAATATTTTTTCTGTTTATAGAATTCAAAATGTTTTCTTCCTCATGTTGATGTGTTGCTTATAATTAACAGACACCGTCTGCTATGTCGGTGATACATCCCCAGGCTGCATTCATGGCATCGGGGACTCCATTATCATAAATTATAGAGATTTTCCGCCGGGTTCGCAATAGAAATCATAGTATCCTTAATAGAAAAAGGAACCCCAAAACCTTTGAGGTTCCTTCATTGCATCCAGTTTAAACTATCCTAACAAACTTCCACCTTCACCGTAACCTCTCCCGCGGTGAGTGTCACCTTGTTGACAGGGCGGTTTCGCAGTTCCGTGAAGTCCGCCACTTTATATAACATGTGATGATTTGCGGAGATTTCCAGGATGCCGCGGTCATACAGGATTTCCAGATCCCTGGCATCCCGTCCGATGCCCTCAAAACCGCCACTGATACCATAGGAGAATTTAAGATTTCCACGATCGCTGTCGTAGGAGATCCCCAGCGCCTCGCCGCTTTCTCCTTCCAGTGCCATAGTAAAATCTTTTACGATACCCATGGAAAAACGATACATTCCATCTTTCACCGCCAGCTCTTCTCCCGCTTTTTCCAAGTTTCCCACCAGCTCCAGTTTTTCCTCAATCTCTCCCGGAAGGCGACTGGTCAGCAGATACTGCTCTGCAGGCTCCTTTTCTTCATCCACAGGAAATACACCATGAACCAGTCCCAGTTCTCTTGGCATGGTGTAGGCTCCGGAATAGACACCGGCTACATTTACACTCTTAATCCAGGACACGCTGATTACCCTGTCCTCCGATGCTCCTGACCAAGTCTGTGCCGCATAAGCCAGAGGATGGCGGGTGCCGTAAGCATAACGGCGTTCCTGAGTCTGTTTGAAATGATAGCCGTCAAAATCTCCCACATAGTAGGAGCCGTCCGCGCTCCAGAATACCCACTTTTTCTCCTGGGAATCCTCCACGGGAAGAGGGTATAAATCCGGGCACTCATAGCCTCCCTCCAGAGTAATGCGGTCGGTGAGTTCAAAATGCTCCAGATTTTCCGAACGGAAAATACCAAAATCCTGTCCATGCAGATATAACACCAGAATATAGGCACTGCTCTCCTCGTGCCAGAAAACCTTGGGATCGCGATTTTCCCAGGCAGGGGAATCCAGTAATACCTTTCCGGTTTTCTCTAAGGTTCTGCCCCCATCGGTGCTCACTGCCAGCATAATCTTAAAGCCTTTTCCGGCGCTTTCCGGTGACATGTGTCCTGCTGCCGTGTAGAAGAAAAGCAGGGTATCCTTTGGCAGTCCCAGCATTCCATGGTCGTTGCGGATGCCGCAGCCAGAAAACATGTAGCCGTCCTCATCCGGGGTGATGGTGGTGGGCAGATATTCCCACTTTACCAAATCAGTGCTTTTCGCATGTCCCCAGGAAATGTGATTCCATTCCACACCGTAAGGATTATATTGATAATAGAGTTCATAGACCCCATCGTGGCAAACCAGACCGTTGGGATCGTTCATCCAGCCAGTCTGCGGGGTAAAATGTGCTTTGGGATAAATAGTTGTGTTTTTCTTGTCCATAACAACGCTCCATTCAAATCGACAAAAAGCCACGCCACCATGGACATGACTTTTCGTCTGTTGCTTCTATGATTAACTTATGCCCTTCTGTTATGCCTCTTCCAAGTTGTCAATGGGGCTGTAGCTAATCTCGTATTTCAGGGTTTCAAAATCTACCATTAACTGTGCATAATCGTCGCCGTTCTCCCAGCGGATTCCCAGTGTATGCTCATCGGTATCCAACAGGATAAATTCGCCGTCAAAAGCGGGATGCAGGTTACGGAGCCGCATCAGCCAGTTCATCTTCTGAACAACGGGGCGCTTGAACTCCTCCTCAATCTCATCCAGCGTGTAGTAATGACGGTTGACATCACGGGGCTGTCTGGACTCATGGTAAAAATCGAAATCATTTCTTCCGGCAAACAGGCCTACATAGTAAACCTGGGGAATACCGGGGGTAAAGAACTGAATGGCTCTCGCCATCAGATATCTGTTGTCATCAGAACCAAGCGCATCGTAATAAGTACAGGTGATCTGATAAGTGTCAAACTTAGAGAAATTTACCTTCTGCTTGCGGTCTGCGTACAGCTCGTTGATGTCGGGATTCTGCTCGAATACCTTTCTCTTGGTCTCTAACACTTCCTCGTCCGGCATCAGATAACGCACATCCACAACACCGATTCCATCGTGGGTATCCAGTGTGGTGAACTGCTTGCGGGGACAGAGTTTCATCCAGTCTTTCAGATATAAGGATTTTCCGAAATATACCGCATTGAGAATCAGCATGGGGAGTTGGAAATCGTAGGTGTAGACACCCTTTTCCTCCATCTTTTTCTGAATAAAGTAATTCTCGTGGATTTCCGGTAATACCTCTACATCGGTGCCTTTCAGGGCATCCTGGCATTGTTTCATCAGATCCCACATCTCCGGCTCTACGAAAAAGCAGCTGGTGCCTTTTCTCTTGGCTGCATATGCCATGGCATCGGTACGGATGAGGGAAATGCCTCTCTTCGCCAGATTCTGCAGCTGGGTGTGCAGGAATTTCTTCGCTTCCTCAGAATGAAGACAGTCAATATCGATCTGCTCGGTACTGAAGGTGGTCCAAAGTTTCTCTGTAGTTCCATCCTTGAATTTTGCCTCAATGTAAGGAGTTTCTTTACGCAGATACAGTTTTGCGAAATCCTCCTCGGAAGGCTCTCCGTCCCAGAATTTATTCCAATGGATAAAGAAATCCTTGTACTTGGAATCGTTGTGTTTCTCAATGAAATCCTTGTAAATGGCACTCTGTGCGGACATGTGGTTAATCATGTAATCGCACATCATATAATATCTCTCGGACAGGGAGGTGATATCATCCCAGTTTCCGAAAGCAGGGTCTACCTCATCATAGGTAATGGGTGCAAACCCTCTGTCTCCCGAAGAAGGGAAAAACGGAAGAATGTGTAATCCGTACACTGCATCTTTCAGGTACTTTGTCAGCACAAAGTCCAGATCATGCAGATTATTACCCATACAATCCGCATAGGTAATCAACATAATTTTGTTACTTACTTTTTTCTTCATGGTACGCCTCATTTCCGCATAGCTTCCACGCTCTCACCGCTCAGCGCCCATTCACAACACGAAATGCGTTTAGGTGGTTTTACGCTCAATCAATTCCACAGGAATCAGGATCTCCCTGGGAGTTTCCTTTTCCTGAATCAGGTTGATTGCGGTGTCTACCGCGCTTTCTGCCAGCTTGGTAAAATTTTGTTGAACAGTCGTCAATGCAGGATAAATCAAAGAGGTAAAATAAATTCCGTCATAACCCATGATGCGGATATCATCGGGAATCCGATATCCCTGGGACAGGGCATAGGTTACGCACTGTGCCGCCAGAATATCATTACTCAAAAACATTCCGTCAATGTCTCTGTTCTCATAAAAAATCCGATTAATCAATTCCCGGATTCCTGCCAAATTGGTAACATCATATTCATTCTGGTATACCCGACAGTCAATCCCTAAATTAGCACACTCACGCACAAATGCGTAAGTACGTTCATCTGCATATTTGTAAACATCGGTCTGTGCACTGATATGCACAAGTTTTCTGCATCCCTTGGCATACATATGCCTTGCCGCAAGAATTCCTCCCTGCTTATCATCAGAATACACGCAGTATGCGTTGTCTGAAAGTTGATGCAATAATTCCACGAAAGGAACTTTGCAGCGTTCACGGAGCTGTGCCTCTTTATCAGGATCCACATAGCTGCTGAAAATAATACCGTCTACCTGTCTGGAGAGCAGATACTCCGTGGCCGCCTTTTTTTCTTCAAAGTTATTTCTCGCCGCTGTAAAGAGAATGTTGTATCCCCGTTTCTTGGCTGCAATTTCAATCTCCTGCGCCAGTTCGGAGAAGAACGGGTTATTAAAGGAGGAAATAATCACACCCAGTATGTTGTTTTTACCTCCCACCAGCGTCCTTGCATACATATTGGGATAGTACCCCAATGCCTCGATGGCATCTTCCACCTTTTTGATGGTCTTCTCAGTCAGCGGTTCTTTTTTATTTAATACACGTGATACGGTTGCAACCGATACCCCTGCGTATTTTGCTACATCCTTAATTGTTGCCATGATCTGCCTTGTCCTCTCATACGAATATTGATTGGGTAACCCTGCCCAATTTCCCTATTATATAACTATAGTACCATATTCCATAGAGAAAAGCACACATGGATTTAGGCTTTTACAGCACCTGATACAATTCCGGCAACAATATATTTCTGCAGGAAAATGAAAAGGATAATAACCGGTAATACACACATAACCAACGCTGCCATCATCAGGCTGTAATCGCTGGAGAAGGTTCCTACGAAGGACCGGATGACGATAGGCAGAGTCTGCAGCTTTTCTTTACCCAAAACCAGGTTCGGTAACAGGTAGTCATTCCACAAACCCAAAGTCTGTAAAATCATGTTGGTTGCAAGAATGGGCTTTAACAGTGGGAATACAATATAGAAGAAGGTCTGCAGGGAACTTGCTCCGTCAATGTAGGCTGCCTCTTCCAAAGAAAGAGGAATACCGGATTTAATAAATCCGTGACAGAGGAAGGTTGCAAAACAGGTTCCGTATGCAAAGTTCATGATAATCAGGGTTACTCTGGAATTTAAGATTCCGAATACGCTTCCGTAAATGGAAAGCACCGGAATCATGATTACCTGGAAAGGAATCACCATGTAGGAAATCAGCAGTAAGTAGCTGATTTTGCATGCCAGATAATTTTTACGGACCAGAATGTACGCACACATGGAAGAAAAGATGACCAGTAATGCGATAGAAAAAGTAACCACAAACAGGGAGTTTCCAAAGGCTCTGAGGAAACCCATCTCCACAAATGCTTTGGGATAATTTTCAAATTGTAACCCCTTCTCATCAATCAGCTGTAAGGGATATTTAATAATGCTCACCTTACGTTTCAGAGAGTTGATCAACACCAGTGCAAAGGGAATCATGTACAGGACGAACAGCAGGAATGCACCGATAGATTTAACAGCACCCCATACAACAACTTTCTTTCCGCCAACTCTGGCGGCTGTTTCTGTCTTTTGCATTATGCCTCAACCTCCTTTTTACTGGTAAATTTAAGCTGTGCAACTGCAACACAAAGCATGATCAGGAAGAACACAAGAGCCTCTGCCTGTCCTTCACCGTACTTATGATAGGTGAATGCTTTTTCAAATATTGTCATAACTGCCATTCTTGTCGCACCGTAAGGGCCACCATTTGTCAAAGATAAGTTCAGATCATATACCTGGAAGGAAGATGACAGTGTTAAGAAGAAACAAATGGTGAAGGACTGCATCATGAGTGGCAATCTAATTTTCCATAAAATCTGTCTATTGGTAGCGCCATCAATACGCGCCGCCTCAATATAATCCTGGGAAACTCCAACAAGTCCCGCAATATAAATCAACATCATGTAACCTGACTGTTTCCAGGTCTGTACGATAACAATTGCCCAGAATGCAGTCGTGGGATCACTTAACAATGAAGTATCCGGCATGAAAGGCAATGTGACAAGTACACGGTTAAAGATAAACTGCCAGATGAAACCTAATACGATACCGCCAATGAGGTTGGGGGTAAAGAAACCGGCTCTCAGGAAATTCTCCCCTTTAATGTGGCTGGTCAATAATACGGCCAGGAGAAATGCTGTTAAATTGACTAAGACTACTACTGCAATTACATATCGGAAAGTCAGGAAAATAGAACTCCAGAATTCCTTATCATGAAATACGGTAATATAGTTCTGAAAACCAACAAATTGCTTTACTGATGAGAATCCGTCCCAGCTGGTAAATGTCAGATAAAGTCCATAGATAAATGGAATGATGACAAAACAGGTGAATGCAATCATGGACGGACCTGCAAACATGGTAAACAGTCCGATCTTTGTGCTTGCCTTTTCCTTCTTGTTCATAATCAAGACCTCCTTATTTTAAAATGGGGCTGCCGCAGCAGCCCCATTTATCATGAGCGTTTATCTGCCAGTAGGTTCTGCAGTTGCCCAGTATTCAATCATTGCATCTGCTAACTCTCTTGCAGTGCCAACACCGGTTACTAACTTCTGTACATAAGGAGCCATAACAGTTCTGTGGTCAGAAGGGAATCCGCAAGGAGAGATGTTTACAGTCAGTCCTTTGGACATGTAATCTACTGCTAAGGAAGTATTTACAGGATCGGAAGGAGCATAAGGGTTGTTGTCAAATGCAGAAACGATACCACATTTCTCAACGATATCCTTCTGTCCCTGATCATCCATTGCAAGATAGTTTAAGAACTCTTTTGCTGCTGCTTTCTGGTCATCGGTAGCGATGGTGTTATCAACAACGATCCATTTGGTTGCAGAAGCCTGTACACGGCCATTGGTCTCTTCATTATTAATAGGATAAGGCATAATTTCAAATTCGGTGGAGTCGTCAACTAACTCTTTTAAGTCAGGCCATACCCAGGTTCCGTTCGGCATGAAAGCTGCATCGCCATCTGCTAAGTAGGTGCAGTTTAAGTCGTAAACTGCTGCCAGGGGATCTGCCTTGTTGATGTTGTACTCAGAAAGAATTCTGTAGATTTCAACCTGGTTCTGGAACAGAGGGTCATCCATAGGATCTTCACCAGCTTTGATTCTGTCGATGTAATCAAATGCGCCCTGAGCGGTTCCATCCTGGAAGTTGAACTGCTGATAGAACAGGTGTCCGCACATAGACCACTCTTCAGACAGCATTGCTACAGGATTCTCCATGCCGTTGTCTCTTAATTCCTTCATCAGGGCTTCAAACTGCTCTGTGGTCTTGTAATCGTCTTTGTTAAACTCATGTCCCAGAGTCTCTTCCACTGCAGTTTTGTTTACAACAATACACTGGCTCTCTACAGTGAACGGCCAGCCGTAAACCTTGCCGTTCTGGTCTTGAGCAAGTGTGGTGTGGGAAATCCACTCCTCACCGTCTAAAGGAAGCATTTTCTCTTCTGCCATATCAACGATATTTCCGCTATCTACTACTGCAAGGATAGGTCCATCGCCTGCTGCATATTTTTGTGCCAGGGTATCACTGGGATTGCTGGAATCATAAAACTCGAAGGTTACGCCGTGAGCATCGCCCCATGTGGTGGCAACCTCTTCTAATGCATCGGAAATCTCCGGTTTGGAATTCATAAAAGTGAGGGTGATTCCTCCATAATTGGTAGTCTCTGCAGTGCTTGCATCTGTGGTGCCCTCTGTCGCTGTGCTCTCCTGTGTTGTCTCGGTTGTCTGACTGTCAGCTGAAGGGGTTTCAGCTGTAGAAGCACCTGAGCTTCCGCAAGCTGCCAGAGATGCAACCATTGAAAACGTTAACAATGTTGCCAATACTTTTTTCTTCATATCTTATCCTCCTTTGTAGTGCCGCTGCACTGTTGATAGTGTTATTCTATTTCGTTTTGCATTAAATGTCAATCGTTTTCACAAATTAAACATATACAAAATGCACATGCTATTTTTATATACTTTTAACAAATTGTGTATTATGTTGTTAATAAATACGTTTTTATGTGTTTTAATGTGTATTTTTGCCCATATTTCCTATTGTATAGTATTGACTTTTCATTTTTTCATCTCTATACTGTATTTTGTAATGTAAACGTATACATTTTCACAACAAAAAGGGAGGTAATTTACAATGAATACTCGCAAACTTGGTTCCAGCAACGTATTTGTCTCCGAACAGGTCTTTGGCTGTTGGGCAATCGGCGGCACCTATTTCACCGGCGCCCAGGATCAGCAATCCATCGCCGCTATCCGTCAGGCAATCGACTGTGGTATCACCACATTAGATACAGCTCCTGTATACGGCAATGGTCATTCCGAGCAGTTAGTTGCCCAGGCCACAAAGGGATATGACCGTGACAAGCTCACTATCATTTCTAAATTAACCCGTTCCTGTCTTGCCAGAGAAAAGGTGCGTCCTACTTTTGAACAGAGTTTAAAAGATCTGGAGACAGATTATCTGGATGTCTACTTTATTCATTGGCCGTCCAATACCGGCGATCCTATTGATGCCACCATGGATGAATTAATGAAGTTAAAGAAGGAAGGAAAGATCCGCTGCATCGGTGTTTCCAATTTCAGCAAAGAACAGCTGATGGAAGCCAGACAATATGGCGAAATCGATGTCATCCAGCCCTGCTACAATTTATTATGGAGATATCTGGATTTTGACTGCCTGGATTATTGCAGGGAAAACAACATCGGTATCATTAACTACTCCACCCTTGCACAGGGTCTGCTGACCGGTAAATTTACTGCCGACACCACTTTCCCTGATAATGATGGCAGAAGTCATGCTGCAATCTTCCAGCATCCTTATTTTGAAGGTGCCCTTGCTGTGGTTGAAAAGCTTCGTCCTTTTGCAGAGAAATACGGCGTAACACTTTCCCAGCTTTCCATCCGCTTCATCATGCAGACTCCGGGAATCACCGCTCCTATCGTCGGTGCGAAGAATCCCGCCCAGGTAATGGACAACGTAAAAGCCTCCAACTTTGAAATCAGCAAAGAAGATTACGATGCCATCGACCAGATCAGTAAAGACTATGCGTACAAGCTTCCCCAGTTCCAGAGCTTCTTCCGCGCGTAAATAAAAAGGATAAAAAACTATATGGTAATAGGAAACACCCCAATGGGTTTTATGAAAGGAGATTAGACAAATGGCCCTTGCAAAAGTAAAAGACATTCTGAAACATGCCGAGGAAAATGGATACGGCGTACCCGCGATCAACGTTTTTGACTATAACAGTATCAAGTTTGCAATCATGGCTGCCGAGGAAGCACGCATGCCTTTGATTATTCAGTACTATCCCGGTTTTGCAGAACACGCACCCCTGTCTGACATCACCAACATGGCAATCCAAATGGCTCAGCGCGCTGCGGTTCCCATCGCTGTCCATCAGGATCATTCCAAAACTTTTGAGATTGCCGTTTCCGGACTGGCTGCAGGCTTTCCTTCCGTTATGATCGATGGTTCCGGACTTCCTTTTGAAGAAAATATCAAACTCACCGCTGATTTTACCAAATATGCCCATGCTATGGGCGTTGACGTAGAGGCTGAGCTGGGGCATGTGGGAAGTGCAGGAAACGAGGAAGATTTATCCAACACGGATTTCTTTACCAATCCCGACCAGGCCGTAGAGTTCGTCTCACGCACCCAGGTGGACTCTCTTGCAATCGCAGTAGGTAACGCTCACGGCAATTATATCCGCACTCCGGAACTAGACTTTGACCGTATCGCCAAGCTTCGCGAGGTACTGGATATTGCTCTGGTCATGCACGGTGGTTCCGGTATTCCTGACGAGCAGCTGGCAAGAGCCGTAAAATGCGGTATGTCCAAATTCAATATTGCAACCGAATACCAGCATGCCTTCTACGAATCCATGAAGAAGGTCTTTGACGAAAACGCTAACCCCGGTGGTTATTACAGAGCGCTCCGCGCAATTGAACGTCCTTGTATCGACTTCGTAAAGAAGAAAATTGCAGTATTAAATCCCGATCACTATCAACTGTAATTTCTTATCTCTGGGAGGAACAGGTATGCAAAAAAAATTTGATGTAATTGGAATTGGACATCCTTGTATCGACTATCTCGCACATATTGAAAGTATCCCCTCTCCCAATCAGTCCCGGAGCGTCGTTGACGCGAGCTGGCAGCCCGGCGGTAAAATTCCCACCGGGCTGGTGGCTGCCTCCAGGTGTGGGTTATCCTGTGCCTTCATGGGTTCCATGGGTGATGACTTGTTTGGTCAATATTGTAAGTACGATTTTGAAAAGCACGGAATTGATTTATCTGCCGCTGTCATTCAAGAGGGTAAAACCACAGATATGGGTGTGGTTCTATCAGAGGAGGAATACCATGGAAGGAATATTATTTACCGCAGGGGAAGTTACATACGCCCCGAGGAAACCGGTCTGGACTTCACACCGATTCTCTCCGCTGACTATCTCTTTATCGCCCTCTCCGATACACTCCATGTAGAGGCAGCAAAGTTTGCCAAAGAGCACGGCGTCAAAGTTCTGATTGATGCAGATAACCGTCCTCTTGATAATTATCAAGAGATTCTGCCTTATATTGATTACTTTATTGCCTCTGAATTTGTCTATGACGCATCCTTCCGGGATGAAAATTATGAGGCACATATGCAGGCAATCCGTGATATGGGTCCTTCTGTTGTGATCTTTACCTTCGGCAGCAAGGGCTGCCGCGTATTGTCCGATGAGGGTTACTGCGAAATCCCCGCTTTTAAGATCAAGGCTTTTGACACCTGTGGTGCAGGTGATACTTTCCACGGAGCATTTTTCTACGGTTTAAAACATCAATACTCCATCCGTGACACCGCAATTTTTGCCAGTGCAGTCAGTGGCATCAAGTGTACCAACATCGGCGGACGCGCCGGCATTCCCACACCGGAAGTCACAAAGAAATTTATAGAAACCGGGGAAATCGACGACAGGGAGATCAAACAGCGTGTCGCTGATTACTCCTGGGGAATCAATACGTTTTTCAGGGAAAATTCTATGGCATAATACTTTATTTACAGGGTGGGGTTTCGGCCCTGCCCACCCTTCATCAGAAAAAAAGAAAGGAAAGATCGGTAACTTATGAATCAGAATACTGCAGAAAAAAGCAACCCGTCGTTTACTCTACTATTAATGCTCAACACTTTCATTTATATTTCTGTTGCCCTTTACTCTCCTTTCCTGAGTGCTTACTATGCACAGCAGGGGCTCTCCAGTTCACAGATCGGGATTCTGCGGACGATTTCTTCCATCTCCTGCGTATTCATTCAGCCATTATGGGCAAGAAGAAGCGACAAAACAGGAAAGGCAAAGCACTATGCCTCCTTAGTAGTTCTGGGCGTTATGCTTTCCCTTTATACCTTTTACATAGGAAACTCTTTCTGGAACTTTCTCTTTTCCAGCTTTTTACTTACGATTTTCTCCACTTCTGTCAGCCCATTGATTGATGCCATTGTGGTTCGGAACGCCGACAGACTGCATTATAATTTTGCTTTAATCCGTATGGGCGGAACTGTGGGCTACGCTATTATTTCACTGGTGGTGGGCATTTACCTGAAAAAGAATCCTTCTTATCAGTTCCTCTTTGCCAGCATCAGCTATGCTTTTTTACTGTTCCTGATTTTCAGACTTCCCAATTCAGAAAATCACCAGCCTATCGCAGAGCCTAAGCCTTACAACTTTAAACATTTATTTCAATTAGCCGATATCTTTGTGAGCAAAAACATTTACTTTGTGCTCGCCTTTGCCTTTATCTATCAGCTGGGAGCCAGTTTCTTAGGCAGTTTCATGGGCGTTTATGTGGTATCCCTTGGCTATTCCCAGGCTCAGGTTGGTATTTTAAGCTGCGTCCAGGCGGTCAGCGAGGTGCCTGTATTGTTGCTGCTTCCCAAACTGAATAAGAAATTCAACGGATTACATCTGATAGCCATTGCCAGTGCCTTAATGGGAATCCGGCTGCTGGTTGCTTCCGGAGGATCTCTCACTTTCCTGATTCTGGCACAGGCCATGCAGGGAATTACCTACATGGTCATTCATTTCGGTGCAATCACCTATATCTCTTCCCATGTAAAAAGCGGCAAGTCCTCTCAGGGACAGAGTGTTTTATATATTGTGCAGACCGGCATCGCAAGCATTATCGGTCAGGTTATCGGTGGTTTTACCATTGATACCATCGGCATCCGGCTTTCTTACATCAGCGTAGGTATCTTTGTTGTGATTACTACCGTCATTATTATGGCTGTATTGTTCAGATTTGAACAAAAACAAAATATAGTAAAGGTTCAATAGACCTGAAACGAGGAGAAACATTATGACACGAAGTTTAACCGAAGGAGATCCGTTCAAGCTGATTATCTCCTTCTCCATTCCGCTTTTAATCAGCAACCTTTTCCAACAGTTGTACAACATGATCGACACCATCGTCGTCGGACAATGCGTGGGAATCAATGCGATGGCTGCGGTAGGTGCTTCCGGCTCCCTCACCTTCCTGATGACCGGATTTATCATGGGACTTTGTCCAGGTCTGGCAATTCCCGTCTCTCAGGAGTATGGTGCCCAAAACTACAACTCCATGCGTCGCTATGTCACCAACAGTTTATATGTGGGAATGATTATCAGTGCGATTATGACCGTCATTTCCTGTGCTGGTGCAAGGCTGTTTCTGGAATGGATGAGCACTCCCGCCGATATCATTGACGACGCCTGGAACTATTGCATTTACCTGTTTGCGGCTATCCCCATTACTTTCCTTTATAACTATCTGTCCAGCATTATGAGGGCTTTAGGAGACAGTAAAACACCTTTGTATTTTCTGATTCTGTCTTCCGTTTTAAATATACCGCTTAACCTCTTTTTCGTTATTGTGGTACATGCAGGAACCGCCGGCGTTTCTATCGCCACGGTCATTGCACAGTTGGTTTCCGGCGTTTTATGTTATATTTACATGAAAAAACGTTTCCCGATCCTGCAGCTATCCCGCTCTGACTGGGAATGGTCCACACCTCATGTGAAGAAACTGCTTTATATCGGAATTCCGATGGCACTCCAGAACTCCATCACCGCCATCGGCTCCACTGTTTTGCAGGCTGCTACCAATACTTTCGGTTCCGCTATCGTCGCCGCCGTAACGGCTGCATCCAAAGTGGTACAGCTTTTCTTCCAGGCCATCAACACCGTAGGACTTACCATGGCAACCTACTGTGGACAGAATCTGGGAGCCAAACAGCTTGACCGTATCAAGTCCGGTATCCGTATTGCCTATGCTATCGGGCTGATCTACTCGGTGTTTATCGCCATTGTTTCCTACTTCTGGGGCAATGCTGTAGCAGGCTTATTCCTTACCGCTGATGCCGATCCTTCCATTATGGAGCATGTGGAAAGTTTCCTCTTTGTCACCAGTCTGGGATACCCATTTCTCACCAGCCTGATGATTCTCAGAAACTCCATCCAGGGACTGGGCTACAGCTTCCTGGCCATGTTTTCCGGTGTCATGGAAATGCTTGCCCGTGTCATTCTGGCATTTTTCCTGGTGGAGCCTCTGGGTTATATGGCCATCTGCCTGACCTTTACCGCTCCCTGGGTATTAGCGAACTTCTTGTTAATTCCGGCTTATAATTATGTCCGAAAGGATGTTTATAAAAAATTTGGTAACAAATCCAAAAAGGAAGGAGAATTGAATTATGAGTAAAGTAATTGTTATTTCATCCGATGCCATGGTAGGGGAGGACCTGGACTACTTCCAAACACTCCCGAATTTCAAAAAATATCTGGGCGGTGGCGCAAGAATCACCCATGTTTCTTCCATTTATCCTACCGTCACTTTCCCGGCACATGTGTCCATGATGACCGGTATGTATCCGGACAGACACGGAGTTTTCTCCAACATGCAGCTGATTCCCGGAAGTGATCCCACTCCCTGGCAGTGGAACTACGACTTCATCCATTGTGAGGATATTTTCCGCGCTGCCAAGAAAAAGGGCAAAACCACTGCTGCCGTATTCTGGCCGGTCACTGCCTACAATCCTGCCATTGATTATCACATCGCTGACAACTGGGCGATCGAAGGAGATGCGGATATCGCTGCTGCCTTCAAACGTGTTGGGGCCAACGACCAGGTTCTGGACATCGTACATAAAAATGAACATCTTTTCGCAGGAGTGGAACGGGTTCACCCCCAGCGTGATGAATTCGGTATTGCCTGTGCTGCGGATATCATTCGTCAGTTTGCCCCGGATTTACTGTTAGTGCATCCCGCCAACATTGATGCTGCCCGTCATGAATCCGGTGTCTTCGGTCCCCATATCGACAGAGCTTTGGATGATTTAGACCGTTGGCTGGGTATGATTGGACAGGCTGCTGAGGACAGCGGTTCCTTTGAAGATTACAATATTTTCATGGTCAGCGACCACGGTCAGCTGGATGTAAGGAGAAATATTGGCTTGAATGTGCTGTTTGCAGAAAACGGACTAATTCGCATCGCAGAGGACGGCTCCATTGCCGACTGGGATGCCTGGTGTCTCTCCAACGGAATGTCCGCTGTAGTATTTCTGAAAGATAAGAATAACAAAGAAATCTGGAATAAAGTATATGATCTGTTAAATAAGCTTCTGGAAGAGGGCGTATATGGCTTCTCCCGTGTATACACAGAGGAAGAATGCCGTAAGGAAGAACGGTTCGGCGGAGACTTCTCCTTCGTACTGGAAACCGATGGCTACACTGCTTTCGGTGATTACTATACCAGACCTCTGGTACGTGATCTTTCCAATTCCGATTATCGTTTCGGAAGTGCCACCCATGGCTATCTGCCCCAGAAAGGCCCGCAGCCCATTCTGCTGGCAAAAGGTCCTGCCATCAAGGAAGGTACCGTTCTTTCCGGTAGTCATATCATCAATGAAGCTCCTACCTATGCAAAGATTCTCGGCGTAGATTTAGGTGATACCGATGGACATGCCATTGCCGATATTTTAAAATAGTTTACTTCAACATTTTGACTCCCCTTAAAATGTAGGAACGGGTAAGTGCTTATGCACTTGCCCGTTCTTGTTTTTTGCTTCTGTGGCATTCCGGTTTTTCTTTTATTTTTTCAACATTGCATAATGCTTTATATTGATTCCTGGAACATTCCCTGTTTCCATCAGTTCAAATCCGAATTTCCTGTAAATATCCACATTAACTGTATTATGTGTTTCCAGATAACAGCCATCGTGCTGGGCATATTTCTTCTTCAGCTTCATAGAGTACTGTTCATATCTTTCAAGGCGCATCAGGATTGGAACCGGCAATGTAAGAGCTCCGGCTTTGAAAAAAGGTATGATTTTGGAACCTTTAAATCATGCAGGCGCCCATATGGAAAACCCTTTGAGTTCCGGGCTTTCTGCCACAAACAGAGCTTCCTTTTTCAATGACTTGATCGATATCGTCCACAACTTTCTCAAAAGATCATGTTATCTGTATGAGCCTTATACATCCTGATCAGCCCACATATTATACTATTTGCTGACATAATGCACTCTTGTTTCATCAGGAGCTATTCCCATCCATACAGCCCCCAATCCAAGCCTATCTGCTTCTAACAACAAATTTTCAACCGATGCACTCATATCAATCTCACAGTATTCAGGTGCAATCACATCTTTCTTGTAACATGGCACAAACACAATTGGAGCATGATTCAAATATTGAAAACGCTATTGATAGAGATATATTTCACATTCATGGTCAATTTGATGTTAAAGCGATGTATATAACCCAGATTCATTTAGAAATCAACTACCGGATGCTCCGATAAAAGAATATGAAATTGATGAAAATTATTTTTATCTTTATTCTAATGCCTTAACCACTCATTGCGGCGAATACAAAGAATTTCAGATAAAACAATACTCTAATGCTAATTCTGTAATTGAGAAAATGGCTAATGCATACCTTTCTGATGAAAATCTGCGAAGAGAAATTGATAATTGGACTAATGACAGTAATAAAATAACAGCTAATTTAGGGTATTCGATTCAACTTAAAGCTAAGCACCCCGAATTAACTTTTTCAGATAATTATCATTTTGACAAACTCCAATCAATAACTGGAGAACTCTCGATTTTAGGATTGTCGCCATGGAATGATTTTCATATATTTGAAACCATCAATAATGCAAATTTAGATAATTGTATATTTTACTATTTTAATGAAAATGAGTGCGACACAATCAAGAATCTGCTTCCTTCATTAGCTGCAACTAACAAATTACATTTCGAATATGTCAAAAAATTTTGGGAGAATTTAAAATGAAATACAAAATAATATCAAAAAGTGATTGTAAAAAATGGATAAATGTTTCCAATCTTCTTGCAAAAAGTTTAATTAATTACAGCGAAGCGCTCCGGCAATTTAATTCTCTATCAGCAAATGTTCGTTTAAACATAAAAAAGTCATTTCAAGAATATGATAATATCCGTCGTAGAAGAATTCCGGCAGGTGAAACGGACAACGCATGGGAAATATCCGTCATGGTAGATGCTCATATTATAGCAACAGAAAACAATATTGACCCTCTAACAGCTATTATGTGTATTAGTGCCCCATGTAAAGTTAATGAACACCTTATAATAAAATAGCTTTGTAAGCAGTTATTGCTTGATATCTATATTTTTCGCAATCAGAATAATATGGATTTATGATGCATAAACTACTACCACCACTAAAAATCCATTTGACAGCTTTTGCTTTCGATGGTATATTATCTTTAGTGGTTGTGCTGCGTTGCTTGCGAGGCGCGTGGCCGGTGGAGTTCCATGCGTGGGCTCCACTTTTTTTATACCACAAATCATAGAGAAGGGATATATATGGCAAAAATATTTTTCACTTATGAACAACAATTGAATAAGCTACAGCAGGAAAAAGATCTTATTATTCCAGATACCGATGCAGCCAAACTTACATTGGAAAAATTAAGCTATTATTCCCTTATCGGGGGATATAAGGAGTTGTTTAAGCATACTCCATCACAAAAGTATATATATGGAGTAACCTTTGATGAAATTGTTGCCTTTTACTACTTTGACGAAGAATTACGTTCTCTCTTTATGAAGTATATTCTTCATGTAGAAAGACACATAAAATCACTGCTGTCGTACCATTTCTGCGAAAAATACGGAGAAAATGATACCGAATATTTGGACATTAACAACTATACACTGACCAAAAAGAATTATGCAAAAATTAATCGCTTGGTTCACTCCATGCAAAAGGCAATTGCATTGCCAAGCCAATATACATATATTTCTCATCACGCAAATACCTACGGAAATGTTCCTTTGTGGGTTGCTATGAATGCATTTACCTTTGGACAAGTCTCTAAAATGTTCCAATACATAACAAATGATGTACAATATAAAATCAGCCAAAAATTTGAACATATTACAGAACGTGAATTGCACCAATTCATAACTGTGCTTGCACGCTGCAGAAACGTATGCGCCCATGGTGAAAGACTGTTTTCATTTCGAATTCATGAAACAATTCCTAACACCCTGTTGCATAAAAAACTGCAAATTTCACAGAAAAACGGAAACTATCTCTACGGGAAACAAGATTTATTTGCAGTTGTTATTGCCTTACGCTATCTCATTAGTGCCGAGGATTTTAAAATATTCAAATCCGGCTTATCTAAGCTTATCAACAAGGTACTTAAACAGTGCCCGCATCTTACCCGTAAGCAATTGCTAAAGGAAATGGGGTTTCCTGAGAACTGGGAGAAAATTATGAGATACAAAAAATAAATTCCATGCATTATGGCAAAACTTGCGACTTCGTATAAAAATCGCATTGACATACCACAGCACATACTATATATTAAATATAGTTGCGCTACGGAAACTTGCGATGCCCGTAGCCGGTGGAGTTTCATGCGTGAACTCCACTTTATTACTTGACAAATTCTGAGGTTTGCCCTAGATTGTGGGGCAAACCTCATTTTTTAGCATAATGTAATTTATTTCACATCTTCAATATTTTCCTTGTTATAACTTCCACCGTTATAACCGATAACCAATTCCGCCGGGCAATCATAAAATACATAATCCCCAATATCAGATAACACACCCTTAATGTCCACACTCACAAGGTCTTCGCAGTACGAAAATGCATTGTCTCCAAGTTCCACATTACCTCTACCAATTACCACATTCTGCACAGAAGAACTTTGGAAAGCATTATCATCAATGATAAGTACAAGACTATCATCTTCAGAATCTGCTGCAATAGATACATTTTCAAGTGATGTACAATCATAGAAGGAATATGTGCCGATTTCCGTATTACCTACACCGATGATAACATCCGCCAAATCCTCACAATATGAGAATGCATTATCTCCCATAATCGTTTCGCTAGCCTTCATAATTTCCTTAGACATCTGAGCCGCCTGCGTCTGTGTCAAATCTGATATTGCCGCAACAACTGCATTATCTTTTTTGGATCACTTTCTGAATTAAAATCAATAACCTGCTTGCGAAAAATTGTATGTATGTACCGTTCTAAAATGGGTGTGTCTGTATTTTTTGTTTCCCGGCTTGGCTTTCGGAATTTCCATGACTCCGGCAGAGCCAATTTCTCCAATTCTGCTAAATGTCCGTACCAATCCGGTACATATGCAAATTCAAATAAATCCGGTGCTATCATATGTTTCCTCTTTTCCTGTGCTTTTCTGTACTCATATCTGTTTTCTGTCTTTGCTTCCATCTCTTTCATCATGAGCCTCCTTTTTGTTTTCTCTTGAAATATAAAATAGGTGTATCGCAATTCTATCGTTCTGTGAATTGCGATACACCTATCAATGCGTTTTTATCCATGGACAAATTTCAGTAACTTCAACAAACATCGCATTCTACGTTGCTTTCCTGTGTCCATGTGATTTCTCCTTTTATGGTGTAATTTATTTTATCTCATACATGTACTTTGATGTAATTCATAATATTCAACCTGTAGTGTAAACTATCTCTGAGGTGAATTGTAATGCATGACTATGTAAAAAATCTTGCGAAGGTAGTTCGGGCTGCCAGAGAAGAAGCCCATCTATCTCAAGCAGCATTAGCTGAACAAATAGGTTGTGATGAACGTACAATACTGAATATTGAAAATGACCGTGGGAATCCCAAGTTCGAAGTATTATGCCAGATCATCGCTTATTTACACATTCCTGCAGACCGGATTTTCCACCCTGCCACTGCCACGGACGGGTTGAAAAAACAAAAACTGTTATTGATGCTACAGGAATGTGATGAGCAAGAGGCAGCCGAGATTCTTCCAGCAATTGAATACCTCTTAGCACTCATACATAAAAGAGGTAATTCAAACAATTAAAGGAACCAGCTAATCCGTTGTGATTCTGGTTCTTTTCTTTTTGTTGCCTTTTCCAAATCTTACTCTTGTAATATTTCAATTATTACACAAGTAAGATTTCAAGTCAATATCTTTTTTCTGAAATTGACAACCACATAAATAACGTCTATAATATATTTATTACAGTCGTAAGATTTAAGGAAGGATTTGAAATGAGCGATTTACCACAGATTTCTGAAGCTGAATTTGAAGTTATGAAAATCGTATGGAAACATGCGCCGATCAGTACCAATGAAATAACAGATAAATTATTACAGACCACAAGCTGGAGTCCTAAGACGATACAGACTTTAATCAAACGTCTCGTAACAAAAGGCGTTCTGACTTATGAAAAACAGAGCCGAATGTTTGTTTATACCCCAGTCGTGAAAGAAAGCGAATACATCGGTCAGGAAAGCAACTCTTTTCTGGAACGATACTATGACGGGGATATCACTGCCATGCTGTCTGCCTATATAGAAAATGACAGACTGTCTGAAACAGAAATAGACACCCTCCGCTCCCTTCTTTCCAAGAGGTCAAAAAAAGGAGGCAATTAACGTGGCTGATTTTATGATACGCTTTTTAATATGCAATGTATTTATCAGCGGTATCATCGGAATTCTTTTGATAGCCAAGCGGATATTCAAAAACAACCTGTCCAGCCGGATGCAGTATAATCTGTGGTTCCTGCTCCTTGGGTTGCTGGCAGTTCCCTTTATACCGTTCCGTCTCATCGGATTTCCACAAATCTTCTCGTGGCTTGGTAGCTTAAGAAGCTCTCCTTCTTCCGACACTGCAACTGCTATAGGAGAAGCTGTAAGAGTTCATCGGGCCGGAAATACAGACTGGATGAATGATTTTGCACTTTCTGTAAATAACGAGACACCATCCATTGCCGGATACATATTATTGGGAATATGGATTGTAGGCATTTTTGCAATGATTATATTGGTAATCAAATCCTCGCTCCGCCTACACACTTTGGAGAAATCTGCACTTCCCCTCCAGAACCCGGAGGTACGCAGACTATATCATCGATGTTTAGAGGAAATGGGAATTCACAGAAATATACCTGTTTACAGTACCGCATTTTTGAAATCCCCGATTATTGTGGGACTTTTGAAACCATGTATTTATCTGCCGATTCATCTGATCTCTGATTACAACGAATCCGATATGCGATATATGCTGTTGCACGAACTGCAGCACTATAAGCACAAAGATGCTGTTGCCAGTTATCTGATGAATCTTGCTGGGGTAGTATATTGGTTCAATCCTCTTGTCTGGTACGCACTGAAAGAAATGCGTAATGATAGAGAGGTTGCCTGTGACACTTCCGTTTTGAAAATGCTTGAAGAGGATGCTTACGAAGATTATGGCAATACACTGATTAACTTTGCAGAGAAGGTTTCACTTACTCCTTTTCCGTTTGCCGCCGGCCTTGGTGGAAACATGGAGCAGATGAAACGAAGAATTATCAACATTGCCTCTTATGAGAAACCGACATTTATGAAAAGAATAAAAGGTATGACTGCTTTCATGTTGACTGCTGTTCTTCTCCTTGGATTCGCACCTTTTATTTCTACATACGCAGCAGACGGAAGCCACTACCAATGGGATTCCTCTTCTGAGAATGTTTCCTATGTAGACCTCTCCACATACTTCGGAGAATACGAAGGCAGCTTTGTTTTATACGATTTAGAAAATGATGCATGGAGCATACACGACATGGAGCATGCCACCTTACGAGTTGCTCCAAACTCCACCTACAAGATATACGATGCTTTGTTCGGATTGGAAGAAGGCGTCATTACACCGGAAAATTCGTTCATTGCATGGAATGGCGAAACCTATCCATTTGAAGCATGGAATGCGGATCAGACTTTACAGTCTGCAATGAATTCCTCCGTGAATTGGTATTTTGAATCTGTGGACGAACAGCTTGGAGCCGCTAACATTTCCAACTATATTGAGGAAATTGGGTATGGAAACGAAAATATAAGTGGTGATTTCTCCACTTATTGGATGGAATCTTCCTTGAAGATTTCCCCAATAGAGCAGGTCGAACTTCTAACCAGGCTGCAGAATAACAGCCTTGGCTTCGCCCCTGAAAATATCAGTGCAGTAAAAGATGTCATCTGCCTTTCCTCTTCCGATGCCGGAACATTCTACGGAAAGACCGGAACCGGCCGTGTGGATGGCCAGGATGTGAACGGATGGTTTATCGGTTATATCGAAACTGCAGATAATACATACTTTTTTGCTACCAACATTGGTGCAGACAGCGATGCTACCGGAGGCAACGCAACTGAAATAACCATGTCTATCTTGTCAGACATGAATATCTGGAAATAAAAATATCGGGTAAAGGTCATAGTCGTATAATCCTTTGCCCGTTTTTTTTATTTTCACTTTATGCATAAAAGCGTTTCAACTATCCAGTTCTATACGTCAAGAATTAGATTTATTATTGATGTATTCTACAATTTCTCCAATAAAAAAAGATATCAATGTCCCAATTGAAACAAACAAACTATCTCTATCACCTAATGATTCAATGAAGATTGAAAATGTAAACGTAAAGTTACTATACATATAATCATAAAAAACGTATTTCAGAGAACCTATCAAGAGCATCAACCCGAAAGAAATTAATGCATATATTAGACACAGCAAAAAGCTAATGTCAATGCTGCGTTTGACAATGATTTTTCCCATAAAAAAACCTAAAATAAAAACCCCAATATCAATATATGTATATATAATTAAAAAGCCCAAATAGGCTAAGGCAGCATTATATTTGGGAAATAAATAAAAACAAAGAAAATAAGCTAAAGCCACACATACAAAATATACTAAAAATGGAGAATACGTTCTAACAAACTTTCGCATAAAAACACCTCACTTCACATGTAGATAATCGAATTAAAATCAAAAGCTTATCTTAATTTATTTCATAATACTCTTCACTTCCAGTCGCTGACCATGATGTTTTACCACTACTGATCACATCTTTTGTAGACATACTATAAGCAAAAATATCAAGGATCTGCGCCTCTGAGATATACCACGAACCATCTGCGTTTTTCTTGCTTCTGTACCAAACATATAATTCACATTTTTCATTTTCCGAAAGTCTGTCATATACAAGAATTTCTATTATTTCCTCATTCTCATTTAAGATAACTCTGGAATTTCCACTCGCACTATATGATATCATAAAATCACATCCTTCGTCTGCGAAGTATTGTTGGTATATAGTACGGTATCCATCATATATTTCATCTGTTTCAATTAATGTCACATAGTCACATATCGCAGAAATAGAAATATCATCCTCTTTCATATTTTTCATTAATTCATCTATTAAATCGTGCTGAATGACAAAACCATCATTCTGTGAATTAAATATTCTAATGGTCTTCCGTGGTATCATTCCCTGTGGTCCTGCTCCTGTAACATAATTTACAATGACAATCACATCCTTTGCACCATCGCCATCTATATCGTGAAATCCAACTGCCTCTACGCTGTCAAACATACCTACGCTATTATTTTCAGTACCATTGTTTTCAAAATAAGCTGGGAAATGGTACACAATTTGATTGTCCTTTGCCAGCACAAATGAGACATCTTCCCAAAGCGTATCATAAGTCGGCAAATAAGATACAAATCGCACTTTGCCCCAATCATTCAAATCCACCTCAAAGGATTGTTCGGTTATAACCCGGCTTTCATCTAATTTCTCTTCTGATGGATAGTCCACTTCAATATCTGCAATATCTGTCAATTGCTGTATTTCTTTCGTACCATCAAAATATAAAATGACTTGCTCATCAAATTGTTCTTCGCCTGACAGGATTACTTCTACATAGTCCTCATACCATGTAACTTTCCAACAACTACTGGTGATGCTTCCACCGTCATTGTGCAATTCAAAATCTGTTTGAGATATCTTATCTTTGCCTTCCATAAGGACTAATCGTCCACTTGCTGAACCAAAAGGCCAGTCTGGTTCTCCGACTGCCTGAAGTGTCAATTCGTATTTTCCATCCGGCGAAACAGATGTATCGCAAGTTGTCTTCTTGTAATTTACCGTATACGAAATGCTAAACCAAAATGCTACAATTACTGCAAGAAGCGAACCCATAATACATAGCATAATTTTCAAAAATTTCTTCATTGTTATAACACTCCTTTTAATGTCCACGTATATCCAGTTCTTCCAATAGAGAATTTCCGCTTCCCCATGAATATAGAATGTAATAACCGCTATCCTTTATTTCTTCCGAAAATTGTAGTGTCTCGTGATCAATCACCTCAATGGACTGCCCTTCCTGAGTTTCCACCAAACATTCCCATTCATTACTTCTGTAACCTGAATAGTAAGCATCCAATTCTTCCAAAGACAAATCACTTCGAATTAAAATTGCTCCGAAATACTGCATTCCATTTCCGTTACCCGTCAGCTTCCCAGCCTGTGACAACGACTCTATCAATTCTGTTTCCTCTGGCAACGGGATTTCACATAATGCCTTTTCCACCTCATAGGCTGTATGGTTATTTATAAGTGGAATTGAAATCACACTGCCTATCAATACAACTGCTGCCAGCATTCCAACTAATTTTAATTTCTTCATGTGTCCTCCTTTCTTTTCTTACACCTGTAAGATTACCGTAGAACACCATTATTATCAAATCATTCTTTAATCCGGTATTGGTAATCGGGTATCTGCATAATTCCGTCATTTAGGATTTCATTCCCCAAATACTGAAAGCTGCCATCCTCTGCAAACCTTATCGTAAGTTCATGAGTTATAACTGCATCATCACATATAACCATATCACAAACTGCATCAACGGTTAGTGTAATTGTTCCATCTCCATTTTCTCTTATATCAATTACTTCCGGCAAAGAAGTACCAAAGAACGTTGGTGCATAATTAAGGCAACCAAGACGCACCCAAGCGTAAGTCTGGTTTTCCTCATCAAACACCGCATATTCCCGTATCTGCTCTGCCGTCACCGGAAGATACTCCATAATTAAATTTTCAAATTCCTCTTTTGGTATTCCATTTGGGTAATTCTCAGAATTAAACTTTTCCTGGTATTTCATTGCATACAGATATTCATATATCCCATTATAATCCAGTTCTTCCATATGCTCTGTATCCCAATTGGAACATAAGAGGTTATTTCCCTGATATCCCAGACCACGCACGCATTTTTCAGACATTTCACGCTGTTCCTCTGTCATTGGCTTTACTCTGATCAGACAGCTCCCATCCACCATCTCAGTTACTTCCGGATACTCTGGTACACATAGTTCATAACAAAACCACCCTTTACCCGTATATTTCCACTCTTTGATTCTGGTGTAAGAAATGTATGATGTTCCTGGTATATTATTATCATTCCAAACGCCTCTTGTACTTACGATGTACATATCTGTTCCATCGAAAATAAATTTCATTCTTCCTACACCACCATCATCATATATCTCATAAATTACTACAGCGCCGCTTTTCCCATCCATGCATTCATTGAGAAATTTATCTACATTTTCATAATTTCCCATATTAGAATACAAAACCAATGTAGCAACCGGACATCCTGTTTCCATTATTTTCTTCTGCATTTTAAAAATTGTTTCATCTTCCAAAACAACATTAGAAGCTGCTCCTTTATCTGCATCTCCATAAATGTCAGAAATACGTTCCATCATTTCTATACAGTCATTTTCAGCTTCCACCGCTTCCTGTTCGTCCACGGGAAGATTGTAGCCCTTTTCCCACTGTTCTGTAGCCTCTTCCTCTGCACTTTTTGTTTCCTCTGTGGAAGATACCTCTTCTGTATCTTTCTCAAGAGTTTCGCTTGTAATACTATCTTCCTTCCCACAGGCACACACACAACACCCAATCAGAAATGCCGTAATCAGTAAAATATTCATTTTCTTTAATACCATAAAATTATCCTTTCCTTCGAAATCACCTTTGCTGTGATTTTGCTATTGGCGGCAATTCCAATTCTATTTGCTCTATAGAATTAGAAAGATACCTAAAAGTTCCGTCTTCAAACGGCTGAACTACAACCGTATTTCTAAAAGCGAGGTCAGAATTATAATCCGGCCATACACCATCTACGATAAGTGTGAGCGTTCCATCCGCATTTTCCGTATAATCTACTACTTCTCCAAAAGGTGGATACGGGCTGGCATAAATCATCTCATATTCATAGCTGTTGCTGTCTTTATCATATCCACAATGTTCTCGCAACTGTTCTACAGATACCGGAAAATAGGTAGTCATTATCCTCTCATATTCTTCTGCTGGAATTTTCCAATTTTCTGTTTTCAAATTTTCTCCAGTATAAATCCGATAGATATCTTCATACATACAAGGCATAAGAATATCCTCTACATTACTTCTGTCCCAGTTTGTGACAAGCACATTATAATTCACATAGCTTAGTCCTGATATGTATTTCTCCGTCAATTCCCGACAGTCTT